>Ga0164318_10002122_pt1 | contig 18227 bp, 12 predicted proteins | sample GuaBasSedimGuay9_FD_113734 | JGI IMG/M metagenome (GOLD analysis project Ga0164318, IMG submission 113734) | Subseafloor sediment microbial communities from Guaymas Basin, Gulf of California, Mexico - Guay9, Core 4571-4, 0-3 cm | ecosystem: Environmental > Aquatic > Marine > Hydrothermal vents... | reverse complement strand
TTGTGGTAAAAAATGGGTCATATATCTTTTTTTGGGTCGCATCATCCATACCTATACCGTTATCTTCGATAGTAATGCAGACATAATCTCCATTTTTTGTTCCAGGATATCTGGTATCCTCATTTGCATTTATGCTAATATTTTCTGTTTTAACTATAATTTTTTTATTTGATGAAGCTTTTTGATTAACAGCATCCCTGGCATTTGTTATAAGGTTTATAAAGAGTTGTTGGAACTGAGAGGGATCAGCTTTAACTGCCATAAGGTCTTTGTCCAATTGTAAATATACGTCTATATCCTCATCGATTGTATTTTTTAATATTTTTTCTACTTCTCCTATGGTTTCGTTAATATTGATAATTTTAGGTTGGATTATCTGTTTTCGGCTGAATGCCAGCAGATTTCTTACAAGTTCAGCAGCCCTTTCGCCACCGATAAGGATGTTTTGAACATATTCATATAGTTCATCATGACTGTCCATTTTTGCAAGAATAAGCTGAGCGTATCCGTTTATAGCTGTTAGTATGTTGTTAAAGTCGTGGGCTATTCCACTAGTTAAAGTACCTATGGATTCTAACTTCTGCATCTGAAATAGCTGTTCTTCAAGCTCTTTTTGCCTTGTTATATCCTCTTTAATACCTATGAAATTGGTAATTCTTCCGGATGAATTTTTAATAGGAGCTATTAAAGCTGATTCCCAGTAGAAGCTTCCGTCCTTTCTTTTGTTTTTAAATATTCCTTTCCACATTTTACCAGATGTAATGGTTTCCCACAGTTTTTTATACTCTTCATTGCTTGTCCATCCGGATTTGAGCACCCGAGGATTTTTCCCTATGAGCTCTTCTACAGTATAACCGGTTATTTCTGTAAATTTTGGATTCACGTATTCGATATCGCCATTTGTATCAGTAATTACAATAGAAACCGGTGACTGTTCCGTGGCTATAGAAAGTTTTATAAGTTGATTTTCCAATTTTTTCTGGAAAGATATATCTCTAACTATTCCAAGAATTAAATTAGGATTATCTTCTGTGATTTTATTTAATGTAACTTCACACTCAAAATTTTCTCCATCCTTCTTTTTATGGACCCAATAAAATCGTTGTGGCATTCCTTTTGCAGCATAGTTAATATATTTTAAAGCCTTTTCCTTTGAAGAGATGCCATCAGGCTGAAGTTTAGGTGAAAAATCAAAGGGATTATGGCACAGGAGATCTTTTTTATCGTTACAACCGAATATCTCTACTGCCTTATTGTTGCAATTAACAAACTTCTCAAAGTCCATTATAAAAATAGCATCATTAGCATAATCAAAAACTTTTTTGTATAGTTCCTCCTCATTTGGAAGGCTGTGGTTATTTATTCCTTTATCATCACTATTACTAGATTTATCGATATCCTTCTGACCCTGTTCCATCTACTTTTTTGCCCTTTGAATTTTGATATCCTACAATTTAAATTATAATGGATAAAGAAGCTATTATCAATTTTCATTGGAGTTCTACGATGAATTTTCAAATAATTCTTTAAAGAAGGTAGGAGTTTTAACAACTTTGCCATCTTTATTGGTAAACGGGTGTAGTGTAAATCCCTCTGCAGAGGGTTTATTGTCTCCCTTTTTAAAAATTTTATAGCCGATCTTTATACTTGCTCCTCCAAGCTTCAATAACTCAGATTCAATCACGACAATGTCATCATACCTCAGGCTCTTTCTGTATCTGCAGTACGCCTCTCGTACGGGAAGAAGATATCCTTTTTCTTCAAGTTCTCTGTAGGACATGCCCTGATCTCTCATTAACTCTGCTCTTGCAGCCTCCATCCATGAAAAATAGTTAGAATGGTGGACAATTCCCATCTGGTCTGTTTCTACATATCTTACACGAAACTCAACAAAGGACACTCCATTCTTATTCTTCACACTGCTTTCTCCAATATTATTTATTTGAACGTACTAATAATAGTATATTCTTGTCAACATTTCAATCTGTATTATTTTAATTGAAAAAACAAAATATTGATTAAGGATGGTGAGGTGATGAGAAAACTTAAGGTTTGCGGAATTCAGATAGAAACTAAGAAAAATAGAAAAGGAAATTTGAAAAAGTTAAAAGAGCTTTTAGATAAAGCTGGGAAAGAAAAACCGGATTTTATTCTGATCCCAGAGATGTTTGAAATAGTTGCGAAGCCTGAGGATGTTCATAAATACACTCATCCAATTCCTTGTGAATTAACGGAGATGCTCTCCGATTATGCAAAGAACTTTAATGCTAATATTATCGGCGGGTCTTTTTTTGAGGAAGATAATAAAAAGGTTTACAATACCTCGGTTATTTTTAATAGAAAGGGGGAAATAATCGGAAAATACAGAAAGATGCATCTATTCGATGCATTCGGCTTTGGCGAATCGAAGGCAATAACTCCCGGCGAAAGGCCTTTTGTAGCCGAACTTGATGAAGTAAGATTTGGAGTAGCAATATGTTATGATATCAGATTCCCCGAAATTTTCAGGTATTATGCTGATAAGGGGACTAATATTGTATTTGTTCCTGCGGCTTTTTTTCAACCTAATCATGATCATTGGTATCTAAATGTTTGTTCCCGTGCTCTGGACAATACAATGTTTATTGCTACAGCCAATCAGACCGGAAGATACTGGGTTGGAAGAAGTATGGCAGTAAATCCATGGGGTATACCCGTTGCATCGGCTGGTACTGAAGAAGGCTACTATATAGCTGATATAAATTTGAATTTGATAAATCAAGTTAGAGAAAAGCTTCCAACTATGGCTGGCAGAAGGTTTAAGGTAGATCTTATGGGTTAGTATAGTAGCTTTAAGGGGTCTGTACGTCCTATTGTTTTTAGGGCTATATTAACGATATCTCTGTTTTCTTTTTAAAAAAATTGGATTATAGCTCTGTGAAGTTTTTTCTCCACTAACATGATTAAAAACAAATTCTCTTGTGTACTTCTTGTCAGTAAGAGCAATGTCCATTCTTATACCACTGGAAATGAACAAATGCTTTAAGCCATCTATTTCTCTTACTTTTTTCATGAGATTTATAAGCTGTTTATGCTTCTTCTTCAATTTTTTACAGATTGATGGGTATATGCAGGAAATTCTTTTACTCCTGGCCTATGTTTCTCTGTCTTTACAGCCCATTTTATACTTATTGGCTGTTGGGCTTCCAAGTTAGCTTATTGTCCCTTTGAAGCTTTTATCTGTAGTGATTTTTTTAATTTTATTAAGTATGGATTCTTCTAATCTGGAGTGAATAATTCTGCCCTGGTGAACTGTTATAGAGCAAAAACTACAACCTCCAAAACAGTCCCTCATTTATAGTGACTGAATGTTTAATAGTTTCGTATGCTGGTATTGGTCCTTTATGGATAGGATGTGGCAAACATGTAAAGAGTAGGCTGTATATTTTATCTCGACCTTGAAGTCTTGCTTCTTCAGTAGTGATGGGGATAAATTCTGATATCGCTGTTTTACCTCTATTTTTTTCCCTTATATTCCAGATTCATTTCTGTGATTTTGTCAATAATTCTAAACAGATTTACAGGGTTATCAGCGATAAAATCAGGATTTTCTTTTGATAAAAGATTATAGGAGTGAAACCCCCAGGTTACAGCAATTGTTGTAACTCCTGCTGCTTTTCCATATCTAATGTCACTTATTGTGTCCCCGATCATAGCAGTATTTGATTTTTTTTCATTAAACATTTCTATCGCTTTCATTATCTTTTCTGTTTTATCTCCTGGGTCTCTTTCGTCAAAGACATGTAGGATTAATTTCTCAGCATTATTTTCTTTTAGTAAGTCAAAAACTGTGGATTTTAAATTGGCAGTTATTATCACAATCCTATGATTTTTTGACAGTTCCTTTAGGATATCTATAATCTTTGGAAAAGGTTTAACACTATAATCAGATCTAGTAAGTATATCAAAAAAAGTATCGGAGTAGAGTTTTATGTAGTCTTCAGGGATTTCAATTTTTCTGGCAAAATGATCGAAGGTAAGGTATTCAATCGTTTTAAAATCCTCTAAGGTTGGTTCCCTTCCCATATCTAGTTTTTTCTGAGTTTTTTTCGCAACATTTAAAAGTTGATGAACAGAATCTGAAATAACTCCATCATAGTCAAAGCATAAAAGCATCTAAAATCTCCCAATATCCTCTTTTGCTATTAATAGATAAAAAATCGTTATTATTAGAGGATAATATGATCTTAAGAATAGGCAAGAAAAGTTTGTGCTAAGTAATTGAAATTTGGGGCTACATATAGCATTGTTTTGAGCTTGACCTGTAATCTTGCAACGCATAAAATTGTGGCGGATAAATATCCCTGCTTTTGCAGGTATAAATTTTTAATAATTTGAGGACACTTTTTATCGAGCCTTATCATCATTTTATCCTTATGCTTTAATTTCCAACATGTTATGATAAAAAGAGTGATAACAGTATAGGTATAATCTGGTTACTTCGAGATAGAAGATGCAGTAAATACTGGAGTCAAAGTAATTCGCCAAAATTGTTCACATTAATTCATTTTGCGATTTTTTAGAGTTGTGGGTTTATTTATCTGGTCCAGAATTACTCGATATATTCCTTTATCAAGAAAAACTTTGACTAAATCAGGATCAAATTGAGTTTCACTTCCTGATTTGAGCTCCTCCAAAGCATATTCTACGGATTTTGCTGTTCTGTATGGCCTTGTGGATGTCATCGCATCGAAAGAATCGGCAATTGCAACTATTCGTGCTGAAATGTGTATATCTTCACCTGAAAGCCCATCTGGATAACCATCTCCATTGAACCATTCATGATGACCTCTAACGATTTTTCTGCAGGGTTCAAAAAATTCAACTGTCTTTATGATATTTTCACCGATAATGGTGTGATTGTGAAACCTCTCTGCCTCTTCATCCGTTAATGGGCCATTTTTGTGAAGTAAATTTTCCGGAACTCCGATTTTGCCTATATCGTGTAAAAGAGCACCATATTCAATATATTCAATTTCGGAACCTGATAGCCCTATACTTTTTGCAATTGAATAGGATAGTATTCTAACGCGGTTGCAATGTCCTCGAGTGTAAGGATCCTTAGCTTCGATGGTTTCTGCCAGCACCTTAACAGTTTCGAGGTTTGTCTCTTTTAATTTTTTGTATGCAAGCATAAGTTCTTCTGTTCTTTTTTTTACCTTTTTTTCCAGGGAATGTTGATATTCAAGATTTTCCCTGGTTAGCCGTTCATTTTCAATTAGAATATCCCTGTACCTTAATGCTTTATTAATAGTTTCAATCAACTGTATCTTTCTTACGGGTTTTACAAGGTAATCAAATGCTCCTTTTTTCATAGTATCGACAGCTATTTCAAGATCGGTAAGCGCTGTAAGCATAATTACTGGTATTAATGGGAATTGTTTTCTGATTTTTGCCAATACTTCTATACCTGATACTTTCGGCATCCTTATGTCGAGAAGTATAATATCTGGGTTGAATAGATTTTTTTCAAGAATTTCCATTGCGACGATACCATTTTCAGCTTTTTTTAAATAAAAACCAGCCTTTTCAAGAGTTAAACCGATGACCTTTCGTATAATAGGATCGTCGTCTATAAGGAGAATATTTTTTGCCATTTTTGATATACTTTTTCTCATAGGTTAAAATGAATAGGTTAATAAAAGGTATCAATAGTCAAATTGATTGCTTGAAGAAATAACTACCCTCTGCCGATACTTCAAAAAATATTGCTTAAATGTACAATTATGTTATTTCTTTAAATCCACACCTATAGTAAATTATAATTCATTTATTTGTTATTTCAAATTTTTAGCTTTTTTTTGACTATTCTCAAAAATAGTTTATAATTAAGGTGAAGAGAAATTTATTGAATTAGATAAAATGTCGAGTGAATAATCGAAAATTAGCATGTATTATGTATATAAAAATAGTATTTGAGTTAGGAATAATAGGGATAATTAATAAATGAGGCTAATTTATTTAAAAAGTGTATAATACAAATTTATTGATGCTCTTAAATGTTCTCCAAATATGGTTAAATGTGGTTTTATTTATAAAAGTTATGTGTGATTTTTGATATTTAAATGACATGGATTTGTATCTCTTTAATGACGCAATATTCATTTTAAAAGGAAAATTCCATAATGATTAAAAATTTTTATCAATTTGACTTGTAATATGGACTTATAAATGATAATAGATATTTCTTCGATAATTCCCGCAGTATCTTTTATTCTATACATTATATTTACTGTATTTGGTATATCTCAAATTAGAAAGGAAAACTCTCATCCACCTTTTATTCTTTATATGTTTTTTATGGCTCTTTGGAGTTTCGGTTCTTTTATGATGCATGCCGGTGTACCAACAACACTGTTCTGGAACAGATTTATGATGATTGGTATGCTGGGTGGGCCAATAACTATATTTCATTCAATTCTTGATTTGCTTGAGAAGGATAACAGGAAATACAGAGGTTTTTTATATATAGGTTATATCATTTACGCTCTACTTCTATACTTTAATTTTAAGGGATATATAGTAACAAAAGCCTGGATAGAAAATGGTAAGTTTTATTACGAGTTATCAAAGGGGGCGTTTGTTGCCTACATCCTGAGCTATCTTTTTTTAATACTTGGAATTATTTTCCTGATCAGGGAACTCTACAGTACAACAGATGAGTTTACCAGAAAAAAGATTATACTCCCAATTATTGGTGCAGTAATAATGCTAATGGGAGTACTTGGAAATTTATACGAATCAATTGGAACTTACCCTATTGATTTGTTTACATCCACAATTAATGCTATTATAATCTTTTATGCTATATACAAATATAGGCTTGTTCATTATTCAGCTTTTGTGATAAGATCTATCCTTTACATTATTCTTGTAATAATCAGCGCATTTATATTTTATAGTATTATATGGTTCTCTTCCAGAGTTATTCGAACTTTTCCTTTTAAATATACCTTTTTTCTTTCTTTGCTTCTTGGATTTGTTGCTGTTTTGATCTTCCAGCCATTAAGAACAGGTACACTCTCAATTATAGAGAAACTATACTTTGGAAAAAGGCTTAATTACTATAGAGAACTCAGAAACTTTTCTGAAAGCCTTACAACTATCGTTGATTTAAGGGTACTTGGAGAGTCAACAATCAAAAAGCTCATGGATGCATTTGACCCTATGTGGGCTGTAATGATGGTTTTTGATTACAGTTTGAGAAACTATCAGATGGTTGCTCATGGAGGGCTTACGATTGATGGGAATGAAGCTAATAGGTTTACGATGCCGAGAAATCATCCTATGATAAGATTGCTTTTAAAGAAGGGTAAACCTATTTATGAGTATCAGGAAGATATAAGATTGGAGATGGAAATTAAAAATGATGGGAAAATAAAACTTGCTCCAAGTATGGTATTGCCATTGATATTCAAAGATAAATTGAATGGCTTTATTGCCCTTGGTAAATGCAGAAACAAGGAATACTATGATCAATTTGATGCTGAAGTTCTAGAGATTCTTGCTGGGCAGTGCTCTGTTGCTCTGGAGAATGCAATATCCTTTGAAAGGCTTAAAAAACAACAGAGAAGATTGCAACAGATAAACAAAGAGTTGATTATAAGCAGAAATAAACTAGAAGCTTTTTTTGATGGAATTACAAGTCCGATATCTATACAGGACATAAACTATAATATTGTGACTGTAAACTACGCTGCAAAAAGATACTTCAAAAAACCACCTGATGAAATTATTGGGAAAAAATGTTACTCTGTTTTCTTCGGAAGAGAAAAGCCGTGTGAAAATTGCATGGCTCAGGATTCTCTCCATGCTCAACTACCTTTCAGCATTGAACGCAGGGATAAAAGAACGGGTATGATTTTTTCTATCCATTTCTATCCAATATCTGTGCCTGTTGGTTCTGAAAAGATATTCCTTGAATTCTTTCAGGATATTACTCAGCAAAAGCGTCTTCAGGAAGAGCTTATTCAATCCGAAAAACTTGCGAGTATTGGGACCCTTGCCTCTGGAATCGCCCACGAAATCAATAATCCTTTAACAGGAATAATAGGAACAGCTGAACTGATGCTTGAAAATCTAATGGAGAATTCTCAATTGAAAGAGTTTACGATGGATATAATTAACTATGCACAGAGCGCAGCGGAGATTATAAAGGATCTGACTAGCTATTCCAGAAGAGAAGAGGGAAGATTGGCACTGGTAGATTTGCATGAGGTCATTGATACATCATTGAAATTGGCCCAGAGAGGGATGAAGTTTAACGGAGTAAAGGTGCAAAAGATTCTGGAACCTTTGCCAAAAATTGAAGGTAATCCTAATGAACTAAGGCAGGTATTTCTAAACCTTATTATGAATGCCATACAGGCTATGAATGGCAAGGGTGTCCTAACGATAGAATGTCGACAGAGTGGTGGGAATGTTCAGATAAGTGTTTCTGATACAGGGCAAGGTATTGAACAGGAAAATATCGAAAAGATATTTAATCCCTTTTTTACAACAAAAGAACCGGGCCTTGGAACAGGTCTTGGCTTAAGTATTGCTCATCAGATTATATACAATATGGGAGGCAGGATAACGGTTGAGAGTATTCCCGGCGAAGGGACTACCTTTAATGTCCTGATTCCATTTACCGACAGAGAAAAAAGGAGAATCAGATTTGTGAAAGCCGAGAGTTCGGATGAAATTGAAGATGTCTTTTTTATCCAGAGGAAGGTCTTAGTTGGTGAAAAGGGATATCTTGAAGAAACTATTAAGAGGGATATTGATAAAAAAGCCGTTCATATTCTTGCATATAAGGGACTTCAACCAGTTGGTACCATATCATGCATAACCTATCGAATGACTGAAACCCCCCCTATTGAAGAGTATTTCCCTTTAACTAATTTGAAAGAAGGAAGAAAATGGGTGGAGATAGATAGGCTTGCGGTATTAAAGGAGGAAAGAAGGGGGATAATACCTTTAGGGCTTATGACTATTGCATATCTTTTTTCAAAAAATCTTGATGTTGATAGAATTTTTCTTGATGTTTTTTCAGATGAGAAAAAACACATAAATATGTACAAAAAATTGGGTTTTCAGATAATAGGTGAATATAAATGGCTTCTCCCTGTAACTGTTATGATGATGGATTACAAAACTAATTATGAAAAAAAGAAAAATAGAATGGAGCAGTTTGTTAAACCCTTTCTTTCGAGGCTTATAAAGCGATTGGATTTTTCAGAAGAGGAAAAGCAGAAAATTTTTAATGCTATTAACAACATTATAACGGGTATTTAATAGATTGGTCGTTCCCTCACTTGGCTTTTATTCTTTCGAATTAATCTGCGAAATATTTTAATTTCCTAATATAAATGGCTGTGTCCTACTATTTATAGCCGACTAATGAATATTTTACAAATATTTGCCCGGCGGTATGAAGATATAACATTTTAGAATACCACTGGTTATCGTTTTTGAGTAAGGTTAAATACCCTTTGTATCCTTATTAAAAAATAAAATATCGTCAAGATCAAGATCCCTTTTACTTTTTGTCCCGCCCGGCGCAGGATAGCCCATTGAGATAAGAGAGACCACTTTATGCCTTGGAGACAGTTTGAAAAAATTTTTTGCTTTTTTAGAGTTAAACCAGCCTATCCAGCAGGTTCCTATACCAAGCTCTTGAGCCCGAAGAACAAGATGTTCACCGGTAATTCCAATATCGATGAGGTAATAGCTTGTTCCCTGAATGCCTTTTCCAAGGAAGTTGGCAACTAAATCAAGTTTAGCTACTATTACAATAATAGCTGCAGCATTCTTTATGAAACTGGATGGTTTGTATATGCCACTGCAGGTTTCTTTTACGAACTCTTTTTTAATTTCTGGATCGTCTATAACGATAAATCTCCAGGGTTGTACATTCTCTGCAGAGGGAGCAAGCCTTGCTGCTTCAATACACTTGATTATATCTTCTCTTGGAATTGGTTCTTGTCGGTATTTCCTTACACTTTTTCTAGCTTTTATTATATCCATTAATTCCATAGATTCTTCTCCTTTAATATCCCATTTCCTTTTCAATGAATGGGATTGCAGTCCCATCCATTTTGATTTTCTTTAAAGATTTTTTTACTGCCAGATAAACAGCTTTTCCAACCATCTGTCCAAACAATGTATGTCCACCTGCGAATTGAATCCTTTTATCATAGCCTGAAACTACAGTTACCGAATCTGTTCCGGTGCCTGTTGCTTGCTTTACTCCAAATTTACTCTTAACCTTGAGATCAAATAATGCGGAACTCTTGGCTTCTGTCGCAGAAATAATTGTTGAAACCAGACAATCGCTAAGAAGCCACATATTTGTAAATATAACAATGTTAATTGTACCGGTTTCAAAAGAGGGATTACCTTTGTATTTTGTGAATGATCTTTCAGAGATATTCAAGGCATTTGAAGTCCCTGCGGATACTGCAACCCCGATTTTTATTCCCTTTTCTTCATCATAAATAAATTGAGCAAAATCCAAATTCGCTGATGTCATCATCGCTGTGGTGTTTAAAGGAAATCTGAAAGTTTCTAATTTTTTTCTTACCACTTCTTCGGGTATTGTATTTTCAAGCTCCTTCATGGTGGTTTTTAAGTTAAGAACTGCCTTACGTCTTCCATATCCACCGTTATAAAATGCAGAACTTAGAATCCTAACAGGGTAATCAAAGGAAAATGAGAAAAAATTGCTGTTATAGGTTATTTCCATAATTTTTATATTTTTAATCCCTTGATTTTTTCTGCTGCTTCCATGACTTTTTCAATCGGAGGCACCAATGCTAATCTAACATAGCCTTCTCCCGGATTTACACCATGAGCTTCTGTTGAAAGCCAACTGCCCGGGGTTGTGACCACGGCTATTTCCTTTTTTAAAAGGAGTTTTGCAAAATCTAAAGAGCTATATCCTTTTGGTACTTTTTGCCATATGTAGATTGTACCTTTTGGAGTACAATCTTCAAGCCCGATAGATTTAAAAGCTTCTATCATGATATCTCTTTTTTTTCTATAATTCTCCCTTAGCTCTTTAACATGTTCCTCATCTTTTAATGCGGCTATTGCAGCATCCTGGATGAATGTAGCTGTTCCAGAATCAATATTTGGTTTAACTTTTTTAAAAACATCGATAATCCTTTTATCCCCTGCAACCCATCCTACACGGTAAGTGGTCATATTGCTTCTTTTTGATAGTGATTGAAAAGTAACTACCCCTTCTTTTTTATATTGGAGAATGGACGGCGGTGCTTCATCGTAGTAGTTTTCCGTATAAGACTCATCAGAAGCCACTATAATATTATTTTCTTCAGCAAACTCGAGAACTTCTATAAAGAAGCTTTCAGTTGGAAATGCCGTAGTGGGATTGTTTGGATAATTAATCCAGAGAATTTTTGACTTCTCTTTGATATTATCGGGAATTGATTTGAGATCGGGATAAAAGCCATTTTCGGGTAAAAGGTTCAGGAAATAGGTTTGCCCTTCAGCGAAGTGTGTTCCCCTTGACCATGCAGGATATCCAGGATTTAATGCCAGAGCATAATCACCTGGATTTATAAAGGCCTCTGGAAAGTTGAAAATTGCCTCTTTCGATCCAATTGTGGACATAATTTCGGTTTCTGGATCAAGGTCAATCCCAAATCGTTTTTTACTCCACCATGCAATGGTTTCTCTATATTCAGGTTCTCCAATATAGCTTGGATACCCGGATGATTTTCTTTTTTCAATTCCCACCTTACATGCTTCTCGGATCAATTTTGGGGTTGGTTGAGTCGGATCGCCAACTCCAAAGTCTATTGGTTCTATACCCTCTTTTTTTAAAGATGCTACTATGTTATCAACGTCGGCAAATGCATAACTCCCTATTACTTTAAGCCTATTGGCTATTTCAATCTTCATGATTTATCTCCTTAAAATCTTTTTAATATCAGAAAAATAGTTTGGGACTTAAGATAATCAACACAAAATTACATAGTCAATAGGGATTGAATCTTCATAATGTGATTTATTATGCTTTTATAAAAATAATTACTAAACTATTTTTAAAATATTACTATAATGAAAATAACCGGGCTTTTAAACAGAAAAAAGTATTTTGCAATGATTTTACCTGTATTCATTTTTGAGGAAGCCATATAGGCGGTATAGAATAAAAAATTTTTATATCCTGATTTTTGATGCTCCACAGGAGATAGTGTAATGCCCACTGATAGGGATCTGGAAAAAATCGAAAAAATGATAGATGAAGTCGGAGATGTAGAGAAAAAACTGGGAGTTGTTGATGAATCTTATTTTAAAGAGGCGGAGGCAAAGGAAGAGGCTGAAAATCTTAACGAATTGCTTGAGGATATTGAGGTTGGGTTAAAAGAAGAGAAAGAACTGGAGAGCAAAGTATCTAAAGTGTCGGTTGAGGGCGGAGAGTCAGTTGAAGAATCACGGGAAGTTGAATCTATAAAAGATAAAGGGATTGCAGAGTCTCCTGAGCCTGAGAAGGAGATTTTTGGAATAGAAAATGTTGGAGAAGAAACTGAAACAGTGGGTAATAAGGAAGAATTGGATATTGAAGAAATAGCAATACCTGAGATAGAAGAAGAGGAAGAGAAAACGCCAGAGGTAGAAGAAACAGGAAAAAAGTTGGGAAAAGTTAAAAATGAAGAAGTTAAAAAAGAAAAGAATGTTAAAGGCGCAGGTGAAAAAACAGAAAAAGCAATAGAAGAAACTGAAGAAGAAATAGAGAAAGGGATTTCTGAAGAGGAATTACAGGAGGAGATTTCCAGACTGGAAGGTGTAGAGGAAGGTGAGGGTGAGATTGAAGGTGAAGAGATACTTGATCTCCCTGAAGATTTTGATATTGATAAACTCACCTTAAAGGAAGAACTACCATCTGGGTTTTTTAAATCAAAAAAGAAAGAAGAAAAAGAGGTCGAAGAAAAAGAGGTCAAAGAGGAGAAGATCGAAGAGTCAGAAGAAGAGGCGCTAACCAGGGAATTGGAAGGAATTATAGAAGGTATAGGAGAGGAGGAGATCCCTGAATCAGAGGGCTTTCCATCAGAGAGTATCCAGGAATCCGTAGAAACAGGGGAATTAAAAGGAGAAAAACTTGAAACTCCTGAAGAAGAGTTTTTCGGTGAGGGCTCTGCTGAAGAGGAATTACCCTCGCTTGAAACTCTGGAAGAGTTTGGGGAAGAGGCCGGCAAAAGGGCAGAAGGAGAGGTTGAAGAGCTTGAGGCTGGTGAGAAAAAAGAGGGTGAAGAAAGCATTTTAGGTGAGGAGTTGCCCGAAATAGAAGAGATAATATCTGAAATAGAGCCGGAGGAGAGGATCGGGGAAGAATTGACTGAAGTGGTTAGAGAAGGTGAGAAGCCGGTAGAAACCGGTGGTAGTTTAGAAGAAGAGACGGAACAGATATCTTCTGGAATTGAAGAAGCTAAAAAAGTGGAGGTATCAGAAGGTGAGTTTGATATTGAATTAAGTGATGAAGATATAGTCTTAATTACTACTAAATTAAAACAACTCACACCTGAGCTGGCTTTGGCGATAAGGGACGGTATACTTAAATCTGAAATCCCTGTTGAAAAACTAAAGGGCCTTTTAGATCTTTTAATAAGAGATGCACCCGAACCAGAAATAAAAAGTTACTATGAGGCTGTAACAGGTGAGAAAATAGCCATTGAACGATTACCCGAAGTAATAAGAGTGAAAAAGAAGCCGGGGGCATTAGTGGCTGTCTATGAAAACCTGGCGCCAATGGTTAGGGTTACAGCTCTTGGTATAATAGCTGCAGCAATTTTATTATCAATCTTTATGCTGTTCTTTTACAAACCGATTAAGGCTAACAAGTACTATAAAACTGGGATTGTATACTTAAAATCTGATAATTACAGTTTAGCCGAACAATACTTTAAAAAGGGCCAGAGTATATATCCCAAGATTAATGAATATGATAGATATGGATGGATGTACATGCTGGCTGGCAACTATGATATGGCAATGCAGAAGTTTAAGGAAGGAATAAAAATAGATAAAAAGTTTAAGTCTATATCGTTAAGGTTGCATCTGGCAAAGCTATATAATGTATTGGAACGATACGAGGATGCAGATAAACTATACTCTGAATTGGTCAAGAGGGATCCAAGAAATTATGAGTATATAAAACTTAAAGGATTGAACCTGATAGATTGGGGTAAAATTGATAGGGAAAAGATTAAGAATGCCTATGCATTGTTTAATGAAGCAAATAAAGAGTTTCCTAAAGAAAGTGATCCCGTTATAAGAATACTTTATATAAATATTCTACTGGATAAGTTAAAGAGTGTTAAAAATTTGTATGATTACTTAAATCAAAATTATCCTGATGAACTGGATAGCTTTGTTCACACAGCTCTTGCTTCATACTTTGTGGATAAGAATGAGTTTACGCAGGCAAAAAAATTGTTGATGAAATTAATAGCTCGTTTTCCGGATTATCCGCATCTATACTATGCTTATGCAAAGTATTACAAAGCCATCGGTAGTAAAAAGGATCAGGAGCTAATGTTGAAACTTACTATTTCGAAAGAGGAAAGTAGAAAAATATTATTTCCCTGGGATACTCATGATAAGAATCTTCTTTCAAATGCTTACAATGACCTGGGTGAACTTTATGCCAGTTTAGAGATCCCGGGAAAATCTGCAGAGGCTATAAGCTATTTTAAGAAGGCAATTGAAAAGAATCCTGAAAATAGGGTCGCGTATTTTAATCTTGCTCAGGTTTATTTTTATAAAGAGATGGATTATGAGCTTGCAGAAAGATACTATATTCAGGCAAAACGAATGGGACTTATAAATAAAGATCTAATTTATAATTTGGGAGTTCTATATTTTTATAAAAGAGACTTTACAGGAGCTGTAAATAATTGGATAAATCTTAATGAGATGATGCCTGGAAATACAAATGTGAGTTTTGCTCTAGCATGTGCTTTTTTACATATGAAAAAATATGAGGCTGCATTAGGAGAACTTATAAATCTTTCAGAAACCTATGAAAATCTTATAAAAGAACTTGGTGAAATTAAACCCTGGAAAGCTTACCACAAAATGATACTTTTAAATGCGGCATCGATTTACAATAATATGGGTGTAGCATATGAAAAATTGTATGAAAAAACGAAGAATGTGGAATATCAAAAGAAGAGCCTTATATCCCTTTATAAAGCTGGAGAATTTGCAGATATAATCGGGATTGATCGTGGAGCGATTCAGTATAATATTAATTACATTCTTCATCCAAATGTAATAAGAGCAGATATGGCCATTTCTGACAATATTAGCACCAATTATCGCTTTATTCGTCGGTAGTTTCTCAACTTAATATTGCTATATAAATCAAATCATATTATATTAAGTCGGAAATATTTAAACTTATCAATATTTGTTTTAGATGTAATTTAAATAAATCAGTAATATAGTAAGCAAGGGGTAATGAAATGAGATTGCAAATGATTGGAACAAAGGTGGGAATGACCCAGATTTTCGATGAAACTGGTAAGGTAATACCTGTCACCATTCTTAAGGTAGGACCATGTTATGTGGTAAGAAAGAAAACAATAGAAAATGATGGTTATAGTGCATTAGTTCTTGGATATGGAGATATAAAAGAGAAGAAAGTCCGTAAAAGTGAAATGGGTCTTTTTAAGCAAACGAATATTCCGCCGAAAAAAATTCTAAAGGAAAGCAGAGTAAATCCTGAAGAGTTGGATAATTTTGAAATAGGACAGGAAATTAAGGTAAATATTTTTAAAAAGGATGAATATGTTGATGTAACTGGCAAATCAAAGGGAAGGGGATTTGCTGGAGTTATGAAGAAACATGGGATGTCCGGAGCAAAGAAAAGCCATGGTACGCATGAGTATTTCAGGCATGGAGGTTCGATTGGTTCGTCGGCATACCCATCCCATGTATTTAAAGGATTAAAAATGGCCGGTCATTATGGGGCTAGTAGGATTACGGTCCAGAACCTTAAAGTTGTTGATGTAAGGGAGGATAAAGGAATAATACTTGTAAAGGGGGCTGTGCCAGGTCCGAATAAAGGTTATCTTTTTATTTCTCATGCTGTGAAAAAACCTGTTGCCCAGGCATAAGGGTTTTGGAATAGTTAAATTGGATTGTTGATCTACAAAGTTTGATGATTTACTTATTAAAAGGATATTGAAATACCTTCCTATGCATTATAATAGGAAAATATAAATGGAAATTTTTGCTGAAAATCAAAGACCTGATATTGATAATTATTTCATGAATATTGCAGTTCTGGTTTCAAGCAGGGCTACGTGCCTCAGACGAAAGGTAGGCGCTGTAATTGTTAAAGGTAAACAGATTGTTTCTACGGGTTACAATGGTGCTCCCCAGGGCTTGCCACACTGTCTCGACATTGGTTGCGCAAGAGAGGGTATTCCATCCGGTGAAAGAACTGAGCTATGTCGTGGGGCTCATGCTGAACAAAATGCTATTAACTTTGCTGCTCGCTTTGGGATCTCAATAGAGGGGGCTACTGTATATTCTACACATCTCCCCTGTTCATGGTGTGCCAAAAGTATTATTAACTCAGGTATTAAAAGAGTTGTGTATCTTGTTGATTATCCTGATCAGCAATCAAAAGAAATAATGAAGAATATAAAAGTTGAAAGGATAGAGAACTTTAAAATTATAAACATTGATGCAATATTATCAACATATTATCAACAAGGTTTGAGGTAGTCTATAATGGGAATTTATATTTAAAAATTTATTGGCTTATATAATTCCTTTTACGATAAAAAGATAAGTATGAGTTTATAAAATAATTTGTATAATTGTATCAATAATTATAAATATTTTCTATTTATTGCTTATGGGAAATCAGTTATTAATTATTGGTTGAGTTATAGTATAAAAGTTGTCAGTTATTCCAATATAGGGGAAAATATACACAATTTATCCACAAAAGGCTAACCGTGGGTTTATCCAGATACAAAGCACAGAGCGTTGTCATAACAATTTTAGTGGTTAATGTACTGGTATTTTTATTTACTTATATGGTACATTTTCCCATACCTGATTTTTTAGTCAGGAAGATAGTAGAAACAAATAACTCTGTTTTGATATATGCGGTTCAGAGATATGGACTATTGGTTACTCTTTTTTCTCTTTTTCCTGTAATAATAAAATCAATGGGATGGTTCTGGCAGTTTTTCACCTATATGTTTTTGCATGGAAGTTTCTGGCATCTCTTTTTCAATATGTATGCATTATACCTATTTGGGAAACCACTGGAGGAAAGGTGGGGAGGTAGGGAATTTTTATTTTTCTACCTGTTTACAGGTATCGGAGCCGGAGTTGTTACATACTTATGGAACATATTCCAGAATCCACTTGTGCCAACAATAGGAGCATCTGGTGCACTTTTTGGGGTTATTCTTGCTTTTGGTTTGGAATTCCCTGAGACTATTCTTCTTCTATTTTTCTTCATTCCTATAAAAGCCAAATATGCAGCTCTGGTATTTGGAGCCATAGAAGTTGTGATGCTATTAACAGGCACTATGCAGAGAATAGGTCACTTTACTCATATAGCTGGAATTCTTTTCGGTTATGTTTACTATCTTTTAAGAATAAAAGGTGGGAGGTACCTTAAGGGAAGGAGGAGAAAGCTCGCAGTCCACTCCCTTAGCAGAGTACGGACAAAGGTAAACAGGGATATAAAAGAAAGAAAAGAGGCTTTAAAATTAGCACATAACATTTTAATAAAGATAACATCCGGGGAAAAGCTTAACCTGAGAGAAGTAGATTTTTTCAAATTTTTGAAAGATGCTTATAATAGTTCTTCAGGAATTTGCAATTCTGAAGATTTTGAGCCGGAAAGTGAGTTATGTTTAAAATGTGAAGGTTTTTATGCTTGTCTATATAGATACATTATCGAAAAACTTGGTAATATGGTTTAATATTTAATAATCAAAGATTTTTTGATAATTAGTTTTGAAATAGTCCAATTCTACTTGTATTTTATGGAATTTTTTATATAATATATTGCTTATGGAAAAAAATGCGGAATTAAAATTAAACAGATATATCGATACAATGCCTTCTTTATCCATTACAGTCTCAAAGATTCTCGAGGTTACAAAGAATCCGAGAGTTACTGCAAAGGACCTAAACAAGGTGAT
>Ga0164318_10002121_pt1 | contig 18229 bp, 20 predicted proteins | sample GuaBasSedimGuay9_FD_113734 | JGI IMG/M metagenome (GOLD analysis project Ga0164318, IMG submission 113734) | Subseafloor sediment microbial communities from Guaymas Basin, Gulf of California, Mexico - Guay9, Core 4571-4, 0-3 cm | ecosystem: Environmental > Aquatic > Marine > Hydrothermal vents... | reverse complement strand
TATATGCCAGGATTAAGGTATTTTAACTGCCCTGCCTGCTCGTTATAGTTTAATCCTCTACCACAACGATCATAAGCATTTTTACGGTCTTCCAGCATCTCATTGTAGAGATACCTACAAGTAGTCAGGCAGTATGCTAATATGTGTACTTGATCCTTTGTTGGATACAGCCGATATTTGAAAGTACGTCTTAACACAATACTTATATTAGTTAAAATTGCATATATAGTTTATAGAAGCCAAAACAACCAGAAGTTCAGTGTTTCACACTAACTATCATATTGTTTTTTGTCCTAAATACCGACGCAATGTTTTTAAAGATTAAGAGGTATATCGAGAGGGTAGAGCATGACTAAATCCAACCACTCGGCTGCATTCATCCCCACTACAAGTAGCGAGGTCTTCTGCCGCGTACCTATAAAAGAAGGAAGTGATATTCACCTGTCGATACCTGTCCACAGTGGAAAACGCTCGGTGTTGGTCTTTTGAAGAAACTCGTTGCCAGAGCCAATCTCACAAACGAAGAGTACATCGATCTCTTCTACGGGAAAAAGAGACGTTGACTTGCTGATGAGCGACCCGTCCGCCTGAGTCATGGAGGTTGGCAATTCCTGCAAGGCGGCGGCAGAACTCACCACACCTTCAGATCGATCCCCTCGATCCGCAAGCGATCCCCCTCCGAATGCACGATCACGCCTGCGTGTACCTTGCCCATCATGCAGTGCTCTGGCAAAAACCGCACCGTCGCCCCGACATCGGGCATACCCCCCTTCGTCACCAGTCCCTCGAAGCTAACAACCATGCATATCCCAGCGTCCTTCCATTCAATCTCGCTGCCGAGCCGGTGGAGCGGACCGACGACGTGCACGGTAAAGAGCCCGTGAGCTACTTCCAGAACCTCTGCGAAATGTGTTATCGGGCAGCCCCACGGTCGGTAACGGAGAATGTCCCCGACCTCTGCCCGGATATTTGTGTCAAACGGATGCAAATCCTCCCGGCACGACGGTTCGCCTCGAAGCGGGGACAAGATAAAATCTGCTGCGAGATGGTCGATGAGTCCGATGATCTCTGCTTCCTCTTCTGTATCTTCAGCGTCTTCCATCCCATCCCATGTCTTTCCGGATATGATCTCATTGACCCGCTCGCTACTTTCCTTGAATCTATCCTGAAGCAGAAACGGGCAACCGGTCGTTTTCGCCTCGCCTGCCATCAGCGCAGCTGCGAACTTGGCACAATTCGTATATCCGCACTCGCCGCAGTTAAATCCGGGCAACTGCCGGTATATCTGCCTCTTCATCGCCTGCCCCCTACCTTTGATGGTCGGCGGATTGTGTTTCGGATTGTGTTTGTGGGTCGGTATCGATTCAACAACCATTTTGTAGCATCAACCTCACCGTAAGTGGGGTGCCCAAGAGACATATATGCATCTATGCGTATGCCAAGCTCCGCGCTGCTGATGCTATTCCAAGGCATACGAAAATATGAGAGAATAGAACAGACCCGATCGATCAGCGCATCGTTCTACCTGCCGTAGTTACGATATGATTAGCGAATCCAGATTTGCTGTTCCAGCCCGTGTCCAGTATCCGCATCTGATGCAGATCTGTATACGACCACAATGATACAATTGACTTCCACATTTTGGACATTTATTTAGTTTATACATTCCCCTGACCTCTCTATGGTTAACTTCAGGTATAATATCACGTAACCATTTGTTAATAAGTCTTTCGGTTTTTTTCACACTGGGTCCATGGGGTCAGCAACCCCATATAATGTGCCGGTGGGGCTTGCGCGCTCTGTCAGAGGTGTCCGGTCAGCAGATTCGGATGAATTGGGTGGATTATTCCACTGCGCCTGCCAGATCAAACGTCATATAGTCCACAATCTTATGTAACTTAGTCCTGACTTCCGTTTCATTAAACGAATTTATGATCTGCTTCGAGCAATCGACGTGATGCTGAACCTCCTTTATCGAGAGGTCTATCGCATCATGCTTTAAGATGTGTGGAAGCGTTGTTGCGGTGTTCTCAGACTTCTTCTCGTGCTGGAGTTCCTTGCATTCGAGGATGTCATCGATGATCTGGTATGCCATGCCAAGATGCATTCCGAATTCGGTGCATCTGCTGACAGACCGCACGTCTGCCCTACCGATCCTGCCCCCCATACGTGCCGATGCGGCAAAGAGCGATGCGGTCTTCTTGCTTATGCATTCGAAGTAATCGTTCTCGGAAAAATCAGCCTCGTTGCTGTTGACATCGAGCGCCTCGCCTTCGGACATGGACATGCCGGCGCGCCCGAAATCCTGAATCACTGCCCGGTCGTATTTCGAGATCAGTTCGATCGACTTTGAGATCAGGAAATCACCACAGAGGATCGCAGCAGCCAGCCCGAATTGATTGTACACGCTGGGAACGCCCCTGCGCACAAGACCTACGTCCAGTATGTCATCATGTATTAGCGATGCTGAATGGATCAGTTCGATCGCGAGCGCGGCATCGACGCATTCGTCCGCATCGCCGCCAAAGAGTTCGGAAGAAAGAATTAGTATGATCGGACGGATTTTTTTACCTCCCGAATCGAATACATGGCGAATGATACGTTTAAGATTCGATTCATCGAGATCATCTACCATGTTGACGATTGCGCCGTTTATAAGCCGGTATTCGTACCAGTCCGTGATCATCCGGATGCCTCGTTATTCTGTAGTCTCAAGCGCGGTCGCCTCGGTGCTGTACTTTGATGGACATTTGGTTATTATCTGGTTTGCGGTTATAGTGTTGTTAGGGTGGAACATTCCAGTGACGGCAGCATGATTTCCTTCCACCAGGTTAACAGGTTGGTGCTCTGCATAGCTGACATTAACATCCCTGTGCATATCTGTAAGGGTAAATAATACCGTCGAGCCGTTATCCATACTGCGAAGCGTTCCAACCGCGACGGTGCCGTTTACATGCACCCGCGTTCCAATGTGCTCATCGGTAAGCTCCGAGACCGTGAGTTGTTTATTCCCGAGAGGGATACCCCACAATCCAACCACCAGAACAACTGCGATGATAGCGAATGCAAATATCAGTTTCCGACCCCTATTCATGTTTGCTCCGATTCCCCATCGTTCTTGATAATCGTGATCGTGTAAGCAGCAGGTGTAGGGTGTAGAGCCCGAGTCCTGTCCATACGATGCCGAATGCCCATAGCAGATAATTCATAGTCTTTATGGTTGTGGCGACTCTATTAAATATTTGCCGCCGCGGCAGTTTGTGATCGAAACGTTAATGTGCACTCGGTTACTGTATTATATGTCCCCACGCTCCGGTAGTGTAGTCCGGCCAATCATGGTGGCCTTTCGAGCCATTGACTCGGGTTCAAATCCCGGCCGGAGCATTGGATTATAGCACAATTACTCTGTGTGTTTTCGGTGTCAGTCATTTCCAAGTACTATCGTAGCTTGTAAATAAAATCAGTGTGATTGGTGTCAATCGCGTCCCTGGTATGAAATGGCCTGCGGATACTGTTTTTCGCCAGCACCCGCTCCGAAAACACGTCTGGTGTCGAGACTTGTGACCTGATTTTGGGAAGTTTTTTATAATGTGACTACAGGTTGATCATACACAGCGCGGAGAATCCGGTCGGAGAGAATCGCGCTTTTACCAGAGATGATTGGAATGAATGAGAATACAAAACATAACATCTTCGGAATCTGTGTAGCAGTTGCGTTGCTTGGCGCTTTTGTAGGGTGTGCATCGGCGGCATTTAATCCGGAGGGACATATGGGGACGGTGGTCGGAAAAGACTCCGGTAACAATACGTTTGAAGTTCGGACAACGCATAACTGGTCATATAACGGGTCGTGTGGTGAATGGCAGCCCAGCACCGCGATTATGGAATGGCCATTTCCAAATGAAGATGCGCTGAACGAGATAGATGTTGACGATTATGTGGAGATACTTGGCTTTCCGGAACCTTATGGCCAGACCATTTGTTTAGGAAAGATGAACTCAAGCACAGAAAAGGTTATAACTGACATATACGGCGATCCCAACTTCTTGGAGCCTTATTGTCCATCAGAACCATTGGACCCCCCATTATTAGGTACTTTTACGATAAAATACAGCAGCACACCCAATTGTTCAGATTGCAGTATGTGCAACTGTGAAGCGAATTATACCAATGTAACCATTATCAATGAGGCTGGTCAGGCGGAGGTAGACGATCATCAGTTGTATCCGGGACAGACCTGCACGTATGAAGGAATGGAATATCGCATCAGTATCACGTTTCATTCAGGAGAAGCTCCTGCCTGTCCGGTGTGCAATAATCCATGCCCCCCTGGTCCACAGCCCGTCTCAAATTTTGTAATACACATAAAGACAGTGACCCCGCCTCCTACAACCCCCCGCGGCGATATGAACCACGATGGGATTATCACCCCCGCCGACGCTGTAATCGCGCTTACAATCGCAGCCAGCGGCGGAGAGAACTATGATGCGGACATCGATGGCGACGGTAAGGTCACATCCCTTGACGGGCTCATGATCATGCAGGCGGCGGCAGACAACATCGAGATATGACGCGTGCCCGCGGAAAAGCCGTCCTGCTCAGATGCTTAAGTGGTTGAGGCGGTCCGACTCACTCACCGAGTACTGCATCCACGACAGCGTCCTCTTCGATCCGCACGCCCTTCTTCCTGAAGAATCGCGTGACATTGTGGATGTCCCGCATCAAAAACTCCATAGCATTCGGATGATCAAGGGTCACAGACTGCCCCATATCGATGAAAACAACCTCGCTTCCGTGCATCAGTATATTAAACTCGCTCAGGTCGCCATGTACGAGATTTGCGTGGTATAACTTCCGGACATACTCCACAGTGGTATCAAACGCCTTCCGCGCCTGATCAGGAGTCAACGACACCTCACGGAGTTGCGGCGCGGGAATCTCATCCTCTCCGATAAACTCCATTAAGAGAACGTTATTTCTCTCGACAAACGGTTCCGGAACACGTACCCCTGCTGACTGAGCTTTTTTCAGATTTCTTAGCTCTTTCTTCGTCCATGTGAACACGATGCTCCGTTTCTCGTGCCTCACGTTCTTGAATCTCGGATCCCCGATCAGGTATGACTGCATCGCACGGAAATTGCTCGTAGAGATGCGGTACACCTTTATAGCAATCTCTCGCTCCTGCTCCTCCTCTTGCCCACGTCCGAGCGCATGGTAGATGTTCGCCTCCTTGCCGGTACTTATCACACCCCCGAGCGCGTCGATGTACCCCTTGTTTGAGAGCTGGTAGAGGGTCTTTAATGTAAATGTATCAAAAACGCCTTCAACAGATTTTAAGTCTTCAGAATCCTTTATCCTGATACGGAATCGGTCAATCTCCTTATCGATTTCCTTTAATCTTTTTTCGAGTTTTTCCATGATTCAGGATAGGTATCCGCGACGTCGGAGCCAGTCAACCTGTGGCGCGGTGTATCTCCAGACCACATCTGCCTTCTCTTCCTGAAATGACCATGGAATGATGATGACGACATCGTTCTCACGGATCCATATCCGCTTCTTCATCCTTCCGGGTATTCTGGCATTTATTACGGTTCCGTCGAAGCATCTCACACGTAGATGGTTTGCCCCGAGCAGTTTCTCAACAGTCGCAAGAACCTCGCGATCGTGTTTGCGGGGAATTCGTACGCGTACTATCGGTGCCTCTACCCTCTTCTTAGCCAGAGACGACACCTCTGTATATCCAGTTCCAGTGCATGGATTCGCATTGTCGCTATATGTATATAAACATGCACAACCACCATAGTATGATGAAGGTGATTCGTGACCCTATCCACGGATATATCGAACTGGATGAGGCAGCGCTCTCGCTTGTCGATACGCCGGTTATGCAGCGGTTACGCCGCATCAAACAACTCGGGCTGACAAGTTTTGTGTACCCGGGAGCAAACCACACCAGGTTCGAGCATTCGCTTGGCACCTACCATCTTGCAAACCTGCTTGCGGATTGCATGGGCAAAGAAAGTGAGTCTGACAAAGGGGTGGAATGGGGCGCGGACCAGGGAGCCGGGCAGACCGAACTGCGCGTCGCTGCACTGCTCCATGACATCGGGCATGGACCACTGTCGCATGTGACCGAGAACATCATCAGGGACTATACAGGAAGATCGCATGAGGACGTTTACCAGATCCTCGAAAGCAACCTCGGCGAGATATTTGATCGATACTCGATCAGCATCTCAAGGGTTGCCAGGCATATAAAAGGGGAAACCGGATTCGGTGCTGCCCTGAATAGTGAGATCGATATTGACCGGATGGATTATCTTGTCAGGGATGCGCATTACACAGGTGTTCCACTTTCAGTCGATCTCGTGCGTTTGATTCACGAGATGAGGTTTCAGGACGGAAAACTCGTGATCGGAAGCGGCGGGATAAGGGCTGCCGAGTCGCTATTGCTCTCACGGTTCATGATGTATCCGACCGTGTATTACCACCATGTAACCCGCATCGCCGAATCGATGTGCGTGCGTGCTGTCGAGTGCATGATCGAGGACGGATTCGATGCGAGAATGCTCTGTATGATGGATGACCGGGAGCTCTTTATGCAACTGGGGTCATATCCCGGGTATCCCACAGAGATTACGGCATCCTTGCGTGACCGGAGGTTGTTTAAGCGTGCGCTCTACGAAGGATTTGATGCGGTGGGCGAGAGCGTGCTTTCACACCGGAGAAACGTGAGAAGAGTCGAGGACGAGATCGCATCCGCTGCCGGGGTCGATCCCGAGTACGTGCTTGTGGATATCCCGAAGCCTCCGGAGATCGTGGAGACCAAGGCTAACGTTGTGATCGATCAGCGGTTAAAACCGCTTCATGAGGTCTCACATCTCGTTTCCGCTCTCGGTCATGCGCAGCGCGACAACTGGCGGATGGGGGTGTACACGCCTTCTGAGTACCGTGACGTGGTCGCTGCTGCTGCGAGGGGGTTCTTTGGTGTGCGGAAGCATAAGCAGTTCAGGCTGGATGAGCTGATTACGTGACGGTTCTGATTGGGGGGTGTGGTTGCTTTTGTGGAGATACATTTATATTGATGTGATAATAATAATAATTAAGATGAGAGTCTATTGAATACGGCCCTACAAAAAATGGAATTGTCCCACATGATAGAAAAAGTTGCTGACAACCCGTTTGATGAATTGCCGGAAGCATTTGGCGGAAGAGATGTTAAATCAATGTGATGAATTGGGAGAAACTCTATCAAAATCCTTCCGTGAATTGTTTGAAAGAAAAAGTGAAATTGTGGAAAAGATGGCAAATCAAAACTTATTAAAGAAAGATAGCGAGATATCATTCGCGCCAACTCACCCGACCATACGTGGTGTTGATGGATCATACGCAATCGAAAAATTACATTCCACAGACATGGCTGCTATGGCAGGTGTTGCTGTAGAAGGACTAACCCCTCCAACAGATAAGATATCTTGGCCTAAACCGCGCGTCACCTCTCAAATATTCATACAATACGCCACAGCGATTCGACAACAGTTGTCACAAGGGCGGTGACCTCCTCCCCGCTACAAGTAATGGGGCTTCCTGATTCATAGCGGTTGCTCATGTAACCATCTCCACAGGCGTTAATTCCGGGCAGTCCGCCCGTACATATCTGTTTTTGATGTTGATTGCGGCGTTGTGATCCCGACCCATGACCGCCCCACAGAAATCTGGTGAAGAAAGAATGCTTCGTGAAAAATCAAATATCGTTGAAGGTAACAGAGTTTTGGGCGAAGCGGATTCAACTGAATTGAAACAGTGTGAAGCATGAATCAATAAGTGCCTGCGTCCGCAGAAGGCAGTTGAGAACGGACATAAAGACGATTTTAAGAGATTGAAAAAGTATTTAAAGGAAGAGAAGCGAATAAGAGGTAAAGATAAAGTATATAGGATCGATATTGAGATGGACCAGATCATGACACGTTTTAAAATGTCGTTTATTAATCTATGCAGTTTATTTTTGACAAAATGTAGGGACCATGAAAGATTCGAATTACAGACACTGTTTGAATCGATTTTTCAGCTTGGTGGCGAGGCTCTTATTAGCGATGACGCGAAGGCAATTGAATTAGAGATGAATCCAAAGGAGCCAAAGTTAATGAGTGAACTTAATAAAGGCTTAAGTATATTAAATACGATTGATATTCATGATCCCAATGGCCGATTTATGAAGTTTAATATGTAACTCTTTTGTGACATTTGGGTTGGTGATGAAATCCAAATCTTCGAAAGTCCTGTAATAACACTATGCAACAAAGAAAGACGTTGAATCATGTTGATAACTACACAGTCGAGCACAGCAACACCGAGTTTGAAAGGAATGGAATCAACATGGAACCAGCATATCAGGCACTACAAAAATATTTTGGCTACACTACATTTTTAGATCACCAGGAGGATATTATCAAAGATATTCTACTGAAAAAAGATGTTTTCGTCCTGATGCCAACCGGTGGCGGCAAATCTCTATGCTATCAATTACCAGCCATTCTCTTAGGCGGTGTCACGATTGTTGTCTCTCCGCTCATCGCCTTAATGAAGGATCAGGTTGACGCTTTGAAGGCGAATGGTATCGCCGCAGCCCATATCAATAGCTCTCTTAGTTTTGATGAGATGCAAAACGTAAAATTAGACATGGCAGAGAATATGATCAGTATTCTGTACGTGGCTCCGGAAAGACTAATGATACCTGGCTTCTTATCAGCTTTGAAGCGTTTGAATGTCAGTTTAATCGCTATTGATGAAGCCCATTGCATCTCTGAATGGGGGCATGATTTCAGGCCCGGATATCGTCAATTGAAAGTGCTTAAAGAACATTTCCCGAAGGTTCCGCTGGTTGCACTGACCGCAACCGCCACATCACGAGTGCAGGAGGATATCACAACACAACTACGACTGTCCGATCCAAAGACCTATAAAGCAAGCTTCAACCGAAAAAATCTATTTTATCAGGTTAAACCAAAAGATAATGCATACGATCAGTTACTTCAGTATCTAAAGGGTCGTAAGAATGATTCGGGGATAATTTATTGTCACAGCCGCAAATCTGCTGATGATCTGGCAAATAAACTTAAAAAAGAGGGTTATCGTGCTTTGCCTTACCATGCAGGGTTAAAAGCAGATTTAAGGACCGAAACACAGGATAAATTTATTAAAGATGATGTTGAGATAATTGTGGCGACAGTAGCGTTTGGGATGGGGATAGATAAATCCAACGTCCGTTTCGTGATCCATTATGACCTACCGAAGAACCTTGAAACGTATTATCAGGAAACAGGCAGGGCTGGAAGAGACGGGGAAGAAAGTGATTGCATCATCTTCTTCAGTCGTTCCGATATGGGGAAACTATCGTATTTTATCGATCAAAAAGAGGATGAAACAGAAAAACAGAACGCGTATAAGAAATTACGTTGTATGGTCGATTTCTGTGAGAGTGGAACCTGCCGCAGGAAAATTTTATTGGAATATTTCGGTGAAACATACGGTGAAACGAATTGCGGCAATTGTGATAACTGTTTGGACCCAAAAGAGACGACCGATGGAACAATTACCGCTCAAAAGATCGTGTCATGTGTTTCCCAGATAGATGAAAGATTTGGCGTAAATTACATAGCGGATATTTTGTGCGGTTCGCGAATTAAAAAGATAGTCCGCAATCGGCACGATACTATATCAGCTCATGGCACTGGAAAGGAACACTCAAAAAAGCAGTGGCAGGTTTTTACAAGGGAACTTGTTCAGCAAGGTTATCTGAAGTCGGAAGGTGACAGATACCCGATCATAAAACTGACTCAGGATGGCTATGATCTATTATCCGGAACGAAAGGGGTTTTGTTGACAAAACCGGAAGAAGAAGTTAAAATAATACAAAAAGATGTTGGTGGGGGTTTCGATCACGATTTATTTGAAATTTTAAGGAGTTTGAGAAAGAAACTTGCCGATGATTCCGGGATGCCGCCGTACATCATCTTTCAGGACTCAAGTTTGATAGAGATGGCGACATATTTCCCGCGAAGTAGGTCAGACTTTCGGACGATCATCGGCGTTGGTGAAAGCAAGCTGGAGAAATATGGGGCTATGTTTCTAAATGAGATCATCAATTATTGTGAGGAATGCGAACATGTCCCACCTTTTCCCCCCAAAGAAGAGACGCATTCTGATAAATCCGGAGAACACTCTGTAAAGGAGCTTCAAAAACCCCATCCGCGAGCGTATGCGCCGTGGACTGAGGAAGAAGATAAAATGTTAATCGCCAACTATAAAGCTGGCAAAACCATCGAAGAGCTTATGGAACCATTCGGACGGCAAAGAGGCGGCATCGAGTCGAGATTAAAGAAATTGGGGATGTTTTCTGATATTTTATGTGGTTCGAGTGTTCAAAGGACAGATCGCAATCAGCACGATACTATAGCCGCATATAGTGCTGAGAAAGAGTGTTCAAAAGGACAGTGTCAGGCTTTTACAAAAGAACTCGCTCAACCTGATTATCCGAAGTCGGGAGACGACAGATGCCTGACCATAAAACTGACCCCGGATGGTTGTGATATTTTATCCGGAACGAAGGAAGTTTTGTCGACAAAACCGGAAGAAGAGATTAGGGTAATACAAAAAGATGTTGGTGGGGGTTTCGATAATAATTTATTTGAAATTTTAAGGAGTTTGAGAAAGAAACTTGCCGCTGATGCCGGGATGCCGCCATACATTATATTCCACGACTCAAGTTTGATAGCGATGGCGACACATTTTCCGCGAAGCCGATCAGACTTTCAGAAGATCGCCGGTGTTGGTGAAATCAAGCTGGAGAAATATGGGGAACTATTTTTAGAAGAGATTGTCGGTTATTGCAACTGCAAAGAGCACGGCATCAAACCAGAACTTATCAACACACATAGCCATCCTAAAACAAAAAAAGAGGTCTGTCCGATCGTGGAGGATAACGCAATGGGCCGCCTGGTCGAGTGCTACCTCGGGCTTTGGCAGCAGGGCGGGGATCGTGATTCGCCTGTACCGGTAACCGCAATGCAACTTGAGACGCTGGTGCGGTTATGCGAGGCGAGCGCAAGGATGCGGCTTTCAGATGATGTCACGATCGAGGATGCAAAACATGTGATCCAGGTCGTAGAGAGTTCCCTGCGGCATGTTGCGTCCGATGATGAGACCGGCATGTCCGATACCGACATTAGGACCACCGGCGTGAGCAAGAACCAGCGCGACAAGACCAAGGTACTGCAGGACATCATACGTGATCTTGCGGTGGAGCACAGCGGCATGGCTCCGAAGGAAGATGTCTATGCAATGGCCGAGGAGGAGGAGGGTTTTGACAGGGCGTATGTCGAGGCGGTTATCGATAGGCTCAAGACGCAGGGCGAACTGTACGAGCCGACACCAGGGAGTGTCAGGTTAACGTGACCGATTGTTCCACCTGACATTCCGCACGTGTTTGTGCAAAATGATATATTTTTTGTAAATGGCAAATAGTGGCCACTGATTGCAATTTTAGATTTTTAAATATAACCTATTTATTAAAGTACATGTTTTTTTATATGGACATGTAAAGCCCCCTCTGTTGAAATTGGATAGGTTATACCACTACAGTATAAAAATAATATTTTTCAAATATTCAAAACCGCTATCAGTAGAAATTATGAAAAATGGATGACGACCTGCGGAATGTCAGTTCCACAATAAAATCCACGATGTAAGAAACACTGGAGCTTTACAAACAGAATTTGACAATTTTAGGAAATCGCCCGAAAAAGGAATTTGACAACAGGTAATCGTACCAAATGTCCCCAGCTCTTGTTTTATGCCGGATCAAAATTATTCAGCGGCAACGAAAGACATGTACGAAACTGCTTTTTCACGCATCTTCCGAACTACTGTTAGGTCTCACACCCTTCCAGCGTACTCCACAGCACCCCGGCACATCAGATGTATACCAGCATACTCAGGAACGGTGCTCACGCCCTCCTCGATCTCGAAGTGGTTCCCACGGAGATCGCAGGATGCCGGACTTTCCGCCGCAACCGAGATCTCCTTATCAGAGAAGACAACAGCGTCGTTTAACGGATCGAACATCTCGATAGTCTGTAGCGTCAGTGGAACGACCCTCATGCTTGAACCGCCGTGTAGGGACGTGGGAAGCCGGATCAACCGCTTTATGTCGCCTGTTACCGGCTCATCAACGCTTGCGCCGATCTCCTGCACTGCTTGCAATCTCAACTCATTCCAGAACGATTCCGGGACATCCTTAAGAAAACCGGTGTCGCCATTCCTGATCAGTTTGATATTCGCATCATTCCCTGCGTTGATCAGTGCCTTTGCTCTCGCCTTTCCAATACCATCGAACTTCTGCAGTATCTTCAGAGCATCATCTCGGTCACGCAAACCCTGTAGATATTTAACAATCCAGCGATTGGTCTTTGCCCCCCATCCGCCGCTTTCCTCGCTTGGAATCTGTTTCAGTGAAAGCCCAGCCCCGCTCACATAATCCACGATCTCCCGCCGTTCGGCACTCCCAAGCGCCCGCACCCTCTGATCGCGCACATGGATGTGATACCCGCGCCCTCCTGAGAATACAATATCGATCAAGTCCTCTGAGAACCCGAAGTCATCGGTTAGAAAACCGAGAAGCTTCAGTGTCTCGTCCTTGACATTTGCAAGCATCGCAGAATATGACTCCGGCGCATCCGGGAGGTGGTCTGCGTCCAGATCGAAGATCAGGTCTGCGCCGGTCCAGTGCTTATCTGCCATCGTGCCCGCCCCAGGGTGCTCGTAATATGCAACTGATGAGAATGCATGCGCTGGAGCCATGCTTCGCAGGTATTCGAGTGTTTCCGGCCGCGAGTGGAACGATTTGTGCCGGTACATCACGATCTTCGGGAGCGCATCGAACATCACAAAGCCCCATTCCCTGCTCTCGAATCCGGGCGGTAGCTGGATCGGGTACTCGAGGTAATATTCCTTGAATCTCTCTCGCAGGAAGTTTTTTGTGCGTTCGTTCATTTCGTCAATGTTTCATTCTGCAGCGGTATCCGGATCGCTCACATATTCTTCGGATTTTCTTGTTGAATAGATATTTAATAATATATTAAACAGTCTTCCATGATTAGAGTACTTGAGATGTAGGAGTTCGTGCAAGATCGTTCCGGATCGCACCTCATTAGTTTCATCTAAGACAGCAGTAAGATTGTTGTACAACCGGCTCTCAAGTTCGTTTCTGTCCACAAGCATGATAACAGTCGGATTTTCAAAGAGCGGGTTCTCAATGATCTTCTGAGCGGTTACGATCATTGTGTATGTCTTTCCGGAGCCCTGTGTATGCCAGATCAAGCCCCGTCTCTTCTCTTTATCCTCCATTCTCTCGATCAGTTTATCCACTGCCCTCATCTGGTGCGGTCTGAGCACCACCTTCTTAAGTTCATCATCCTGCCTTGTAAAGAGTATAAAATCGGTAATAAGCCTGTCAATTCTCTTTCTGTCAAAAAACTCCTTGACGAGCGTCTCAAAATCTTCTTTAACCTCCTCTTTCCAGTTGAAGAGCAGTTTTCTCGATGTGTTCCATGTGCCGCTGTAGTAATACCGGATGATGTTGGTCAGAGCATAGACCTGTAAAATCGCGAGAAGCTCAGGGCATTCCTTGTGATATCTTCTTATCTGATCCAGAGCATCGGAAATTCCTTCAACCTTGTACGCTGCTTTTGTCTCCGCAAATAGTACAGGTACGCCGTTTATCAGAAAAACGATGTCTGGTCTGATGGTCTTACTGCCATTCGTGAACGTGAACTCATCGGTTACCTGGAATGTGTTCCTCTCGATATTCTCGGTGTCGATGAATTTCACATTTCGCTCTCTCTTCTCATTCGGGACGAATACCGTTTTAAGACCTTTGAGGTACTCCCATGCAACCAGATTGCCTTCTATACTTGGAGGGATTCTCTCAAGTCCCTTGATCAACTCTTCTGCCAGAAGATGATCCATAAATCCCGGATTGAGTTTCTGCATCTGGTTTATGAATAATTCTCTGAATACGAAACCTGTTTTCCCGACCCGGAGTCTCAACGCCTCGTCAGGACTGATATATTCCCAGCCAAGATCGAGAAACGCCTTCTTGCCATCGGATGTTTTATATTCGGCGGAAGGCACTTCGATATAACCGATCAGTGGTTTCTGGACGGAAAACCTCTCGCCCCCAAGAGTATTATGCATAGACCACACCCCCCATAATTTCTTTTGTGATTTCTTTAATCCGTATTCCTTTAACGCCTTCGGGAGTCAATAGATTTGCCCTTCTCCCAAAAAGTTCTTCCGGATAGAATGCCATATCCATGAAGTTGTCGAAGGTGGGCTTCTCAAACTCCACAAGAACGTTGATACCACCTGTCGCTTTCTGCTCACCTCTGACATAAGATCTGAAAACGCCTGTCCTCCTGACGCTATACCTCTCTTTTATCTCCTCTTCATGCACTCTTAAGGTTTCAATCACATACATTCCGCGTCCTCTCGGGTGACCTTTGCCCTCAATCGACCTCTTCTCTCAACTCTCTTAATAGACTCCCGAATACTTGAAAGTTCTCTTTTACTGTTTCGTACACATCCATAGCAGTCTCCTGATCGTAAGTATGTGATGTCAGGTTTCTCGCTTCGAGAAGTTCCAGCCATCTTTCCTCGTCTTTGATCCATCCCATCCTGTATGCCAGTTTCAGGCATCCCTTCGGAGATTTGCAGTCATAGCCAACTACCTTTGCAGCCATCTTCACGGATTTCCAAGCCGTCTCAAAGGTAAACTCAAACCTCTGGATGGTGGCATCCATTACAATGTCTAATTCCAGCGGGTCATACTCCAGAGCGGCTTTGAGCCTTTTTGTTGCGTTCTCGAAATTTTCAAGCTGTACGGTTGCCTCGATCATAGATATTCACCCCGCTTTTGCGTATAATTGTTTCAAACTTTGGATTCACCCGATTCAAATCGATTAGGTCTATGCTTTTGAGAGTGCGCAGTTCATCGATCTCGTCTTTTATCCTTGCTAGCACACCAAGCGATATTTTCGATCCTGCATCGACTGCTATATCAAAATCAGAGGTCTTTGTGGCATCACCTTTTGCTCTTGAGCCGAAAAGGAATATCCGTGCATCGGGGAGGTGTCTTGCTATTATATTTGCGGCATCTGCGAGTATCTCGTCCGCGGACAAGGGCATTGGGTGTGCTATCTGTTTTATGATATCGCCTCCGGATGATTTACCACATCACATTATTTTTTTTATTTATTAAAATCATATCTCTTTCTGGGTCATGAATCCTAAAGGATATGACTAAAGAATCCGTATCATGTCCTGCTAACGGTTCCGCTTCTTTTTTTACAAGCAACAACCTTACGATCTGGGAGTCATCTTCAAACAAGTAGCCTTTCAAAGCATCTAAAACAACTTTTGCAATGTTATCTAAGTCTTGACGTTTCAAATAGCGCACTCGTCTGTAAACAACTATCGCTAGATCTATTTTTTTGTTATTATCATGGAGATATGGAAATTTTTCCATCCATGATCCTTGACTCGATCGTATTTCTTCAATCATCTTCTTTTTTGTTTCACTTTTTGTTTTTACTGTAATTAAATCCACAAAAATACCCCCCGAATCTTCTAAAGTTAAACATTCATTCGTATTGGCTTTCGCTATGTATTTATTCACTGAACCACTTCCAAGTGATTTACCCTGATCTTCGCGGTCATGAGGTTGTGAAGAAGGGATTTGAAGAGTTCATCGAGGGCTTTCTTCTTGTTCTCTTCTGTTTCGATCTTTTTGTCTACGGTAGAGTGGATGGAGGCGATTTTTTGCTGTACAAGATATGATGGAAGTGGAACAATCGTGTTAGAAAGCTCACGAGCGTTTAGATGAGGTTGAGCTGATCTGGCTTTTTGGCTTGCGAAATATGATTGCGGAACATCATAAAGTAAATATTCAGATAAGTAGGACGGGTTAAATGTGGCCAACGGCGAAACAATTAAATCGTAACCGGCAATTGAGCCATCCCATCTTTTGGTGATCATGGCCAAGTCACCGGTATACGCGCCACTTCGAACAACAATTATACCCTCTTCTTTTAGAAAAGGGTCACGAGAGAGGGGGATTGCATCATGTTTTATTCTAATCAACCCATCTGGTGTTATTTTACCTCTCTTTATGTTCGTAGCTCGGATCATGGGAACGCCGTCGTCTGCTAACTTTGGGGGTTGTCCTAAACCATATCTCACTTTAGTATATTCCCCCAGCCTCACCACCTCCCACCCCTCCGGCACCAGCCCGATCTCGGTCCCCACAAGTGGCACGCTCTCCGCCGCCCCTGCTGGCACTGGACCATATGTGAACAGGTGGCGCATCAGAGATTTCTTGAGCGACTTCGCCGCCACAATTACCGCCCCGGACTTCTCCTTCGCATCCTGCACCGCGGAGAGGACGGCGGCGATGCGATGCTGTTCGGGGAGTGGGGGGAGAGGTATGCTTTGATTCTTTACATCTGAATCAGTAATTGCAGGATAGCTTGCTCCTCTCTGGACTTTTTCAAATTCATCTATAAATACATCTCTTTGTACTGCATAGAAGAGATATAGCGGATTTAAAATATGTTCTGTTGCTCTCAAGATACAGAAGGCTGTTGAACATATTTCTCCATCGAATTCTTCATCAATCAATGTCAATCTCTTTAAAGTGGGTCTGACTGTTGCAAAAATTACATCATTCCTTTTAACTAATTTTTTTGCTCTGCTTGGAGCATCTTTACCGTGACATAATTTACACTCTGCTATTTTTAGGGCATCTCTGCTAATGCTCGATACATCAACGTATTTGAATCTCCATTCGGGAGTTTTTCTTGGGTCTTTTTGTTTTGTTTTCTCAGTCACATCGCCCAGCTTCACCACCTCCCACCCATCCGGCAAAAGTCCGAGTTTAGTCATATTGAAGCTTTCCGAAATTTCATTATTGCTCATATAAATCCACTTCCAGCAGTTTAATTCCGGTTGGTTTGTCCAACGCTACTTTTTTGATGAAATCCGCATCAGAGCTATCAAAACATCCCCACAATGAGAATTTATCAAGTAAATATGCAATCACTTGAAAAAATATCCACCTGAATCTGTAATCATCGTGGAAATAAAATGAAAAATGGATAAAATTGTTTCTTAATTTAGTGATAAGTTCCAACGAGTTGCCAAGTTCTTTAACTTTCTTTTCGTCTGGTTCTTTTTTCTGCGCTCTAATCATCTTTATTAATTTATCTCTTAAATTCCCCAACGTTCGACCCCTTTCTTCAATAATTAAATAGTCATAAGGCTTGTCAAAAAATAAAACGATTTTCACCAATCCTTCAGCAAGAGCCCCCAAAAGAATATACTCCGAAGGAATTTCGGATAATCTGCGGTCATCTTTTTCAGATATTTCTCTGTAACTCCTCAGAATACTTATCCATTGGTCGAATAAACCTTGTTTATACTTTTCAATCTCCATAGGGTTTTGTACAATTTCAATTAATCTGCATCCGTATTTTTTTTTAAGTAAAAAGTTCATCTCGTCCAATGTCTCGCGGATATGTGGGACTTTCGTACCTCTAAATCCCTCTTTCATAAATATATAACCTCCTTCAAAATTTTATCTTTTAATTGGGGCTTTATTCCCATTTTTGTTACCAAATCCACATTTATTTTCAACACATCCTCCAAAAAATCTTTCAGTTCAAAATATCCCAGACCAACGGGCTCATAAAACTCCACAAGGATGTCGAGATCGCTCCCCCTCTTCTGCTCATTCTTCGCATAAGACCTAAAGATGCCCATATCCCGGACATTGTATTTCTGCCTCAAATAATCCTTATAGCTCTTCAGAGCCTTTATAAACCTCACCACCTCCCACTCCTCTGGCAAAAACCTCGGTTCCACCCTATTAAATCCCTCCTGCCTCAATTCACTCGTCATCGCCAACAATCCTCCAGTAAACACCTTTATCAGGACCGATCCTTTCCAGTAATCCCATATTCTTTAAATTAGTAAGATGATACTTTATGCCATCTTCAGATATACCAATAATAGATGCTAATTCTTTTCTCGTTATGCCTGGATTCTCTTTTATTAGTCCTAAAATTTTCTGGGTAGTTTTCTGGGTAGTTTTCTGGGTAGTTTTCTGGGTAGTTTT
>Ga0164318_10002119_pt1 | contig 18231 bp, 13 predicted proteins | sample GuaBasSedimGuay9_FD_113734 | JGI IMG/M metagenome (GOLD analysis project Ga0164318, IMG submission 113734) | Subseafloor sediment microbial communities from Guaymas Basin, Gulf of California, Mexico - Guay9, Core 4571-4, 0-3 cm | ecosystem: Environmental > Aquatic > Marine > Hydrothermal vents... | reverse complement strand
CCACCCCAACTGATAACGTGAGCAGCAGTGCGCTTACTGATCTCCGTGGTCAGTCGGTAACTGAGATTCTGCATTCCCCCTACTGAGGGAGGATACTTGCGAGTGATGAAAAGAATCATTTGGACTCCCCAATGCCGGGGGGCTTACAGATAATGAACTGCACATGCCACGTTAGGAACTCGGCCGAGCAAGGGGATGCGGGCCACATTCAAAGGCGAGAAACGGGTGGTCATATTCTTGATTTGCAGACCTGTCTCCTTCAGCATTCGGCGCACCTGGCGGATAGTGAGGCGATAGAGCCCCCAGGCACCGAAGCAGGTGGCGAACCTTTCGCAGTCGAATCCCGACAGGCGGATAGCCAACCGTTCACCCAGTAGGTGATAAGGTTTGAACTGATGTCCACCCACTGGACTGTAGAAGGGGGGAAAGCTGACGTAAGCCAATCCACCGGGACGTAACACCCGCCTGATTTCTTCTAACAGCAGATGCGGGTGTGGCACGTGTTCGATAAGACTAGCACAAAATATAAAGGGGAAAGTATCGTCTGCGAGGGGCAAAGCTAGGGCATCACCTCGGATGAAAGAGGCGGGCGGGGCCGCGGGCAGGAGGCGATCCAAGGAGATGACCTCTGCTCCGGCAGCACGCAACGCCCGGCTGTAGCCTCCATTGCCGCAGCCCACATCCAGCACACATCCAGCACACATTGTTGAAGATTCACTCCTTGCTGTTGCAAGAAGCGTACCAATAGCGTACCCTGGTAGACCTGGAACCGCTGGTAGTGCGCGTCGCTGCGCAAACGTCGGTTGGCCAGCCTCAGCAGGATGATCCAATCTTGCGGCCAACCCATGGTCAACCCTCGTGGCATAACCTTTTTACTTTCTCAATCACCTCATTAGCACCGCTTCCAGACTTGCCCCGACAGATCACCGCATCACCTCAAGGATTTGCCCCCTGCCGTAGCGATAAACCTCCTTCAACCCTGTGTCCCGAGACAGCATCCCCAGGTCCACCAGATGGTGCTCTCGACTTGTGAACACGTGCGTTACATCATACTCACTCAGAACCTCACTGATGGGAACAGCGCCCTCTCCTCGCCCCAGCAGCAGCCCACGTGTAACCGCAAGTCCAACAGGCAGCCTGGAGGGGTCACCCCATTCCAGGGGATAGGTCATCGGCGGCAGCGTCGTGGCCCGGCGAGCTAGAAGCGGGATCCAATATCCCGCATCAATGCCTACTATCCAGCCTGGGGACCAATCAAACTGAATGCAATTGACCATGAAAAGCGCATCTTCAGGTACATTGTTCTCTATCCATTCCATCGCCACTAGGTCTCCAGGTCGCAGGCGGAGGGGCGCTGTATAGACCAAGTGAGGAAGGTGAGAGATGCCAACGGACATACCAGTGAGCAGTGCAGCAACAAGTACTCCCCGAACCGCGAGTCGTCCCTTGCCGCGGAGCGCGTTCCACAAAATATCTCCTCCCAGTCCTGCCAGTGTAGCCAGCGGGAGGGGCAGAGTAAGCAGCGTGGTCTTCAGGTCCCAAAAGTACAATCCTGTGAGTGGAAGGACGATGGCCCCGCTTACCAGCACAAGGCACCACGCTGCGAGAGACCACTGCATCGTCCTATTTTTCTTCCCAAGCCAGGCTGCTCCGGCAAGCAGCACTAAACTGACTACCACAGGCCCGTTGGTGATGAAGGAGAGTATAGGCTTTTCCAGACGCTCCACGTTGTTGTATCCTTCCACAATGGGGTAGGTGATTCGCAATCTGTAAGGATCATATTGGGTCCAGGCCACACGTAGAAGCCAGGGGGCTGTAAGAACCACGCTGATTATCCCGACCACCAACCAGCCCTTCACTTCATCCCAGCGGTGTTGCAGGATTTTCATCCCCCCCGCAATTACCGCAAATAGCCCCCAGAACAACGCAACACGGTAGTGGCTAAGCACTATTCCGGCGATCAGCAAAGAGGGAAGTGCCCAGCCAGCCCTTTCGCGTCTGACCAGCAATGCCCAGAGCCCCACAGCGAGAAATAATAGCCCTGTCGTCTGCGTGAACCGACTCCAGCGTAACAGGCAAAAGGGGGAGACCATGATAAGTCCCACAAGAGCAGCGCCAATTATACCAGCCCGCCGGTTCCCCGCAATCTGCTCACTTAGCAGGCCTACTGCAGCGGCAATAGCGCCATTCAGGACCAGTGCGAGGGTCTTCGTCGTGACTAACAATTCGGTTCCAAAGAGCCAGCGGAAAAGTGCAACAATGCTGTGAAATCCAAAGTGATAAGAGAAGCTGACCAATGGCGCGTAGGGCTCATAGGTGTGGGGGATGCCACCTTGTTCTATGAATAACTGAGCGATCAGTGTGTGATGATATGCGTCACTCCCTGGCAACATCACTATCCCACGCCCCACAAAGAGACGTAGGGCAATGGATAGGATAATGACGGCCCATAGGGTTAGCGTCGTCAACGGGCTCTCGCCCAACCAGTATTCCCTTTTCCGCCATTGCTCTCTATCCTTGATAAAGCAGATGAATCCAACGAGGGCATTGGTGCCTACAATAAGCCGGACGCTTAATGCTTCCAAGTGTATACTGAAAATGCTGATCCACACCAGGAAGACCATCCAGGCAGCCAAAGCGCCTACGGTACTCAGAATCAGCACAGGAGTAAAGTCCACGCGCGTCTGCCGAGCCCACTTGCGGACCATCCAGTAGCCGGAAAAGAACAGGATTGCCAGTCCTGCCACACCGTATCCTATCCATCCTGCGACCATGAACAACAAGTCCAATGCAATCAATAAGGGATCATAGCTCAAACGGAAGACAGCTTGAGACTCTTGGGGTTCACGCTTGTAGTACAATGTTCCATCTAAGTAAGAGTCCAGGCCGCCCGTCTGTACTCCTACCTGGCCTGATCCCTCATACTCCAGAAAGGCGTAGTAATAATGAGTATGGGAGTGCAGAATGGCGGGGAAGGAGAAGCGGTAAAACCCCTCCGGGCTTCCGGCTAATATGGGGATGCTCGCCGCTAGTATGTCGGCATCGCTCAAGGGACTATCGCGTAGATGCAAAACAATGCTCCCCTGGGCGTCAGGGGCGGGGCAAAGGTAAACCTCTATCGCATTCAGCCCCCCGTGTCTAGATACAAAGGTTTGGCCGACCGGGTGATTGGCTTCCAGTATTATCTCGGCTTCTGGCGTTATGCTTAACTGATCCTTGTCCACAAAGTCGGAGCATCCGGTCAGCAGCACGACTATAGCTGCCAGAAGTATCCCTGTCCAGCGGCGTTTCATCGCTCTGAGGGCTCCTTTTCGCTAGCGTTGAGCTCCATTCGCCGTATCTTATACAACGTCTCTTCCATAATCTTGCGGTTCAGACTGACCAGATCGGCGATCAGGCCGATCAGACAGACCTGGAAGCCGACGACGGTCAGAATGGCTGCCAGGATCAGCGACTGGACGTGTCCCACGCCACGGCCAGCCATGTAGAAATACAGGAAACGCAGACCCAGCACCACACCGCCAGTAATCAATACCCCTCCCATTGTCATAAAGACCCGCAAGGGACGGTACATCGTGTAGAAACGCAGAATAGTGATGGCCGAGAGAGTCAGGAAAGAAGGCATATTGCGGATCAGGTGGGATTTCCTGGTCTGGGGATTGGTGCGCACCGGAACATAAACCACCACCATCCGTCGCGCGCCGGCCTGGATAAGGGTTTCCAGAGTGTAGGTGTATTCACTGAGAACGGTCAATCGTAACGCAGCCTCGCGGGTAAAAGCGCGAAACCCACTGGTCGCATCGGGAATGGAGATGCCGGCGGCTTGCTCTACCACCCAACTGCCCACGCGCTGCAGCAGTCGTTTGAGCGGCGAGAAATGCTCCAGCGCCGCCACCCCACGGTCGCCGACAACGATGTCCGCCCGTCCCTCAAGGATGGGCTGGATCAGCCGGGCGACGTCCTCTCCTCGGTACTGGTTGTCAGCGTCGGTGTTGACGATGATGTCCGCTCCGGCCATCAGTGCCGCCTCCAGCCCGGCCGTAAAGGCAGAGGCCAGCCCGCAATTCTGCTTCAGTTGGACAACGTGATGCACCCCCAGTTCCCGCGCCACCACGGCGGTGCGGTCGGTGCTGCCGTCGTCAATGACCAGGTACTCGATCTGATCCACGCCGGGGAGGGCGCGGGGCAGGTCACGTACTGTCTGAGGAAGGGTGGTCTCCTCGTTATAGCAGGGGATCTGGATGATGAGTTTCATAAGGAAGAGCCGACTTTATATCTACCGAAGGAAGCTGTCCGGCATGAGCCAGAGATTTGTTGCTGGAGGTAAAGTTTATTGTATCACGAGTGTGCACTTTCGTCAACAAAGGAGAAAAGGTTCGTGGAAGGCCGGGGAATGGCAGGGAAGGGTAGGAGTTCTCGGTTTGTCTCTATAAGCCCAGTAAGGACACCAGGCATCGGGCTGTCTGTGTCCAGGTGAATTGTCTGGCCCGTTCTATACCTGCCTGCCGCAAATATTCCCGCAGGGGCGCGTCGTCCAACAGCCGTGCCATCGCCATCGCGATTTTCTCAACGTCGGTCGGATCTACCATCAGCGCGGCATTCCCCACTACTTCGGGCAGGCTTGTGGTGTTACTGGTGATAACCGGCGTGCCGCAGGCCATCGCCTCCAATGGGGGCAAGCCAAACCCTTCATACAGGGAAGGGTAGACTAGCATCACCGCTTGCCGATAGAGGGCGGGCAAGTCTGCCTGAGCGACGAAGCTGGTCAGAATCACTCCAGCCGCCTGGGCGCGTTGGATAAGCGTTGTGCTGCCCCACCGCGGAAGCCCGCCCCACACCATCGTGGGCACGGACTGCCTCCGCTGCCGCAGGAGCAGATAAGCGTCTAGTAGGCGGGCCAGGTTCTTACGTGGATGGATGTTGCCCAGGGCCAGAATGTACGGTGGGGTTACACCATAGCGGGACAATGTGGCTCGGTCGGCCATCATATCCATTTCATCGTTAACTGGCCGGAACTCGGAGCCTACACCGTTTGGAACGCTGACCACTTTCTCTTCATCCACCGGGTAGAAACGGAGCAGTTCTTGCCGGGAAAACTCGGAGACGGTCAGTACATGCCTGGCCTGGCGGACAGCCCATCCGGTGAGCCAGTGCATATACCATGCTATCGTTCGGGGAAAGTACTCGGGGTGTGCTCTAAACGACAGGTCGTGCACCACGATGACCCCTTTGCAAGGCAGGTACGGCGGCAAGAAAAAATTGGTAAGATACCAATCGGCATCCAGCCGACGCAGAGCCGTTGTTTGCTGCCAAAGGAAAAAGGGTAGACGATGATATGTTCCCAAGTCTACTTGTCGAAAGACAGGCGGAAGGTGCAGCGGTGTGTCCCACCGACATGTCAACAGGCTCACCTGGGGCGGCGGGGTAAGAGTGGTCAGACCCTCGATGAGCCCGGCGATGTAACGCTCATTTCCCCCTCGACGCCGACCCAGTTCTGTCGCGTTAATCACCAAATGAGAAGACATAATCAAGTAGCTCTTTCTTCAACAAGACGGCGGTAAAGTGTCTTCAGGCTGGTATATTGATGTTCCCAGGTGTAGCGGGTGATTACTTTCTGGCGTCCTCGTTCGCCCATCGCCCGGGCCAGGGCCGGGTTATCCAAGAGATGGGTAATGGTCGTAGCCAGCGCCTCGGGATTCCCAAAGGGCACCAATAGTCCATCTACCCCATCATCAATTACCGCTGGAATGCCGCCAGCTTTCCCTCCGATGACGGGCTTGCCGTAGGCCCAGGCCTCCAGAAAGACGATGCCAAAGGAATCTATGCGCGAAGGCAGGACAAAAATATCAGTGGCGGCCAGTAGGTTTTGCTTATCCCGGTCAGGCACTGGCCCAAGCAAAAGAATCCGCTCACGGGTGGCGGGCGAGAGTCGCTTGTAAAAGTGGACAAACTCGTCAACTAGCGGGCCGGCAATGACCAGATGAACGTGTCGGCCTTGAGCCCACAATCGCTCCATTGCCCGCACCAAATGGAAACTCCCCTTATCGCGGGTTACGACGCCAAGAAAGGTCACAATAGAGCCATCCAACCCATGACAAGTCCGAAATCGGTGTGCCTCTCCTCCTCGGATTTCGTTCAGGTCTATTCCCACCCCCAGTATGTGCAGCCGCTCTTCTGCTACACCTAACTGGGCCAGAACTTTTTTCTCGATGTCGGTCTGCACAATGACGGCATCGGCACCGCGTAGGGGTTCAAGTTGATGGGGCATCACGTAGTTGCCCAGCACATCGTGCCGCCCGCGTTCTCCGATGTGGACGAAAGGCGTAGCGACGAACGGGATCTGGTGGCGGCGGGCATAGCACCAGGCAGCTAGTAGCGGCCGCTCCAAGGCAATGTTGACACCATGTACCAGGTCGAAGTGGCCCGGCAAGGCTGCCAGCGTGGGCTGGATTTCGGGCACGCTAGGCATGAAGGAGGCCAGACGTCGCAACAGGGGCAGGACATTGACAGGCCACCGGGCTATGATTGTCATCACCCGGCGCAGCAGGTAGAAAGACCAGGGAGAAAAAGGCAGATGCCCCACTTGACAGCGGATGACTTGGACGCCATTCAGTTGCTCGCGTCCAGGCGACACATGCCGCTTGCGTGGGTTCCAGAAATATTCTACCTCGGCGGCGTTAGTAGTTACGAGGGTGACGGCATGGCCGTCGCGGACCAAGCGTTCCGATATGGCTTGGGTGTAGACCTCAGCCCCGCCGAGGAAGGGGGGATAGGCGGCGTTGACATGGAGGATACGCATGGAGCTCTCCTGCTGGGACCGGCTGGCTGGTTGGCGATCGCTACCGTGATCTGATGGCCCCTGTCAGCCAAGCGGTGTGGAGATTTGCCCGGAGAAAATCTCCGCACCGCTGTGGACCGATCAGTAGCGTTGGATAATGGGGAAGGAGTATAACCCTGGCTAGGGGGCAGAGCGCGTAATAAGAGGGAGATATATTCGATACACATCACCAACGTAAAGGGTCACGGGGACTCTTGCCGGGCTTCCCTCCACCGGAGCGCTTTCTGCTGTTCCGGTGAACACAATGTCTCCCAGAGAGTAAGTACCTGTGGTATAGCCGGTCGTCGTCACGGTGACCATTGCCGGGACGGTAACGGTATAGGAAGCGGTCCCACTGGAGGGACTCACTGTGACATTGGCGGGCTTGGAGGAAACCGCCCAGGAGAACGATCCGTCCCCAGTGTTTCGGATATTCAAGTAGGATCGTTCTGTCTCTCCACTACCGTACTGATGCATCACGTACAGTGAGGTAGGAGCGACAGACAGGTGAGGAGGCATCGGGGGATAACCGGTGTTTTGAGCATCACGGTGGAACATGGGCCAGGGAATTTTATCATTACTTGGCATTGGGTGACCTGTCCAAACATGCAAACCACCACCACTGCCAGGATCGTTGAAAGCGTAAATACTGCCAATTACGATCTCTAGATCTCCATCTTGATCAATATCTCCCACCGCAGGAGAAGCAAAGACAGAGTAATTAGCCACGTAATAATCACTAGATGTTCCATCCGCGGTTGCACTACAGGCCACACTAGCATCAGGATTGGGAAAAACGCCATGTGCTGTGTAATAGGTACCGTTATGATTGACGATGGAAACTTCCCACGCATGGGCAAATAGAACTTCTAAATGATTGTCGCCGTCAATATCAGCCAGGGTAGGCGAGGAGCGTCCGGCAAAACTATTGTCCAGCCGATCGCACTGAGGGAGTTGCCATAGCACCGCTCCGTTGGCTCCGTTCAGTGCATAAACCCAACTGCCCGTTGTACCCCAATCGCCATCGAAAGAGGTGAAAACTACGTCCCCAATACCATCCTCGTTGAGATCGCCAATAGCGGGAGATGAGAACACCCGGCCAGCTACGGATGTTCGCCACTTTTGTTGAAGCCGGTCTTTTATATCCGAGGGTGCACTATTATAGTTGTAGGCAGTGACGTAATACCCCGTGCCGGGCCAATATAGGCCAGTGCCAACCACGATTTCTACTGTGCCATCATTATCCAAGTCTGCCACTGCAGGGGATGAATAGACTGCTTGATCCACCCACTCCCGAGCTAATTGAGTGCCATTTTTGTCAAATACGTAGATGTATCCCCCCGATGGATCACCATTCCTGTTTCCCGCTGAGATGTCTGCCCCCACGATGATCTCCAAATTACCATCTCGGGTGAGATCGTAAAATACAGGGGATGACCAGATGGTATCTTCGTTATAGAAGCCTCTGTTGTTGCAATATGTGGTGCCAGAGGAACTGCCTGGGAGGGCTCCCCACAGAGAGTCGCCTGTGGAGCCATCCAGAAGATAGAGGCACTGATCCCACGCACCAAAGGCGATCTCCAGATCGCCATCTCTATCCACATCGCCAATGGTGGGTGATGAAAAGACTCCATCTGAGTGACCATCAGGTGACTGATTCAGCCAATCTGCGGTCTCAAAAAACCACTCTTGCGCACCGTTGGCCCCATTTACTGCGATAAGCCCACCATCCGCACAACCCTCGTAGCCAGCCCACCCCCCAACGCCTACGACAACCTCAACTTGACCATCGCCATCTATGTCGGCCACTGCTGGAGTCGAGTTTATGGGGCCCGGCACTTGACGTTCCCACAATAGAGAACCATCATAGTTATAGGCGTAGAGTTTCCCCTGACAAGAGCCGTCTATGCCCCCTATTAGTATTTCCAGCTCAGGATCAGAATCTATATTAGCTAAGGTTGGGGAGCTATCTTCAATCCGGCCGCCACTTAAGTTTGCCGGAAAGCCTGGCTGCTCAGAAGGCAATGATAAGGGTCTGGCTTCTGCAATCCTTGAGAGCTGCTCTGATTGAACCCATTCTACTCCTATTAATGTTATTAGTATCGAGAGTAAGATTAACCCCAGGCGGGCTCGTCGCTTTGGTTGCATATTAATGGCTCCTTAATCAACTTGTATGGGTACTTGCGGTTTCTATTCTGACTTTCAATTTAGCAGGCATTGCCTCCGTTGACAATAGTACTTTAGCCCCTGGGACATTGAACCTCTGGCGTGCAGTCAGGACAAGACATTAGCGCACGCTCTGTCGGCATGAGGACTCATTGTTCGAACAAGGCAATCATATTTTTGATTTGAGTTTGCAGTATCTTTGCGGTAATCTCTGGAGCAAAGTCATTCAGCCGGCGACGTTGTTGTGTGATGACCTGATGGCGTAAGTGGGGGTCACTTACCAACAAATCAATCAGCTCGCCGATGACGTCATAGCGTTTTTGAGCGATCAAGATGCCGGCATTGCCCATCGTATAGGGAACGCCGGTGGCGCGATATGCGATCACCGGAACGTCAAACCGCATCGCTTCCAGCAACGGCACGCAAAACCCTTCGTGCTCGCTCAAGCACAAGAAGACGTCGGCGGCACGAAAGTAGCCACCCAATCCCTCTTTCAAGCCCACAGGCCCTGTCAGGTGCACTTCATCCAGGCCAAGCACGCTGGCTATCATCTCCAATTCCACGCGGTAGCCAGGGGCGTTGGCATCCGACCCAACTAGCAGCAAACGCGAACGTGCATTGACCTGATGATGGTAATAGTCGAAGGCGCGGATCAGATCATCCTGCCGTTTATTGGGCACGATGCGCCCTACAAACAAAATATTCACCCACCCATCACCGGCGTAACGCTCTACGATCTCTCTGCCGGCCGGACTGTCCGCTGACTTGAGCAGTTCGTCAAAGTAAATAAAATATGGCACAACTTCTACGTGGCGGTAGCCTAATTCAAGCAGTTCTTGCTGGTTATACTTGGATGCCGCTAAAGCCAGAGGGGCATTCTTGAATTGTTTCAGCTCCCGACGACCCTGTGCCAGCAATTTGGCCATCTCGGGGTTGTAATCTTGAAAAAAATGGGCCGGGGTGATATTGTGGTAGTATATGACTAGCTTGCCAGGCCATTGGCGCACGAAATCGGTCAATGGCGAGCCAATGGAGTAGTGGTAGATCAGGATATCTTGGGGTCTTCCGGCGCAGCGGATATAATCCAGGCCCGGGTCGGCGATTCGGTTATCACGAAATTGGGCGTATACTTGTGATTTGTAACCCCACTCGCGCAGCAATGCACGGATATAGGCAGCCTGGTTGCCCAATGCATCGCCGTACAGGAACCCAGGCATGATTTGATGGATGGCGATTTTACCCATTCTCGGTTAGCTGCTCTCTTGTCTCTCTGAGTGTGTGTTAAAGAGGTAAATATGCACACGGGGCAAGTCATAAATCAGGCCGAAGGTTTCAGGATGCTGTGAAGCCCATTGGTCTTCGATTTCAAAGACTGGGGTTGGTACTAAATTGGAAGTGATGAAAATATACGTTACGTGTTCAGCTTCAAGGTTGTCCAGCCATATCTCATAGTTAGGTAACTCCCGAGAATAGACACTCCCAGCAGAGATGCTCACAAAGACAGGCCGAGCCTTTAACCGGGTACCGTACAATGGCAGAGGAACATTACTCCCTACATAGGCTACCACATCGCCCTTCTGAGTCTGCGCATTCAGCCATTCCCAGCCTAGGCCTATCTGTCCATCGTAATATTGTCTATACCCGCGATATTCTCTGTCATAATACATTTTTTGAAAACCCACCCCCCCAAAGCCTAACAGCGTTATAATTACTACTCCCACAAAGACTGCTCGTTCTTTTGAGCAATTCAAAAATCCTCTCCGACGGATCAACCAATTGACAATTTGGTAGATAGCCAGTCCACCCACAATCACCAAAACGAAATAAGCATATACAGCCCCCCTACTATCTTGGCGCCAGAGTCGAGAGACGGCTTCGGGCAGAAAAATACTTGGAGTCGCGATAGGCCGCAGGAACGTTGTTCCAGTCACATCTACAATCCCAACAGCGATTCCAAGGAGCGAGCCGAGCATCATCAAAAAAAAGCCATAACCCACATACCGACTGATATCACTCCAATGGGTAGCCGACATTCGCTGAATGAAAAGCTCGATTACAAATGTTGCTGCCAAACATCCCAAAGCAGTTATTGGATGCAAGAAACGACTGTGCCGTATCGGCGATAGATAGTAGAAAATGCAAAATGTAACGACGGGTAAGAATAGATGCACATATCCGCGTTTCCAAATAAAGCCAATGTTTGCTCCAAGTACCGGCAAAATCACAAGCGCTGCGAGTATTCCCAGGGTAAGAAACCACCACTGCGGGAAGAACTTGATGTCGTAAAAGCGCTCAGGAATTGAAAAATTGTAGAATGGGTGAGCTTTATAGGAAGCAATGTCTTTATATCCTTCAAAGAGGGTGACATTGAGTATCTGAACTCTCATTGGGTAGAATGGATTCCTGAATAAGACAAGATTTCGGATATATGCTCCCCCTCCTGTTAGGAAGGCAGAGAACAGCCACAGGCCTCCCCTTACAATTACAACGTCAATAGCTCCACCTCGATACAACCTTGACAGCAGCATCGCAACGATCGGCAATGCCAGAGGTAAGCTATATAACAGAGCTAGAGACTTTGTGCCTATCAGAAGCCCAAAAGCCGAGCCGCTGAGTACCAACGAGCTATACAATTGTGGTGGACCACCAGCCTCCCATAGCAGAAGGAGAAAATTGAGCGCCAAGAGATACGCAGCAGCAAGAACGATGTCGTTGTCTGCCCAAAGCAACCCTATCATATAACCAGGTGTAACCGAGAACAGTACGGCACCTTTCCAGGCGATTCGCTTCGACAAGCTTAGCTTTCGGCCTATAGCATATAAAGCCAGCATGGCAGTTAGCCAAAAGGGAACCTGACCCAGATCGGCTATAATCGCTGAACGAAAAGGGAAGAGCCACCATAGGTATGTGAATTCCGCATTGAACGGATAGTAGGTAGGGCTTGAGTCGCCAAAGAGGGTAGGGATCAGATCCAGATTACCTCTTCTTATCCACTCCACAGGAAATGTGAGATGATAGGTAAGACTATCCCAACTGATAGGTGGAGTAATCAGATTCAAACTTGTGAGAAGCCCAAAAGGCGAAGCAACAAGCGAAGCGGTCAGCAACAGACTCTGATCTTGAACTATCACCCGCATTGCCGCTCTCATGCTTGCCAGGTCTTGGCGCAGGCTATTACGGAACGCCCGCTTTGAAACGGCTAGCAGTACACCCAAGAGAACAGCTTGAGTGATCCAGAGATTCAAAAAACTCAGCCGATTCAACACTCCAAACGCTATTGTGATGAGAACAATCTGACTCCAGGCGATGACAACCAAAGCCAGAATGCGATCAACAAGTCTTGTGAGGGGAAACCAATGGTAGAGAATAAGAAGACTGCCAAGAGTGAGGAACGCCACAAGCGATACGAAGCCTAGTAATGACAAGGCGTAATCTACCCACATCCACATCGCTGTGCAATGACTTTTGGAAATAGCGGTCGTTATGAAAGTGAGATACATATACCACGCTTTACAGGCTGTGCCAATAATTCAGTGCAGCGCGGAACCGATCCAGTACAACATCCCAGTTGTATTCTCGCAATACATAGGCCCGGCCAGCCTGACCCATCTGCCGGCGTAGGTCTGGATGCTCCAGGAACCAGTCCACTGCGCCGGCAAACTCGTCTTCATTGGTGAAATAGAGCCCCCCATTGCTGCGCAAGACATGGTAGCGCGTTACGTCGCAATCGCCGTGTACTAGTACTGGCACTCCTGCCAGCCACGACTCCATAATCACGATGGAGAAACTCTCCAACTCTGAAGGTTGGCAGAATATGGTTGCCGCTGCGAAGGCGTCTAGTTTGTCTTGCCCGGTCATAAAGCCCAGTGGCACGATGTCAGGATGCCTGGGTATGGGGATCGTACCGGTTCCCATGATGAGTAACTTGAGGGAGATATTGGGATGTGTTTCTTTGTAGACTCCAAAGCAGTCTAAAAGCAATGGCACGTTTTTCATACCCTCAACGCGGCCCGCGTAGAGTATGAAAGGTTCATGTATGTTATGTTTGCGACGAAATCGTTCTGGGTCGGCAGTAAAATCATCCAAGCCAAAACCTACCACGCGACCACCTCGATTTCGCACACCTATTTTGTGCAGGGCCAGGGTTCGCTCAGGTTCGCTGGTGAACATAATACCATGACAGGCTTCCATCATCAACCGTGTGGGCAAAAAGTGGGCGAATGGTTCATCATGCAGGCAAGGCCATAAAATAGACTTTTCTGGAAACAATTCTATCCCATAATACGTAGGGCCAAAAATATAGGGAATAAAAAGGATGAAATCATAACGCGCACCATGTTCAGCTAAGAAGGCGTATAGTTGTGGGCTATGGGCACTCTGTTCAATCCATTCGTATTCTTCATCCACTGTTGAAGGCCAATGGTTAGTAAACTTGACCATCAATTCCCAATAGCGTTTTGTGTTGCGCCGCGCATGGTCTACGGGAAAACGCACTACAGGGATGTCGTTGATGTAAGTTAGGCCGGGCGGGTAAACGTTGTGCCATTCTACTAGATCTCGAGCACATGTAGTCAACACTTCAACTTCGAACTCGTCAGTGGGGAGATGCTCAGCTAACCCACGGGCAAAAGTCTCCGCGCCGCCCAACACGTCCGGCCCGTAGCGCGCTACAACGATCCCCAAGCGGACTTGGCTACTCACTTTCTCGATGCTCCAAGACGGCTTCCAGGGCGGCGACTCGGGCCTGTAATGTGTTAACCTCGGCTTTCATCCGCTCATTTTCCTCTGCTAGGCCTTTGATCAACGAAATAAACATATATACCACCTGTTTATTAAATACCACCTGTTTACTGGCAGCCATATTGACGTAGAATAAAACCAGATGGTGAAGACTCCTCCTTACTTTTTGCCACAAAGGACCAAGAACTGGAACCTGCGAGGCTGTGAGTGCCAGGCCAACGTTGATTTTGTTATAAGTGGCACTTAGCCGGCGTAGGCTGTGATCCGTGTCGTGACCAAATGAGGTAATTTGCCCTGAATTTAATCCCCCAACAAAGCTTTCCAGATCGAGGTCTCCCGTTTCCGCTTTCATGCGTCGCTTGCGAATGTTGGCGCGAATTTGATTCATCACGGCTTCGACGTCTACTGCCGGGTCACGAATCTCGATGATTTCCTCTAAACGAGGTTCCGGGTTATGTTGGGATTCTTGTAACACAGTGGCATTCCTCCTGTACCTACTCGCCACATCCTCGTCAGTCAAATAGATCTGGATTTGCATCTATCCACTTCCACAGACGCTCTATGCCTGCTGGCATTGATACCAGGGGATGCCAGCCTAGTTCTTGTTCGGCTTTGCGGATATCGCTAATATAGACCGGTTGATCACCAGGCCGCCAATCACTGTAGGTAACTGGAATAGGATGTCCAGCGAGCTTTTCTAATAGGGGGCCAAATTCAGTCCAAATAGACATGGTATTTTCCGGTCCGCCGCCAATATTGTAAATCTGTCCCGCTGCTATGTCAATATGTGCTGCTGCTGATTCGTAGGCAGCTACCAGGTCATCAATCCACAGCACATCGCGGACTTGCTTGCCGGTGCCGTAGATTGAGATCTGCCGCCCTAACCGTGCAGCAATGCAAAAGTGAGCAACCCATCCCTGGTCTTCAATGCCAAATTGGCGCGTGCCGTAGATGCATGATTGGCGAAATACAACCGTGCGTAAGCCATAGATCCGTGCATAATCTCGGACGTATTGATCCCCACAGCCTTTGGAACAGCCATAAGGGGAGTGAAAATCAAGCGGCTGCTCTTCCGAGATTCCGAAGGGCAAGTCACTATACCTGTACCGTTTTTCCTCCTCAACAACGGCAATCCCTTCCATACTACCATAGACTTTGTTGGTTGAAGCGTAGAACACGATGGCATGTGGTGCTATTGTTCGTACAGCTTCCAATACATTAAAAGTTCCCAAAGCGTTGATTTCAAAATCCTCGCGTGGGTCTACGACTGAAGTCGTTACTGCGACCTGACCGGCCATATGATACAGCCGATCCATGTCAGATGGTACAGCAGTTTGCAGGGCGTCAAAATCACGAATATCTCCCCTGATAAAGGTCAATTTGTCGTCATAGTTTTCCTGCAACCAAGCCAGGTTAGTAGCCGTACCTTTGCGAGACAAATTGTCAAAAATGATCACTTGATGTCCTTGCCGCAGATGATGATTGGCCAGGTTACAGCCGATGAAGCCAGCACCGCCGGTGATGAAAACCTTCATTTGCTCCTCCCGAGTTTATGTGTGAAGCTATTAATCTTTCCCAACACTCTCACAGACCTGGAGGCTCAGGATGGCGATCTCTTGAGCCAGGAGAGCGGTCTCATCCGTCAGTTCCATCAAACGTTGCACCAGGGCCTGGTTGACTGACTCCTGCTGCTGTATCAAATATCGCATCGCCCATCGGGCCGCAACATTATACCAGAGCGAGCGAAAGCGGGCGATAAGCGGTCCAACAACCGGCGTCTTGGATTGAAATTCAAACTCCTGAAGATAGGGAGTAGGTGCCATCTCGGCTGGGACATCAGAGGCCAGTTGACCTGAAGCAACTGGAGTGGTAGTTGTTGCGACAAGAGATTCTTGGGTTTTTTTCCAGTCCTCAGCCCAAGCCAGGTGATAAAGATGTTGAAGCGCCGCGATCACTTCATAGGTCGTTCCCTGATCGGCTTGCCAACGACGGCGAAGAATAGCTGCTGCTCTGGAAGTAGCTTCCAGATAAGCTCTCCGCAATACTCTGCTTTCATATCCGCGGATCGCAGGAGGCTGATAGGAGCGTTCAGCCGGTACAAATTGGGAGAGGAAACGCGCAGGCGGCATGTGCTTCAGCAGGAAACGCAAGCGTCCTCTTTGGTAGCTTTGAGAGATAAACTGTTGATTTGGAGACGAAGTAGTTTCCTCGTGGACCAACGTCGCGTCAGGGATATACCAAACCTCATAACCTGCTTCGCGCGCCCGGAAGCAGAAATCAATATCTTCAAAGTACCCCGGCCAGAATCCCTCATCGAGAAAGCCGACACGCTCTAGTACGTCACGCCGAAAGGCCATAGCCGCGCCGGTGACGTATTCCACTGCTCGTGGCGTGTCCCACGCTCCTGTATCCTGTTCTCCTTGCCCATAGTGGCGGGCCAGCCCCAGGGGCCATTCAATCCAGGCTCCGGCATGTTGGATCGTCTTTCCATCTGGGTAGAAGATTTTGCATCCCACCACACCAATTTTGTGATCATGAAGCGCGTTGCTTAGGACTCGGAGCCAATTCGGACGCACTATGGTATCCTGGTTAAGCAAAACCAGGATGTTCCCTTGCGCCACCTTTAAACCAGTATTGCACCCTCCGGCAAAACCCAGGTTGCGCTTGTTACGGATCAAACGTACCGCCGGAAACTTTTCTGCCACTAGGCTGGCTGAGCCATCGCTAGAAGCATTATCCACCACAATCACCTCAAAGTCCACACCCTCCTGGGCCAGGAGTGCGTCCAAGCAATTCTGCAAGAAACGCCTACCGTTCCAGACAGGGATGATGACAGAAGCCTTTTGGCTGCTCACTCGTTCTTCCATATCCTTCTTCGCCACTCATTCACGTGACGCATAAGCCGGATGAAACGACCTCGCTCGTAGCCATCCACCAGCTCTCGTAACCGGGTTATCTCTTCCAAATAGAAAGGGTTTCCCATCCGTTGACCCAAGGCCTCCTTATCGGGAGCACGCCGGGGGTGGCGGCAGAATTCAATGAGCGGCTGTGCTGCTTTCTCCCAGTTCAACGCTGCCTGTGCACGATCAAAACCCTCCCCGAATTCATCTTTCGGAGTGTCCAGTAACTGGAGAATGGCCTCTGCTACCTCGTCCACATTGCCATAGTCTACCACGGCTCCTAGCTTGTATCGTTTGACCAATTTGCTGGTTACATCTCCCCGAGTGACAACCATCGGCAGGCGGGCCCAAATGTAATCCAGTATCCTGGTGCGGAAGGCTAACCGCGTCTCAATCGTGTATGGATGCAACGAGAGCCCGACATCTGCTCTCTGGAGATAGCCGACCCACATCTCCGAGGGAACCCATTCTCCAAAAAGGACCTGGCGGTCTAACAGCCCCAGGTCACGGGCCAGTCCTTTGGCCTGGACAACCTTGCGCATGGAGGGGATGGCAGGGTTGGGGTGACGCGTACCGGGAAACAGGAGTTTCACCTTTGGCCTTCGGGCCAGGACTCTCGGCATCGCCCGGATGGCTGTCAAGGGATCCAGCCACTCCCATAGACCCCCTCCCCACAAGAGCACCCTGTCGTCCGACTCAATGCCCAAAGGTTCTTCTCCTATTGGCCTGTCTGGTAGAGGGGACGAGGGCAGGCCGAAAGGGACCACATCAATCAGCCGATGCAAGGACGGATCTTCCCCGATGGTGTATTGGTTAATCCGCCCATGTGCTTCCAGCAGGCCCAGCCACCAATCCCGCTGGCGTTCGCTGGCACAAATAAAAAAGTCTCCTGCCAGGTAAGCTTGCGCCAGAGCACATTGCAGATCCTTCGTTTCATCCCTTTGTAGGAATATCGTCTCAGCCAAAAAAGGGTCATATCCGTCTATCACCAATGGCACAGGTGACTGCAATAGTGAGGGTATTCGCACCAGCCACATTGCAGGGATTATAACTGCCCGTGCTTGCTGGACGGCTTCCTTGAGCGTGGCTTGCTCTCCAGTGTGATAGGTGAGTACAAGGAAATCCTGAGAGGACTTGAGGGTGGATTCAGCAGGCACGGCCAAGACAACTTTAAATTCTCGGGCTAAGACCTGGGCCAGATGATAATACCGAATCCCTGGCCCAGCCATCCGCGCGCCTACTACATCGTGGCTGATAATCAGTACGTGTCCCTGGTTCTCTCTCCGTCCCAAGACCAACACCCCTGAAGTGTCAGCATTCCATATCGCTCCTTGTGGGAAGGAAGAATATGGAAAGAGTACAAACGATCGTGATAATCGAACATCTCGGTATCTTCCCAGTTGTGAGAGGATACAGAAAGGTAATAGATGCCTTGAAGTAGTGGAAGGGCAGGGACAGTGTACCGGATCACCCCTCTCCCCTCTATCCAAGGGATCTCAAGCCCTGCAAAGCGTGTGTTCGGGCCGGTAAGATGAATCCCATCGCCTCGGTGGATGGCCAAGCCGAAGACGGGCCGCTCCACTCGCCGGTGGGCCTTGTAGTGAATCT
>Ga0164318_10002118_pt1 | contig 18234 bp, 16 predicted proteins | sample GuaBasSedimGuay9_FD_113734 | JGI IMG/M metagenome (GOLD analysis project Ga0164318, IMG submission 113734) | Subseafloor sediment microbial communities from Guaymas Basin, Gulf of California, Mexico - Guay9, Core 4571-4, 0-3 cm | ecosystem: Environmental > Aquatic > Marine > Hydrothermal vents... | reverse complement strand
GGAATGGCCAGTTATGATGATATTGCCGATATTTGGGTCGATCATCTGAAAACGATCTATACCCAGAAATATCACAAAGATAAGCGCTGATGAACAAAATCCGGGGCAGCCTGCCAGCCGCCTTCATTTTGCCGTCCTGAAAGCAATCAAGAACGGATGCATTCTGATGGTCGATGAACAACTCTATTCCCGGCCCAGTTCCTGGGCGGTGATCGCAGTGGAGCAACTGGCCCGCTTTCTCCACCCCGAGGCTTTTGACGAGCCGGGGCCATGAATTCTAAGAGCCGCGGTCTGGTCATCGCCGGAACCCACAGCGGGGTCGGAAAAACCACGGTGGCGCTGGGTATCATGGCCGCCTTGCGCAGACGCGGCCTCAGGGTGCAGGCCTTCAAGGTCGGCCCCGATTTCATTGACCCCGGCCACCATACCCATATGACCGGGCGCCCCTCCCGCAATTTGGATGGCTGGATGCTTTCCAAAGAGGAAAACCTGGCCGTCTTTCAACGTCATGGTTTGCAGGCCGAGGTTGCGATAGTGGAAGGCGTCATGGGGCTGTTCGACGGCTATGACGGGTTAAGTGAAGCCGGTTCCACCGCCCAGATCGCCAAGTGGCTAGGTCTGCCGGTGCTGCTGGTCGTCGATGCCAGGGCCATGGCCCGCAGCGCCGGGGCCCTGGTGCATGGTTTTGCCACTTTTGATTTGGAACTGCCTTTAGCCGGAGTGGTGTTCAACCGGATTGGCAGCCGCCGCCATCTGGAATATCTGGTCCAGGTCATCGACCAATTGGGAGAAGTCAGGTGTCTGGGAGGTATCCCCCGAGAATCAGAGCTGGTTATCCCGGAACGACATCTGGGCCTGATGACCAGGGAAGAACATGAACTGGGATCGGAGTATCAGGATCACCTGGCTGGTCTGATGGAGGAATGCCTGGACCTGGAGGCCCTCTGGAAGAAAATGCCGGAAATTACTCTGTCCGGTGCGGCCTTGCCCCCGGCGGTGGTTCCGATGATCCGCCTGGGGGTGGCCCGGGATCGGGCGTTTTGCTTTTATTACCCGGAAAACCTGGAGTGGCTGGCCCATTACGGGGCTGAACTGATCCCCTTCTCACCGCTGGGGGACGGGGAATTGCCCGCTCGGTTGGACGGCCTCTATCTGGGTGGAGGTTATCCAGAGGTTTTTGTAAACCAACTGGCCGCCAATCGGTCGATGCGAGCTTCGATCAGACAGCAGGCCGAAGCCGGGTTGCCGATCTACGCCGAGTGCGGCGGGCTGATGTATCTTTCCCAGGAAATCCAGGATCTGGAAGGTCAATCCCACCTGATGGTGGGGTTGTTGCCCTTGCAGGTCCGAATGCTGCCCCGGCTCAAGTCCCTGGGGTATCGTGAAGTGACCCTGACGACCGACTCCTTGTTGGGGCCAAGCGGGACCGTGGTTCGGGGGCATGAGTTCCATTATTCCGAAATCGTTGCGGAACCAACGGCTCTTCAACGAGTTTACCGACTGTCCGGCCGCCAGAGTCAGCCTGACTGGGCCGAAGGATATGTTTGTCATAATGTGCTGGCCAGCTATGTCCATCTGCATTTTGGCAGCAACCCGAAGGCGGCCCGTCAACTGGTGGAATATTGCCGCCTTTACAGGGAGCGAAAATGAACCATCAACCGTGGCTTCCCCAGGAGATCGAGATGGAGAGCTTTCGCCGGATCGAGACGGCGGTCGGCTCTCATAACCTGCCGCCGTCGGTCTGGTCCGTAGTGCGGCGCATGATTCACGCCACCGCGGACCTGGACTATCTGAACCTGGTCCGGTTTCACCCCCAGGCAGTAACCGCCGGGGTAGCGGCCCTGCGGGCCGGATGTACGGTGTTTACCGATACCCGGATGTTGCAGTCGGGTATCTCCACCGGTCGCCTGACCCGATTGGGAGTCCGAACCATATGCCTGATGGACGATCCCGAAGTCGCCCAGGAGGCGGTCCAGCGCGGCATGACCCGCGCCGCCGCGGCCATCGAGAAAGCCATCCCCGAGCTGGCGGGCGGGGTGGTCGCTATCGGCAATGCCCCGACCGCGCTCTGGCGGCTGCTGGAGCTGCTGGAACAAGGGGCGGCGCCTCCGGTTCTCATTGTCGGCATTCCGGTTGGGTTTGTAGGCGCGGCTGCGTCCAAGGAAGCGCTTACCCGGCAATCTTGCCCTTATATCACCGCGCTGGGGCCGAAAGGGGGATCGGCAATAGTTGCCAGCGTCGCTAACGCCCTGACCATTCTGGCTTTAGAGGAAAAAAATGAGTAATTCCCCCGGCACCCTGTACGGCATCGGAGTCGGGCCCGGAGATCCGGAGTTGATTACCCTCAAGGCCCTGCGGGTATTGAAACAGGTTCCCTATATCTTTGCCCCCGGTTCTACCAAAAATGATTACAGCCTGGCCTTAAACATTGTGAGTCGGTATCTTAATCAGGCCCGGATAGAATATTTACCGTTTCCGATGACCACTGATAGGGACCTCCTCCAGGCTGCCTGGGAACAGAACGCCCGGACGGTTTTGCGGGTGTTGACCAGCGGACAGGACGCCGCGTTTATAACTATCGGCGATCCCTTAACTTATTCAACTTTTGGCTATTTGCTACGGACCGTCAAAAATATTAATCCAGCCATAAAAGTGATTACCATTCCTGGAATCACCTCCTATCATGCCGCCGCGGCGCGGGCCAACATTCCCTTGGTGGAGGGAGATGAATCTTTTTATTTGGTTTCTGGGGCCGGGGGGGCGGCCCGGTTCCGAGAGGCGATTGCCACTACTGAAAATATGGTAATGCTTAAGACGTATCGTTATTTCGGGGAAATCTATCAAGTACTGGACGAGCTCAATCTGTTAGATCGGGCTCTCTGCATCAGTTTCTGCGGGCTGGAAGGCGAAACCATAGTCCAGGACCTTCGGACTCTGAAGGATAAACAGATGTCTTATCTTTCCCTGATCATCATCCGAAAGCAAAGCAATCGAAGCTAAAGTCGAACCAGGAAAACTGATAACGAGGGAGAAATTGCGGAGGCTGTTTCAACGGCCTCGCCACCAGAGTTTGCGCACTGGGTTTTCCACCGGCACCGCGGCCGCGGCCGCGGCCGCGGGAGCACTGTTGGCCTTGCTGGACCTTCCCGTTCCAGGGACGGTCGAGGTGTCATTGCCGGGTGGAGGGAGCATTGCCATACCCCTGCATGAGTCCGGACGGCGGGGTGATTGGGGAGAAGCTCGAGTCATCAAGCAGGCCGGAGATGATCCCGATGTCACCCATGGCGCTGAGATTGGCGCCCGGGTCTGCTGGCTTAATTCCTCCAGCGGAGAGGCAGCAATCCGGTTGGGGGGCGGAGAAGGGGTTGGCCGGGTTACCAAGCCAGGACTGGTGGTGGCGGTAGGGGAACCGGCGATCAATCCCGTCCCCCGGCAGATGATCTGCCAGGCCCTGGATCAGCATTGGAAGAGGCTTTTTCCGCCGCAACCGCTGCGGTTGGCAGTGGAAATCTTTGTGCCCCGCGGGGAAGAATTGGCCAGACATACCTTGAATCCTCGTTTGGGGATCATCGGTGGCATCTCCATCCTGGGCACCACCGGCCTGGTAAAGCCGTTCTCCCACCAGGCCTATCGGGCTACCATAGCAGTGTCTCTGCGGGTGGCGCAGGCCGCCGGGTTGCCCGAGATTGTGCTTACTACCGGGGGCAAGAGCGAATCCTATGTCCGGGAGCTGTTACCGAACCTTCCCGAAGACGCCTTTATCCAGATGGCTGACTATGTGCGTTTTGCGGTGCGACTGGCCAGTCGGATGGGATTCAAACAGATCACCCTGGCGGCCTTCTTTGGGAAGGCCCTAAAGATCGCTCAGGGGCTGGGCCATACCCATGCCTCTCAGGGAACGGTGGATCTCCAGGCCTTGGCTCGATTGACCCGCACCAAGACCGGAAATCAGGAGCTGGCGATGGAAGTGGCCCGGGCCAATACCGCGCGCGGCGCCTTGGAGCGGCTGAGGGCCGCCGGCGCCTCCGGGGTGGTGGCCCCAGTTGGACAAAGATTACTGCGAACCCTGCGCACTTTTGCCGGTTCCGGGCCGCGGTTGGCGGCAATCATATTAGATTTTTGCGGGCAACCGCTGTGGCAGGGAATGGGGTGAGCCGGTCAGGTTCGATGATTCCGGTGCAAGTGATAGGGCTGGGGATGTCACCCGAGGATCTTCCCTCCAGGAGCCGGGCGATAATCAAGGCTGCTCAGGTGCTGGTCGGCGGTAAACGTCTCCTCGGGTATTTCCCCGAGCACCCGGCCCCAAAGATTACTCTCGCAAAAGACTTGACGGAGACGCTTCTCCAGATCAAGGAACTGGCCCGAACTCAACGAGTCGTGGTGCTGGCCTCGGGAGATCCTAATTTCTACGGGATCGGCCCCAGGCTGGCAAGAGCATTGGGGCCGGACCAGGTAGTGATTCACTCCAATATTACCGCGGTGCAGGCCGCTTGCAGCCGCCTGAAAATCGCCTGGCAGGACGCCGCGTTGATCAGCCTCCATGGGCGGGATTGGGAGGCTCTGGATCGCGCTCTGGGAACGGCAACCAAATTAATTATTTACACTGATCCCGATCATACCCCGGCCCGGATCGCCCGCCGCCTTATCAACCGGGGCTGGGAATCGGCTCGGGTCTGCGTCCTGGAAGATCTGGGGCAGGGAACCGAGCAAATCACCTGGCTCAGCCCTCTGGAGGCCCAAACGCGGCAGTTCTCCAGACTGAACCTGGTGGTGGTTCTGGCCGACCCTTCGCTCCCCCCTAACCAGGGTCTGACTCTGGGCATGCCAGAGGCTGCCTATTCCCATCAGGCCGGACTGGTTACCAAGTCTGAGGTCCGGGCGGTGGTCCTGGCCCGACTGGAACTGGGGCCGGGACAGGTCTTATGGGATCTGGGGGCTGGTTGTGGTTCGGTAGGTATAGAGGCCAGTTTACTGATACCCCAGGGAAGGATCATCGCGGTGGAGAAAGACCGCCAGCGGGCCGCGCAGATTCAGGCTAACCGTGATAAATTCGGGGTACGAAACCTGGAGGTGATCGGGGCGGAGGCTCCTCAATGTCTGGCCCAATTACCCGCTCCGGATCGAGTCTTTATCGGCGGCGGCGGCGGGCAGGTGCAGCCGATTCTGGTAGAAGTTTTCAAACATCTAAAACAGGAGGGAAAGTTGGTGCTGACCGCCGTTCTGTTTGAGACCCTGCAAACGGCCTTTGAAGTAATGCACCGACAGGGCTACGAAGTGGATTGCTGTCAGTTGCAGATCAGTCGGAGCCGCCGCCTGGGCTCCGGGACTTCTATGCAAGCCCTGAACCCGGTATGGATTATCGCCGGGAGACCGGGAGGATAACCAGGTCATGAGTAGCCGTTATCCAGTAGTCTTCATCGGCGCCGGCCCGGGCGACCCCGAGCTGATTACTGTCAAGGGTCTGAAAGCTCTGGCCAATGCCGAGGTCATTCTCTATGCTGGTTCTCTGGTACCCCAGGCCCTTTTGGGCTGGGCCCGGCGCGAGGCCGAAATCATCGACACCGCCTCCCTGGATCTGCAAGCAATCGTGGCCCGCCTGATCGAGGCTCATCGGGCCGGCAAGCGTGTGGTGCGGGTGCATTCGGGAGACCTGAGTATCTATAGCGCCATCCAGGAACAACTTGAAGAACTTGACCGGGCCGACGTTCCCTATCAGCTCATTCCCGGCGTTACCGCGGCGGCGGCGGTCTCGGCGGCCCTGGCCCAGGAATTTACCCTACCGGAAGTCACTCAGACCGTGATCCTGACCCGAACCTCTGGCCGGACGCCGGTACCCGCCGGCGAGACTCTGGAAAAACTGGCCCAACATGGAGCTACTTTGGTAATTTATCTGAGTGTCCAGATGATTGACTCCATAGTGGAGCAACTCACCCCGGCCTATGGACCGGATGCCCCGGTAGTAGTGGGCTATCGGGTAAGCTGGCCGGATGAAAAGATGGTGCGCGGCACCATGGCCACTATTGCTACACAGGTGCGGCAGGCAGGCATTATCCGGCAGGCCCTGATCCTGGTAGGCCCGGCCCTGGCCGCCTCCGGGAGGTCCAGTAGCCGACGCTCCAAACTCTATGATAAGACCTTCAGCCATGGCTACCGGACGGGCGCGGCCGATTAGGGTAGTGGCCCTGACCCCGGCCGGAGCGGCACTGGCCCACGGTATTACCCGGAGGCTGGTCGGCGCCGAGTGCTGGCTCCCGATCAGTCAGGCAAAAACCTATCCCCAGGCAATGCATTTTGAACGGCTGACGGAGGTCTTTCAAGAAGCCTTTGAGAAAAGCCATAACCTGGTATGTATCATGGCCGCCGGGATTGTGGTCCGCCAGATATCTCCCTATCTTCAGAGTAAGGCTACGGACCCGGCCGTAGTAGTGGTGGATGAAGGCGGCCGGTTTGCCGTCAGCCTGCTCTCGGGGCATCTGGGCGGGTCTAATACCCTGGCCCGGGAGATCGCCGGACTCATCGGGGGGACCGCGGTGATTACTACGGCAACGGAGGTTCATGGTCTGCCAGCGTTTGACGTTCTGGCCCCGCAGTGGGGATTGGCCCTGGAGAACCTCCCGGCGGTGCGGGGGATTCATATGGCCATGTTAGCCGGGAAGCCGATTCGGCTGGTCGACCCCGACGGGTGGTTGGCCGCGGCCCTGGCCCCCATTAATCCTGATCTGATCGTGGTCGAAGCGGATCTGGAGAAGGCTCTGTGCCTGGACGGCCCCACTGTCTACGTGGGAGATCTGGAGCGCCCCTGGCCGGGGGGATGGCTCCGGCTGCGCCCCCAGAGCTTAGTGGCCGGGGTAGGCTGCAACAAAGGTGCTTCATCCGGAGAAATCCTGGAGCTGATATACCAGACCTTTCAGCAGGAGGCTATTTCTTTGCCATGTCTTAAAACCCTGGCCACGATTGCCGCAAAAAAGACAGAGCCGGGGCTGATTGAGGCCGCCCGGAGACTGGGAGTAGAATTGATATGGTTTTCGACCGCAGAATTGAAGGGAATAAACGTCCCCCACCCATCGGCGGTGGTAACCCGACACGTGGGCGTGGCCAGTGTCTGCGAGGCCGCGGCCCGGCGCGCCAGCCAGGCCCGCCAACTACTGGTCCCCAAGCAAAAGACGGCCAATGTAACCCTGGCGGTGGCCCGGGTCGCCTGGCGGTCGTGAGCCTGGGGCCCGGATTTCCATCAGATATCACTCCCCGGGCCTTCCAAGCCCTGGAAGAAGCGCGGGTCGTGGTAGGATATAAGTTCTACATCGACCTTTTAAAGCCCATACTGAAGGATCAGGAGGTTGTTGCCACCGGTATGCGGGGGGAGGTCGAGCGCGGTAACCTGGCCATTGCTCGGGCCATGGCTGGGCAACAGGTCGCGATCGTTTCCGGGGGCGATGCCGGTATTTATGGCATGGCTGGTTTAGTCCTGGAAATCTGTCAGGCCCGGAATCTCCGCCCTGGGCCCCCGGGAGCCGGGCCGGAGGCTGATTTCGAGCTCGAGATCATTCCCGGTGTACCGGCCCTGGCCGCCGGGGCCGCCTTGCTGGGAGCCCCCCTGATGCACGATTTCGCTGCAATCTCGCTGAGTGACCTGCTGACCCCCTGGAAGACCATCCAACGGCGGCTGGAATCGGCCGCCCAGGGAGATTTCGTCATTGTGCTGTATAATCCTCGGAGCCAGAAACGCCATTGGCAATTGAGCCGGGGCCGCGAGTTGCTCCTGAAATCACGTTCCCCGCAGACGCCGGTCGGCATTGTGCGACGGGCCCGGCGCCAGGGCCAAGAAATGGTTATCACCACCCTGGGTAATTTATTAGACCACCCCATCGACATGCAGACCATAATCATTGTCGGGAATTCCACCACTTATGTTTTTGGCCCCTATATGATCACTCCCCGGGGTTACGAAGCCAAGTATGACGTAGCCGCGGGAATGAAACCTGGAACCGTAATCGACATGCCTGGCTTATCGCCCCCGGGAAAAAGGCCGAAATGATGCATATCCCTATAATAATCACCGCCTTCGGGACCACTACGACCGCCCGCCAAACTTATGCCTTATTTGATCAGCAGGTGCGGGCCGCCTTTCCCAGCCACGAAATTTTCTGGGCCTATAGTTCCCGCCTGGTCAGAGACTTTGCCCATCAAAGACATAGCATGATTTTAAAAGCCCCGAAGGAAGTTTTGGTCGATTTACAACAGCAGGGGCATGAATGGGGAGTAGTTCAGTCTTTGCACCTGATCGGGGGCCATGAATTTTATCGACTGGTGGAGGAAGTGCGGCAATGTCAGATTCGGACCTCTATGGGCCTGCCCCTGCTCAGCAGCCCCGCCGACTATGTGGCGTTTATGGAAGCTGTGGCAGATACATTTGCCCCCATCCAAGATGATGAAGCCTTGATATTGGTCGGCCATGGCACCGACCATCCTAGCTGGTCAACTTATCTGGCGGTTCAGTATTTACTGCAAAAGCGCTTCGGGGCTAATATCCATGTGGGTGTCATTGAGGGAACCCCGGCCCGGGCAGAGATTTTAGAGACCGTGGCCCGGTCCGGGATAAAGCGGGTCCGGCTTGTGCCATTAATGCTGGTGGCCGGGGTTCATATCCAGGAGGATCTCGCCGGCCCGGAAGATTCCTGGAAAACCGCCTTTGAGGAGGAGGGGTTTCCCGTCACCGTGGATTCGACAGGGCTCCTTTATTGCTCCGGCATTATCGAGATCTTTCTGAAACACATCGACGCGGCCCTCGCCGTTATTCCCGACCAGTGATCAATCGGATTCCGACGGAGACAAACCCGGCGTTGATTAAAATTCAATCCCTTCCCGCGCCGGAACCCCTTTATTATAGCAATGTTTGATCTTTTTCATCTCGGTTACTAGAGCCGCCCGGGCGATGATCCCCGGAGGGGCATAACGACCGGTCAAAATAACCTCCACATGCGGGGGCCGGGATCGGAGCACCTCTTGCACTTCAGTAACGGTCAGCATCTCAAAATGCAGGGCCACATTAATCTCATCCAGGATAACGAGACCATATTCTCCCGAAGCAATGATTTGTCGGGCGAGCGCGAATGCTTCTCTGACTTTGGCAAGATCTTGGGGATCGAAGTCCCCCCGTCTGACAAACCCGGCCAGGCCGAACTGGCGAAAGGTAAAATCCGGAGCTAAGCGCCGGAGGGCATATTGTTCACCCGTTTCTTCACCTTTCAGGAATTGAATCATGAAAACTTTAAAACCCCGGCCGAGGGCTCGTAATCCTAATCCCAGGGCACTGGTGGTCTTGCCCTTGCCATCGCCGGTATAAACCTGGATCAAGCCTGGTGACAGTCTTCGGGTCATCGGTTTTCCTTCCGGAGGGGCTCGGTTTATTGACGTCTTTTCAAGATTCCGCCCGGGAATGGTGATCGGCAATGATTTCGCCATCCCGAATGCTCAGTTGACGTTGGGTAAAGCCAGCCATTTCCGGGTCGTGAGTAACCAGAACAATGGTAAGGCCGCGGTCGGTGTTCAGTTCCTGGAAAATCGCCATGATCTCCAGGCTGGTGGCGGTATCCAGGTTTCCGGTAGGTTCATCGGTCAGCAACAGTAACGGATCGTTAATCAGAGCCCGGGCAATGGCCACGCGCTGCTGTTGCCCCCCGGAAAGCTGGGCCGGAAGATGGTGTTCCCGGCCGGAAAGCCCCAAACGGGCCATTACCTCACGCACCCGTTGGCGCCGCGCCGCAGTTCCTAATTTGGTATAGAGCAACGGCAACTCAACATTTTCCAAGGCATTCAGACGGGGAAGAAGAAAAAATTGCTGAAAGACAAAGCCGATTTTTTCATTGCGGATCCGGGCCAGGTCATCCCGGCTCAGGGAAGAGATATCCTTGTCTTCCAGAAAATACTGCCCTCGGCTGGGGGTATCCAGGCAGCCCAAGATGTGCATCAGGGTGGATTTGCCGGATCCCGAAGGTCCCATTATCGCCAGGAGTTCGCCCGGTTCGATTTTAAGGTTGATATTCTTCAGGGCCAGCACCGGTTGGACCTCGCGGTTGTAAACCTTGGAAAGTTCGGTTAAGCGGATCAAAGTCATCGTATCACCTTAAAATGGCCGACTCATAGAGGTCTTGCGGCGGGAGACCTGGTAGGGGGTTTTGGTTCCGGAGCCTCGGGACACAATGACCTTATCGCCCGCTTGCAAGTCCCCTCTGATTACTTCAGTCCACCGGCCCTCGGTGATGCCGGTTTCTATTGGCACGGGCACAGGCTGACGATGCGGCCCGGATATCCAGACCTGACTACCGGATGGTGGATGGCCTGGTTTTTGATGGGGAGGGCGATAGCGAAGCGCCGCATTGGAAACGACCAGCACATCTTCCCGCCGGATTACCTTGATTGTCACATTGGCCGTCATCCCGGGTTTAAGTAATAGTTCCAAGTTATCAGTTTGAATGATGACATTATAGGTTACTACGTTTTCTCTGGTTTGGGGGGCCAATCGGACCTGGCTCACCACCCCGGTAAAAGTTCGTCCCGGATAGGCATCGACCGTAAAACTAGCGCTTTGACCTTCGCAAACCTTGCCGATATCAGCTTCATCCACGGTGGTATTTACCTGCATTTTGGTTAGATCTTGGGCAATGTTGAACAACGTGGGGGGCTGGAAACTGGAGACCACGGTCTGCCCGACATCGGCATTGCGGGATACCACTACTCCATCCACCGGCGAAACAATGGTAGTATATTTTAAGTCGGTTTCCGCGCTCTTCAGGGTCGCGGCGGCCTCGGCAACCTGAGCCCGGGCGGCCTGCAACTCGCTGAGGGCGGCAATATAACGGGTATAGGCATTATCAAAATCATCTCGGGCTACCAGGTTCAGCTTCCAGAGGTTTTGGTAACGACGATAATCATTTTGGGCATCCTCCAGGTTGGCCTGCGCTTTGGAAACATTGGCCTGGGCCTGGCGATATCGCCCCCGCGCCTGGTCAACCCGGGCCTTATAGAGCGAGGGATCGATGCGGGCAATAACCTGACCGGTTTTGACCTCGGAATTAAAGTCAACCAGAATTTCTTTGATCATCCCGGTGACTTGAGTGCCGACTAACACGGTGGTTACCGGATTGAGGGTGCCATTAGCCACCACTTTCACTTCCAAGGTAGCGCGGCACACCGTTTCCAAGCGATAATCGGCCGTAGGGCTCTGATCCCGAAGCCAAAACCACCAACCCCCTACTAGCAGGGCAGCTATTGCCAGGGAAATGCTACCTAGTTTTAAAGATCGAGATATTGCCGCCACCCTTTCTCTGCTTGTATGTTTGTTAGCTCTGTCGGAGGGCATTGATGGGGTCTAATCGGGCCGCCTTCCGGGCGGGATAAAAGCCAAAAAACACCCCTATGCCGCCGGTCACTAAAAAAGATAGCATTAATGCTGGCAGGGAGATTACTAGCGGCCACTGGGTAAGGTATCCAACAAGGTAGGATACCGCCAGGCCGACGACAATGCCGATAATCCCCCCTATTAAACTGAGCACTAATGATTCAATTATAAATTGTCCCAGGATATCCCGGCTGCGGGCGCCTACGGCTAGGCGGAGGCCGATTTCGCCGGTCCGTTCGGTAACCGATACTACCATGATATTCATGATGCCGATTCCTCCCACCACCAGGGAGACCAAAGCAATAGCCCCCAGCAGCCAGGATATAGTGCGGACGGATTGTTGCCGGGCGCGCATCGACTCGGTAAGGTTACGGACCTGGAAATCCTTATCTTGACCGGGACGCAGGCGGTGGCGTTGCGTGAGCAGGCGGTCAATTTCGGTTTCCGCCTCCTTTAAGGTCTCCGCCCCGGTTGCTTCCACCATGATGAATTTTACTACTCCGGGGCGGGTGGAGCCAAAGAGCCGCTTTTGAGCCGTAGCCAGGGGGACAAAAATCACGTCATCCTGGTCCTCGCCCCAGGGGTTTCGGCCTTTGGGCCCCAGAATGCCGATGACCGTAAAGGGCGATTTTTTAATGCGAACGGTCTGGCCCAACGGATTTAGCGGGTCAAAGAGATTTTCCAATACCGTCTGTCCCAGGACACAGACTTTGGCGGCGCCCGCCACCTCCCGGGAGGTGAAAAACCGCCCGGCGATTATTTCATACTTGCGAACCTGCTGGATCTCCGGGAAGGTCCCATAAACTCTGGCATTCCAATTACGATTGCCATGAATTACCTGGACGCGAAATCCCCAATAGGGCGCGACGAATCGGACCGCAGGGATTTCCACGGCAATGGCCCGCGCATCCTCGGTGGTCAGGGTATAATTAGTTTTCCATCCCAACCATACGCCCCCGATGGACCTAGCTCCCGGTGATACTGAAATCAGATTGGCCCCCACGCTGGCAATCTGCCGGGCAATTACTGTCCGCGCCCCACTGCCGATAGCCACCATGACCACTACCGCCGCTACTCCGATGATGATCCCCAACATGGTAAGGGCACTGCGGAGCTTATGCCGCCTCAGAGAATAATGCGCAATCTTTACGATATTGGAAATATTCATCGATTTACATGAATTATTCCGGTAGTAGCAGTTTTCTCTAGACATTATCCATGGCGCAGGGCATCGATGGGATTTAATTGGGCCGCCTTCCGGGCGGGATAGAAGCCAAAAAATACCCCCACCCCTACGGCCACCAGAAAGGATAGTACTAAAGCTGGAGTGGTTACCAGGACCGGCCACCGGGTAAAGTATCCGAGCAGATAGGCCGTGGTCAGGCCAAAGACCATGCCGATTAGCCCCCCTAGCAAACTGAGCACTGTCGATTCAATTAAAAATTGCCCCATTATATCCCGGCCGCGAGCGCCTACGGCCATGCGAATACCGATCTCCCGGGTACGTTCCGTGACCGATACCAGCATGATGTTCATTATTCCGATTCCTCCTACCACCAGGGAAACCAGAGCAATTATCCGCAGTAGCCAGGACATAGTCCGAGTGGTTTCTTGCCGGGTGCGCATCAGCTCGGTAAGATTACGCACCGAAAAATCTTTGTCTTGCCCCGGTCGCAGGTGATGTCGTTGCGTAAGCAGGCGGTCAACCTCGACTTCCGCCTCCTTTAGAGTCTCTTCGCTGGTAGCCTGAACCATGATGAACTTTATTACTCCTGGCAGAGGCGAGCCAAACAGCCGTTTTTGGGCCGTACTCAAAGGAATCAGAATCACGTCATCCTGATCTCCCCCATGCAAGGTATGTCCCTTGGGGGCCAGAACCCCGATTACGGTAAACGGCATTCTTTTAATGCGGATGGTCTGGCCCACCGGGTCCAGGTCGCCGAACAGGTTTTCGGCTACCGTCTGCCCTAAAAGACAGACTTTAGCGACCGTGGCCACCTCCTGATGATTGAAAAACCGGCCGGCGGTTAAATCATAATTCCTGATCCATTGCACCTCCGGGAAGGTCCCGTAAACCATGGTGCTCCAATTCTGATTGCCGTGCACCACCTGGGCTGACTCCCCGTAATAGGGGGCGACATACCGGACCGCGGGAATTTCTTCGATAATGGCCCGGGCGTCCCGGGAAGTTAAAGTGGGGACTGATCCGGCGCCCAGCCGTTGCCCCCCGGAAGTGGTCGTCCCAGGCAATATCGTGAGGAGATTAGCCCCCATGTTGGCAATCTGCCGGGCCACCTGGGCACGCGCCCCGCTGCCGATCGCCACCATGACGATTACCGCCGCTACCCCGATGATGATTCCCAACATCGTAAGGGCGCTGCGCAATTTATGCAGCCGCAGGGAAAACAGGGCAATTTTGACGGCAATGAAAAGGTTCATCGCACCAAAATTAACACTCCGGCTTAATTACCATTAACGCAGGGGTCCCAAAGAGGCTCCGGGAAGCTCTCATCTTCCGGCCCAAGCAAACGGCTTCTCCTGATCTTATCTCCCCGGACGGAGAAAGGCCTGATCAACCGATCCGCCTCGGTTAGCCGAGGTGGGGTCGGCAATCAATATTTCACTCCCATTTCCAGCCAGAACATCCGGCTGGGAGCCACGGAATTACGAAAGTACTTCCGGTTAAAGATGTTATCCACCGCAAAGGAGACGTCCATCCATTGCACCGGGGTCACGGTCAGCTTGGTGTCCAGCACAAAATAGGGATCATAAGACCCCGGAACATTATTGATGATATCGGCGTTGTCGCTTCTGGTGTGGACTTTGCTCACATAGCGGCCGCTGAGATTGGCGTTTACCTTCCAGTAGTTCAGGTTAAGACCGAAATTAAATTGCTGGCGGGGCACAAAGGTGATTTTCTTGTCCACCGATTCGGGATCCAAAGGATTGTCCGTTATCCGGGCATCCACCAGGGTCATATTTCCAAACACCTTCAGCCAGGAAAAGAGTTGTTGAGTAATTTCCAGCTCGATGCCGCGGATGCGGGCGGTTCCGGCATTCTCGTTGAGTAAAGTCTTTTCCGTGGGATCGGTGGGATCAATCACCCGGTAGATCAGGTCATCGACAAAACTCATGAAATAAGTGGCGGCGATGACATTGCCTTTAAAAGGTTTGATGGTGGTGCCGATTTCCCAGGACAGGGAGGTTTCCGGATCCAGATCGGGGTTGCTCTTATAAAGGGTTCCCCCGCTGGTGCGAAAGGTACCGTATAGCTCATAAATGCTGGGGGGACGGAAGGCGCTGCCCGCCGAGGCCCGCCAGGACATCCACTCCCAGGGGCGATACAGGAAGGCGATCTTGGGATTGAACGACCATTTACTCCGACAGGGAAGATTGATGATCGGTTCTCCGGCGGCCTCCATATAGGCCCCGCCGTAGGTCTGCCACCAGTCCAGCCGGGCCCCGATAACGGTGCTGAATTTAGGATGCCAGTCAATTTCATCCTGGAGATAAAAGGCGAAATTGCGATCCCGTCCCCCGGACTGGCGGTTGATCTCCCCTCGGCTAACCGTATCCCGCCAGTTGCTGAGATCAAATCGCTTCGCCGCCGCCCAACCGGTCTTATAAACCAAGCCCCCGGTTAAAACCTGACTGATTCCGAGGCCTTGTTCGACCTGGGCCTCAAAACTCCAATTCTTGCTGGGGGTGCTGCTCAGGACTCCGGGCCCGCCGGATTTGGTGGCTTTGGAACCGGGGGAGGTCCACATGGAATGAGCCCAGCTCATCAATCCGGCCCGCAGGGTAAGGTTGGTGCTGTCGGTTAACTGATGCTCAGTATGAAGATTATAGGTGGCGATATGGGCCCGGCCATCCCCACCCAAGAAGTTACCCTCCCGGAGGCCACGGATTCGCAATCCGGTGCCTGCCAACCCCACGGTGCCGCTAAACACCGGATCCCCGGTGGCGATGTTCCGCAAATAAGTCTCAAATTGGCTATAGCCGTATTCATACCAATCGAGAAGGGTGGTAAAATTAATTTTATGGCCCGGGGCCAGGTCCCAGTTCAATCTGAGGCTACCGATGTGCTCACTCCAGGAATTATCCCCCTTGTCGCCGATGATATAAGAGTCCTTTCCGGTAGTCTTCCGGGTATAGCGCCAACCGTGTACCTGGGTGGCGGCGGCTCCGGGACGAGCGCTCCTGGTCACCAGTTTGGATGGATAGCCGCTGGTATAGCGATAGTTATAGCTTATTTTACAGCTTAGCTTGTCCCAGAATCGGTCCCCCGCCCCCAGGTAGTAGGTCCAGGAGTCATATTTACCATAGCCCCATTTGCCTTGCAGCTCTAATTTCTTCGGGGTCTTGGGAATGATATTGATCACTCCGCCCATGGCGTTGCCGCCGTAAAGCGCCGAAAACGGTCCTCGGACCACTTCAATCCGTTCTACGTCCTCCACCGGCAGGCTGTTCCAGCGGAAGGAACCAGAGTAGGCGCTTAACATATCCTGGCCATCAAATAATACTAGGGTCCGTTTCTGATGGGGGAAACCCCGCAACGTCACGCTGGTCATAGTATCCGGCCAACCTTTGCTCCGGCTGTCATAGGCCCCCGGCACCTGCCGCAAGGCCTCATCCAACAACTTGATATTTTGTTCTTTTATTTCCTTGGCAGTGATAACCGTGATGCTGGCCGGAATATCCTCGGGATTCCGAGGGGTTTTGGTGGCGGTAACCACAATCTCTTCCAGGGCCGCTGCCTTTTCCTGGTCCTCCTGGGCCCAAAGCCCCGATACCGGCCATGCAGCACTCATTAACAGTGCCAATACAGTAATCCCCCTTAACCTGAGCCAACGCTTCCTCTCCATGCTTTCTCCTTTCCGAGTTGTTTATTGGCCCCGGTTCTAGTATAAAAAGAACGGGCCGATCATCTGTACAGGGTTGATGGTCCCAAGGACGGGGCAGGGATTCCTGGCGGGGAAACTGCCCCTCCTTTTTAACAAATTGGCCCAAAAAAAAATCCTTGAGCCCGATGGGACCCAAGGATTGCACCCAGCTTTCTTTGTCCTCAGGTGGCGCCGGGAAAGTTTACCATTCTCCCCGGTAGCCCTATCTTCCCCAATCACCCGTTGGGAAAAATCAACTTGGTTACGGGCAGGTCTTCTGACTCCCGGATCTACCTACTCCCCGCCCCTTCCCATCCTGGTTAGGCCAAGACAGTGGTTTTCTCGCAGGTTTCGTCCCCGGTTACAGCGGCGGGACCGTGCCGGATTTACACCGGCTTCCCTATTAATCCCTGGCAGTAAAGCTCTTAATGGAACCCGTAATCTTTATATCTTTTACTATTATTAAAAATAGCCTTCATATATGTCAAGCAAAAATTAGCAAAAGGGAAATAGTCGAAAGCCCCGTTTGGCGTTCCCAAGTACAACTTGGGAACAAGGAACGAAAAAATTAATCCGGCGAATGAGTTAGAACAGAAAAGTTCAGATCCACCCCCATTGCTCGCCCTACTCCGTCAGTTCCTCAATTTCCCCTTCGATGCTCAGATAGGCGTCCCGGAGCTGTTTCTCCATTTCAGCACTGGCCTGCCACATCCCCCGGCTGATGGCCTCCAGCAACTTGTCCAAGATGTTTTGCAGGGCGTATGGGTTAACCTCTTTCAGCCACTGCTGCATTTCTGGGTCAAGGGCATATTTTTGCGCCAACCGGTCATACATCCAGTCGTCTACCACCTCAGCGGTGGCATCCCAGCCCAACACCACATCCATCATCTTGGAGAGATCCCCGGCCCCCTTAAACCCATGGCGTTTCATTCCCGCCAACCACTTGGGATTAAGCAACCGGGAACGAAAAATGTGTTTCGCTTCCTCGAAGGTCGTCCGGATCTTGATACGCCGGGGGTCCGCACTGTCGCCCACCAGCGCCAGGGGAAGCTCGCCGCGCACGGTTTTGGCCGCGGTGATGAGTCCCCCGTAATAGTTGTAATAATCCGTACAAGAAAGCATATCGTATTCCCGGGAGTCCTCGTTCTTGACGGTAACCTCCATGCGGGAAAGCAACCGCCGAAAGATCGCCGGTTTCTGCTTCCCGTAGCTACCCTGGCCGTAGGCATGAGCCGAATAGCGGATATAATTATTCCCCAAGTCTTCCTGGGTCTGCCAATGCTTGGATTCCACCAGCTCCGCGACTCCGGCTCCATAGGTTCCGGGCGGGCACCCAAAAACCCGAAAGGTGGCCTCCCGCCAGGCTTCGGTCTCATTTAGGCCCTGTTTTTGATAATCGTCGAGGTCCTGCAAGACATGCCGTCGCAAGATATTGGTTTCCGGGGATTCATTTAACGCCGCAACCATACGCACAGCCTGGTCGATAAGCTCCACCAGATTCGGGAATGCGTCCCGGAAAAACCCGGAAATTCTTGGAGTTACATCCAAGCGGGGACGCTTGAGCTCGGCGGCCGGAATGATTTCCACTCCCCGGACATTGCCGCTGCCCGGCTGCCACACCGGCCGCACTCCCAGCAGATAAAGTATCTCCGCCAGGTCATCTCCTTTGGACCGCATGGTGGCTCCTCCCCAGAGGATGATCCCGATATTTTCCGGGTATTTCCCGGTTTCCTGGAGACAACGGGCTATAAGGATATCCCCTAATTTTTTGCCGACTTCCCAGGCCGCCGGGCTGGGGATTTTATGGGGATCAACGGAATAAAAATTTCGGCCGGTGGGCAGGATATCCGCCTGCCCCCGAGTCGGGGCCCCGGAGGGGCCCGGTCGCACAAAATGCCCGGCAAAAGCTCCCAGGCTACTTTCTAATTCGTCTCTCACCCGCCGGATATTCGG
>Ga0164318_10002116_pt1 | contig 18246 bp, 15 predicted proteins | sample GuaBasSedimGuay9_FD_113734 | JGI IMG/M metagenome (GOLD analysis project Ga0164318, IMG submission 113734) | Subseafloor sediment microbial communities from Guaymas Basin, Gulf of California, Mexico - Guay9, Core 4571-4, 0-3 cm | ecosystem: Environmental > Aquatic > Marine > Hydrothermal vents... | reverse complement strand
TCCTTGCCGATTCCTCATTTAGGCCTCCGGAAATGAAGATCCTTACATCTTTAAAGCCTCTTGCATTTAGTTCCCATCTGACCTCCTGGACGATCTCCTTAAAATTCCCCCTCCTCGATCCGGGGGTGTCTAATCTGATAGCATTTAATCTCTTTATGGATTCTGCTGCCATTACAGATTCAATTTTTTCGTCGAAGTAGGTATCGCATAGCATTACCCTTGGCACATCCCTCCCCATAACATCATCAAAGGCTCGCCATGCCCTGACCTGATCTCCGGCTATAACTATCAGGGAATGGGGCATCGTTCCAGTGGGCATTATACCCAGTTTTTTGGCAGACAAAACTGCAGAGACGCCATCAAATCCGCCGATGTAGGAGGATCTATCGATCATCGGAGAGATTGCTGGGTGCATTCTCCTTACGCCAAAGGATAAAACCTGTTTGTTATAGAGGATTTTCTTGATTCTGGCTGCAGAGGTTGCGATACCCGTAGATTGACATATCAATCCGAGAATTGCGGTCTCCAATTCGCAGAACTCCTTGTATGACCCCCTTATGTTCATCACGGGAGACCTTATCCCCGCGCTATCTCTTGCCCCGAATATGGTTCCCTCGGGTAGAATATCGACATCTACCGGATAATCCTCAAGGAGATTGGCTATCTCCTCTACTCCACACAGGACGGCCCATTGCCAGTCCCGGGGTAGTTTACCACACGTTATCTCTGCAACGACATCTCTGTCCAGGTTCTTTTTCTCCAGGATGGTCTTTGTCCTTCTGAAGTAGATATCTGTCGTTTCTCCACGTTTTATTTCCTCATCCGTTGCGGTATAGAAGATTCTTCTTTCCATATTCCCTCCTAATTCCTATAAAAATCCCTGGCCTCTGTAACTATCTCTCTGAGTTTATTTTTCTTGAGATGTGTTTTTTCTAAAAGATCGTCAAAATCGTTTCTTATTAAATCCTTCGCCAGTATAAGGTTTGCATTGAAGAACCTGTTTCTGGATCTCCTGTCCATTGACCTAAGGATGGTTATTGGATACAGACCCTTAGATTCTATTCTTCTTTGCAGGCTGTTGTCCGGGGGGTATCTCCATCCGAGGAGTTTTACCCTCTTACAGCCTGCGTATTGTATCGCCCTGGATGAAAACCTCGTATTCGTTACCAGCCAAACCTCGTCAAACTGCTCGCATCTGCCGTCTTTGAACCCCTCAATCAGGTCGAGAAAGCGAGTATATGTATATAGCGCTACCTTTAGCCCGGAGTGTATGCCCTTAGCGTTGTGGTATTTGCATTCGATAATCGATTTTTTACCATTGAAATCCTCTGCAATGACATCGATCTCATGTTCGACACATCTCCCCCTGATAAATTGCCTTAATTTGGTTTTATAGCCATACTCCCGAAGAACCTCTCCGATGTATGTCTCGAAGGCAAAGCCCTCCGGCCCCAGGCGCATTATCGACCCCTTTAAATCGTATCTAGATGCCAGTGATGGTCTTTCCCTGTCCAACAGCTGATGAACAATTCTAAAGATCTCCCTCGTACTTATGCCATCGTAGAGTTTTTCATTAACATCCTCCAAGATTTCAGAGGCCAGCTCCTCAGAGGCACCGGAGCGCAGGACGGCCTCACGAAGCTTCTCTGGTTTGAATTCCTCTATCTTGCCAGATTCCTTTCTGATCATAATGGGCATTCTCTTGCTTATTTATTCTCTATCTACAAAAATAAATTAGCACAGAATGTTCCTCACAGATCTGATCTTGTTTGTATTAACTTGCATAGTCTTGGTAAAGAGCGCGGAAACCTTGGTTGGTTCATTATCCAGGATCGCTTCCTATTTCAAGGTTACCGAGTTCGTTGTTGGATTCATGATAATGGCGTTTGCCACGTCTATCCCCGAACTCTTCACCGGAATCTCCTCCGCGATGGAATCTACCGTAGAGAGTCCAAAGACATCATTAGCCATTGGTAACGTTATAGGCGCAAATATTATTGACCTGACATTAGTCATTGGTATAGCTGCGATACTTAGAAGGAACATAAAGGTCGAAACAAAGGCCGTAAGGACAGACGCGGTGCATATGTTCCTCATATCGACATTACCAGTTATCCTCATGATGGACCATGAGATATCCCGTATCGATGGTGTTGTCCTGCTTTTTATCTTCGCTATTTATGTTTTCAGGCTTCTTATTCAGAAGGGCAGATTCAGGGAGAGAACTGAGGCAGACATCTCAAAGGGAGAGTTCCATAAAAATCTCATACTTTTTGTTATCAGTATAAGCCTTCTGTTTATAAGTGCCCATTTTCTGATCGAATATGCACATGCGCTGGCTCTTGAGTTAGGAGTTCCAGATATACTGATAGGTCTGCTCATGATATCCCTTGGAACAACTCTGCCAGAGTTAACATTTGAAACAAAAGCGGTTCTGTCAGAACATCAATACATGGCACTGGGTGACCTGATCGGGAGTGTGATTGCGAACTCCACCCTTGTTCTCGGTCTGACAGCGATAATATTTCCAATTCAGACCACTGACTTTGTCTTGTTTATGACGAGCGCTTTCTTTATGCTTACTATAGCCTTTTTATTCATAACATTCATAGAGGCAGAAAAACACATTACATGGCAGGAGGGGATTGCTCTGATTTTTCTGTACATCCTGTATATGATCGTTGTACTCACTATAAGATCCCTCGAGACAACACAGGTTATGGGATAAAACACCTTTAATCTATCATTATTTCTATCATTATTTATAATTATAAATCTAAAATATACCAAAATGGAAAGGGATGAATTTCTGGAGAAGGTTAAAAGATTTTACCTGGTTCCCGCCAGAGAGATAATGAGCCATGATTTCCCCGCTGTTAAGCGTGATGAGCCAATCAAGAAAGTGATAAGGGAGATAAGTAGGCAGTCAGTCGATCATTTGTGGGTGGTGGATAGCGATAACAAAGCGATAGGCATAGTCACGGAAAAGGACTTACTAGATGGTATAAAAAAGCCATTGTTTGGAGAAGACATTGCCTGGGGTGCACTTGAAATAAAGTCACTTCTTTACAGAGACGTAAAGACTGTGGAGGATATGATGACCTCACGTTTGTTCAAATGCGAACCAGATACCCACCTGAAGGAGATAGTTAAACTTATGGTAGATAATAGAATCAGGCATCTTCCCGTAATCGAGAGGGGATTACCCGTGGGGGAGATCACTATAGACCGAATAATAAAATTGGTAGATAAAGAGTTTTTTGATTAACAATGACCGGAGACATCACCCTGTTGCTTGAGTTAGGTCTGGCGCTATTGCTGGCAAAACTATTTGGTGAGGCATTCGAAAGGATTGGTCAGCCGGCAGTGATCGGAGAGATCCTGGTTGGGGTCCTTATTGGTCATGAGCTTCTGGGTCCCTACCTGGGAATAGATATCTCCGGAGAGGTATTTAAGGCATTCGCTACAGTGGGAATAATGCTCCTGCTCTTCCTTTCGGGACTGGAGGTGGAACTGGAGAAATTAAAAGAAACGGGAAAATTGGCTGCCATTGTTGCGACGTGTGGTGTTCTTTTACCATTCACAGGGGGTTATCTGATAGGCATGTGGAAATTTAATGATTTCAATATTGCCATGTTACTGGGGGCTGTGTTAACTGCAACCAGCGTTGGTGTTACTGCCAGGATTTTAATGGATGCGAAGGTCCTGGATACAAGAGCCGGATCAACGATCCTCGGGGCAGCTGTAATAGACGATGTTCTGGGAATCCTGGTAATCGTTATCGTTTCCAGTATCTCCCTAACCGGTGGCGTAAGTTTTGAAAGCATTGGCGTTCTGTCTCTGAAAATGCTGTTATTCTTTTTCATTACACTGATAGTGGGTCTGAAGGTAATAGGCAGATTAACGGACCTGTTTGAAAAGATGGGTACTGAAAAGGCGTTTGTAGCACTTTCACTAACCATGGGTTTTTTGTTTGGTGTTTTTGCGGAGTCTGTACAGATTGCGGGGATAACGGGGGCATTTATCGCCGGTCTGATCATAGGAGAAACACCATTCAGGAGAAGGGTTGCCGATGAAATAAAAACTCTAGGTTATGGATTTTTCATTCCATTATTCTTCGTATCTGTTGGTACGTGGGTAGATTTCAAAGCATTTTCTGAATCCATAGTATTAATGACCATTCTTATTGTTGTTGCCATCCTTGGGAAATTGATTGGATGCGGATTGCCACCAAAGCTCATGGGATGTTCTACCCGGGAGGCCAGTATAATCGGCGTTGGGATGATCCCAAGGCTTGAGATAGGTCTGGTTGTTGCTGCCATAGGTGTTAGTGCCCATATGGCTGGCGACCCCGCGGGCCCACTCGCTAAGGAGGTATTATCTCTGGCAGTGGTGATATCCGTAGTTACCGGGATCATACCCCTGTTTTTCCTGAGACCATTGCTCAGAGGATATAGAAAGGAGTAGGTCCTATCATCGTTCTTTTCTTGGCGGATGATGCCCTCTCAAATATTTTTATGCTAAGAATGCGAGTTTTCTATTTAAGATGAAGATAGGCATAGTGGAGTACAAGGACGATCAATTCATCCGGGATGTTATATCCAAATTGGGTGAATTTGAGATAGAATTTGTGTTCTTCAGAGAACGGTCTGCCCCAGTGGGCTCCGACTACAGGGTCATTGTTGACAGGTTGGGTTTTATGGACCTCTATCTGAGGGAGATGATGAAGAATTTAGCACTGAGTGGAACCTATATTATAAATAATCCATTCTCGTCTGCCGAGATAGATAAGATATCCAATACGAGACATTTTGACTCATTGGGGATATTGCATCCAAAGACGATAGTACTGCCGAGGATAAATGAGATATACGACTTCAATGAGCTGGTTGGTGAGCCAGACTGGAGTAGAATCTGCGAGGGGATATCGTTTCCATGTATCCTGAAGCCCTTTGATGGATATGCCTGGGATAATGTATATAAGGTTAATTCACTGGACGAATTAAAAAACCTCTATGATGCCATGAAATTCAGACACATACTGCTCGTTCAGGAGCTAATAAGATATGTGGATTACTACAGGGTATTTTGTATCAACAAGAGGGATGTTCTGTTGGTAAAATGGAATCCGAAGCCCCTCGACATGGGTGAGAGTATATACACGGATTTGAAGCAGATAGAGGATCTAAAGGATACCATTATCGAAAAAACAATCAAACTGAACTCGTCTATAGACCTGGATTTTAATGCCGTGGAGTGGTGTATAACAGAGGACAGAAAGGCATTCATTATCGATGCCTTTAATGATACCCCCGAAATTGTGAGGGGGAAGATGCCAGAACCTTATTACTGGTGGATCGTAGATAAATTTGCCGACTGCATCAGAGAAAAATTTCACTCCAATGAGAAGAACAGGACGATCTTCCCCTTGCCTTAGGAACTCGCCGATCTTTTCTATATAGATACAAAAGATGGTTGTTTTGAGGATAAGATTAAAAACCACTGCATGGGATGGGTATAATATTGCTTTCATCCTGATAGTGCTTTTCTTTCTATTTCTAAAGACACAGGGGCTTAGATATGCGGCTGGTGATGGGAATATTTACTTTTATATGGGAAAACTGATTGCGGAAGGAAAGATGCCCTACGGCGATTTCTTTTATGCTCATCCCCCGCTCCCGGTTTTCATTTTTGCCATAATTTTCAAGATCTTTGGATTTAATTTTCTCCTCCTTAAATCGGTCCCGATAATAGCCATTACGGTATCCTCCATCTTTTTATATGGCACTGTTCGAGAGAATATGGGAAAGAGAGAATCTATTTTAGCTGTTATGCTCTTCCTGTTCTCCTACGATCTACTGAGGGCGAGCACGCATCCAACCGGCGTTAATGTAACCCTCATGTTCATGATGATCTCCACATATCTCTTTTTTTCTGAGAGATATCTGAAGAGCGGATTCTTTCTCGGTCTCGCCTCCATTTCCGGTTTATATTTCCTAATTTTGTTTCCCCCATTTTTCATCTATCTCTTTTTGAGGGATAGGGAAGGCATGAAATCATTCATTTTTTCATTCATCCTCGTATTCGGCATAGTAAACCTCGCCCTTTTATACCTCTATGAAGATAATTATCTAACCCCTGTCTATGAATATCATGGACTCAAACCCGGAAACCCATCTCATAATGCGGCAGTATTCTCAAGGGTTCTGGGGATGAATTATCAGGTTTTCCTAACGGCACTATTGATTATCTTTTTCGTGAGGAAATTGAATAAAAAATTAATTCTGAATCTCTCGATCGCAATCCTGTATTTATTATTCCTTGTCACCCTCAGCAAGGTGTACGATTTTTACTTTATCCTCGCCTTCCCTTACCTCGCTATTCTGGGCTCTTATTCCCTGAATGGACTTTCGGAAGTCAATGGTAGAGTCTATGGGGTCATAGCGCTTCTGTTATTGATATCCTACATACCGACAATCGAGAGATATAATATGCACGAAGAACGCTTCTTCGAGAAGGCCGACGAGATAAGCAGTTATGTTAGGCAGAACTCCGATACAGGTCAGACCATATTTGGCGATTCTGCGAGCACTCCATTGATCGCCCTCCTCTCTGAGAGGTATATTGCACTGGATTGTATTGACACAAATGTGATGAGATTCAGATCCAATGTTACAGATATAAATTCGGTTCTGAATCAACTCAAAGCAACAGAGAACTTCAAATTTTTTATAGGAAGGGGGAAAACAGGAATATATTCGATGAAGGAGGTTAGAGAATACCTGGAAGAAAATTGCAAACCTGCAATGAAATTTCGGGATAGATATAAGGGAGTTTTCTATATCTATGACTGCTCACACGTGGTTCAATAGAGAAGGTATGCGATTGAAGATCGTTCCTATGGCGTTCTTCTTTATTGCAGTTTTTCTCATATCAATTTGTGTTTTTTCCTCTATCGATGAAGTCGAGGGATACTATATGAATACCTGGATAGAAAATATAGATAAATTCAATGAAGAAACTACTTGGACCCATCCGAAATTTAATAATGAAGGTCTAAATTATTAGAATTAAGAAAATGGCAAAGAGATTGAATCTGCCGAGGCTTGAGGAAGAGATTCAGAGATACTGGGATGAGAAAGGGATCTTTCGGGAATCTGTAGAATCGAGAAAATCTGGTAAGAAATTCTACTTCTGTCAGGGACCCCCCTTCACCTCTGGAAAGGCCCATATAGGACACGCATGGAATCACGCGATAAAGGATACCTTCCTTAGATATAAAGCAATGAGGGGTTATGACGTCTTCAGGAGGGCGGGTTGGGACATGCACGGCTTGCCGATAGAGGTAAAGGTAGAAGAGAGCGTCATTGGAAGCAGAACCAAGAAGGAGATAGAGGAATACGGAATTGACAACTTTGTTGGGGAGTGTAAAAAATTCGCAATTCAGAACATGAATCAGATGACGGGGCAATTGAAAAGATTGGGGGTCTGGTTGGATTGGGAAGACCCCTACATGACCCTGGATAAGAGGTACATGGAGGGTGTCTGGTTCGGAATAAAGAAGGCATACGAAAAAAATCTCCTCTATGAGGATGAACAGGTAATTCATTGGTGTCCAAGATGTGAGACGGCAATGGCGGGATATGAGGTAAGGGATGAATACAGGGACATTACAGATTCTTCGATCTATGTAAAGGCCAAATTAAAGGATAAAGACGAATTTATCCTCATCTGGACGACAACCCCCTGGACCCTGCCAGCAAATACGGCAATTGCGGTTCACCCGGATCTTGACTATGTGCGGGTTATGGTTGATAAGAATGTGTTAATACTGGCAAAGGAAAGACTGCATGTACTTAAAAAGGAATATGAGATCCTGAAGGAATTTAAGGGCAGGGAGCTGGACGGCCTGGAGTATCTACCCATGCTGGACATTCCCGTACAAAGAGATATTGAGCACAGAGTGGTCATGGCCCCGGATCTCGTAACTTCTGAGGAGGGAACCGGTTGCGTTCATATCGCCCCAGGGCACGGGGAAGAGGATTCTGTGGTTGGTAAGAGATACAATCTACCGTGCCTGTCGCCCGTTGATGGCGGTGGAAGATTTACCATAGAGCCCTACAAGGGAATATACGTCAGGGATGCGAATTTAATCATTATCAATGACCTGAAGAGGTCCAGAGCATTGTTCATGGAAGAGAAGATAACACATTCATATCCGCACTGCTGGAGGTGCAAAACCCCATTAATCTTGAGATCAACCAAACAGTGGTTTCTGGCTGTTTCAAAGATAAAGGATAAACTTCTAAAGAAAAACAGAGAGATCGACTGGGTTCCGGAGTGGATCGGCTCGGGGAGATTCGAGAACTGGTTAAAAAATGCAAGGGACTGGTGCATCTCAAGGCAGAGGTACTGGAATACTCCTTTGCCCATCTGGCGCTGTGAGTGCGGTAACACAGAGGTCATAGGAACGATAGACGAGCTCCTTGAGAAATCGACTCAAAAACTGGATATGGAAACACTGGATCTGCATAGACCGTCTATCGATCGGGTAAAATTGAGATGTACCTGTGGAAGGGAGATGGAGAGGGTAAAAGATGTACTGGATGTGTGGCTCGACTCGGGCTCTGCGTCATGGGCTAACCTCGGCTACCCCCATAGAAAAGACAGATTTGAGGAGTTATTCCCATCGGATTTCATTACAGAGGGCTCCGATCAGACCAGGGGTTGGTTTTACTCGCTCTTGGTTTCATCTGTGATAGCCTTCGACAGAATCCCGTACAAAAGGGTTCTGTATCATGGCTTTACCCTGGATGCAGAGGGCAGAAAGATGTCCAAATCCCTGGGAAATGTCGTGGATCCGTCTGAGGTAATCGAGAGATATGGAGCCGATGCTTTACGCTTCTATATGTTATGGACGACGGTCCCCTGGGAGGATCTCAGATTCAGCTGGGAGGGGCTCGAAACGATAGATAGGTTCTTTAATATCCTCAGGAATATCCATTCCTTTGCATCCACCTATATGGAGCTCGATAGATTCGACCCAGACGGGGAATATTCAATAAAATTAGAAATCGAGGATAGATGGCTATTGTCGAGATTCAACTCATTAATTAAAGAGGTAACAGATTCCATGGAGGCTTTAAAGCTTTATGAGGTGTGTAGATCGATCCATGCTTTTTCATTGGAACTGAGCAGATGGTACATAAAGCTGATAAGGAACAGGGTCTGGATCGAGAAAGACGATCCAAGGAAGGTATCTGTCTATTACACCCTGCACGGGGTGCTTTCGGGATTGTTCACTATAATGGCGCCGATAACGCCGCATTTCTCTGAGTATGTCTACAGAGAGCTTACTGGCAAGAGGAGCGTCCACCTGTTGGATTGGCCAGAGGTAAACGAGGAGCTGATAGATAAAGAGTTAGAGGAAGAGATGATCACTGCACAAAAAATTGCGGAGTGCGTTGCTTCGGCCCGTCAGGATGCGGGAATAAAGCTGAGGTGGCCCATTCCAAGGGTTATCGTTGCCCCGAAGGATGAGCTGAATATCGACCGGGTGAAGGACGTAATCTTAAGGGCAACTAATGCAAAGGAACTTGAAATCAAGGAGATAGAAAGGAAGATAACTGCGAAAATTAATTACTCCGTTCTGGGGCCCAAGGTCAGGGGCGAGATAAAGAAGATAGATAGATTACTTGAGCGGGAAGATGGTGCAAAAATAAAGAACGAGCTCATGAAGAAGGGCAGATACAGACTGAACAAATTTGTATTAACCGAAGAGGATCTGATATTTGAGAGTAAATTGCCCGAGGACATTATAGCAAAGGAATTTGAAAAAGGGATTGTGTATATAGACTCAAAACTCGACAAAGAATTATTCTCCGAGGCAATGGCTCGCGAAATAATCAGGAGAATACAGGAGATGAGAAAAGAGCTCGATCTGGATGAACTAAAACAGATAAAGGTTAACATTAAGTGTGAAAACGGATTTACAAAGTATGTGAGAGACAATAAGAAGATTATTGAACACGAAACAAGAAGCAGGATTTCACTCGGTAAGGGCAAAGGCTTTAAGAAGAGATGGGACATAGAGGGAAATGCCATTGTTATATATATCAGATAGCATATTTTAAAACTGAATTCCATATATGTTGAAAGATCAAAGGAAGGAGGTAAAAGCAAGGTAAAAGGATACTGGAGTTCCTCTGTAACCTAACCAATATCCTTGCGTGTTATGATGAAGGGCTCAAAGGGATATAGACGAAGGACGAGAAATTTGAGGGTAAGGTCCAGGGATAGGGGAAAGATAAGAATTGCCAGGTATCTACAGGAATTCAAGGAGGGCGATCTTGTTTCAATATCGATAGATCCCAGGTATCAGGCAATACCACACCCGAGGTTCAAGGGGAGAACTGGAAAAGTTGCCGGCAGACAGGGTAGATGCTATTACGTTGAGATTAGGGATGGAAACAAAAGGAAAAGGCTATTGGTTGCACCCGAACACCTAACTCCTCTGGGGACTATTCCTTGATTTAAATTATTGGACTATTCCTTGATTTAAAAGTAGAAATCTATATCTATATTCAATTCTATCATTGTAAATTCAGGGTACGAAATAAGATGAAGGTTATAAACGAGAAGTATGCCTCTCTGTCCGAGGTTAAAAAGATCCTGGAGGATAAAGAGAAGAAATACTCCAAGGAGGGAAAGGAACTGCTATACGAGCAAAGACGTGCATTAGAGCATTCACAGAGACATGCAAAACTGAAGATAAAGGATGTCAGGGAATTGGAAAAAAAACTGGGCGAACTGGACATGAATCTGACGGAAGAACAGATCATCAAGATGTGTGACCTCCTTCCGGAAACCGTGGATGATGTTCGTGCGATATTTGCAAAGGAACGTTTCAGATATAATGAGGGGGAAATCAAGAAGATACTGGACATCATTGCACAATATCGTTAATGGGTGGTTGAAATGCACAGAGATGAGTACGTCAGGATACTCGATTACCTGCCAAGGGGTAAATCCGAGGTTCCTCCTCACAAAAGAAAACCAATTGCTCAGGCCGTTGGCGAGGATTTCTTTTCTTTACTTGAAATAGTCCCGAGAACCAATATTTCTCTCAAGACGGGGGAGAGAGTATACATCGGAGAGGGAACGAGGGATAAGGTAGATCACATTGAAAGGAGGATAAAGTATGACTGGCTTACCCCCAACGCAAAAGTGGAATTAGAGTCCATACTGGCAGACATAATAAGGGATCATGAAGAAAAATTCATCAATTTCTATAATACTACGGGAACTATAAGTACGAGACTTCATAAGCTTGAGGTATTACCGAGAATCGGAAAAAGACACAGGGAGGACATACTCTCGGAGAGAGAAAAAATGCCCTTTAAGAGCTTCGAGGATATGCGTGACCGGATAAAAAATATGCCAGATCCCGTCAGGGTGCTTGTGGATAAGATAATCTTGGAATTAAAGGGAGAGAGCAAGTATCAGTTCTTTGTTCCACTGATAAGAGAGAGCGCGAAGGTTAGAAGATAATAAATTATGGTTCTTCTCCAACTTTAGAATAAAACTCCGTGATGTAGTGGGATAACCCCACCCAACAATAATATGGCGATATCTGCCAATTTTGTAGATGGAGAAGGAAAAAGTTGAGAAATACGGGATCATCTACAGAGGGGTTTGGGGGGGTATTTGATTTATAAAAGATTTTTCCCTAATCTCAAAACAAATTATTTACACATAATCCTAATCGATGATAATGAAACTTGTAGTGTCTATCCCTGCCTACAATGAAGAAGAAACAATTGGTTTGGTTATTAAGGAAATACCAAGATCTATAGAAGGTATAGACTCCATAGAAGTCTTGATCATCGATGATGGTTCTACTGATAAAACAGCAGAAGTAGCTAAAAGTGCCGGTGCTGACAAAGTTGTTAGTTTAAAGAATAATCAAGGACTTGCACTAGCTTTTAGAAATGGTTTAGAAACGGCACTTGAACTAGGAGCAGATATAATAGTAAATATAGATGCTGACAGACAATATAATGGGAAAGAGATTCCAAGATTAATAAAACCTATTCTTGATGGAAAAGCCGATATAGTTCTTGGTTCGAGATTCAAGGGGTGGATTGAGTATATGCCATTCCATAAAAAAGTTGGTAATAAAATAGCAACATGGGTTACAAAATTTATCTCTGGTTATCCAGTTTCTGATTCCCAGACAGGGTTCAGGGCATTTACCAAGGAGGCAGTATTGAGATTGAATATCCTTTCCAATTACACCTATGTTCAAGAAACGATAATCCAAGCTGTAAACAAGAACTTAACAATAGTTGAGGTTCCAGTTCAATTCAGAAAACGAGAGGGCAAATCAAGATTGATTGAGAACATATTTATTTATGCGAAGAAAGCAGGAATAACCATCCTACGAACATATCTGAACTATAAGCCGTTAAGAGTTTTTCTTTACTTGGGGGGATTTGTATTTCTATGTGGTGTTGCCACGGGGTCTTTTGTTTTAATACATTATCTACAAACAGGATATGTTGCCCCTCATTATCCAACAACAGTTCTAACAGCGGTTTTGATTATTATCGGTTTCCAGATAATAGTGCTAGGGCTGCTTGCGGATTTGATTAATACCAATCGGAAGCTAGAGGAGGATATACTTTATAGGCTGAAGAAAAATGAGTATTCCAAGAAATAAAATTGAACTAATCTTAAAAATATCTATTACAATCATTTTGCTTGTTTTCTTGGTAACCAAAATAAAACCTCAGAATATTGATAACACTCTAACCAATGTGAAGTTATCGTTGTTGATGCTTTCTATGTTATTAACTCCTCTATTGTATCTGATAAGGGCCATTAAATGGAATTTATTATTGAAGTGTAACGGTATAAATGAGAAATTTTCAAAGGTTTTTATTGCTTTGGTTATAGGTGTCTTTTATGGAATACTAACCCCTGGAAAAACAGGAGAATTAATGCGGGTATTTTATATACCTCATGAAAAATCAAAAGCTTTGCCAACCATATTATGGGAGAAGTTGACAGATATCTTTGCACTTATACTACTAAGTATTCTATCAATAATCATATTTTTCAATAATTCTATTTTGATCTACTCTATTTTTCTCCTGTTGTTTGTAGTCGTTATCGGTATATTCTTTATTATGAATGAAAGAATAGTGAATTTTGTTTTTAACTTACTATCAATCTCCAAAGAATCTAAGGGAAACTATTTAGAAGGCATGTATAAAATATTATATGACAAAGGGGTGATGTTTAGAGCATTCACATTAACTCTCTTATATTACACAGTGGCACTAATTGTGGGGGCAGTAGTACTAAGAGCTCTAGATCCAGATATAAATATATTACTAACTTTCTCGCTACCAATACTGATACTCTTGGGTAATCTACCCATTACCATTTCTGGTTTAGGTTTAAGGGAATTTGTAGCAGTTTTATGTTTTAATGTACTCGGTGAAGAAGCATCAATTGGATTTTTATTTTCGATTTTATTATTTTCAATAATAATTGTAATTCCTGGAATAGTTGGTTACATACTTATGATAATAAATCCGATGAGCTTTGCTTCTAAAACAAGACTATGAAAAATTCCAAATTGTATTCGAAGGGGGGGAACATATATAATAAGTATACGAGTGAAAATCCAATAGTAAAATTTATGATGAAAAATTTTTTTAAAAGAGTGGGTAGTATACTGGACTCAGTAAAAATAAGTAGAGTTTTAGATGCAGGCTGTGGAGAGGGATATTTAGCTCAACATATTAAAGATTATAGTAATGAACTTTATGTGGAAGGAGTTGATTTATCAGCTGAAATAATTGAGGTAGCAAGAAGGCTTCATCCTCAAATAAAATTCTCTGTAGGTTCAGTATATCATCTCCCCTATTTCGACAATTCCTTTGATTTAGTGGTATGTAGTGAGGTTTTGGAGCATTTAGAATATCCTGAAAAAGCGCTTGAAGAGTTGAAGAGGGTCTCTAAAAGATATTGTATAATAACAGTACCACATGAGCCTTTCTGGAGAATAGCCAATATTATGAGACTATCATACTTAGATAAATTGGGCAATACTCCTGGACATATACAGCACTTTAATAAGAAGACTCTAAAGAAACTGCTTGAGAAGTACTTCAAAGAGGTAGAGATAGAGACATCCACATTATGGTTAATTTCATTGTGTAAAAATGAAGATAATTGATAAGAATATCATTATGAGAAAAATTAATAATTTACTCTACCTTTACCTTGTATATTCTAGCAATTGTTGGGCCTCCCTCGTTATGCTCCCACACCAAGCTCATGTACTTGTCCAGACCCTCCACCCAGGGTCGATCGAAACTCCTATATTGGGGCACAATAAACAGGAGATCTGATTTAGTATATTCTTCACCCCTCTTGGATGGATCTGGGTATGTATTCAATGGATAGTATCTGATATTATATCTGTCGAGATATTCCCTGAAATAGGGCGTATCCCTAGTTACCAATGGATCGTACCAGCTCACTATTTTCCCATTCTGATCAATAGTGTATTCGCTCTGAATCCAGTAATAATTCCAGTACAGGTAGTCAACATCGTATTTTTTAAGTAATTCCCTCCTCTTCGAATCGTCTTCCCCATAGAGTATGATAGCTAAATCTGCCTCCCGCTGATCTATATCCAGAAAAGGGGAGTGATGTGACACCCTCCTGGTAACCAGTCCCTTTCTCCCAGTTAATGCATTAAAAGCAAAGCTCAATTCATTTGTTGACAGGAAAACGTCATTAACATCGGTATTTTCAATAACCCACTTGCTCATCTCCTCAAAATGCTCTGGTAGTGGGCTTCTACCCGACTTAGTCCATACATTATTTTCTATACTATCTGAGAGGATAGAAGGTTGCTGAATTAGAACAGAAACAAGAAGCACCAGAATTAAGTACTCCTTATATTTTTCAATCTTTATTAGATGAATCAGACTCGAGATTCCGAAGAGAATAAGGATTGTCTTGGCGATAGGCATAGTGAACATCATCGGCCTTGTTGGGTGAAAATTTATCCCCAATAAGGGTTCAGTGAGGAAGAAATGGAAACTCGCAAAGATGGCAGTTAAAAAAACGAGGCAGATATAGTTTGCGATTAATTTATCCCAGAATTTTAACTTTTCGGAGAGAAAATAGAGAAACAGGGAGATAACACCAACGGAAAAGGAGATGGATGTGAAGGAGGTTATAAAGTTTCTGAAATTGAGGAAATTACCTCTGAGGAAGTTCATTAAAAAATTTGACTGATACTCAGGACTCGTCAGGGGATATAAGGCCGTTACAATCCCTGATGTTTTTCCATGATAGATGAAAATTGGCCTAAACCAGTACAGTAGTGATATTGAAAATCCGATTACGAATACTATAAGAAATAATTTTAGGATATGTGAGAGGTTCCTTTTTAGACTGGATTTATCCAGATTTAGTTTTATTCTGATTCTGTCCCCTTTCAGATCCTTATTCAGGAGTATATACTGGAAAAATGCCATGTACAAAAACAAAACCATAAAAAATACATTAATAACGAAAAATGCGGCGCCATGTGATATGGCGCATAAACCATAAACTATCCCGGCTATAACACCAGATTTCAGGCCCCTGATTTTGAATAAATAGAACATAGAGAAAAAGAACAAAGGCATCATGAGAACTATTGTAAATTCCGTATACTTCAGAACGGGGAATCTGGTAATTGGTAGATATATAACCACCCCAAGTAGTGCCAGGGTTTTGTCTTTGAATAGATAATAGAGAAAGTAGTAAACAACGATAAAGGATGTGAGAATTAAAAGCTGAGAAAAGTAGAACATAGCCTCGATAGATTCTAAAGAAAGAAGGTTGGCAAATACTGCAACCAAACTACTGTAAAGAATGAAAAATCCGGGTTCAGAGTCCAGTACACTGGACGACCCCAGGGGATTTCCCCCATACCTGATATGGTTTATGGAACCTAATTGAAAATAGTAATCACCGCCGTAAATGGGGGATGGTAGGGATTTATACTGGGAGAGTATGCCCTGCTGAATTAATAAATACATAAAGATAACTCCAACCAACAGGAGTTCTTGCCACCCCAGATTTTTCAATTTGTTTAGATTCAACTACTTCACCTTGTTAATTATAAAATTCGTTTAAAAAAGATTAACAAATCATCTTACCAAGAATCACAGCATAATTGTTGCCAATCCCAAAAATATGAAAAATCCAAAGACATCTGTTGCGGTTGTTATAAAGATAGTTGCCGATGAAGCCGGGTCCTTCCCCAGTTGTTTCATAATCAAGGGGATAATCGCGCCAAAAAAGCCAGCTATTATAAGGTTAATAACCATCGCCAGCCCGATAATTAATCCGAGCATTGGGCTTTTGTTCCATAATATGGCAACGGCAGTAACTAAGATCCCATTTATAATTCCATTTATTCCCCCCGCAAGAATTTCATTAATGATAACTCCCCTGGCCGTTTTTAACTCAATCTCTTTTAGTGCCAGACCCCTGACAACAACCGCCAATGTTTGGGTCCCAGCATTTCCCCCCATACCCGCAACTATCGGCATATAAACAGCCAGCAAAACGAATTTAGAGATTGTCTCCTGAAAAAGACCCACAACGGATGCGGCGAGAAACGCCGTAGCAAGGTTGATGATCAGCCACTTATACCTGTTTCTCACCTTTGTTAGCGCAGAATCCAGAACATTTTCCTCCTCACTAACACCGGCAAAATCACGAAGACTACTCAATGACCTCTTTTTTATTAATCTAAGTATATCGTCAGAATAGATAATCCCCAAAATACTTTCATCCTTGTCCAGAACCACGATCTTATTATGTGGATGTCCTCTGAATACTGCAAGAACTTCGCTCTCGTCTTTATCATACCGAATGGAGGGAATCTTCTCAACATATCTGCCTATTTTTTCCTCTCTTTTGGCTATGGCAAGGACATGAGGAGGTAGTTCCCCAGCTAAGAACCCATCTTCAACAATGAGAACAGCTGGAAATTTTCCCGTTCTTTTCTCGTGCCTTTTTATTATTTCCGAGAGTTGTTCAAAGGTGATGCTCTTGTTTACCTCAACATAATCCAGACTCATCAGACCGGCAGCAGTTCTCGGATCGAATCTGAGCAAGAATTCAACCTTCTTTCTGATCTCTTTGCCTAATTTTTCCAAAAGTCTCTTCCTTCTTTTGATATCTATACTTTGCAGCAGATCTGTCGCTTCATCTGGATCCAGATATTCGAGAAGTTCTACTAATTCCTTATCACTTAATTTACTTATAATTTCCTCTTGCATTCGCTTTGACAAATTCAGAAGAACAAAGCCCTGATTATTTATCGGTATTTCTCTGAAAATACGCACTCTGTTCTCTGGGGAGGATAACATGCTATACAACAAATTGTTTTGTCTTTCCTTGTTCATCCTATCTCATTAGTACTTGATTCTTCTTAAATTTATCTTATTTTGATTCCCTATCTATAATTCCTCTTGCCTTCCTTATTATCCTGTCGAAATCCTCTTTATTGGCTTTATATCTGGCAAATTCTACCAGAGAACAGAGATCAAAACACTCTTTTGCCTCTTTGTATTCTTTCTTGTGCTCTCTCAGGAAATTGATAATTTCGTCATTTGTTATTTCCTTGTTCAATCTGTTCTCATAGCTTAAAAACAATCTCAATCCCTGCGCAGCCGTTCCGTATGCATCCTTATATCTCTTTTGCTCGAATAAGCTTTTAGATTTCTCAATTAACCTGATACTTTCTGACCTGTAATCAAATGGCTTCTCACTTTTTTTCTTCACTTCTCGTTCGGGTTTAGATTTTTTACTGAATCTCTTATATGCAAAATACCCAAGTGCTGCAAGCAATAATAATACTAATAATACTAATAGAATCCACCAGTAATCCTGTTTTTGTTTTTCTGCCCTCTCTAATTCCACATTTTTAATAGTATTATTTACTGCCTCTGCTTTTATTGTTGCCGTCTCGTTCTCCCGATTTGCATAATTGACCTTTATGATTGTTTTCTCTTTCTTGTATGATATCTCTGTATTCTGCCGGGAGTAGCCCCCTTTTTGTAGCTGTTTCTGGTATTCTTGAAACTGCTTATTCTGTTGCAATTTATTCAGTAATTCCCGTCTCATTTCGGGTGTATCTTTTTTGAGGTTCTCGATCTTTCC
>Ga0164318_10002115_pt1 | contig 18251 bp, 16 predicted proteins | sample GuaBasSedimGuay9_FD_113734 | JGI IMG/M metagenome (GOLD analysis project Ga0164318, IMG submission 113734) | Subseafloor sediment microbial communities from Guaymas Basin, Gulf of California, Mexico - Guay9, Core 4571-4, 0-3 cm | ecosystem: Environmental > Aquatic > Marine > Hydrothermal vents... | reverse complement strand
TATCCTGACCTGCCAAAGGGCTTTCAGATATCTCAGTATAATAACCCGCTTGCTGAAAAGGGCTTCCTTGAGTTCTACGCAGGTGATGACTGGTCGCACCCTACACGATGGGGCATCACCAGAGTGCATTTAGAGGAGGATACCGCAAAGATAATACATACCGATGATGGTGCACTTCTGGATTTCAACCGGGCGGGAGTCCCACTGATGGAGATAGTGAGCGAGCCGATGGTCTCATCCCCCCCTGAAGCATATTATTACCTTCGCGCTCTAAAGGCAACAATGCTCACACTCGGTGTATCAACCTGCAATATGGAGGAGGGCTCTCTCCGCTGTGATACCAACATATCAGTGGGCAGGAAGGGCGAGGGTCTGGGGACCAAGGTAGAGATAAAGAACTTAAACTCATTCAGGGCTGTTCGCCTCGCCCTTGAATATGAGAGGGACAGGCAGGTGGAGATACTCTCAAATGGCGGAGAGGTGGTGCAGGAGACACGCCTGTGGAACGAGAAGATGGGCATAACCGAGCCAATGCGGGGAAAGGAAGAGACCGCCGACTACCGCTACTTCCCAGAGCCGGATATTCCACCCATAGTAATAGACAAAAAGTGGATAAATGAGATTGAGAATAATATGCCTTCCCTCCCAATAGAGAGAATGAACACTCTCAAAGTGGCAGGGGTAGGCATTCAGGAGGCGACCACAATAGTTGAGAGACCAGACCTGTATGCATACTTTGATGAATGTTTGAAATACCACGACAACAAAAGGTCGCTGGTGAACTGGATTATCGGTGAATTAAACGCCATTGCACAGAAGAAGGGCATTGACTACTCTGATATACCGGTTAGACCAAAGCACCTTGCTGAACTGGTGAGAACTGTTGATGAGGGTAAGGTTGGCGCCAGTGCTGGGAAAGAGGTATTACTAAAGATGTGGGAGACGGGGAAAAGCCCCGATGAGTTAATAAGTGAAATGGGCGTTGAGCGTATAAGCGATGAGGACACAATTAGAACAATTATTAACGAGGTTGTTGGCGAGAACCCCGAAGTAGTCGCATCAATACTCAAGGGGAAGGATAAGGCGATAGGACGGCTGATAGGTGAGGTTATGAGAAAGAGCGGTGGGAGCGCTGACCCCAGCATTGTCAAGAAACTGCTAAGTGAGAAGATAGAGAAAATGAAGGAGGTGAACTAATACCACGCATTCAATCTAATAAATGAACAGGCGAGTAAAGATTGCGGTTATAATTGCCTGTTGTGTCTTATGGGCACTCGTCACAATATCGGTTCCCTATATAATGCTAAAGTTCTCTTTAAGCGACGATAGGTTATATGCGCTCTCGGACAGTTATGTGAAATCACTTTTAGGCGAAAACGCTACAATAAAGAATGCACACCTGGACCTACTCCCCTTACCATCTATTATTATCAGTGGTCTGAGAACCAAAGACCCAGAAGGTGAATTAACTGCACAATTCCTGAAGGTTAAAATAGACATTCCATACCTGTTAATAGGAAGAATAAGGTCAGAAAACATCCTTATCTATGGAGCGAAGATATTGATAACCCACGAGCAATCAAGTGGTAAAATAGTTATAGCAGGTATCAATACAAAAGAAACATCAAGACCCCTTCCAGAAAGAACTCTCCTTGAATTTAGAAACTCAAAGGTAAAGGTAGAAAGAATTGTTAATGGTAATATATTGCTTGATGGAGTATGCGGGTCTGTAGAATTAAAGGAGGGTAAGAAGAATAATATAATCAATATGAATATTAAATGGAGAGCGATGTCATACATCCCCTCTGAAGAGGCGTCATCACCTTTGATTCCCTTTTCCGGCTCACTTGCCATATCCACCACTTACTCAAAGGATAAGAACAGGGTTGAGATAACAGGTTGTAATCTGAACATACCACAGAACACAATTACAATTAAAGGTGGTGCCACAAGAGGTGAGGATGGATGGCAGGTCTCTCTGCACCACACTTTAAATGCTGGGGAAGTTGATGGTATCAATAGTATTTTATCACCTCAGAAGTATGGCATTTTGAACAGGATAGGTGTATCTGGCATACTGGATGCAGTTATTAAAACAAGTTTCACACTAAACGATAAAGGAGGTATGAATAATATCACCATAGACGGTAAAGCGAGTTTGGTCAACGGTTCAATCAGGGCTCTCTCTGTAAGCGGTCATAAGGGCAGTATAGAAGACCTGTCAATGAGAGTTGAGATTAAACCCGAAATGATATCAGTTAATGATATTAAAGCGGCAATGGATGGTAGGACATTATCAGGTAGTTGTAGAGTTAAACCAGGTGGTGAGCCGGAGTATGAACTGAACATTGACGGCTGGGTTGATATGGGGGTGGTCTCCGCCCTTATGAAGGCACCGGAGGAGTGGGCATGCGAGGGGATTGCAAGGGTTATGGGCAAGGTTGAAGGCGATATAGAAAGTGAGTTTCTGCCCTCAATTGATGCCAAACTTGACCATCTCTCAGGAAGCTTCTCCCTGCCCCCTTTGAAGGAGAGAATTAAGGTCAACGATGCAACACTCATAGCAACTGGAAGAACGATAGAGTTGATAGATTCCACAGCCAAACTGGGCGGTGGTGATATAAAGGCAGGCGGGACTCTCAAGGGCTTCATAGAACCCACTATCACCTTCAATCTAAACATTGAAAAGCTTGACCTTGATAGAATGGGCAGAAAGTCAAGAGAAACCAAGAAGGATACAGATTATAACCTTACACTCATAGGCAAGGTAAATGTTGGCTTCTTCAAATCAAAGGGATTTGTGTCAGAAGACCTATCAATGAACATTATGTTCAAGAATAGCAAACTGAGCATAACAGATATGCATATGAGGTCATATGGTGGATATATAGATGGAAACATGATAATTGAGATACCGGATGGAGATTACAGCGTTGTTCTATATGGCAGTGGGGTTGATATTGGCAGATACCTTGATAGTGCGACCGAATACAGAGGAATAATATCAGGTGGTAAGACCGACTTCACGGTCAAGTTTAGAGGCAGAGGGACTACCAGAGGTGAGGTAAAGAAGACAATAAGCGGTGTTGGAAGCATAAAGTCATCTGGCTTTAGTGTCTCCGACCTAACAGTCCTCAATGGTTTTGCTGAGTGGAGCGGGCTTGACTTCATAAATAGGGTGAAGGTTGATAAATTGGTGGGCGAGTTTTCTATGGGCGGAAGAGAACTGAAGGTTATTAGGTGTGAGGTAGCAGGTGAGGGCATTGACCGGGCTAATCTTTATGGCACCATCGCCTTCAACGGTGATATAGAAATGTTATGCCAGCTACGGCTTACTAAGGAATATGCCGAAAAATATAAGGGCAGAGCAATTGCACTCTTTCCAGATGCTTACGGACGAGGCAACATCGCCTTTATATGCTATGGCACCACCAAGAAGCCGAGATTTCGCCTTAACTATGAGCAGATGCGCTCCCTCGCCGAGGGCTTAATACCGCCACTAACCGATGAAGTCATTGAAAGATACCGCCTTTATTAAAACTTAAAATGTGTTGCTGAATATAATTAAAAAATTGGTGAAATAAGTCAAATACCATATTAAAATTACTCCATATATTTATTTTATCTTTTCATTGGAGGTAAAAAATTGTCAGTATTTCTCGCATTACTACCCGTAGTCATTATATTCATAATGCTTGCTTTCTTCAAAAAACCCGCCGACACCTCCGGTTTCGTGGGCTGGGTTCTCATACTGCTGATTGCGATACTATACTTTAAGACCTCTGCATCTGTAGCCATCACTGCTTCACTCGCAGGTGTCGTTGCATCGTTTCCAATAAGTTTGATGGTCGCCACCAGCTTGTTCCAGATAACCTATATGGAGAAAGTAGGTGCTATCAGGCGCCTGGTGGTATTCTTGAAGTCGGTCTCACCACAGGATAAGGTAGTTCAGATACTCATTATTAATGTGGGCTTCGGGACTCTTATCACCGCACTCGGTGCAACCCCCGTATCAATACTCCCTCCCATTATGATTGCCCTCGGCTATACATCGTTTGTGTCTATCGCACTCCCCGCTATCGGCTATGATGCGCTATGCACCTACGCTCTTCTCGGTATCCCTATAGTAATATTCACTCAGTTCACAGGAATAACCATTGACGAAGCAGGTGCCATATTCTCCAGATATATGCCGGTGATAAGCACCCTGATTGCCTTCGGTATGCTCTATATTGTGGGCAGGTGGCGCCTTATGTGGCGTGGGGCAATACCCACCATTATCACCGGTCTCACAGCGGGCTTCGTCGCCATATTTATGAACAAAATCCACCTCACCCTTCTTACAGGAGTGGGTGCCGGCATTGCGGTTATGCTCATAATGATGTTATACCTACTTGTGAGAGGCAAAAAGGTCTATGACCCATCAGAACTGACGGATGAGGATATTAAAGTCAGGGAGACCATGCCCTTATGGAAGGCGGTTCTTCCCTGGATATTCCTGGTGATATTTGCAACCATAGTCAATGTGCCGGGACCTATCTTTGACACCCTGTTTAAGGATATCCCACTCGCAGTCAGTATAATTCCCATAGGTAAGCCGATACCTATTCGCCTGTTCTGGCAGGCATACTGGTGGGTTCTGATAAGCACCCTGGTGGCATCGCCTTTTTATAAAGGTGGTATGAGGAAGCTATTCGGTTCAACTCCAAGGTGGATAAGAAGGGCGCCCAGACCTGTCTTCTCCGCTTGTATCTTCTTCGCCATCGCCTATGTCATGAACTGGTCGGGTTACAACAGCAACTGGCATTTCCTCGGGCAAGAGCATAACATCGTCTCTGTTCTCGCAGTCAACTCCGCCCGGCTGTTCGGCGAAATGTATGGCTTGATAGCACCATATCTGGGTCTTCTGGGTGGCTTCATATCTGGGAGCGAGACATCATCAATAGCAATGCTTACCAGGTTCCATCTTCAGACATCGCAGGAACTGTGGGGTGCAGGTGCGATAGTTGCAGGGCTGTTGATTGCGGCTGCCTCAGGCATTGGTGGTGGACTGGCAAGCGTCATCTCACCCGCTAAACTCCAGAACGCCGCAGCAGCGATTGATAGAATAGGCGAGGAGTCAAGGGTTATCAGAACAACACTGTGGATATCACTTGTGATTACGCTTGCCTGCGCTATTATGACTGTTATCTGGCTTATGTAGATATTAATGTATTTAGGGCTTATCAAATTAAAATGCCTTTAATAATTTAATCAAAAAGGGTAAAAGGTGCGTAAAGAATTATGGTCAGTTTTCAGATTATTAATATTGGCTATTATAATGGAAAGAACGACAAAAATTGACATACTGGGTTATTGTGATATAGTTTATATGATATAAGTTCTATCTTAGGAGGTGAACTTATGAAGAGGAATATTATAATGCTTGTGGCAATCTTCGCACTCAGTTTTATACTGTTATCGTCTGATTGCGAAGAGGAAAACGGAGGTGTTGCAACCAACTACTTCCCACACGCAGACCAGACAACCTGGGTATTTGATGAGGTAATTGAAGATGAAACAATCACAATGAAACTGGATGGAACTGAAAACCACGCCACTGCTGGTGAGGTCCAGGTGCTTGAGATGACAACTGGGGGAGAAACCTTTTACACCTATATAAAAGCAACCGACAATGGTGTTACAATGTACTTTGACCTGACAACAGATGATAGGTGGGAAATCCTACAATACCCTATAAAAGTAGGAGATACCTGGCACTGGGATATTACTTACAATGATGAAAACCCTGGAAATGATGAAGAATGGCACGCAGAGGTACTAGCAGAAGAGAATGTATCCGTTCCAGCAGGTGAATTCACAGCTCTGAAAATAACACTTTCATCTGCCGGGTATGTGGATGAGACCTTCTGGTTTGCCAGTGGAACCGGCTGGGTAAGAGATTATGCTGAGGGGTATTATGACCGGCAACTCAGAAGTTTCAACCAGCCATCATAAGTGAATAACTATTTTTTCTCTAAGCCCCCTATTATGGGGGCTTTATTTTTTAAACCCTAACTTATTAAATTACTTAAAACCCTAATTTTTGTTATACTCTATTCAAAATGATATTCAATTCATAAAAGTGAGGTTTCACATTATGGCAGATAAGATGAAAGCAGTGGTGAAGAAGAATGGTGAGTTCGGGGCGGTTATGGAGGAGGTTTCCATACCAAAGCCCAAGTCCGATGAGGTCCTGGTAAAGATAAAAGCGACATCAATATGCGGAACCGATGTCCACATTTATGAGTGGAACGAGTGGGCACAGAGTAGGATTAAACCACCACAGATATTGGGGCATGAGTTTGCTGGTGATGTAGTAGAGGTTGGAAAGTGCGTAAAGAACATCAAGGTAGGTGACTACATCTCTGCGGAGACACACATACCCTGTTATCATTGCAAGCCCTGCCTTACCGGTCAGTTCCACATCTGTGAGAACCTCAAGATTGTAGGAGTTGACAGAGACGGCTGTTTCGCCGAGTATGCGGTTATACCAGAGAGCGTCGCTTGGGTGAACGACAGGTCAATACCGCCAGAGATTGCAAGCGTTCAGGAACCACTGGGTAATGCGGTCTATTGCACGACCGTTACCGATGTATTCGGTCAGAGCGTGGTAATATTCGGCGATGGTCCCACGGGGCTCTTCGCTACTGGGGTAGCGAGGGTTGGTGGCGCAACCAGAATTATCACCGTTGGTATGATGCCCTTTTGCCTTGATATAGCGAAGAAGATGGGCGCCGATGCCACAATCAATATAACCGAGGTCAAGGATGTGGCGGAGGCAATCATTGAGGCAAACAATGGTGAGAAGGCAGACATTGTCCTTGAGATGGCTGGTGCAGAGAAAGCAGTTGCCGATGCGGTAAAGGTTCTAAGAAAGGGCGGGAGAATGAGTGCCTTCGGGGTTTTGCCCGGTGAGGTAACCATTGACTACAATAATGCTCTGGTATTTAAGGGAGCCACAATCTTTGGCATCAATGGCAGGTTGATGTATGATACCTGGACCAAGGTGAGAAATATATTATCATCCGGAAGAATTGATATAACACCGGTAATCACTCACAAGATGCCCCTTGATGACTTCGCAAAGGGCTTTGAGCTGATGCTGGATGTCCCCAAGAAGGCGGGTAAAATCGTCCTGTTTCCATAGATAGAAGGTGGGTGCTAAAAAAATTGTCATTCCTTGAAGAATATCAGGAAAAGATAAAATCGGGGGATATAAAGGGCGCATACGAGACCATCAAGAAGGCGGAGGCATCATCACCCACTCCTGATGAACTCCTACTTATAGGTAGCATATACCTCCAGATGGGTCTCAATCAGGATGCAGAGAGGGCGCTCACCCGGGCTGATGAGGAGGGTGTTAAGAACTATGCACTCTATGTGAACCTTGGGGTCTGCTACAACCGCCTTGGAAGGTTTGATGAGGCGGTAGAGACCCTTTACAAAGCCCTTGAGATGCGAGACGACATCATTGGTATCTATATAAACCTCACAACTGCATTAAAATACGCTGGAAAGACACAGGAAGCGCTAGACCTGCTGGATAAAGCGATAGCGAAATTCCCTGACGAGGGCGAGGTCTATAACACTCGTGGATTTCTGTTTGAATATCTGGGTTGGTATGAGGAGGCGTCAAGGGACTATAAAAGAGCAACTGAACTCAACCCAAACAATGCTATATACTGGATAAATCTCGGCAACTCCAATATCCACCTTGATAACCTGGAGGATGCTAAGATATGTTTCAACAAGGCGACTGAGTTAGACCCTGAGAATCCGCTCGCCTATAACAACCTGTCTTATTACTATATGCGCATTCGTGACTATGATACCGCGCTGGAAATGGTGAATCTGGCACTTAATAAAGACCCACAATACTTCCAGGCATATCTTAACCGTGGCGTTATATTAACCTATCTCAAACGGTATGAGGATGCACTGAAGGACTTTGAGAAGGCGATAGAGTTGAGACCCAACAACCCAGCGGGATATTTCAACACCGGCAGAATTCTTGACATACTCGGAAGAACTGATAAGGCACTTGAGGTATTAAAAGAGGGGGCAGAGCTGGGTAATGAGCAATGCAGTGAACTGATAAAGATTATTGAGAGCAGGAAGTGACATATATAAACCTTATATATCTTGTGAGAAGGGAGGATATAAAATGTTTAAGAGGGTATTCTGGGCTACACTATTAGGTGTATTATTTGGTATATTCTGCGCCTGGGGAAGCAAGAACTCAGGTTATGATATGACCAGAGAGATGTGGGCAGGCATAATTATGAATCGTGCACTCATTGGCTTCGCCATAGGTATAAGCAGGTGGAGAATACAGTATATGCTACATGGTGTAATAGTTGGTTTCATAATCACTCTGGGGCTTTCCATCTATCCACTGTTTGCCAAACCCATCTCCATCAATGGATTCCTGATGTTATCCATTGCAGGTATCGTCTATGGCTTCCTCATTGAACTATTGACAACAAAGGTATTTAGGGCACCAATGAGATAATTTAGAATATCGTTGAATTAAAGATGGAAGGTAGTTCAATATTATTTCAGCAGTTAGTAAATGGACTTACTATAGGCGTTGTGTATGCGCTGATTGCCGTTGGCTATACTATGGTCTATGGCATCATAGAGCTGATAAACTTCGCCCACGGCGAGGTATATATGATGACCGCCTTCATCGCACTCACCCTGTATAGCATAGCAGGGCTTCCCCTCATCGCCGCCATCCTCATCGCCATCATCTTCGCCTCGCTTTTAGGGGTGACCATAGAGAGGGTCGCCTATCGCCCCTTGAGGGGTTCCCCGCGACTGATAGCATTGATAAGTGCCATAGGTGTATCACTGTTCTTGCAGAACCTCGCTATGAAGATATGGGGTGCCAGAAGGCAACCGTTCATCCCACCACATAAAGAGATAACACTGCTAAACATAAAGCAGACACTATCACTTCCCTTAATAGGTGAGGCAACTATAACAATGATACAAATTATAATGCTAATAGTCGCAGTTACGCTTATGATACTGCTCTCCCTTGTCATCAAATATACCAAAGTGGGCAGAGCGATGAGGGCATGCGCTCAGGACTTGACTGCTACGCGCTTGATGGGTGTAGATGTCAACCGAACCATCGCCTTCACCTTCGCTATTGGTAGCGCACTTGGTGGTGTTGCTGGAATCCTCGTTGCACTCTATTACAATCAGGTCTATCCAATGATGGGCTATATGGCAGGTCTGAAGGCATTTACCGCCGCAGTTCTCGGTGGTATAGGCAATGTCACCGGCGCATTTCTGGGTGGAATACTCCTGGGTGTCTCTGAGGGATTGTGCGGTGCCTACATATCATCCCTCTGGATGGATGCTATTGCCTTCGCCATACTCATCATAGTCCTGATATACAAACCATCGGGTCTGTTGGGAGAGAGGACACCGAGAAGCACTTAAAAGAACAAATTATGAAACTTTCAGTAATAATGCCACTTTATAACGAGATAGATACCCTTGATATTATTGTGGAGAGGATAATGAGTGTGCCTCTGGACCTGGAACTCATCATCGTTGACGACGGCTCAACAGATGGTTCCAGAGAGAGAGCAATACAACTGGCTAAGAATAAGCGCATCACCACCCACCTCCAACCGAGGAATATGGGCAAGGGCTCTGCAGTAAGAGCCGGCATTGAGATTGCCACCGGCGACATCATCATAATACAGGATGCTGACCTGGAATACTGTCCTGAAGAATACCCGAAACTTATCTCCCCAATAGTTGATGGCTGGGCGGATGCGGTGTATGGCTCCCGTTTCTACGGTGTCCACCGTGCCTTTATGATATGGCACATGCTTGGAAATCTCCTCCTCACCTTCGTTACCGATATACTGTTCAATACCACACTCACCGATATAGAGACCTGCTTCAAGGCGGTGAGAGCAGATATACTCAAGTCATTCAATCTGAAGTCAAATGGTTTTGACATAGAACCAGAGATTACCGCAAAGTTGTTCAAGAACAAACATATCGTTTATGAGATGCCTATAACCTACCATGGCAGGGGTTATGAGGAGGGCAAGAAGATAAGGTGGACTGATGCAATCCCCGCCCTGTGGGCAATAATAAAATACAGGTTCGTTGATTGATGGTCTCTAAGGTTAGAAAGGATAAGAGTGACTGAACAGAAGAAATCTTATAGTGACGATGATTTGAGGGTGTTTTATAAGAAGATGCATTCACTCAGAGAGATAAAAACACTTATAAGGTCATCTTATAATCTAAAAGAAAGAATAAGATTCTTCTATGATGCAATGTTATTCACCCTGAAGCGGAATCTTCCTGATGATACGAGGCATTTAGATATGCTTATAGAGTTAGTCAAAACCTTACACAAAGTTGATAAAAAAGGCGGGCAGGATGCTTATATTAGAAAAAATTATTGAAGATATGAGATACCACAATAACGGTAAAAGTTGATTGGTAATATGCCGGGCTTTCTAATAAGACGACTTGACCAGCTGAGGAAAAGACCCCTGTTCTGGGGAATATGGGTCGCCTGCCTTATCGGTATCACCATATTCCTCACCCTGGTGGGTATGCCCATACCCTACGCCCTTGTGATATTCGCCCTCGCCATTGTATCCATACTTTTCTCAAGGGCTAAATACCTGCCGATACTGATTATCATATTACTTGCGATAATGCCTTGGACATCGCAAGACCAGTATTGGTTAAGGGTGCTTATAACAGTTGGCATATACATTATGCTCGCATTAGGTCTTAATGTCATAATCGGATTTACTGGTATGCTTGACCTCGGCTACATCGCATTCTTCGGCATCGGCGCCTATACTACCGCCCTCCTCACCACCCACTTCCACCTCTCGTGGTGGTTATGCCTCCTCGCCTCCATAGTAGTCGCCGCCATCTTCGGTGTCCTGCGTGGTCTGCCTACCCTGCGCCTCTCGGGTGATTACCTTGCGATTGTTACCCTGGGTTTTGGTGAGATTGCCCGAATGACCTTCGCCAACTGGGTGGGTCTGACCGGCGGTCCAATGGGCATAAGGGACATCACCCCACCATCGGTCTTTGGCTTCAGTTTTGGTTTCTCCGCCCAGTGGGGCTACCGTCTCTACTACTACCTGATATTGGTATTGCTGGGTCTCACCGTGTTGACCATAACAAACCTGAGAAACTCCCGCCTTGGGAGAGCGTGGGTCGCCATAAGGGAGGATGAGACAGCGGCACAGACCATGGGGGTGAACCTATCGTGGAATAAGACGCTGGCTTATGCGGTGGGCGCCGCTTATGGTGGTGCGGCAGGGGCGTTCTTCGCAAGTTTCAATATGTTCGTAAGCCCCAACAGTTTCACATTCTTTGAGAGTGCTATTGTATTATGTATGGTTGTCATAGGTGGAATTGGGTCTATACCCGGTGTGATTATCGGTGCCAGTATCCTGGCTGCATTTCCAGAGGTCCTGCGCTTTATGAGTGAATACCGCTACCTGATATTCGGTCTGATAATGGTGATTATGGTCATCTTCAAGCCGAGGGGAATACTGCCCGAGAGGTAGAGAAAACTATTGCATTAACAACATAAAAATATCTTTACAAAAAGTAATTTACCATATAAATATACTGTTCGCGAAAGAGGGAAATAATGCGGTCAAAAACTGCCGAGGGAGCATGTATTCCCTCTAGTTCTTAAGGAAATTCCATAAAGTATGTATCATCTTTTCAATAATTCCTCTTTCACAGATTGTCTTAAATCTTTCAAAAAATATGTGTCTTTAAGATTAGAACAATTATTTGTATACATCTCTACTTATATAAATTATTTATTGTGATAAAAATAAAAAAACATGAAATTTCTTTTCATAAACTTAATTAATGAATTATTATCTGAAAATATTATATTTATTTCTATATTGACATATATCACACCATTACTTATATTACAAATTGTAGGTCTTGTCAGGGCGGTTAGCTCAGCTGGTTAGAGTGCTTGCTTGACATGCAAGAGGTCGCAGGTTCAAATCCTGCACCGCCCATATTTTTTATACAACAATGACTATAATAGTAAAGGACATAGGCACTGTGGATGTGGAGAAGGGTAAAGACCTGCTCTCAATAGCATATGAACTTGGCTTCAAAGACGCCCTCTCCGCCCTGGTGAATGCTCAACCAAAAGACCTCTCACATATACCCCAAGATGGTGATGCGGTTGAGTTCATAACCTTCAAACATGGTCTGGGTAAAGAGATATACTGGCACTCAACCGCCCACCTGATGGCATACGCTGTAAAAAACCTCCACCCCGATGCCATATTAGGCATCGGTCCAGCAACCGACGATGGCTTCTACTACGACTTCCTAATTGATAAGCCACTCAGCGATGATGACCTTGCAGGTATTGAGGAGGAGATGAGACGCATTCTGGACGAAGACCATAGATTTAAGCGAGTGGAACTGTCAAAGGATGAGATGAGAAAACTACTTACCGAGAGAGGTGAGACACTCAAGGTTGAACTTCTCAATGATATTGAAGATGAGGTGATAAGCGGATACTGGCTGGGTGAATTCTTTGATTTGTGCAGGGGTCCACACCTCCCATCAACCTCTTACATAGGCGCCTTCAAACTTCTATCTGTTGCGGGAGCATACTGGCGGGGGGATGAGGAAAGACCGATGTTATCCAGAATCTATGGTATATCATTCCCGACTGTTGAGGAACTTGAGAGGCACCTTAAACTATTGGAGGAGGCGAAGAGGAGAGACCACCGCCTGATAGGAAGGCAGATGGATTTGTTCTCAATTGAGGAGAAGGTGGGTTCCGGTCTTGTATTATGGCATCCAAAGGGAGCGGTAATTCTTGACATAATCCAGAGGTTCTGGACTGACGAACATATAAAGCATGGATACCAGATTGTCCAGACCCCTCATATAATGAGGGATGTGCTCTTCAAGACAAGCGGTCACTATGACTTCTACATTGATAATATGTATACCCTCAATGTAGAGGGGACGGAGTATGTATTGAAGCCGATGAACTGCCCCGCCCACTTTCTTATCTATATGTCCGAGATACGCTCTTACCGAGACCTTCCGATAAGATATGCGGAGATGGGGACTGTGTATAGAAGGGAGCGTTCTGGCACACTGCACGGGCTTCTACGGGTCCGCGGTTTCACAATTGATGATGCCCACATATTCTGCACCCCTGAGCAGATAACAGAAGAGGTGAAGAAGTGCCTAAAGTTCAGCGTATTCTTCATAGAGACATTCGGCTTCACCGACTATCATTTTGAACTTTCGGTAAGGGACCCCCTCAATAAAGACAAGTATGCTGGTAGTGATGAGGAGTGGGAGAGGGCGGAGGAGGCACTGCTTAAGGCGGCAAGGGAGGTCGGTTTTGAACCGGTGAGGATGGAGGGCGAGGCGGTCTTCTACGGACCCAAATTAGATTTGAAACTCCACGATGCCCTTGGAAGAATCTGGCAGGCGACCACCATACAATTTGACTTCAACCTCCCAGCCAGATTTGGTGCGGTCTATGTTGACACCGACGGCGAACGCAAGGAGGTTGTTGTAATTCACCGTGCTCTGCTTGGTTCTATGGAGCGCTTTATGGGTACGCTGATTGAGCACTATGGTGGTGACTTCCCCCTGTGGATTGCTCCGGTCCAGGCGAGAGTTCTGTCAGTTTCTGATAAGTTTATAAAATACGCCCGCAAGGTCCACGACATATTAAAAGGAGATGGCATCCGTTCTGAACTGGATGACAGGGACGCCCGACTTCAGCAGAAGATAAGGGATGCAGAAATTATGAAGGTGCCTTATATGCTCATTGTGGGTGAGAAGGAGGAGAAAGAAGGTTTAGTATCAGTGAGAGTGCGTAAGAGGGGGAACATTGGAACAGTGCACCTAAATGAGTTCATAGATAATATAAAGGGTGAGATTGAGAGCAAAAGCACGCCCAGTATGTCAAAAAAAGAGTGAATACCTATATGCCATTTTCTCTTGCAATTATAATCAGATATTTTTACGATTGATACTGATGGAAGATAATGTATTTGACATCATAGCAGACCTATACGATATAACCAGCCCGCTGAAGGAGGACATCAGTTTCTGGCTGAATATGGCTGAGGAATATGGTGACCCGATACTGGAACTGGGATGTGGAACGGGACGAATTCTCATACCACTTGCGGAGAAGGGCTACAATGTTGTAGGGCTTGATATATCAAAATCCATGCTGAACATACTAAAGTCAAAGGTTGACAACCTCCCAAACAGGGTAAGGGAGAAGATTGAGATTGTAAGAGGCGACTTCAGGGAATTCAAGATTGACAGAGAGTTCTCCATAGTATTCTCCGCCTACAGCACACTCTACAGCGCCACCACACAGGAAGAGCAGTTATCAACCATTAGAAATGCATATAAGCACCTGAAGGAGCACGGGGTGCTCATCACCGCCCAGTTCAATCCCGACATCAAGCGTATTGCTGAAAACGCCAAATTTATGACACTTGACTTTTCATACCAGGACCCCAACGGAGAATTGATAATCACTAGAACATCCCAGACACAATATTACCCAATAGAGCAGACCCTTAAATCAATTCAGGTATATGACTTGAAAGAGCAGAGAAAACCACTGGAGAGATACAATATTGAACTCAATCTGAGATACATATACCCATCAGAAATGCGCCTGATGCTTGCACATTGTTATTTTGAGATTGTTGACGAATTTGGTGACTATAACCTATCCCCCCTTAAGGATAAATCCCCAAATATGATCTTTGTGGCAAGAAAGAGACAGTCATAACCCCCTGTTATGATAGAACTAACTTTATAGGTATATGGAGGTGTAGTGGTCTATAACAAACCCACATACAGAAGAAAGAGAGAGAAACACAGAATAAACGAAATAATAAGGGTAAAAAGAGTTCGTTTGATTGACCAAACCGGCAAACAAATAGGCATCGTTGATACCAGAAAGGCGCTTGATATGGCAAGAAGCCAGGGTCTTGACCTGGTTGAGGTATCACCGAATACAAACCCACCCGTCTGCAGGATAATGGACTATGGAAAGTATAAGTATCAACTGGCTAAGAAAGAGAAGAGCCAGCGTAAAGCCCAGAGACAGACATCAGTAAAAGAGGTCAAGTTCAGATTGAAAACTGACGAACACGACTACAACTTCAAATTGAAACACATATTGCGCTTCCTTGAGGGCAGGCATAAGGTGAAGATAACAATATGGTTCAGAGGAAGGGAGATGGCACACACCGAGAAGGGCAAGGAGATAATAGATAGAATCCTGAATGACCTGGGCGACGGGATTCAGATTGACCAGGAGGCGAAACTGGAGGGGCGAAATATGAGCATTATAGTATCACCAAAGCCGGGGGCAACATTTCTGGAGGAGGAGAAGGAAGAAGAATCCTGATATAGAATATCAATTTAAGAAGACACAGATATGGATGTGACCAGAGACCAGCAAAAGAGTTTATTTAAGAAAGAATTGTCATCTAATAATAGTCCAGAATTGCTAATCAAGGATACGGATGAAAAGCAAAAATACTCTTTAGAAGAGATAAGAGATAAGGTTATCTGGGGAGATGCTTTTAGTGTATTGGGAAAGATAGAAGACGAAGTATTTGATATGGTCTTCATTGACCCGCCATATTTTCTGCAATTGCCAAAGAAAGAATTAAAGAGATGGACGGTAAAAACAGTTGTTGAAGGCGTCAATGATGAATGGGACAAGTTCTCATTAGTAAGTAGGATTATGAAACCTTTGAAAATAAAGATTGAACCAAAAACAAGCCCAAAAAAGATAAGAGAATATATGAAATTGGATGTATAGAAATGGTAACCAAAGTTGATGCAATAAAAAGAGTTTTAAAAGAATTTGGTGGAGTTGCGACCCTGGACCAAATCTATGAAAATATTGAGAAGTACTATCCTTCCGCTAAAGCAAGCAAATATTGGAAAGCAGGGATAAGGGGAGTAGTAAACAGAGAAATAGGAAAAGAAAAGAATTTTAAAAGAATAGGATTGGGAATTTATGCTCTTAAAGAATATAAGGAAGAGCCAAAGCCAACTGTAAAAGATAAAAAAAGAATGCACTCGTATATAGAGGGCATTTGTTTAGAAATTGGTAAATTCAAAAACTTTGATGTTTATACCCCAGATAAAAATGCCTTATTTAAAGATAAAATAAAATTAATTGACATTGCTACAATAAATTGTGTTCCAAATTTCACTTATAGAGAAATTGTTGATATTGTTAAAAGGATAGATGTTATATGGTTCAATAAGAAAGGTTTTCAATTCCCGCAAAGAGTTTTTGAAATAGTTGACGCAATTGGAACACTCTCTGAAGCATTAAATAGAATTATTCAACTACTACCCTTCAATACAGAATTTGTAGTTGTTGGTCCTGAAAAATACCGAGAAAAATTTATAAATAAAATAGAAAAAGAACCTTATTTAAGATTTAAAGAAAGATTTGACTATAAGGATTATAATTTGGTTCTTAAATTGTATGAAAGCTCTTATAAATATAATAAAGTAGAAAAAGAGTTTTTCAAAAGGTCTATATAAAAATCAAAATACCACAATCACATAATATGACATAGAATCAGCACTATTGCAAATCAGTGAAAATATTGAGAAGAAATTTGATAAGATAAAAGATAGAATCTTCAGAATTGTAAGGTCCCATGACCCATAAAACTATGCTCTTTTAGGTTCAACTATTTTTTCTCAAACTTGCCCAAACATTTATTCTCTCTTCTTTCTTACCCCCTCAATCTTCCTCTGGTATTCTATTACCTTCTCTGCTATACCATCAAACGCAATTTTGAATTCATCATCATCCCTTACCGCAAGTTTACCCTCATCTGCAAGGGCAACCACCTCTGGCTTAAATGGTAAGCGACCTATAACCGGAACACCCATCTCCTTATACAATGTATCCGCTCCCCTTCCCGGAAATAGCTCTATTCGCTCACCACAGTGGGGGCAGGTCATATAGCTCATATTCTCCACCGCCCCAATCACCGGCATACCCACCGTCCTGGAAAAGGTTACCGAGCGACCAACATTGCCCACCGACAAATCCTGTGGTGTAGTCACCACAATAGAGCCACGAGCACCAAGAAGGAGCTGAGCCACCGACAGAGGTTCGTCGCCTGTCCCAGGTGGCGAATCTACCACCAGCATGTCAATATCACCCCAGGCAACATCCCCAAGAAACTGCCTTATGGCACCTGCCTTCATCGGTCCCCTCCATATCACACTATCGTCGCCTTTCATAAAGAAGCCGATGGAAATAACCTCAAGACCATCGGTGTATCTAACCGGCATTATCTGATTATCCTTAATCTCTATCTTCACACCCTCAAGACCCATCAACTTCGGTATGCTGGGACCATGTATGTCCACATCCACCAAACCGACTCTGTAATCCATCTGCGAAAGCGTAAATGCAAGATTGGTGGCGACGAAGCTCTTGCCCACACCACCCTTACCGCTTAGGACAAGAAGGCGCAATTTCACTCCGGCAAACTTATCTACAATCCTCTTCCTCTGCTCATACGACCTGTCGTCCTCACCCTTAAAACGCTTCACCTCAAACTTATTATTACCAAAACTTCCCTTTTCAGTCATCAAAGCAACCTCCTGACAATGAACAAAATTACTATTTTCTCTTTGGAAACCAACCCTTCTCTACCCGCTTCCTCTGAAGTATCAGTTCATAAGCAGAAAAACCTACAAGTGCTCCAAGAATACCAAACATTATTGATACTACATCATCATTAAAAAGGGTAGAAACAAATAAAAGTAATAATCCAAAAACAGCAAAAACAACCCATAATCTGTATGATAGGTGATATTCTATTTTTATTATAAGAATAATGCAAATTTAAGAAGTTGTTCTTGCTAGTTTGATTTTTGTAATCACCAATAGAGTTTACAATATTATATTTAAACGCAATATTTAAATATGGAGTAAGGTTCTGTGAATGAAATACCTTAAGAATATTTTGCGACGAAGACTTAGAACCATTATTATAGAATGTCACATTTGTGTATCTAGAACTAGTTCTATTAAAATAATCTACATTATAATCTAAATAATATTCACCAAATAAATTAAGAAAAATAAAATCAGTATTTTCTAAATTAGGAAT
>Ga0164318_10002114_pt1 | contig 18254 bp, 16 predicted proteins | sample GuaBasSedimGuay9_FD_113734 | JGI IMG/M metagenome (GOLD analysis project Ga0164318, IMG submission 113734) | Subseafloor sediment microbial communities from Guaymas Basin, Gulf of California, Mexico - Guay9, Core 4571-4, 0-3 cm | ecosystem: Environmental > Aquatic > Marine > Hydrothermal vents... | reverse complement strand
TTGAAGGCTGAAGAGCGCCTTTTTCTCCTTCTTGGTCGTCTCGGAGTATTTGTGTGTTCTCACGAGTTTGACTACGCCGCCCTCCTCCGTAGCCGTCTCGGTGACCTTGTATTCCTCCACGGTTTTCTCCTTGCCATAGGGGTCGTTGGCCACCTCGAAGAGGAAATACCTGCCCTCGCGCGGCTCAAGCTTCACGGTAACGTAGTTCTTGAACTCCGATTCGTCAGTCAGGAACTCGCCGCGGTAGCCCAGATAGGCCTTGATCCGACTTGTCTTGTCCAGGAACTCCTTCGCCGAGCTCATTGTCTGGCGGAACTCAGAGAGCGTGTTGGTAAGTTCCTGATGAACGGTATCTTTGGTTACGAGCTTGCCGATGGTGCCCTTGCCCTCTTTGATGTCCTTTGTAACCTCCTGAATGTTCGCTAAAACATCATTGAGCCGTCCCGAGGCAGCATCAAGCTTCCTCATCATATTTTTGACCTCCGCCTGATTGCCCGAGACCATAGAATTAGCCCTATCGGCGAGCTGCTCGACTTTCTGCATTACCCTCGGTGTAACATCTCGTAATGTCTCCGCAAACTCGCGAATGGCCGCGACGGCCTTATCTACATCCTGTCTGTTTTGGGCGACCATTAGGTTCATGTTTGAGATAGCCTGGTCGAGCTTCTGGATTAAGCCCTTCAGCTGCTGTTCGCCCTGTTTGGTGCCGATAGCGTTCTTGACTGATTCGGAGACGAGCTTCACATCGTCGGCTATGAGGCTGAGTTTGGTCATGAGCGCGGTCGTGCTGCCTGCCAGCTCCGAAAAGCCCGGCGTTACCTCGCCTCGAAACATTGTGCCCTCCTTCGCCAAAGCGGCGGTAGTGGAGGCAGGCAAGAACTCCAGATACGATGCGCCAACCATTGATTGGGCAGTCACCCTGGCCCGCGCATCCACGCGCAGCTGGGCAGAGCGTTCGATTGCCGCTTCGACTGCGGCCTTGCCATTTTGCAGGGATATTCGCACGACTCGTCCAATTACGACGCCCGCCAGACGGACCTCGGCCTTCTCCTCAAGCCCACCAGCCGTGTCAAATAAGACGTAAACGTTGATCCTGTTCTGCCGCTTTGCAAGCGGTATCTCGCCGACGCGGATGCTCAAATAGGAGAGGATCACCACACCTATTACGGCGAATATCCCAACCTTAATAGCCAGATTTCTCTCTTTCGGCGTCCGTTCCATCACGCCACCAAACATTCATAGTGAAGAAAATGAATAAGGGCCATAGCGCAATCATACATATTTTTGGCCTGGCGGAAAGTGGATTCGCGGGCCTCAATAATCAGATTGGAACGCTGCGGGCGCCCCGCGTATGGAGGCCAGAAGGTCCTGCCCAGAAGACGGGTCATGTGTATCACAAGCGCTAAAGGCCGCTTTCTATCAGCAGGTTACAGCAAGACCTTCTGGGCGATCATGTCGGCCTCGCTGGGGGTGATAAGGATAAACTCGACCGCGAGAGAGACCTCATCTGGGCTAGACTTGTTTACCCTCACCACGCGACCCAAAAGCCTGATGGGCAGGGGCGAGCCAAGGCTGGCAAATGAAAGATCAATTAGAGCTCCCTCAGAAACCAGATCCGCCGCCGGCGTTTTCCCCGTCGTCAGAAGTAGGATACCACCCGCACTCAGATTAACGGTCTTTACCATCATGTCCCTCTCCGCCGGCAGCTCGGTCTGGCCCTTAACGGCAAACAGCTTTGCGCTGACCGGCAGCGACATCTCCTTACGAAAGAAGTTTCTTCTCTGTCTGTCGGTATGCACTGCCTCGTCGCTCACTTCACACCTCCGCAACAGCCTTTTCAGTCCAGGGCTCTGCCACGATCTCGTCGCCGGCGAGCTTGAAGATGGCCCCGCCCATCTCTTGTTCAACCACCATTTCCGTAAAGCCTATTGTTACCTCCACGCCCTTATAGACTGTATCTCGCACGCATAACGCCGCGCTCTTGTTGAGCTTGGAGCTGCTCAACACCGCCTCAATATCCTTATGAACTTCCATCACGAGGTCATTTGCAGTAAAAAGGTGATACAAGTGCAGACCAAGGTCTGCGAATGTGAGATGCGTGCCTGTGGGTGCCTTGGACGGCGACGGCAGCTCTGCCACAATATCAGCCAGAATCGTCCGAAGCTCCTCGTTGAGCGCAGCGGCGGTCTTAGCTCCTTTGCTCAGCAGAAAAGCCTCGGATACAGGTGCTTTCGCCAGAAACACCAGCCGTTCTGAAGTTGCCTTGTCCACGTCCGGGACCCCGCAGGACAGCAGATAGAGGACGTTTCGTGCCGCCGCCCGCCCTGCCCTCTCGGCCAGCGTAAGCCGCGGCCGTGACTCCATGAGACGTTTGCGAAGCGTGGGCGGAAGCCCGAGCATGATGGCCGTCCTCTGCACAATGTGTTTAGACACCCCTTCCCCCCAGAGATCGACCCCCTTGTGGCCCACTCTCCCCGCTGTGAGGTTTCCACCTGCCATCACGAGCCCGCCTACAAGAACTCCCTCCCCCTCAATGACCACGTCCCCGTCGGTCAGCAGCGTGCTGTTCATGGCCGACGAGCCGATCACAATTTCTGCTTTAGCGTCGAGTTTTGCCTCGTTCACATAGCCGACAGCTACCTTGCCCTGTGCGGTGATGCTTCCCCTGTCGCGGCCGGCGACCCCGCACTGAACCGACACGTCCCCACCGGCGACTACGGTGGCAGCCTCCACGACCCCGTGGATAGTGATCGAGCCCTTTGCCGAGACTGAGCGACCTGAACGGACATCCCCCCTGACCACGACATCACCGTCAGCCTCGACATCCCCGGACCTTACGTCAATGTCACCCTCGACAAGCAACGGAGCCTCCATACGACAGCTCCCCTCAATAAAGAATCAGCTCAAGCCCCTTGGCGATCAGCCGCAATAAAAGAAAGCCAACGAACAGAACGAGCCCGATGAATATCGCGATCTTGACAACAAAAAGCAGAATACCCGCGAGTCCCCAAAGCACCGTCCAGCAAAGACCCAGACAGAACCCAATGACCGGCAAGATCACGAACCACAGGACCGCAACGCCGACAACCGCGGCGGCCAATATCCCAAGCACCTTGAAAAACGTCATCATGGCATCACCTGAAGTTATCCTATAAATACTTATTCGGATTAAAGCGTAAGTTTGTTAAGCACAAGACCCGTTACAAGCTTCGGATAAAAGTCCGTCGATTTCTGAGGCATCCGCGCACCGGCCGAGGCGACATCTCGCACCTGGCTCGGTTTGGTCGGATTCAGCACGAACAAAGCCTGAGCCTTGCCGCTGATGACCGACTTAACACCGTCGCCCACGTCGCGTAGATATTGAACCTTCCGCTCGCGAGTCAGGTCCTCTTTTGTGATTCCCAGCATCTTCTCAAGAATCAGCGTAGAGAGAATAACGACATCCAGCCGCCTATACTCATCGCACTCAACGCTGTGCAGCATCTCGTCAAGTGAGCTCTCATCTCTCAACCTCGCCAGCAGAAACTGGTTCTGCCCAGCTAATAGAATCCCGAACACGTGGTCCCTTGCAGAATCGCGATGGAGTATCTCCATTGTCTTGCGTTGTGCGGTCTCCCGGGACGATTCGTCCGAGAACGGCAGCACCTCCAGCTCGAAGAACTGCTTCAGATTTTCAATTAGAGCTGCCGCATCAAAGCCTTGAACGTCGCTGACAAGCCTGTGCGTCGGAAGAATCAGAAGACCCGGATCATCGAAGCTCACGAAAGTGACCATGCGGTTTTCGATGGTCTCGGTATCGTCCGTCTGGTGGACCTTGCCGCGCATCTCATCCCTGAAAGCCAGGGCAGTCTCGTAACGATGGTGCCCATCCGCAATGAAGACCTGCTTGTCAAGCATCAGCTTTCCGAGCTCTGCGATGATTCTTGGGTCGCTCACGGGCCAGAGCTTGTGCAGGTCTGAGAAGCGGTCCTTGGCCACTAGAGGCCCGCCGGCGGCGCGCGCTTCGTCCAGGAGACCGTTCACTGCGTTGTCCGGGTCCGGATAGAGCATGAAAATCTGGCCAAACTGCGCCTTCGTGGCGCGCATCAGGTTCAACCTGTCCGCCTTGGGACCTGCCAGTGTCCGCTCGTGTGGTTTGACGCCCCCCTCCTCGTAGGACATCAACCGGAAAAGAGCAATGAACCCCTTTCTTATCTTCGTGATTCCGGTCTCGGGCACAACATATTCCTGGTCATAGATATATATGCAGGGGCTTTGGTCCCGCCGAAATATCCCATCGCGTATCCAGGCGTCGAGAAAGCCGGCGGCTCGGACGTACTGATTGTTGTCCGCCGTATCGTTTGGGTATGTCTTGCCCTTGATGATCCTAACGATATTGTGCGGGCTTCTCTCGTAGTAGAACTCCTGCAGTTCATCGTCTATCTTGTCATAAGGGTCGGCTATTACATCGTCGAGAGCCCTCACCTTGTCAAGAGCGTAGCGATACCCTCTGAATGGAAGTATTTCTGCCATCATCCCTCCAATAATGATCATGAACTCGCGCTGCTTTCTGCATCGGCAAGCGCAAATAAGGCAAATATTTCCGATCCGATGGCTAGTGCGCAATCCACAGGCCACCATGACTATATCCCGGCACCAGAATGCTTATCAACAAGAACATATCAGGCGAGCTTGCGCCGGGGAGGGGGAAAAAGTTGCCGGAATCGCATGTTGTTCTGGAGGGGGGATCGTCTCTTACAGTCAATTTGAATGGTGCGGTTGGGTTGCCGTCAGGAGCGTTTCAGATGGGGATTAGTTGGGTTATGGGCACAAGTTTTCTCGCACTGGCACGGTATCTGCTTCAAATGATTACCGCAAGCTCAAGCTAACATAATACTGAGGAGCATCGAAAAGATGATTAAGGGTTTATATGAGGCGGCATCCGGGCTGCTAAGCGAGGCACGGGCACACGAGATACGTGCAAACAACCTTGCAAACATAAACACGGTTGGCTTCAAGAAGGACACGCCGTTCTTCCGGCTCCTTGCGGCGAGTGGCTCGAGCTCGCCCCATGACCCAAAGAACCCATCGGGCGTCGTCGTGGGCGGGACAGCGACGGATTTCTCGCAAGGGCCGCTGAAAAGGACCGGCAATCCGCTGGACCTCGCGCTCGATGGTGATGGGTTTTTCGTGGTGAAGTTAGGCGACAAGGAGGCCTACACAAGGGCTGGTAATTTCAAGGTTGGCCCGGGCAGCAAGCTCTTGGACCAGAACGGATTGCCCGTTCTTGCGGAGAAGGGCGTGCTCAACATCCCGGCTGGCGCACAGGTGACGATTGATTCAAACGGAGAGGTCTTCGCTAATGGTAGTTCAATTGGAACGCTGAAGGTGATGACGTTCGACGATAAATCTGTGCTCAAGAAGGTGGGAAACAGCCTGTGGGTGGATGGAACGGGGAACACCGAGCCGAAGAAGGCAACTGGGGCGAAGGTCCAACAAGGATTTCTGGAGATGTCAAACGCGAACGTCATCGAGGAGATGGTCTCGATGATCGATGAGATGAGGCACTTCGAGGCGCATCAAAAGGCTATCCGGTCGATTCTGGACGATACAGTGGGCAGGACAATCAATAGCCTGCCCAGTTTGAAATGACACTGTAGTGATCATTATAGCGAACTTCAATGCAATTAGTCGGAGGCTGATATGCTAAGAACACTTTGGACGGCTGCGACAGGAATGCAGGCGCAGCAGCTGACAATCGATACGATTGCCAACAATCTTGCCAACGTCAATACGAGCGGATATAAGAAGGCCAGAGCTGAGTTCCAGGACCTCATGTATGAGACGCTCCGCTCGGCTGGCGCTCCGGTTGGCGGCTCAGAGGTTCCGAGCGGGATACAGTTGGGACATGGAGTTAGGGCGGTCTCGACGCAGCGAGAATTCAGCGAAGGAAGCCTGAAAAATACCAAGTCGCCGCTGGACCTGGCGATCGAGGGCAAAGGTTTCTTTCAGGTGATTCTGCCGAATGGCGACACGGCCTACACGCGAGCTGGATCGTTCCAGCTGGACAGTTCTGGCTCCATCGTGACGCCCGATGGCTACAAGCTCTCTCCCGACATTGTCATCCCTACCGATGCGTTGTCGATCTCGATCGAATCGGACGGCACAGTCTCGGTGATGCAGCCGAACCAGACTTCTCCGACTCAGGTTGGGTCGATAGAGCTCGCCCTGTTCTCTAACCCTGGCGGCCTGAAGGGAATTGGTAGGAACCTGTTTCAGGAGACTGATTCATCTGGGGCGCCGACGACCGGGACTCCGGGCGAGGATGGTCTGGGGGACATAGGGCAAGGCTTTTTGGAGATGTCGAACGTTTCGGTGGTCGATGAGATGGTTCAGATGATCATGACCCAGCGTGCCTACGAGCTCAACGCCAAGTCGATACAGACCACAGACGCGATGATGAGCCAGGCCAACAACCTGAAGCGATAGGACAGGGGCGATGCACGAGTTTAAGATAACGCAGCTTATGTTTATCGCAAGCGTTGCGCTTCTCCTGCTTGCGAGCACGCTCTGCGCCGAGGTCGTTCCACAGGGCAAGATCGAGTCGGCAGTGCGCCAGAGAATAATGGGCAACACCAGCATCAAGCGTGACAACCTCAAGATCGAGTTCGTTCGCGTCCCAAAGGTCTCGATTCCCGGTAAGGTCCGCCATATACGTGTTTCACAGCAGGACTCTGCGAGGGAATTGGGCCGGCTATCTTTTCTTGTAACTGCCCTGGGGGACGGGGGCGTCGCCAAGAGATGCTGGGTAACCGCAAACGTATCAGCGCGGACAGCGGTGGTCTGCGCAGCTCAGCGCTTAAAGGCTGGCTCTATAATCTCCCGTGACGACGTCTTAGTCAGGCAGCGCGAGATCAGGGGTAACTCCCCTGAACGTCCAGTTACAGACGTGAAGTTTGCCGTCGGCAAGATGCTGAAGCGAAGCGTTCCAAAGGGCAAGATGCTGACGATGAACATGCTGGACATACCACTAACTGTCAAGAGAAGACAGGTGGTTAGGCTTGAGGTGAGGATTAGGTCGCTACACATCACGACTCTCGGCGAGGCGCTTAAGGGCGGGAGAACGGGGGACCTGATTCCGGTCAGGAACATCAGATCACGAAAGACGGTCTATGGCGTTGTGCAGGCGGACGGGACGGTTCTCGTCCTCGTCGGAAGCGAGCAATAATATGGATGGATTGATGATGGATCGGGGAGAAGAGGAAGTGACGGCAGAATTGAGAGGTTTCACAGTTAAGATAGTCGGCCTGTTATTGGCCATTTCGGCTCTATTGTTCATTTACTCGGGGTGTTCGTTCAACAGACGGCAGACTGCCCTGCCAGACACGGTCTCACAGCACACGGCTCCCCTCTTGCCGGCTGCGGAGCCGGCGGAGCAGGATGGTTTCGCACCTGATTCGCTCTGGAACGACCAGCTGCCGTTTGGGGTATTTTACAGCGACCCCAGGGCAAGGGGCATGAATGACATCGTGACGATCCTTATCGTAGAGAACGCGACGGGCGAGAACAGTGCAACGAGTTCAGGCAAGAAGAAGTCTGAGGTGAAGGCCGGTATTCCCAGTTTCTTTGGCTGGGAGAAGGAGTTGGCAGGGAAAGTTACGAAGGGGTTCGATTCCTCGAACCTCGTGTCGGCCAACCTCGACAAGAGCTTCGATGCAGATGGGAAGACCGCGCGTTCAGGCAAGATCGTTGCGACACTGAGCGCCAGGGTAGTGAGAGTCCTGCCGAATGGGAATCTCGTGGTACTGGGTCAGCGAGAGATAAGCATCAACAACGAGAAAGAGACGATATTTGTGTCTGGGATAATTCGCAGAGAGGACATCCGTGCGGACAACACGGTCCTTTCCACCAAGATAGCGGACGCAAGGATATTTTATGGAGGCAAGGGCCAGGTCTCGGAGGACCAGCGAGCTGGTTGGGCCGGTCGCCTCATCTCAATTGTGTGGCCGTTTTAGGGAGCGACAGAGCGAAGTTTGGAGGTTAGTCGTGATTTGGGTCAAGTCTGAGATTCGCAGTCAAGGATTGAGAGATATGTTCTGCAAACGGTCTCTTGAGCCAACGAGACGCTCCGGTGCTCCAAAGGTCCTTGTTTTATTTGCGCTCATCGTTGTTCTTGTTACCAATGGTGCGACCTGCGCGAGCATGGTGAGGCTGAAGGATGTCGCGTCGATTCAGGGAATGCGATCGCAACAGCTGATCGGCTACGGCCTGGTAATAGGCCTCAACGGGACGGGGGACGGCTCTGGGACGAAGTTCACCACACAAAGTCTGGCCAACATGCTCGACAGGCTTGGGATCAGGGCGGACGCCACGAGGATAAAGGTTGACAATGTCGCGGCGGTGGTTGCGACTTGCACGCTTCCGGCTTTCGCCAGGTCAGGCTCTCGGCTGGACGTAACTGTCTCCTCCCTTGGGGACGCCTCGAGCTTACAGGGCGGGACATTGCTCATGACGCCGCTTCGCGGACCTGACGGAAAGATCTACGCCGTGGCTCAGGGTCCTGTTTCGATCGGCGGTTTCCTGGCCACGGGTGCAGGCGCCAAGTCGCAGAAAAACCATCCAACCGCCGGGAGAGTCCCCGGTGGAGCCATAGTTGAGAGAGACCTGAAGACGACCGTTGATAGGCGAACAAATCTGACCATTAGGCTGCACGAGGAGGATTTCACAACAGCCGCAAGGGTTGCGGAGGCGATAAACGAGAAGTTCGCCGGTGCAGCGACGACTGTGGATGCAGGGGCGGTTGATGTCAGCGTGCCCCCCAAGTTACGTAACAACATCGTGGAATTCATATCGCAGCTGGAGTCGATAGAGGTCAGCCCGGACTCGACAGCTCGCGTCGTTATCGATGAGCGGACGGGGACAGTCGTGATCGGCCGGGACGTCCAGGTTGACACGGTGGCGATCGCGCATGGCAACCTCAACGTGGTCATCAAGACCGAGGCGGAGGTCAGCCAACCCTACCCAGAATCGGCTGGGCAGACGGTTGTTACGCCGAAGACAAACGTGCAGGTAAATGAGGAGAAGCAGAGGCTTTTATTGATGGAACACGCTGTAACGATACAGGACGTGGTGGCCGGCCTGAACGCTATCGGTGTCTCGCCTCGTGACCTGATCGCAATTCTTCAGGCGATCAAGTCGGCCGGGGCGCTGCGTGCGGAGTTGAAGATCATCTGATGTGCAACGTTAGAGAAAGAGGGATACAGAGCAGTCATGGCGGACAACTCTTTCATGGGTGGTTTCACTGACCTGAACAGGCTCGCCTCGGACGCGAGTTGGCAGCAGCTGATTGGAAGGGCGAAGCGGGCGAAGTCCGAGGTCGAGGCGTCCGGGAGCCGTTCTCACAAGTTGGACAAGGATGAGCGAAAGGGCCTTCGCGAGGCGTGCCAGCAGTTCGAGGCGATCTTCGTTGGGTACATATTGAGGGAGATGCGGAAGACGGTGCAGCGATCATCGCTTTTCCCTGAGACACCTGCGGAGAAGATATACAGATCGATGTTGGACGATGAGGTGGCCAAGGCCGCGTGTAAAGGAGGCGGTATTGGTCTCGCAGATATGGTTTTTGATGATTTAATGAAAACATGGGAGGAGCAGTCGGACAAAGGAGAGAAGGAATCGGACGTGACAGAGGGTAAAGAATCGGCTAAAGTTTCTGGCTTGACGCATCGATGACGAGTTTGGTAGTATGGATGTGGTGGCACCGGGAAAGTGCAGGAGGTTGTATAGTATATGAAGATTGAAGGCAACGTACCAAGCCAGGTAGTTGATTCTTATCGGAAAGTTGACAGTCGCAAGCAGGCGGAGGTCAACAAGGCAGAGGATGTAAGCAAGGGCCAGGATGTCCCAGCGCGGATGCCCAAAGAGATGTCTGACAATGTCTCCATCTCTGATGAGGCGAAGCTTCGCGCGGTGGCTCAGAAGGTTCTTGAGAAGTTGCCTGACGTTCGCCAGGAGAAGGTTGACAGGCTTTCCGAGCTGATCCAGAGCGGTCGGTACAACCCTGACGCCGAGAAGATTGCCGAGAAGATACTGAGCGGCCTCAGCATCAAGGCCTGATTCCGGGCCTCGTCGAGCACACTTGTCGGCGGTCTAGCACTTAGGCCGGTTCCCAACGTCCCGAAACCCAACTGACGTCTCAAACGAATGGACGAAAGGAGCAGACATAGTGCTACCCTCCATCTACCCCTTATTTGACCAGTTGGCCGAATCGATCAGGGCCGAGACGGTCATACTCAATACTCTGGCAGAACTTTTCACTGCTGAGCGAGAACTCGTGATCAGCGGCGACGTGAAGGCTCTTGACCGCATGACCAAGAAAAAGCGCGGGCTGCAAAGGGACCTGTCGTCTGCGGCGCAGGCTACTGAGCAGGCGAAAAGGGCTGTCTGCAAGGCATTGGAGATCGATTGCGACAAGACAGCACTGAACCGGCTTCCGGGCTACCTTCTCGGAAATGATGACGAGAGGGCCTGCGAGTTGACGCGACGTCTTGAGGAGCACCGACTTGCGGCTCAAAGCGCGCGCGAGTCGGGATTAAGGACACAAGAGCTGCTGAGGAAGTCCATGGGGTACGTTGAACACATGGTCAAAATGATCACACAGCCCCAGAATCTGCCCTCGACGTATTCATCGAAGGGCCGGCTGAGTGCAGGTGGGCAGCCCGCCAGACCGTCAATAACCTTGTAGCTGTAAAGGAGGTGACTCAATGAGCGACGTCTTTTCTCTTCTGAACATCGGGGTCAGGTCCCTCTCAGCCCAGCAAACGGCGATTAACGTCTGCGGCCACAACATCGCCAATATCAACACGCCGAACTACTCACGGCAATCAGCGGTGTTTTCGTCATCCGATCCGGAGCTGCTGGGCTTGCTTCAGATTGGCACTGGCACAGACGTCACGCAGATCGTGCAGCACCGCGATGAGTATGCTATCTCGAAAGCCAATCTGCATAAGGGGCTGCTCGCATTCGCTCAGCGAAAGCACTCCTTCATCTCTGAGATCGAGCAGTCGTTCGTCTCGACCAATGCCCAGAATCTTGGCGATGCTCTGACCGAGTTCTGGCAGGCGTGTGAGCAGGTTGGCAACAGTCCCGAAGGCGCCGCAGAGAGGCAAAACCTGGTCCAGACGGCCGACCGGCTGACGAGCGCAATCCGCGCACAGAACGCCAGGTTCTTAGACCAGCGAACCTCGGCCAACGAGGAGATCAGTCAAACCGTTGAGCAGATTAACAACCTGGCGAAGGAAATAGCTGACCTCAACGTGGGAATAACGTCCGCCGCAAGCGATGAGATGCCCCACGCAAACGACCTCATCGACCGCCGATCCGAGGCGCTGGATGAGCTTGCGAAGCTGATTGACTTCAACATGATTGAGGACGACAGGGGCGGAGTTACCATCTTCGTTGGCGACAACCGCGCGCTCGTCAGTGCTGACCAGCACAACACGCTTGTCTGCCGAAACAACGCTGGCAATAACGGCCTTTATGACATCTACCTCGACGACGGTAACTCCCAGCACAACATCACTTCACACATAAAGGGAGGCAAGCTCGGCGCCGACCTCGACGCTCGGGACGAGATGGTCGTCTCCTACATGGCCGACCTTGACGAGCTCAGCAAAACGCTGCTGAAAACCATCAACCGTGCGCACAGCATGGGTTTTGCCCTTCGAGACCAGACCAGCGTAACGGGCGCTTATTCGGTTTACAGTTCAACAGTTGCGCTGAATGACGCCCTGAACTTCGAGGGCGGCTCGAACCTGGCCTACGATTCGGAGGCGGGGACGTTTAACATCACGATCACTCAGGATGGCGAGATAGTTCAGAGCGTTACGGTTGCCGTGGACCCCGACACGGACTCGCTTCAGGACGTCGTGGACAGGATAAACTCCTCAACGACATACCTGACGGCGAGCATCTCGCAGAACAGGCTTTCGATCACCGGCAACGACGGACACGTGTTCGTAGTCGGGAAAGATACGGGCGGCGTGCTTGCGCAGCTGGGCGTGAACGTTCTTCTTACGGGATTTGACTCATCCGACATTCAGGTGGCGGATGCGATTGCGGAAGACCCCACACTCTTTGCGGCAGGGGCGACTTTTACATCCGGGGACGGCGACAATGCGCTGTCGCTGTCGCAACTTGTGGATGAGAAGGTTTTGGCCGACGGGACTACGACGTTTAGCGGTTTTTTCAACTCGATCGTTACCCGGGCTGGCAACGAGAGCGCCTCGGCCGACTTCGACGTGAAGCAGGAGACGGACAACGTCAACTACTACGAGGGCCTCAAGCAGCAGACCGCAGGCGTCTCGATCGATGAGGAGATGGCAAACCTCATTACATATCAGAAGGCCTACAACAGCGCGGCCTATTTCGTGTCAGTGGTCAATTCGATGATCGACACAGTGCTTCAGAAACTTGGCGGTTAGGAGGGCTTTTAGGTGCGTGTTACACGGAACATGATGGTTCAGGACTTCATCACGAGGACAGAGCTGCAGTATGAGCGGCTGAAAGAACTCAATCTACAGATAGCATCCGGCAAGAAGGTCAACAAGCCGTCTGACGACCCCAGCGGCCTTGCACGAATTCTGCGCTACACGACAGCGGTGTCGCGGATCGATGGATACATGGCGAACGTGAACATCGCCTCTGCCTGGTCTCAGACGACTCAGGACAGTATTCAGCAGGGCTCGCACCTCGTTCAGCAGTCGCTGGAGAAGGCGATGATAGCCATGAGCGACTCCACCACGGACGAAGCCCGAAAAGGCCTTTCGCAGGGCGTGAAAGGCTACATAGACGAGCTCATCTCTCTGGCCAACCGCTCCCAGAACAATCGCTACCTCTTCTCCGGCACAAAGACATCGACCAAGCCATTCGTCAAGCTGCAGCGAGACATCTCGCTGGTTGGCTCGCTGCCGGACGGCGTCGATGACGTTACAATAGCCTCGCCGTTCTCCGACCTTCCTGAACTCAAGCGCTCCGTCTATACAATCGAGGTAACCTCAGACGGCGTGAACGCGACAATCTCGCTGAAGGACGCTGATGGCTCGGCGGTCCAGATCGACGACAACTCGAAGGACGACACGTATTATTTCTCCAGCTATAACCACCTGGCGAACTCAGTAACCGTGTCCCTCGGAGAGACTGCCGATACGGGCCGAGGCATCAGGATCAAGACCTCCACGACCATGGCATCGGGCACGCAGTCCTTCCGTGCGATCTTCACCCCGGATGGGAGCTTCCAATATGTAGGCAACAGCGGCGCGGTCAAGTCCAAGATAGGCGATGACACCATTGTAGATATAAATGTGGCCGGACACACCTTTCTGCAGGCGGACACGGTCATCGGGACTGAGACGATTGACACGGTTCACGGAACGCCTCTTGCATCCGGCGGCGGCGACGTTAAGTTCCTTATCTCCGATGGCACTACCACAAAGACAATTACCTTTGCCGAGGGCGTCTCATATACGCAATCTGATGTTCTGAATCTACTCGATGAGGCTGGCCTATTCGTTGGAGAGGGCGACCAACATGACGATGAGGTCTTCATAACCGCGAGCTTCGATGACCAGGGGCACCTCAGGCTTCGTCCCACCTCCGAGGGCATCCCCGGCAAGATCGTCCTGAACGACCTGAGCACCGGCTCCAACACGCTGAAGAGCTTCCTGGGTCTGCAAAGCGGCCAGACCGACGGAGTGGCCGTGTTGGACACTCTCAACCGACTTGCCCGGAACATCGACGCAGGAGTTATTCAGTCCAAGATATTCAGCCCCTCCGACTGGGCCAGCGGCAGCACCGCGTTGGTCAGCAGGGACGGCTACTACACCGGCACTAACGATGCCACCTGGGTTTTCACTGTCGACGACAAGGGCGGCCTGATCGGCGAGACCGAGGGCCTTACGATCACCGTAACCGACCAGGCCACCGGCGAGGTCATCAAGACGATCGACGTTGGAGCGGCCTACTCTTCCGGCGAGAGCATATTGATAGCCGATGGCGTTCACGTCTCGTTCTCCGGCCTCCCAGGCAAGCTCGAGGCCGGCGATTCGTTCACGCTTGACCTTAGGCAGGACAGGAGCGAGTCAACGGCGCTTAATGACAGCATCAATGGCCTCATCAAGACCGAATCGCTCGCCGGATCTACCCTTCAATACATGCAAATGGTCCAAAAGAACTTACTCGACTACCAGACGCTCATGAAGAAGCAGCTCGAGGATGCGCAAGCAGTAGATGTGCCCGAGGCGGTGGCGCACCTGCAGCAGGAGGAGCTGGCCTACCAGACATCGCTTGCGGTCGGAGCCAGGATACTGAACCAGGTTTCGCTCCTGAACTATTTGTAGCCACTCTCCCCCAGACCCGCAGGGCAAACGCCGCCGGGCGGATGCGATTCGCCTCCGGGACATGACGCTACCCAGGTCAAGCCTCCTGCGGGGATGCGGACTTCATATTCGTTCTCAAGCCCAATAAAGTGAGATCCGCGCTGAAGGAATCCAAGACAGGACGGGGAGACTCCTCAGCCGAGGCTGTTCACATCCCTCACGAACGGCAACCTAACGATGAAGAGGGTACCCTTGTCGAGGCGCGAATAGACCTCGATCATCCCATTGTGCTCGCTGACGATCCTCTCGCTCGTGGCGAGGCCTAGCCCAGAGCCCTTGGCCTTGCTCGTAACGAATGGGTTGAAAATGGTCTCGATGCTCTTCTCGCTTATCCCCTTGCCGAAATCCCGGCAGTATATGGCGATGTGCTCCCGTGCCTTCAGCCCGTCATCTCCAACGACCTTGTGCACAGCACCGAGAGATATGAGTTCGGCCACAACCGGCTCCTGGTCCTCTGTCTCGCTGCCGCCAAGACCCTCGCGATTGAGGCGCGTGCCCAAAACAACCACGCCCGGTGGTTTAGTGGCCTCCAGAGAATTGATCACGAGGTTTATCAGAACCTGCTTGATCAGGCCTGGGTCAAAGAGGGCGTCCGGCACGTCTCTGTCAAGTTGCAGCCTCAATTTGGCCTGCGCCTCGTCGAACTCGGTCTTCAAGAGTTTTTTGGTGTCCATCACGAGGTAGTTGAGGTTACTGAGTTTGGGGTTCAGCTTGACGCGCGTTGAGTAGTCCAGCAGATTTCTCGTGAGGCTGGAAAGCCTCCTGGACTCGTCGCGTATTATCTTGGTGAACTCCCTGACCAAGTCGCTATCCACGGTCTGGCCGAGATACTCAGCAGAGCCGCTTATCGCCTCCAGTGGGTTGCGAATCTCATGCGCTATTCGAGCGGCCATCTCACCGACTGCCGCGAGGCGATCGAGCGACCTCATGCGCTCCTCGATTTTGTGCCGCTCGGTGGTGTCCTTGATGTAGAGTATTACCTGCTCGACCTCGCCTACTTGGTTGAACAGCGGGAACGCTTCCTCCTCCAGGAACGAGAGCTCTTCGCCCTTCTTTTTCGGAACATGAAACGCCGAGGAAGTCTTCTTGCCTGATCTGAGCGTGATGAGCGCAGGGCAGTTTGGGCACGGTTTGTCGCCTCTTTGGAAGAGTTCGTAGCACTTCTTGCCAACCATCTCTTTCACCGGAAGGCCCAGGAATCTCTGCTCACTCTCGTTTACGTTGAGAACACCCAGGCCTTTGTCCAGCGTTATTATCCCATCTGTTATGCCGTCAAAGATCGCCTGCAATCGCTGCTTGCTCTTGAGTGTGGCGAGATGTAAACTGATGTACTGTCTCGCTATTTGCTTGTATATGGCGAGAACCAGCAGCGCATAGACGACGATCGGGACGGTCTCGCTGAGCATCACGAGCGTAGAATCTCGGCCCTCAAACGCAAGGACATTCCGCAGTGTGCAGCCCTGGGTAAAGCCCCAGAGCAATGCGGCAGCGACGATAAGCCAAGTCGATTTGCGCCCTGCAAGCAGGGTGTAAAAGATGATCGCAGCCAGAAGTGCGAGGTCGAGAGATGCGATGAGCCAAGCCCCCCAGTGAAGAGCGAAGGGGATTGCTGGCCGTTGCAAATGGAACGAGACAAACACCGCCAGCGATATGCAGACCGCGAACAGGAGGTTATAGAGCATGATCTTCTGCAGCATCACCTTTCGCCTGGTCACCGGGTAGAGAAAGGCCGTAGTCAGAATTATCAGTGCGAAGAGCTCCAGGACTCTGTCCAGCAGGACGGAATACTGCTCCACCGGGGCCAGGTGGGCGATCACTCGCAGAGCCAAGACCGAGCAGTTGAGATACTCTTGGACCATCAGCACCATGAACCCAAGCGTCAGATAGATGTATTCTCTGCTGTGCGTCCGCTTGCGCTCGATGTTGACCATGATGAGGATCAGGGCGGCCAGCACAAATTGTATGAAGTGCGAGAAAAACATCCCGCTCAGTTCATAGAAGAACGTGGTCAATCCCCGCAGCAGGAGATCGGCTATGTAAACAAGCGCGCTATTCATCCGGCGCCCGCTCTATTGTCTGAAAGAAGCCGCTCATAAAGCGCCGCGGTCTGATCGGCCATCCGCACTAATCCAAACTCCATCGCTCGATTCCTTGCGTTTCTCGACATTTCCTTACGGAGCTCAGCATTGGTCAGAATCTGCACAACTCGCTCGGCGAGCCTCTCGGCGCGCGGCTCGCACAAGAAGCCCTCCTGGCCGTCCCGAACCGCCTCGCGGTTGCCGCCGACATCGGTTACAACCGCCGGAAGGCCCGTGGCCAGCGCCTCCAACAGCACGTTAGAGAAGCCCTCTCTTGTTGAGGATGACACAAAAACGTCCGATGCGGCAAGGCATTCGGCCATATCCTCGCGATAGCCCGCAAATACGACGCTCTGCGCAATCCCAAGCTTCCTAGATAGCTCGACTAGTGAATCGTGGAGCTCGCCGCTCCCAAGAACCAGTAGCCGCGACCCGGGGCGCGATTCATGCACGATCGCAAATGCCGAGAGCAGCAGATCAGGGGCCTTCTGCGGGATGAGCCGGCCAGCCGCGATCACAAGCTGCTCGTCTTCTCCGATCCCGAACTGAGCTCTCACCTGCCCGACTGGGCCGCCCTTGCCAGCAGGCCAGAGCTCGCGGGGTCTGAACCTCTCTGTGTCAACACCGTTGTAGATAACAACAACGCCCCGCTCTGAAAGACCAGTCGCCTCCAGATAGTCCTGCTTCACACGTTCAGAGACACAGACGGTTGCGTCGCGAAAACGTGACACCAATCGGTCTTGGATAATCTGGCGCCGCGATCGCAACTTCCCAACGTTATGCACGTTGGAGATAATGACGCGGGCTCCTGCAAGGCGCGCGGCGAGCGTCCCAGTGATGTTCGATGCATACATGTGCGTGTGGACGATGTCGGTATGCTGTTGCTTGATGAACCTCGCAAGTGCCAAAATCCCGCCCGGGCCGAGTCGCGACCGAACACGGCAGACACGAACGGGCACCCCCGCATTCGTGAGGCGCCCCGCCAGCGAACCCGCCTCCTTGATGCAGCAGACGGACACATCGAATCCCCGATCTCGCAGGAGCGGGAGAAGCGAGGCAAGTTTCGCCTCAACTCCACCGCGAGAGAGCTGCGTTATGACCCGTAGCACTCGGGTGGATCCTGATCGCTTATTTGATCGAGAAGTGTGCCTCATACGAGCTGATTCAAGCACAAACGGGAACGAATGGACAGGGGGGAAAGCCGGAATTCATGGCATTGCCCTGACACAGAAGGGCCGTCGCTTGCTGTGCCCTTAATGTAGGTCAGATCACGTCAGAGGGGAAGGTCTAGGCAGACTTGTGCACGTCGATCATCTTCATACCGCAGTAGTATTCGCTTGAGACGGGCTTAACGATGGCCGAGACCTTCGCCACAATCTCTTTGATGCGCTCGCACTGCGATTGGATCGACCTTAGTCGTTGAACGACGCTGTTCTCGACGCCGCCGGCGAGCTTTCTCTCCAACAGCTCACTTGTGGCGAGGATTACCGTCAATGGATTGTTGATCTCGTGGCTCAGGCCGATCGCAACCTCACGGATGACGGCCAGCCTTTTGGTCGCAATTTCATCGGCTTTCGCTAGAAGGTCCTTATCATAGGCCTCGACCAACAGCCCCATCATGCTCTCCCACTTCTCCAGCTGTTGTATCGACGCTATCAGATCGTTGATCTCTTCGTCAGAGACCGTTGGGCTGATGGACCGGAAGAGTCTTCTGAATCCATCCGCCAGATTCTCGCCAGACCGGCGATCAGCAATGATATTGCCG
>Ga0164318_10002113_pt1 | contig 18254 bp, 17 predicted proteins | sample GuaBasSedimGuay9_FD_113734 | JGI IMG/M metagenome (GOLD analysis project Ga0164318, IMG submission 113734) | Subseafloor sediment microbial communities from Guaymas Basin, Gulf of California, Mexico - Guay9, Core 4571-4, 0-3 cm | ecosystem: Environmental > Aquatic > Marine > Hydrothermal vents... | reverse complement strand
GTGCAAGCTACAATATTTATATTAAAAAAATTCTTTCATCCAGTCCTTCAGCTTTTGTCCGAATCCGGTACCTGTCCTTTTGGCCGGTCGTAATGTAAGCCGGTCATTCTTCATCTGAGACGCCTCATACATTACCAGTCCTACTGCAGTGGAGTATACAGGGCTCATGTATACATCAGAAAGACCTCCCAACCGCGGCGGCATCCCTATCCGTGCCGGAACATCAAAAATTCTGCTTGCCAGTTCAACTACTCCGGGCATTTTTGCTCCGCCGCCTGTTACAACAACTCCTCCCCGAAGGTATTTGAGGTAATTCTTCCGTTCAAGCTGTTCCCGAACCATCGAGAAAATCTCTTTCATCCTCGGTTCTATTATGTTACACACCTCTGTCCTCGGTATTGAAGCCGCCGGCCATCCCCCCACTCCGGGAATAATAACCTCTTCCTCCTTATCCACCAAAGGCATGTAACAGCACCCTGCTTCAAGCTTGATCTTCTCTGCAAAATTTCCCGGGGTCTTAAGCATTATGGAAAGATCATTCGTTACCTGATCTCCCCCTATAGCTACTACATCAGTATGGTACGGTGCTCCGTCTATGTAAACCAGAACATCCGTCGTTCCTCCACCGAGATCAACCAGCAGAACTCCCAGTTCTTTTTCACTCTCAGAAAGTACGGCCTCAGCAGAAGCAAGGGATTGGAGCACGATATCCTCCACCCTGAAACCGGCTCGGTTAACACATTTTAAAACGTTCTGAGCCGAAGTTACCGAGCCTGTTATGATATGGACCTCTGATTCCAAACGGATTCCAATCATATCAATCGGATCTTTAATTCCTCCCTGATCATCCACAACAAACTCCTGAGGAATTACATGAAGAACCTCTCTATCCATGGGGATAACAATTGCCTTGGCAGCTTCGATTACCCTTTTAACATCTTCTTCGTTTATCTCCCGTCCCTTTCCGGTAACAGCGACCACACCTCTGGAATTTATACCCTCTATGTGGGCACCGGCAATTCCCGTTATTACATTGTGTACTTCCCTGCCGGACATCATTTCGGCCGATTCTATAGCTGCAGTTACAGACCTTAATGTTGATTCAATATTTATTACAACACCACGCCTCAACCCCTCTGAAGGGCTTTCCCCTACACCGATAATTTCTACCTGTCCGCGTTCGTTTATCTCACCGATAACAGCGCAGACCTTGGTTGAACCTATATCCAATCCTACCAGTAAATCATCAGACAGCAATTTATTCCCCCCGAATCCTGTATACTGCTTTACCCGTTCTCAGGTCAATCTCTTCAAGATTATTCATACCGCTCTGCATCGAAATTACATCCAGAATCATCACCATATACCTCAGCAGCTTGACATCCAGTTCGTTTCCTATCCTTACCCTGACCTTTGAATTCACCGGATAGAGAACCACCTCATAGTCAAGTCCCTCTTTTTTAACAAATTTGACCTCGGAGATCAAACCGGACAGCTCAGGAGCTGTGTTCCTTACCATATCCAAATCTTTCATAAAAGAACAGAGAGACAAAGGAAGTCTTGCCCCGTTTTTAATATTCGGTGCATAGACACCTGAAATAACCGGGTAATCCATTACGGAGCTGCTGTTTTCTTCAAGAGGGAATAAAACCCCATCGGAATCGACAGCCATGGGGATGGTCCCCGCTCCGCTGTTTACAAGAAAGATTCCGACAGGATTTCTTGCAGTAATAGTCAGCACCAGGGTGGAGGGAAAGACCTTTTTCACCGCCACATTCCTGACAGCAGGAATAGACAGCAGCCTCCCGGCAATATCAGCAGTCCGCACCTCGAAGTAATTCATTCTGGTGTCCAGCCCGGTAAGAGCAAGAACATCAGCTTCACTCAATCCCAGTTCAGGACCTGAAATGATCTCAATCTTTTTAATATAAAGGGATGGGGCTATATAAAAATGAAAGGCTACCTCAAGGATAATAACAGCAAGCAGCAGAATTATCAGACGTATAAAAAATTTCTCAATCTTTTGATTATTCCTGGAAGAAGACCCCGGTCTCCCCGTATTACCATAAACACTGTTTCCAGCAACTACACTACTCACGACTACCCTCCGATGATACATTCCTGGAAAAGTTAAGAATTATTCCGCACATTATAAAAGTAATTAAAACCGAGGATCCTCCGCTTGAAAAAAACGGCAGAGGTATTCCGGTAACCGGTACAAGCCCAGATACAACTGCTATATTTATCAAAGCCTGATACAAAATACTTGTTGTCAATCCAAACATAAGGTAGTAAGCAAAATAATCTTTTTCATAGTATTTCCTGCTCAGAGAATATCCTCTTGCAGCAAACATTATGAACAAAACTACAATTACTGCGATCCCGATAAATCCGGCTTCCTCGCCCAGTACCGCAAAGATAAAATCTGAATGGGCTTCCGGAAGCCCGCCAAGTTTTCTTGTACCGAGGCCAAGTCCCTTTCCCCAGAATCCTCCGCTGCTTAAGGCTATCTTTGCTGCAATAACCTGAAAACCCGCCCGGGAAGGATCACTCCCCGGATCCAGAAAGGCGATCAACCTTCTCACTCTGTGTTCTTTACTAAACAAAAGCATCAAAGCCAAAGGTACAACAGCGGTAAAAATAAAAGCAAAGTACCCGAGATGTATCCCTGCAATAAAGAATATCGACAGAGCGACAAACAAAATAAATACTGCTGTTGAAAAATCATTCTGCATATAGATCAGGGCTGCAAATACCCCGACTATGATAAAAGGAGGCAGAATCCCGTTAACCAGATCATTTTTCTGGTCTTTCTTTTTACTCAATATATGGGAAAGATAGAGAATAAGAGAAAGCTTAACCAGCTCGGAAGGCTGAAAAGAAAGGTTCCCGATAATAATCCATCTTTTCCCGCCCAGAACTTCCCTGCCGACACCAGGGATAAGCGTTGCAATCATCAGAATCAGGGAGACAAACAGCAATAGCGGAATGATTTTTACAAAGATTCCCTTCGGGAGCTTTGAAACGATAAGCATCAGCAGAAAACCGGTCCCCATAAATACAAGCTGTCTGGTTAGAAAGTAAGAAGAATTATTAAATCTGACCATACCATAATAGTAAGAAGCAGAAAAAAGAGAAGCAATTCCAAGACCGGAAAGAAGTATTACCAGAGACAGAAATACAAAATCAGAGGAATCTTTATTAATTTTTTCTGCAGAAAATCCGTATTCCATCATTGTATTTTCAACGTCGAGAGACTGAGGATGGTAAACATGGCTCCCACAATCCAGAACCGTATCACAACCTTGCTCTCATCCCACCCCTTTAATTCAAAATGATGATGAAGCGGTGCCATTTTGAAGACCCGCTTCCTCCGCAGCTTAAATGAAACAACCTGTATTATTACAGACAGAGCTTCCAGAACAAAAACTCCACCTATGATTATTAAAAGAATCTCTTTTTTGGTCATCATTGCAATAACACCTATAGCTCCCCCAAGAGACAGACTTCCCGTGTCCCCCATAAAAATTTCAGCAGGATGGGCGTTATACCAAAGGAATCCCGTCGTAGCGCCAACAAGCGCAAAGCAGAATACCATAAGTTCTCCACTGCCCCGCACAAAGGGGATCTGCAGATACTCTGAATAGTCCACCCTGCCGGTAAGATAGGAGATAACCGCAAAAGCTATTCCGACAAAAATAATAAGCCCAGACGCCAGTCCGTCAAGCCCGTCAGTCAGATTGACAGCGTTGGATGTCCCCACCAGGAGTATAACACCAAATGGAATGTATAAAACCGATAGATCAGCAACCGGATACTTAAAGAACGGAAGGTAGAGGAGGGTTGTTTGATCACCTCTGCTTATATACAGAATAACCGATATCAGAGTAGCAAGAACAATCTGGGCTATAAACTTGAATTTTACTGTCAAACCTTCAGTATTTTTCCTTGATATCTTCAAATAATCATCCATAAAACCTATCGCACCGAATCCTATAATGGAAAGAAGTGATATCCAGGTATAGATATTTCCAAGATCCTGCCAGAAAAGAACAGATACAACGATGGTAATCAGTATCAGAAGACCGCCCATAGTGGGTGTTCCGGATTTGGAAAGATGAGTTTCAGGCCCGTCTGTTCTGACCTCCTGCCCCGCTTTCAGCTTCTTCAGGAGTGCAATCAACTTGGGACCAAATAGAAGGGAAAGAAACAGAGATGTCACAGCAGCATAGGAAGCTCTAAAGGTTATATACTGGAAAATATTAAAAAACGAGAATTTATCGACCAAAGGAAGCAGTAATTCTTTAAACATATCCTTTCAGAGCCTCCCCATTAGACAATTTGTTAACCAGTTTTTCAAGTTTCATGGACCTGGATCCTTTCAACAGCACAATATCTCCCGATTCAACATATTCCGACAAGCTATTCTCCAATTTACTGTAATTTGTAAAATGAAAACTTTTAAAACCAGGTTCCTTTTCCCTCAAAACCGTATATGCCGCACCCATCTCTTCTCCATAGAAGAAAACCGCATCTATCCCCGTATGAAGAATCATTTCTCCAACCCCGGCATGAATCTTCTCCGATGCTGCTCCAAGCTCTTTCATGGAGCCGAGGACAGCTATTTTCCTCCCGCTCCAGGGAAGATCAGAAAGATATACCAGCGCTTTCGCAAGAGAATCTTCGTTGGCATTGTAGGAATCTTCTATAATCGTTATTCCGGACCGAATAATCCTGCTTCTTCCCGGAAGGGCAGAAACCGACTCTATGCCCCTTCTTATAACAACAGGATCTATAGCAAAATATTCTGCAACAGCAACGGCAGCATAAAGATTACTCAAATTATGTCTTCCGGGGAGAGAAAACCGAACATTCTCTCCTCCGCACTTCATCTGCCATCCATCCAGTCCCAGATCTTCAACATCGGTAACAGCAGAAACACGGTTTTCTCCGAAAAGAACAAACCTGTCTTTACAGGCAGATTTGAGATATTCCAGATGCCTGTCTTCTTCCGGAAGAAACCCGATGCTTTTATTGGAAAAGTATGAAAAAATTCTTGATTTTTCCCTTACAATTCCCTCTTCTCCGCCAAGAGGACCGGTATGAGCAGTACCGATATTGGTTATTACCGTATATTCCGGCCTGAATATACGTGCAAGAATATCCATCTCGCCTTTAAAATTGATTCCCATCTCAAAAATTCCGTACTTATGTTCCGGCCTGATTGAGAACATCGATAAGGGAAGCCCTATCTCAGAATTCAAATTTCCCTGAGTAAATACGGTAGGATCGGACAAAGAAAAGATGGCTGCAAGAATCTCTTTGGTTGTTGTTTTACCGCTGCTCCCCGTAATCCCTATCCTGATCAAAGACGGAAACCTTGAAACGTACTCCTCTGCCAGTTTCTGCAGGGAAGCAAGAGGATTGTCCACCCGTATGACCGCAGACTTTCCCGTAAGCTCGACATTCCGGTATAAACCGGCCTTGTTTTTATCTGCCAGAATACAGACCGCACCATTTTGCACCGCCTGGTTTATATGCCTATGACCATCACTTCGCTCCCCGTCCAGAGCTACAAAAAGAGAACCCGTAACCGCTTTCCGTGAATCGGTAACAACAGAAAAGATCCCTCTATCTTCAAGGCCAATGCCATACTCCTCTCCGTTGACGATCCGGACTGCCTGGTGGACGGAATAAAGTTTGAAAGGAGCGGCCATCAATTACCCTCCCCCGAAGACGGTTTTATATCTATATGAATAATCTTGTCATCGTTAATCTGCTCGAGATGCAGTTCTTCCTCTGCCAGCTTGTCAATACGCTCCGGAGACCTTAGAATGGCTATATTAGTCAGCATTCTCTTATTTCTCTCAAAAAGACGCTGCTGTTCTTCGGCAAGATCAGATATTTCGCTTCTCAGCTGCTGACTTTTAAAAACCTGATGCACCGTTAGAAAAGCACTCAGGGGAATAAAGAACAGTACAACTATCTTAAACAGCTTTTTCATACAAACTCTTCCTCATCTTCAAGTTTTTCAACTACCCTCATCCGTGAACTTCTTGAGGGAGGATTTCTTTTAGTCTCTTCCTCCGTAGGCCTTACCGGTTTTTTGGTCAGTATGGTTACTATCCTTCTTCCTCCGCATTTACATACCGGCCATTCCGGAGGACAGGTACAGGCCTTATTCTTCTCCTGAAAGAACCGTTTTGCAATCCGGTCCTCTAAAGAATGAAAAGATATAACAGCCATCCGGCCGCCGGGTTCGAGAATTTTTAAGGCATTTTCAAGCGCAGATTCAAGCCTTGCCAGCTCTCCGTTAACTGCTATTCTAAGGGCCTGAAAAGTTCGTGTTCCGGGATGGATCCTTCCATGGCGGTAATCGGGAGGAACAGAATTCCAGATCACCTCCGCCAGCTGACCGGTAGTTTCTATCAAACCATTCCCCCGCTCCCTGACAATAGCCCGGGCGATTCTTCTTGAGTACCGTTCTTCGCCGTATTTGTATATAAGATCCGCCAGTTCTTCCTCAGGATAATTATTCACCATGTCCATTGCGGTAATCTCCAGCCCCTTTTCCAGGCGCATATCGAGAACCTCATCCTTACGGAAGGAGAACCCCCTCCCTGACTTTTCGTAATGATAAACCGAAATACCGAGATCAAAGAGGATAAGACCGGGCCGCTCCCCTCCCAGTGGATAATCGCGGAAAAACAGATTAAACCAGGTATTGTAAAACCGCATTCTGTCTCCGTACGGCGAAAGACGTTTCTTTGCCACATCCATTATTGCACTGTCTGCATCCAGTCCTACTACTTTGAGATCCGGATACTTCTGTAAAAAGGACTCACTATGCCCGCCCTCACCAAGAGTGCAGTCAATAAGCAGTGCATCTGGCCGCGCAGGTACCAGCAGGCTGAGAACCTCTTCTTTAAGTACAGAATAATGAACGATATCCATGAGCGGTCCGTTTCCTTCCTCTTTATATTTTATCTTCAGTCTTTACCAAACTGAAGTAAATCCCCTAAATCTTCAGCTGCTTCAAGAAATTCCTTTTCACTTTCCTCAAGGTATTCGTTATACGTCTCTACATCCCACAGCTCCATGTATCTCTGGACCCCAAGGATAACAGCTTCTTTCTTTGACGATAGACCGGCTGACTCCCTCAAGGACGGGGGAATGGTAATTCTTCCGGACTTGTCAATTTCGCATTCCTGGGCCGGTGCTATGATTCTCCTTTGAAGCAGTCTTGTTTTTGACTTGAACATGGATGAAGAGCCCATAATACTCTCGGAGATACGTCTCCACTCATCTGGTGTAAAAATCCAGAGACATCTGTCAACAGCCCGTGTAATAACGAGAATATTTCCGCTGATTTCACTCCGAATTCTCACCGGAATAAGAAACCGTCCCTTCTCATCCAGCGAGTTTCGATATTCTCCATTCAACATTTTCCAACCACTTTCTTCTAAAATCCCCCACTTTCACCCACTTTATTACTATACTATCGCAAAAATTTCAATTGTCAATCAGATTAAAAAGTATTAAAGAGAAACTTGAGGTATTCCGATAATAAAGGGTTAACATCTGTAAGGATGTATAGAACAATAATACGAGTTTTCCCATATATTGGAAAAAGGAGAGATTTTTGACACTTTATTATTTTGTACTTGTCTATCCCGAAGGGGATACCCTTGAAATCGATGCTCCGCTGTCCTTCAATCAGATCCTGGATATGAACGGAAGAGCGCTTCAGCTCCCGTTAAGGACAGAAAAAATGGTTGTTTACAGAGTATTCAAGGTTTCCACAAAAGAAGAAAGAGGGGAAGTTACCACGTTCTACCATCTGGAACTTGTTACAGGAGCAGAACTCTTCCATCTGGCCGGGAAAACATTCCCCGGATAATTACAGCAGGTTATTTCCCGGTGCTCTTCTTCCCGAATATTCGGTAATCCATATCGGGAAAAATATTGTTCTTCTTTTCGACTACCGTAAGCCAGGCAGTGTCCACTGTATTTCTGCAGAGGTTATCATAGATGTAGTTAAAGTTATGAATATGCTCACGAATCCTTTTTTCCGCATAAGGGACAGTTGTTCCCGTTTTCATTATAAAGGGCCAGTCTGATGACATACTGAGCAGTACTTCCCTGGCAGCCTGATTCAGCACCCGTAGCTTCAAACCGCTCTCTTCGGGAAAACGATGAACAAGCTCAGCCATCCGCTCAATTGCCTTATGAATGTGGCGGTAAATCCAGTCGTTCTTTCCATCTAACCATACCTCTGCATACCCCTTGTTTCCCCAGCTGGAGAAAGAAGGAGTCCCCGTCTGAAGAGGGAATTCGTTCTTCAGATAATACTCCGGTGTAATAGTTGTAATCGGGCTACCTGCCCGGTGTACCTTTCGAATTACACTTTCCAGCCAGTCTACTCCCTCAAACCACCAGTGGCCGAAGAGCTCAGCATCAAAGGGTACGACAAACAGCGGATCAAGCTCCGGCACTTCTTCAAGCTTCTTCATCTGTTTCACACGCTGCTCAATAAAATGCTCTGCATGCTCATCCACTCTCTTTAAAGCTTTAGACCGGTTGTAAACAACCTTATCGGTTTCTCCAGTGACAGCATAGTACTTGTAACCGGTATTTACCCGGATATCCGGTTCGTAGATATAAGGTTTTATATAATCCAGAGGAAGATCGTACCCGATATCTCTGTAAAACTCTCTGTATACCGGATCCGAAGGATATCCAGTTTCCGAAGACCATACTGCATCTGCTGCGTTAAAGTCCCTCCCAAAAGCAAAGGTACCGGAGGGAAGCTTCAAGGGAGCAAAAACACCGTACTGAGGCTTGGTATCAGCAAGAATTATTCCATGGGCAGCAGCAAAAAAATACTTGATATTGTTTGCCTTGAGATACTGATCAATTCCGGGGGAATAGCCCATTTCAGGAAGCCAGAACCCTTTTGGTTTTTTACCGAAATTCCTTCCGTGGGAGATAACAGCACTTTGAATCTGGGCTTCCATAGACTGGGGGAATTCCGTATACAGCGGGAGAAATGCATGTGTTGAAGCGGTTGTTATTATTTCAATATGCCCCTCTTTCTCAAGGTTTCTAAATCCCCACAGAATGTTCTTCCTGTAGAGATCAACAAAATCCTCCATGTTCTGCCTGAACAGGGAAAGATACATAGTGGCAAGATCCAGGAATTCGGGATCATTCTCTACCCTGACCACCTCTTTCTCTCCCAGTTCAATAAGCCTTTCCAAATGTTTGACATAACGGGTTGTCAGAAGCTCATCTGTAAGCATTGCTGAAAGTGTGGGAGATATTGACAAGGTTAGTTTATACGGTATTCCTTCTGCGCTCAGGTTGTTGAGCATCCGTAAAAGCGGTAAATAGGTTTCAGAAAGCGCTTCAAAAAGCCAGTCTTCTTCCATAAACCGCTCGTATTCAGGGTGTCTGACAAAGGGAAGATGTGCATGCAGTATAAAACTGAGGTATCCTTTATTCATTCCTGTTCCTTAATTACAGAGTTACCAAAATCCAGCTGATTATTGTCCATGATTGCAATTATTCTCTGGGGAATAGGATTGTTCTCTTCTTCCTCATAATCCCAGAGACTTGAAAGAATGATACTCTTTCGTAAGGGGTCATTTAATATTTCATCTTTATTCTCTGCAATATAAGCCTTCGGGCTCTTAACCCTGTTTGACTGAGCAATCTGTTTTTCCCGATTGTGAGTAACAGTAAAAAGTCCGACCGAGTACCATTTCCCTCCGTTAACCAGGTTGATATACCATCTGTTATCGGATTCTGAAACAGGGATGTCGAAGTATGCATCCGCATTCTCTGCCGAAAAACCGGAGGAAGCATGCTCATAAACCCTTAAGAAGTACCCCTCAAAAAACATATCACTCTGTAAAGCGTCGTTTTCCAGGTCGTTTATATCCCAATACGCAAATGCCCACTGAGGATCGCGCAAAAGAAGCACAATCTTCGTTTCGTTATACCTGTCAGGGATCGGGAAAGACTCCTTCTCCCTGGAAACAAGCTCCTCATCCTGAAAAACATCGTATTTGCTGCTCTTCAGTTTCATAGCAGAGTTATTAATAATTTCCCGCTCAATCCGGCTGTCAGCCATTGCTTCAAGGATATATTCAATCAGGGATTCCCTTTCAAGTTCCTCGGAATTCTGCTTGAACCCCTCTTTTTCGGCAATTTGGTACAAAACTGCAGTAGGAAGAGACTGCAACCGCTCTTTGGTCATAATGCCTCCACTTTGATGTTGACTTTATCCTTACTTAAATCAAATCAGTGTGTCAACCCTGTCAAAAACCTTCTATTTACATTTTGGCAAGAATAGGTAGACTCAGAAGCATGTTAAATTATTTGATTCTGCATGGACATTTTTATCAGCCTCCCAGAGAAATCCCTTCCACAGGGTTAATTCCTCTTCAGCGTTCTGCATCGCCTTACCACGACTGGAACGCCCGAATTGCAAAAGAGTGCTATGGAGCCAACTCCGCATCGAGGATTCTGGATAAAAATGGTCTAATTACTGATATAATAAATAATTATGAATTTATTTCATTTAATATAGGACCGACTCTTATTGACTGGCTGCAGGAGTATGCTCCTAATGTATATGAAAGGATTCTTGAAGCTGACCGGAAAAGCATAGAAGAAAACAACGGACACGGTAATGCACTTGCTCAGGGTTTCAACCACACTATTCTGCCCCTGGACTCAAAAAAAGATGCAGAATTAGAAATTTTTTGGGGTATCCAGAACTTTAAACACCATTTCGGCAGAAACCCCGAGGGATTCTGGCTTCCTGAAGCTGCAGTTAACATGGATGTTGTAGACATTTTAATCGAATACCGAATAAAGTTTATTATTTTATCCCCGCAGCAGGCTGATAGTATACAGTCTCCTGAAAACAAAAAATGGCACAAAGTGAAACCCGGGACCGACATTTCCGGCAAACCTTACCTCCTGCATGGCAAAAAAGGGTCGATAACAGTATTTTTTTACAATAAATTCCTTTCAGAAGGGATAAGTTTCAACCATTTTCTCCGAAATGCAGACACCCTTTACCAAACGCTGACGAAACTGGCAGAGGAAAATCCCGGATCACTTATCCATACCGCTTCTGACGGTGAGATATACGGTCACCATGAACCCTATGGTGATATGTGCCTGGCAGCCTTATCCAGACGGGTGGAAGGGGGGGGTAAACTGAAGTTTACCAACTATGGATACTATTTGGAGGAACATCCTCCTGTATTAGAGGTACGCCTCAAAGGGGGAGAAGGCAACAAAGGCACTTCCTGGAGCTGTTTTCATGGAGTATCCAGATGGTACAAGGACTGCGGGTGCACAACCGGGGGTAAACCGGGATGGAATCAGCGATGGCGCACTCCACTAAGGGATGCTTTCAACTACCTCAGCAGAGAATTGCTGAAAGCATTCGAGACTGAAATGGGAAAAATCGCCAGGATACCGCCTCAAAAAACCCTGTTTGGTTATGAGAGAGTCCTCAATGGCACAATAGAACCTGAAGATTACGCACGGGAAATACTTATTGAACCATCAGATGAGGGAACCGTAAAAGCCCTGTCCCTTCTCGAAGGGCAGGTAAACAGACTCTACATGTTTACCTCCTGTGGATGGTTTTTTGCCGATATATCAGGTCTTGAACCCCTGCAGGATATGCGTTACAGCAGTGAAGCATTGAGGCTTTACAAAAACATACTCCCGAAGCATGTCAAACACTCATTTCTGGATATCCTCGGCAAAGCAGAAAGCAATGTGCCCGAAAAAAAGACTGGAAAAGAACTTTTTAAATCCATAGAATCAAAGCTTCCCGAAGGGTTTGAAGCAGCTCTTTACTTTTGCACCAACCAGGATAAAAAGGTTGGCAAATACGGGATTTTCAAGCTTGAAGGCCTGAAGAATAACGGCAGTGTATTTTCGGCAACGGTTAAAAATACAAAAACTACCGAAGTATTCACCTTTGACATATCCCTGCCGGTCATTGGAACGGAAGATCCTGATTTAAAAATCAAATCCCACGGTATTGTACTAAAAAAATTAACAGATATTCCCTTTGAAATCAGGAATGCCCTTTTCGATTGCATAGAATCCAGAATCAGCACATACACCCCGTTAGAGATTGTTTTTGTCTTCAAGCTCTGCAGTTTCCTTGCTGTTCCTGTACCGAAATACATAAACGGTGATACCATTACGCTTATTTCAACACTGCTGAAAGAAAACCTGGAGAACAGAGAAGCTGCAATCCCCGATTCTGTATATGCTGATATTAGGGAGATGATCAGGTTGTCAAACCACTATACTATCGATTTTGACAGGACTATCCCCCAGAATATTCTCATGGAAAACCTTAAAAACATAAAGAAAAAAGGGATCACTACAGGACCCTTTTACCGGCAGACAATGGAACTCTGTTCAATAATGGGGATATATACCGAAAGCTGAATCAGACGGAGGTTTTTTGAGCAAGGATCACCATGACATCGCCGATCCCCATAGCTTTACAGAACCGGTCAACCGGCCTTTTTATACAAGCGGGAGCTTCTCCGGCGGGGAGCCCCCCCCATGTTTTCCAGGTGATTACCTTAAATCCGGAATCTTTTAAAATATTCCCCAAAACCTTTAGGGAGAACAGATTCATATGATCAGCAATAGCCGAACGCCACCGTCGTCCGTACACAAGCGGCTGGAAACCGGCAGCGTTGGGAGTTGTAGTAATAAGGAATCCACCGGGCCGTAAAACCCTGTAGGCCTCGTTAAAAAATAGTACGGGATCGATTATATGCTCAACAAAATGGGATGAATGGATCACAGAAAAAGATGCAGGGGCAAAAGATGCCTCCTCAAAGGGGGTATTGATTATATCTATTCCCCGTTTGGATCTGCCATAATCAGCAGATTCTTTACAGATCTCTACTCCCTTTACTTCCCACCCCTCATTACGCATATTCTCGAGAAGCACTCCTGTTGCACAGCCGACATCCAAAAAAGAGGGAAAAACAGAGCGGATTTCTGCTGCTCTGTCCCTTAAATCAATATCCTCCAGGCTTTTCAGCATAAGGGACAGAAACTTTTCTTCATTTTTTATCTCATAGTGGAAATATTCGTTATCATATCTGCCGGTTAGTTCCCTCTGATCCGGTCTGGGATACTGGTATAAAAGTGAACATCTGAGGCATCTATAGAAGGCAAAGTTTCCCAAATCCCACTTTAGTTTCCGTTTACTGCTTCCGCATACAGGACAGGGAGAATACGTAACGGTTTTTTCAGAAGGAGCCTTGGAAAATGTCTTCATTCCATGCTACTCCAATACGGTAATTTTTATAATCTGTGAAGACTCATTACCCTCAAAATCCTTAACCGCAAGTTCAATCCTGGTATCTCCGGGAGAAAGGTCGAAAGTTCCAATCTTGTAAACCCACGGAGAAGCATAGAGCTTAGGATAAGTACTATCCCCGGAATTCTGCAAAACCATGTTTCCATCCTCAAGTTTGAGGGATTCAAACTTTATGTTCTTTCTGTTCTCCCCGTTGAGGTACAACGATATACTGAAAGGTGCAGTCGGATCGTAGTTTCCTGCATTATCGTTAAAATCCTTAATCTCTACCTGGATACTGTAAACCCCACCCTTAAGAACCAAGCCTTCCTTTACCTCTATTTTTTTAGTATCCCCTGTATTTTCACCAACAAAGTATATATGACCAATACGGGGCTTTTTAAGATCAAGCAGAGGGGGGAGGGAAAGGAGCGGATTTATGTATTGTTTAAATTCTCCGTCCAGGAGAATCAGAAAAAGAGATTTTCCCTCACAAAGACCCGTTGTTCCAATGGTGCCTATTTTGTCTTTTGCAGTAAACAGGTAGTTCGGGACATACACTTTATCAAGATGGGCATAGATGGAATATATTCCCCTTTCATGCTGAACTACAGCAAAGTTTCCCAAAGGAGAAGGCATTCCCCCTCCGGAGTCCCCGGATCGGTAAAACACAACCTCTCCCGTATCTATTGGGAATACATCATCCGATCCGCTTTGAAGCTCTATTCCCTTTGAAAAATTACCGAACTTGCTCTCTCCAAAGGATGTTACAAGCACAGGATCCGATACCGGCCATTGAAAAGCATACCCAAAGAACACCGGAATTACGAGCATAACAATAAAAAGTATTTTTTTCATGCTTACCTTTTCACCATATCCAGTTTAAAAAGATACTCCCCGGCACCGGAATAAATTCCCGATGTATCCCTGGTTAAAAAAGAATCCCTGCCGCGGGATGTATAATTGAATATCCGTTCCCCATTAAAACCAAATCCCGAAAAACTAATCACATCACCAATCCTTGCAGAGGTAAAGACAAGATCATGCAAACCAGGTATAACTGCATGCTGAAGCGTTCCTCCTACAGGGAATTCCTTAATCTGCCTCCGGACAGTATTCAAAACAGAAAGATAACTGCCGTTATCAAAATACGCGAAACTACCGTCAGACGAAAATCCACACTGTCTTTGAAACCGGTACTCATTTTCAAGATTCCTCGAGTACACAATCCGATATCCTGAACTTTTTTTTGAAAACAGCAGAAGTTTTTGCGGCTCCAAGCCGCTGATAACAAGGATACTGGAATCATCGCTGTTCAGGGCAGTTCCGTATACCGTATTTATTTTGCCAAAATCCGGTTTATAGGAAAAGATCTCTGTACCCGATGTATCCAGCATCCTGATTCCGCTATTCAAGGTTCCTACCGCCACCGAAGTGCGGGACGCTGAAACATCAGTTATCATTGAACTGAATCTAAAGGTCCACAGGATTGCCCCTTCCTGATTCATCTCAGACAAAGCAGTACCGTCGCTGTTCAGAATAAATCTTCTCCCGCTGGTAAAGTAGGGATACCCGGTTACTTCCAGTCGTCCCGATACCATTCCTTCAGGAGATTGCAGCACTAAGGCGGAATTTATGCTGGAATAATTAATAAAGCCCTGTCTATCCAAAGCGGTACCATAGAGAATGTTGTCATGAAATATAACAGCCTTCTGTGGGGAAAAATATCCGAAATGACCTGAAAACCTGAAAGGGACTCCATCCGGCTCGGAAGTAGAAACTGCTCCTTCCCCCCTCAGATCGGAAACCCAGCCGGGTTCCAGGGAGTACTCCCGCTCAAGAGGTCTTCCTAGAAGCACTATATAGGCCAGAATTAAAAGAAAAGATAGTTTGTACATACTCATGCTGCATAGTTCCTTTCTATCGCCGTCTCTTGGCTGCAGATTCTTTGCGTTTCTGGTCGCTTTCCATCTTGGATTTCCAGATATCAATCTTCTTTTTAATAACTTCGCTCTCGTTGGTCTCTCCCATTACCAAATGGATTCTGCGTAAGGCAGATAAATACTTTATGGCAAGTTTAAAGTCATCAAGCCGGTTTGTTGAGAGTTCATATTTCTCCCGATACCGGTCTGCTGCCTGCTGGAGAAGGCTCTTAACAAGACGGATATGCATGGTTCTGATTTCGTATCCCTCCACCCGGGGGTCCATACCCGCGAGAACCTTTTTTAAATTCAAAATATTTTTCGCGATTGTACCGTATCTTCCCTCAAGCTCCACAAAAGCCCATTTCCATTTAGTATTTTCACCATATCCGTTTTTAACCGAATCGATTGAGAACCCGAGTTTCTGAATGAGCGTCCATCTTCCTTCATCGGAAAAATCGACAATCTTTTCCAGCTTCTCTTCATATTCAGAATAAGGAAGATCAATGGTATCCGAGACGACCTTCTCAAGATAAATAATGGACTTGTAACAGGCTTTTCTCGCTTTGTTGAGAAGTTCTTCATTCTTTAATCCAAGAAGTTCAGTAGAAACCTTGTTCATGAGAATATAGTAGGAAACTATATTGAGAGTATCATCAGCAAGGGCAACATTGAGATATCCGGCTCCTTCAGGATTCTTCTTTATATCAAGAAGGACTCGCTTCTCATTTGCGACAATGGAATCAATTACGGCCTTGTATTCCTTGATCCTCTCCGAATAAACCTTTTTCGCTGCACTGCTTATCTTTCCCAATACTCTCTCCCGTTTGTATACCGGTTAACTGTATTTTTTCAGCAGCTCCCGGGCATGTTCTATTGAAGCAGTACCAGCTGTATCTCCGGAAAGCATCCTTGCTATCTCTGTTACCCTGTCTTCACCGGTAATCACCTTTATTCCCGTAAAAGTTCTCCCGCCCTGTACAACTTTATCCACTTTTATGTGATTATCGGCACGAACAGCTATTGAGGCAAGGTGTGTTATACAAAGAATTTGCTTACTGTTGCCCAATCTGGCCAGATATTCCCCGACAGCGAGACCTATCTCCCCGCCGATTCCGCTATCTATTTCATCGAAAACAAGAGTGGATATGCTGTCGGAATCAGCAAGGACTGTTTTGATACTCAGCATTATCCTGGAAAGCTCCCCTCCGGAAGCTATCTTTTTCAGGGGCTTCACCGGTTCCCCCTGATTGGGGGATATCATGAATTCCACCACATCCATCCCTGCAGGACCGCAGGACTGCCTCCCTGAAGGAGTTTCCTTTCCTGAAACATTAACAAGAAAGGAAGCTTTCTCCATCCCCAAATGCTTTAATCCCGAAAGAATCTCATTCTCAAGTTCCTGAGACTGGATTTTACGTGTTTTGGAAATTTCAGCAGCTTTCCCCAAAACTTTTTTTTCAGAAGAAGCGATCTTCTCTTCAAGTCTGGCCGCCTCTTCCTCTCTGCTCTCATACAAATGCAGTTTTCTCTCAGCCTCCTGCCTATACTCCCAAACCTGCTCTATGGAATCACCGTACTTTTTCTCAAGCCTCCTGATTGTCTGAAGCCTCTCTTCACACTCCTCCAGTCTTGAAGGAGAAAAATCTATCCCCTCTTTCATGGCACCCAACGTTTCAAAGATATCTTCAATCTCAAAAAAAGCATTATCAAGTCTTCCTGACAGAGGTTCCGCCTCTTTCGTAAGAGCACTCAGCTTACCAAGCATTTCACGGGTTTTTCTCAGCTGCAGAAGAGCTCCGCCTTCTACCGAAGAAAGCTGGCCGGATATACCATCAAAAAGCTCCATCAGGTTTTCATGCTGAAGAAGAAGCTTTTTCTCCTGTGCAAGATCCTCTTCCTCTCCGGGTTTCAAATCTGCGGCGTCTATTTCCCTCAAAGCATGCCGCAGCATGTCCTGTTCAACCAGTATTTCCCTTTCTGATTTTTTTAAATCCTCATATTCTTTTTTCAAAGAGCTTAATGCCGTAAATAGCGTCTTCAGCTCTTCAACATCTGCAGTAATACCGGCGTAACTGTCAAGAAGCTTCCGGTGCTGCTCTATATTCAACAGGGACTGATGCGAGTGCTGACCATGCATATCAAAAAGAGACGAAGTCAGATCAACAAGATCCTGTCTGGCCATAGGAACCGACTGAACATAAATTGCACCCCGGCCGCTTCTCTTTAAAACCCTTCTAATAATGATATAGCCATCATCATCGGCAATATCCTTCTCCTGCAGATACAAAAGGGCTCCTCCGTTTTCCGGAAGTCTTATAGTTGCCGTAACTACCGCTTCTTCTGTGCCGGTTCTGATAAGGGAAGGATCCCCCTTTCCGCCCAGAATCAGACTCAGGGCTCCAACAATAATCGACTTCCCCGCACCGGTTTCACCGGAGAGAATATTAAGCCCCTCGGTAAACGGTACCGTCAGAGACTCTATCAGGGCATAGTTCGTTATTGTCAATTCCTCAAGCATCAGGACCTCCTGACCAGTTCAGTTTTGACCGCAGTATCTCGTAAAAGTTTCTAACATCAGACCTTACCAGTAAAGTCTTACTCCTCGATTTTTCAATAATTATCCTGTCATCCGGATAAAGAGGAAAAGATTCCTGCCCATCTATGGAAAGAATAACTCCCACCCGCTGATCCTTTTCAACAAATATGGAAATCACCTCATCTCCCGACATAACAATAGGTCTATTGGACAGGGTGAACGGACATATCGGATTGACAATTATTGCCTCCATCTCCGGCTCCAGAATTGGCCCCCCGGCCGAAACACTGTAGGCGGTGGATCCCGTAGGAGTAGCAACGATCACTCCGTCAGCCCTGTACTCACCAAGATGAGTGTTATTAATCATAAGCCTGAGTTTAACGATTGTCGAAATACCCTCAGGGCTGATAACAGCATCATTAAGCCCCTT
>Ga0164318_10002112_pt1 | contig 18257 bp, 19 predicted proteins | sample GuaBasSedimGuay9_FD_113734 | JGI IMG/M metagenome (GOLD analysis project Ga0164318, IMG submission 113734) | Subseafloor sediment microbial communities from Guaymas Basin, Gulf of California, Mexico - Guay9, Core 4571-4, 0-3 cm | ecosystem: Environmental > Aquatic > Marine > Hydrothermal vents... | reverse complement strand
AATCTGGCTAAGGCGGTGATCACCTCGGTGACCAAAGCTTTGCTCAGGGCATTACGTTTGGCCGGATTGTTGAAAATGATGGTGGCGATATGGTCCTGCACCTCGGTTAAAATCAGTGTCATTGGCCTCCCCACCCTGACAGAGTAGTAATACCAAGTTCTTATTCAAATGCAACAAACTCATGGCTTAATACATTGATTAAATTAAGTATTTCAACAGAAAACAGAAAACTAAAAACAGAAAACGGTATAAGCTATTTTAAATCACCACTGATATAAAACATTTTCGGCATGATGCGCAAGAAACTTATGGCTCTAGTTGAATAATTCAGGGGAGCAGATGGGTTGGGTTTGGTGGTAATGAAGGCTTTGGGGGCAATACTGTTCAATAAAACGCCTGGTAGGGGCGGGGTCTCCCCGCCGTTGATTGAACACCTTTCTGATATGGAGCGGGGAAACCCCACCCCTACCAAAAGAGAAATTACCCCTGTTTAAGTATCCTGTATTGGATTAGGGGGACACCATTCCTAAAACCATGAGATGGTTCAGGTTAGAGTTAGAAAAGTTGAAATTAAATTAGTATAGGGCCGACTAGCAGGCCGGCCCTGATCTTTTATTGAGGTTTTTCCAGTTCATAGGGCCATTGCACGACGCCGCCATCCATGAACTTGACATCTTTGAACCCCAGTCCTTCCAGAATCTTTACCGCCTCATAACCCCGCAGACTCAGTTTGCAGAAGGGAATGATGGTCTTGTCCTTGGGAAATTCCGGAGCTTTTTCCCGTAAGCGGCCCAAGGGCATAAAAAAGGTATTGGGATTTTTAAGACGAATTTCATTGAATTCCTGCGGGGTGCGGACATCGAGCAGCATAAAATCTTGGCCCTGCTCAGTCATTTCCTGGACGGCCATCGGGGTAACCGAGGGCGCCCGGCCTTCCAATTTGTTGAGCATGACATTGGCGGCTACCAAGAGATTATCCAGGGCCGAGGAGAACGGCGGCGAATAGGCCAGGTTGAGCTGCGACATCGTGTCCAGGGTGGCACCCAGGGTTATGGCCGTGGCAGCCACATCTATGCGTTTGGAACCATCGCCCGGCCCTACGACCTGCACCCCCAAAAGGCGACGGGTCTTGCGGTCTGCCACCATTTTGAGGCCGACCACCCCGCTCTGGGGATAATAATGGGCATGATCCGGACCGGGAACCAGGGCGGTCTCGACATCAAAACCCAGGTCGCGGGCTACGGACTCTTTCAGACCCGCGGCGCCGACGCTGAAGTCAAAGACCTTGGCGATCGACGTGCCGACGAAACCTTTGAAGGTTTCTTGCCCGCCGGTAAGATTGGTACCGATAATCCGACCGTGGATATTGGCTAACTGGCCGGAAGACACAAAGGCTGGCTTGCCGGTCAGCAGATGCTTGCTTTCGATGCAATCACCGCCGGCATAAATATCCGGATCTGAAGTCCGTAGGTAGTCATCCACTTTGATGGCTCCGGTTTGCCCCAACTCCAGTCCGGCCTCCCGGGCCAGATCGACATTAGGCCGCACGCCGATGGCGATCAGGACTAAGTCAGCGTCATACTCGCCTTTATCAGTGACCACCTTTTTGACTTTGCCTTCTGAATTACCGATAAAACGGGCTGCCCGTTCCTGGGTACGTACCGCCACACCTTTCTCTGTTAAATGACGGCTTAATAAGGCGGCGATTTCAAAATCCAAGAGATTCGGGGCCACGAAATCCAGGGCTTCGACCAGAGTCACCTCAATGCCGCGATGGACCAGGGCTTCGGTCACTTCCAGACCGATCCAACCCGCCCCGATCAGTACTGCTTTTTTAACCTTATCCCGTTCAATAGCCTCACGGATTTCCAGGGCATGTTTAGGGGTCTGCAAAGGAAAGATGTTGCCCAGGTCGATGCCCTCAATCGGCGGTCGTACCGGCCGGGCCCCGGTAGCTAATACCAACCGGTCATAAGGGGCGGTTTCCACCTCGCCGGTTTTGACATCGGTCACTTGCACCTGTTTTTTGCCGCGCTCAATAGCCGTCACCCGTTTGCCGGTGCGCAGGTCAAATCCTTTGACGTTCTTGAAAAACCCGGCGTCTCGGACCACACCTACCGGGGTGGCCAAGAGCTCCTTGATATCGGGAATGGCTCCAGAAATAAAAAAAGGTAGGCCACAGCCGGCATAGGACACAAATTCGCCCTGCTCAAATAGAGTAATTTCAGCCGTTGGGTCACAGCGCCGGGCCCGAGCCGCGGCCTTGGGTCCTGCCGCCACCCCGCCTACCACCACGATTTTCATGGGACTCGCCATTACAAACCCTCCCCTTTCTACTTTGAACTGCAATTTTCGGGAAGGAAGAAGGCTACTACGCTGCCTGGTGAATAGATGCTTCAGGCTGTAACTATCCCCGGTTAGCCTCCTCCTGAGCTAGTATTCATCCGGAAACCCGGTTTTTTTCTCCCTCTTTAGGGGGAAGGGTTAGAGTGAGGGTAAAAATAATTAGGCCCCTGACCCTTCCCACCAGAGGAAAGAAGTTTCCGGATGGAAACCAGCTATATCCATGCCCTCTCTTTCGGGTCCCCGAATTTAGGGCCGTTGCTTTTCTTCCAACTCCCGCAGCCGTACCTGAATCTGCCGTAGCTGGTCTTCAATGTTGCGGGCTGTTTCCCGGAGTTGGGCAATCTCTTCTTGCTGGGTGCGCGGTGCCGCTGGCGTCCTGCCCGGAGCAGCTCTGGTTTCCAAAGCCGGTCCTGGTGTATAAGCTGGCTTGGCCGGCCAGTTGCCTCGGCTCAGGCAGCGGCCGCCGCCCCCCATACCGCGACTGCCGCCCCGACCTCGGCCACCACCCATACCTCGCCCTGATCCCATACCAGAGACATTGGCTATCGCACTGACATCTTGAACGACAATGCGTCCGGCTTTAAAGGCTTCCAGAACCTCATCCACCGTACCTTCGACGTCCATGGCCACCTTGATGCCACTGGCAGCGAAAACCTGTTGGGCATTGGGACCGAGCCGTCCGGTAAGGACCACCTGAACGCCCTGATTGGCCACCCATTGGCTTCCTTGAATCCCGGCACCGCCGATAGCATCACGCGCCGGGTTAGGATGGGCCTGATATTCCATGGTGTCCGGATCGGCCAGGATGAAATAGTTACACCGGCCAAACCGGGGATCAATCTGGGAATCCAGGGTATTACCTTGGCTAGTTACGCAAACTCGCATAATCTCTCTAAAAGAACCTCCTTCGAGTTAATAATTATGAGTACCAATGACCACTTCTTTGCCCGTCGTATCTTCAATCATCTTCTTGAGCTTATCGACATCGATGGGACAGCCCGAGGTCTTGGCAGCCTTAACCAGACAGGTGCCCAAATGCAAAACATCGAAGTCCACGCCGTTCTGGTTACAGATATGCCGCACCAGGTTTAACTTGGGCATGGCCAGGCCGGGGCAGCCGCCGCAATCGCACATCGCTACTACCTGGATGTCATCTTTATAACGGGCGAACTCGCCGTCTTTGCGTTGCATGGCCTTGAAACAGGTGACACACCCGATACACATTTTGTCTTTGATATTTTGGCAAGACATGATGGCAATACGTGACATGGTGTTTCCTCCTTTTTGATTAAGCCCACTAGCTGGTAAATTAACTGAACGATTAGCCGGTAGCCAACCATCAAGCCATTTTTTCGGGGCCTGGCTCTCTTTCTAGGCCCTAGATTCCTGCTTTTTTTTAAGCCAATAAAATAAATTAATGTACCTCACAAACTGATACCGGTCAAGGAATTAAAACGAACCTATGATCTTTTCCCGATAATTGTTTTCCCGATAATTTTTGAGAATTATCATTGGCTAGATTACTTTCTGATCTTAAATCTGAGTCCCGCTTGACCAGACTGTTTATCGTTTAGACCATCAGCATCATCTTAAGCGCGACGCGGTAGGGTAAAGTAAAATGTCGTACCCTGGCCGACCTCGCTTTCGACCCAAATCTTACCGCCGTGGGCCTCGATAATGGTTTTGACGGTAGCCAGACCCAGACCAAAACCCCGCGACCGGTGTTGGTCATTACCCCGATAAAAGACCTCGAAGAGATGCGACAGATATTGGGGGGCAATCCCTGCCCCCTGATCCTGCACCCGGACCAGAATGTCCTCCTCGCGACCTTCCACCATCAGTGTGACTACAGTTTCTGGTGGCGAATATTTGATGGCGTTTTCTAGCAGGTTTTCCAATACGCGGCGGAAAAGCTGCGGGTCGGCTTCGATTACTAAGATCTCCGGGGGATATTCTGCCGTTAAGGTGATGCCCTGGCGCTCGGCCAGGGGGGCCATCAGGGTTAAGACTTCCTGACATTCCTTTTCGACCTGGAGGCTGCTCAATAAGGGTTTGATTTCGTGTAGTTGTAGGCGAGCAAATTCCAGAAAATTATTGATCAGGGTTTCCAGCCGTTGCATTTCCAAAACAATGCTTTCCAGATAGGTGACTTGTTGCGCCGAGATCGGTCCTACCTTGCCGTGAAGCATCCGGTTGGCTAAACCACCCATGGAGACCACCGGCGTCTTCAAATCATGGGCAAACATGGCGACCAGATTACGGCGTTCTTCTTCCTGCTTCTTTAAGGCGGTAATATCTCGAAAGGTCTCTACACCCCCCAGCAACTCGCCCTGATCATTGCGCAGGGCGGCAGTACACAGGGTAACCGGGATCTTTTGGGCCCAACGGTTTTCAATAACGGCCTCCCGCTCCAGAGCGGTTTCCTGGGCCATGGCCTGCCGGAGCGGACAATTAGTCTGGCAGAGATTGCTGCGCAGAATATCAGCACAAAACCTGCCCATCGCCTCCGAACGCTGATATCCGGTGAGCTCTGCCGCCCGGGGATTAAAATCCGTGATCCGCATCTGACTATCCACGGTGAAGATTCCCACCGGAATGCTCTGGATAATAAAATGAGCCCAGTCATAGGTTTCGGTTATGGGGTCGGTTTTATGCTCCGTCATCGGAGGGCTTGGCCTTTCCTGGTTTAACAATCGGCCCCATTCCGACCCGGCGGTCAGAACGGGGCCTGGCGGTTGACATTATTCTTCAGTCGCGGTTGTTTCAAGCTCAGTCAGACGTTTTTGAATAGCCTCTAACTGACTTTGCAAGAACGACTGCTCTTCTTTGAGATCGGCCATTTCATCTTGGGGGGTGGGGTAATAGGGGGCCACGTCACCCCCGGCATAGCCGGGCCCCCAGGGATCAAAACCCCAGGGCGAACCCCAACCACCATACCGATAACCGCCGTAGGGTCTGGCCCTATAACCCCAGCCCGGGCCATAGCCCCAAGCGCGGCCGCGCCAGCCCATGCCTCTACCCCAGGGGCGGCCCCAACCGCCCCAGCCATAGGTACGGCCCAGGCCCATGCCACAAGGGCCGCGCCCCCATCCGGTGCCTGGACCCCGGCCCCAAGGACCGGTACCATCAAAGAACGGCATAACCTACCTCCATTAGTTTTTCGGGTTAAGACCGTAACGGTCTAAAGCCTGGTTATTTACAATGTGCCTCACATGCCTCCAGACCAAGCTAGCGTTCCCTAGTCATGACTGTGCCACATTTTGGACATTTCGTTTCAAAACAAGGCACTCCCAATTGATGCGGCACCTTCTCGCCGCAGGCCGGACAGACACAAAAACCCCCTGGTCCGGCTCCGAAACCGCCGGCCTGGCCCCTGCCGCGCCCCGGTCCGCCACCACGTCCTTGGCCGCCACCGCGCCCCTGGCCTTGACCTTTACCATTAGGCATCATCAACCTCCTTATCCAGGCCTCCAGCCGGGGATCTTGCTCCCGCCAGTGGCCCTGGAGAAAACTTTGCAAGACCGAGTAGACCTCGCCCCGCACCCAGGGTATCCCGGCGATGCCCCAGTGCCGCATATAACCCAGGAGCCAGTCTTCGATGGCTCCGCAGATTAACACCCGCACGCCTTGCCGGTGCAACTGCCGGACCCGTTCGGCCCCACTTTCTGGTCCCCAATGGAGCACCTGGAGATCATAATGACCACACCGCGATACCGTAAACACCCACCCTTCCTGGGCGTGATCGAACCGCGGTGCTACCCGGCCCCGGAATACCGGGATGGCGACTTTCAGAAAACGCTCCAAACGCTCCACACTAGCTATTGTGTTGCAAATTCAATACCAAACATACAATTCATATAAGCTCTTAAAATTAATGGTTAATATTCGCACCGTGATATATTCCTTTTAGATTATTATTTCATTTTAAGCTATAAATATTTCATTATGAATTATTTGGGAACGGGCGGCGGCGACGCCGAGGCCGCGGGGTCGCCTGCACCAGACCGTATTTCTTCAGCTTGCGCCACAAGGTGGAGGGCGCGATACCCAGAGCTTGAGCGGCCAATCTTCGCTTTCCCTGATATTGCGCTAAAGTGTCGGCAATCAGCCGGGCTTCTTGGGCCGCTAAGGTCGAGGCCGCGGCCTCAAACGGACTGGATGGGCCCGTCACCTCGCCTAATTCCTCAGGCAAATCACGCAATTCCAGATATTCCCCCCGGCACAGCACCACGCCGTGTTCAATGATATTTTCCAGTTCCCGGACATTGCCCGGAAAATCGTAGCGTAGGAGCCGTTCCAGGACCTCCCGAGTCGCGCCGAGCAACCGTTTGTTTTTCAAAGCGCGATGTTTACGGATAAAATAATCGACCAGCAGGGGGATATCCTGGCGTCGCTGCCGGAGCGGCGGCAGCCGCAGCCGCACGACATTGAGACGAAAATACAAGTCCGGGCGGAACCGGCCGTGGCGCACCTCGTCCTTTAAGACCTTATTGGTAGCCGCGATGATGCGCACGTCGGCGCTGATCGGAGCATTACTGCCCAAGGGCACAAATTCCTTGTCATCCAGCACTCGCAACAGTTTGACCTGCATGGTCGGCGACAGTTCGCCGACCTCATCCAGCAGCAAGGTGCCGCCCTGGGCCGCGGCAAAGCGCCCCGGTTTATCCCGTTTGGCATCGGTAAAGGCACCCTTGACATAGCCGAAAAGCTCGGATTCCAGCAACGGATCGGGTAAGGCGCTGCAGTTGACCACCACATAAGGCCCGGTTTTACGGTTACTTAGCTCATGCAAGGCCCGAGACACCAGATTCTTGCCGGTGCCCGATTCCCCTTCCAGGAGCACAGTGGCGTCGCTGGGGGCGAGGTCAGGCAAAATGGCCAGAATATCCTGCATGGCCGGACTCTTGGCGAGAATATCCCGAATGGTATATTGTTTGGTCAGCTCTTTGCGGAGCGATTCCAGGGCCGACAGGTCGCGGAAGGTCTCGACCCCGCCGATCACCTGACCATGCTGATCTTTGAGCACCGTGGTACAGATTTTTAAAGGCACCCGGCGACCCTGGCTGTCCAGGATGTTGACGTCCACCTCTAAGCGGGCCCGGCCGCTGTCGATGCTCTCTTCCAGCGGACAGCGCTGCTGGCAGACGTTGGCCCGCAACACTTCATAACATTTCTGACCCAGGGCCTCCTGCCGGGAAATGCCGGTGATCTCCTCAGCCGCGGCATTAAATGTCAGGATCGTAAAATCCTTATCTACGGTAAAAACCCCCTCGGCCAGACTGTCCAGGATTAATTCGGTAATCTGAGGGGAAGGTGAACTAGGGGCCGCCATCACTTCCTCCTGGTCCCCGGCCGCGCCTTACCGGGGCTAGATTAATTTAGGAATCGGCTTATGATAATTTGCTATCTCGGCCTAGCCATTATTATAACGCAACCACTAATTGTTTCCAAGAAATATTTCATTCTGCAATGTTAATCTTGTTTCATTTTGAATAATGCCCCGGCGTGGGGGTCGATGGTTGATTTATTTTTTGATAATCTTTACAATAAAGTGGTTTTTGGCAAGGTGATCGTATTCATTAACAACCCCGGCGGCGCATACTTCCCGCGCGGGCGAGCGCCCATTGCAGTTTCGGGGGCATTGAATTGCGCTACTTTGGCCAGAGGCCAGCAAGATACGGCATTTATAACTGTCTGTCCGGGGAGTTCGACATCATGGCCCGCATTCGCACTCGGTTTTCCCCCAGCCCCACCGGCTTTTTTCACCTCGGTGGGGCGCGCACCGCGCTGTTTAACTGGCTCTTTGCCCGCCACCATCAGGGGGTCTTCGTGCTGCGCATTGAAGACACTGATGTGGCCCGTTCCGAAACCCGTTATGAGCAAGATATCCTGGACAGCCTGCGCTGGCTGGGTCTGGACTGGGATGAAGGCCCCTATCATCAATCCGACCGCCTCAAAATTTATCATGATTTCATTGGCCGCTTACTAGACGTGGGGGCGGCCTATTATTGCGACTGTCCACCTGAGCGGTTGGAGGAGAAACGTAAAGCCGCCCTGGCCCGCGGTGAAAATCCGCGCTATGACGGCCATTGTCGGGACCGGCACTTGGGACCGGGGCCGAATACCGCGGTGCGCTTCCGCTCGCCGCCGGCCGGCACCACTCAGTGGAACGACCTGAGCAAGGGACCGATCGCCTTTGACAATCAGGAGCTGGATGATTTGGTGCTTTTGAGGGCCGATGGGGTTCCGACCTATAATTTTGCCGTGGTGGTCGATGATCTGAGCATGGAGATTACCCATGTGATCCGCGGCGATGACCATATTCCCAACACCCCCCGGCAGATTCTGCTTTATCGCGCCCTGGGGGCCACACCGCCTAAGTTCGCTCACATTCCGATGATTTTAGGTCCAGATAAGGCCAAGCTCTCCAAACGCCACGGGGCCTTGTCGGTATTGGCCTATCGGGACATGGGTTTTTTGCCCCCGGCCCTGGTCAATTTTCTGGCCCGACTGGGCTGGTCGCATGGCGATCAGGAGATCTTTTCCACCGCCGAGTTGATCGAGTATTTCTCTTTAGAGCACGTCAGCAAATCCGCCGGGATCTTTAATGCCGACAAACTGCTATGGCTCAACGGCCATTATCTCCGGGAAAGTACGGACCGCGATCTGGCCCTGATTTTAAAAGACTTTCTGCCGCAGCAGGGTGTGGTAACCGATGATTTGGATTATCTCAGCCGGGTGGTCGCCACCCTGAAGCCCCGGGCTCATACCCTGGTGGAAATGGCCGAAATGGCCCGCTTTTATTTTCATGATCCCCGGCCCTATGAGGCGAAGGCGGCCCGGAAATTTCTTACCCCCGCCAGTCGGCCCGGGCTGGCCGCGCTCCGGGATAGATTAGCAGCTCTGCCCGAGCTCCAGGAAGAGGCCCTCAACCAGATCTTCTCCGAGGTGCAAAAGCAGTCCGGGCTCAAGATGGTGGTCCTGGCCCAGGCGGTCCGGGTGGCGCTAACCGGCAAGACGGCCAGCCCCGGACTTTTTGAAATCATGGATATTTTAGGCAAAGAGGAAGTATTGCGGCGCTTGACGGCCGCCTTGGAGTCGATTACCGACTGACTGGAGCTGGTAATTGATCACCAAACTTTAGGGGCATTAGATTTAGGGGCATTAGATCAGGGGCGGGAAGCAAAAATTGACTGAGGCCAAGATCAAAATCGGCATCCGCGCCTGTTTATAAAATGTCCTGGAGCATCTGATGGGCTATTTTAAACGCCACCTGTCCGCGGACGAAAAAAGCGGAGCTACTGGAAACCATAAATAATATCGTCAGGGTTACCTGCCGCTGATTGTCCCCCTTACCCTGCGCCATCATTATGTCCGCAAATATCAGCAGCCCTATCTGCGGGAACAATATTATCTCCATCCCCATCCGGTAGAACTACAATTGCGCAACCATGTATGAACGGGGTTTTATGGCGGCCAATAATTTTTTTGCTGTTTTAATAATGATCTGATATAGTTATATCTGTTCTGATTCCTAACCTCTTGTTCTACTGATCAACTTTAGGGGTAACTCGATTTATGGGGGGGTATGCGCCCCCGTACCAACTCAACTGTGCCGGGACACCGGGTCCACTGAGTACGTAAATGAGAAAATACCTGCCGGATGTCATTATCCTTGTGGTTGGTTTGGGTGTCATGGTTTTGCTGCTCTATCTGGGAGCTTTGAGTGAGGGCTGGGTGGCGCTGGTATGTTTCCTGGCGGTGGCGGTAGTCTATCATGGTTGGTATCAGCATCTCTTGCGCCTGGCCCGGCGCTCTTGGGGCGGTGACGAAGATGAATTTGACGATCAGCCGCCTTTCCCTGGCTAAGACGCGGGCGGGAAGCCCTGGTAACTGTTTCTATTCCTCACAAAATACTTGACTATCCTTTTTGAGTAAGTATTTTAATCTGTGATTTTGATAAATTCTCAGGAGGTCGGCAGGGGAGCGTGAGGTTATTAATCATTGGACTCATTATCGGGGTATGGTTCTTAAGTGGTGTTTCCGGTTGGGCCCAACCCTCGATCTCTGGCGGCCAGCTTACCTTGCGGGACGCCATCGCCGTTGCCTTAAAGAACCACCCCTCGATCATCGAATTCAGGGAGAGATCTCAGGCTGCCAAGGCTCAGATCGGCGTGGCCCGGGCCAATTATTTCCCCCAGCTCAGATATACTTCGAGTTATGATTATGGGACTTTATATAGGGGAGGCAGCACTGATTTTGATAATTTTTTGTCCGGCTCGACTGGCACCAGTGGGTTTAACCTACCCTCCCGGGGCAGCGGGCCAAGTGATTATTTCTCCCATCGCTTTACCTTGAACCAGTTACTTTACGATTTTGGCAAAACGCCGGGTCAGGTGGCCGAATCCAAGGCCAACTATCAGGCCTCCAGTCATGATTATGCCAATAGCCGACAGCAGGTGGTGCTTAAGGCCAAGACCGCTTACTTTGGCTATTTGGCCGCCAAACGCGCCGCGGACGTCAGCCACAAGAACGTCGAACTCAATCAAGAGCTGGTCCGGCAGGCGAAAGGCTTTTATAAAGCCGGGATTCGGGCCAAAATCGACGTGGCCAAGGCCGAAGCCAATCTCTACGATGCCGAGTCTGCCCTGATCAAGGCCAAAAACACCTTTAAATTATCCCAGGTGGAATTGATGAACGCCTTGGGCCTGAAGACCTGGCCATATACCGAACTTAAGGATATCTTGGAGGTGCAGCCGATCCCCATCAGCCTCAAAGAGGCCAAAGAGCTGGCTTATCAGCGCCGTCCCGAGCTCTTGAAAAATCTATCGCAGCAGCAATCATCCAAGGCCGCCGTCCAGGTGGCCAGATCCGGGTATTTCCCCAGCCTCAATGCCTCAGGAATCCATAGCTGGCGGGGCAGTGATTACCCGCTGCGGGAGGGTTGGACCGTTGGCGTCGGGCTTAGCTTCCCGCTGTTTGAAGGTTTGGCCACCGTAAGCGACGTGCGCCAGGCCAAAGCCACGCTGCGTTCGGTAGAAGCCAATGAACAGGTGATTCGCCAAGATATTACTAAGGAAGTGGAACAGAGTTATCTGGACCTGATCTCGGCCACAAAAAATATCCGGGCCACCGCCAAGGCGCTGGAAGCAGCCGAAGAAAATCTGAGGCTGGCCCGGGGTCGTTATCAGGCCGGGGTCGGTTCCATCATCGAAGTGACCGATGCCCAGGTGCAATTTTATGATTCGGAGTTAAATCACATCCGCAGCTTGTATGACCATAAAGTAGCTCTGGCCCAACTAGATAAGGCGATCGGCACGCCCTATTAGGATAAAGGCGATTTCCCGGCCCTCTCATTGGAGCGGGGCGGCGGGTCACCATAGCCCCCGACTGGCAAGCTGCTCGATAAGTTCGGCGGCGGAAAAGAACTGCCAGGCCTGAAGGCCATGCTGACACGCGGCTGCAACATTGGGCCACAGATCGTCGATGAACAGACACTGCTCCGGCGGCTGCTCCAGGGCCGCAATCAGGGCCTGGTAAATACCCGCTTCCGGTTTCTGGCAGCCCAGTTGATAAGAAAGTATATAGCGTTTAAAATGACGCAAAACCCGGAATTTGGTCCGGACATAGTCAAGATGCAGGGGATCGGTATTAGACACAATCAATAAAGGGTAACGTTCTTGTAAACGGTCGATTACCGCTTCCATGCCCTCCTCGAGGGAAAAGATGCCGGTCCAATACTGGCAAAACTTTTCATAGGGCAGCGAACACGATAAACGGTCAATTAGCTGTTGATAAAACTCTTGGGTGCTCAAGCGGCCGGTATCATAAGCAGATTTAAGCGAACTGGCGAAAGTTAAGGCCAAAATTTCTTGGGGGTCCGCCTGGGTATAGGGAGCTAAATAGCGGACCAGTCTCATCTGATCCACCCGGATTAAGACATTTCCAAGATCAAAGGCAATGGCCGTCACCGGGGGATGGCGTTTCGGAGGATGCATAAGGGCCTCGTTAAGGTTTATAATAGGTAAGAGTTAAGTTATCAGCAAATTAAAGAATAAGTTCCTACAATTGCTTATCCGTAGGCAATAAAATTGTAAAGCAAAATCTTGGTTAATTTCAACCAAGTCAGGCCAGAAAGAGGAGGTATCGTGGCAAAGAGCACCGGATGGACATTTTTTTGGGCCATACTGCTGGGCATTCTATTAACCACGATTTTTTGGGTTTACAGCCCTTTTCTGCGACATAAGGTATCCAGCCAGGTAGAAGAGGCTTTACAAAACAAAGAATTTAGCATCCAGGCCACCAAAGGTACTGGAGAAGCGATTCAGGGTGCCCCGGCTATGGCCCAGGGCAATCGCTTCATGTTGGTCGCCAGCGGCAACCAGACCTTCCTGGCCGACCTCAAGGAAGGTAGGGTATGGCGCTACTTTCAACACACCCGCGAGGGCGGCTGGTCGCGGGAAGCGGAAGGGTTTATCCCGCTGAGCTTTCATTATCAAGGCAAAAAATTCTTTACCGCCAGTGAAGCCAGTTCTGGTCAGAGCACTGATCAGAAGGAAACCACTGGGGAATCAGCACCGGCTTCTAATTAACCTTGTTTCGTCGGCTTCTGGCCCAGGATTTAACCTGGGGCATACTCATTTTGGCGCTGGCCCTGGGGTTGGGACTTCAGTCCCATTGGCCTCTGGTACGCTTGGGGTTTAAGGGCGAGCTTGCTTCCCGGTTAGATGAGTGGCGGGACCAGTATCGCCAAGCCGAGTTTGGGGAGATCCAAACCGTTAACCTGAAACAGGCCTATGCCTTACATCGTCAGGGTCAGACCCTATTCATCGATGCCCGCCCCCGGTCCGAATTTCGGGAACTGCATATTGCCGGGGCGATCAACCTGAGCCCCGAGGACCTTCAGGATTCCGGAGATCAACGTTTATCCGGGATTGATCGCCAGTGCCAGATCGTGGTCTATTGTGGCCAGCAAAACTGCGATGCCAGTTTTGAGGTCGCGGAGCTCCTTCAGGCCCAGGGTTTTAGCCAGGTTATGGCCTTTACCGGAGGATTTCGTGCCTGGGATGAGGCTGGGTACCCGGTTGACATTGCGCCGTAAAGATTGGCTGGCCGCTTTTTTGCGCCTGGCCCTGGGTGCGGCCTTTGTCTATGCCGGGATCTGGAAACACTTTTACCCCTACCAGTTCACCGAAACGGTCATGGCTTATCAACTTCTGCCGCAGCCTTTGGTCGGGCTGAGCGTGGCCCTCGTCCCCTGGCTGGAAATGGTCAGCGGCGCGCTGCTCATCCTGGGTGTCAAACCGCGCAGTTGTTTGCTGCTGATCCAGGCGGTATTGGTAATTTTCCTGGTTATACTGGCCATCACCATGCTCCGGGGCCTAAATATTGATTGCGGCTGCGGTCTGTTTTCCGAGCGGCAGGTAGGATTGTTGGCTATCTTAGAAGACGTCCTGCTGTTGGGGCTGGCCGCCTGGCTCTATTGGCTGGAAGTTCAAAGACTTTTACCTGCCCGCTGATCTTTTGGCACCTTATACAGTTTTCTGTTAAAATGTTACATATAATCAATGTGTTAACTGATTAGTTTGTTACATTTGATTAACAACTTGGTATTAAGCCCCCTGGCACTCCCAACCGGACCACCAGTCCTGGCATCACCCCTGTTTGACCTTGAAGTTCCATCTCAAGCATGATAATAATTGAACAATCGGAGGGAACCTCTTGAAAGATCTCAAAACCTGGTGGCACAGGTTTCCAACCTGTGTCAGAAACTAAGCGCGGAAGGAAAACCATGAGCCGACTCTTCGACCTGCACGATTCGGTCGAAAAGAAATATATCTTTAACAGTTTCGTCATCTTAGTGGCCATTGTGGAGTTACTCATCTTCCTGGTGACCCTGATCTGGCAGATTGATGAAGGGGTGTTTTCGGAGCAGGTGACGGTGGTGCCCTTCCCTTGGAAGGAATACCTGTTGGCGTCGTTCACCGCGCCGATTGTCATGATGTTTATTTTCGGATTGATTATCAAGGGCTTCGATGCCTTCTGTGCCCCACCTGAAACCGGGCCCCAAGCTCAACCGGTCAACCGCTATCAACGTCTGGGACGTAAATGGTCCCAGGTTTCCTATGTGTTGGGGCTGCTGTTTTTGATATCAGTAATTTATGCCATTATCCGCCTGGAACAACTGCTGCCCATTCTCCAGAAGCTCTTTACCTTCTTGGGATTATGGGCCACCTATGTGGTTATCGGTCTCTGGGCTTTGGGATTGCTCTACTTCCCCATCAATTTAATTCTCCGTTACCGTTTGCAAAAAAAAGCGATGGAATATCAATATCTGCTTAGCATAGCCCAAAGTCATGGTCTGGTCTTGGGCGATGCCGCGCAGCAATTGACGAGTGCGGCCCCGGATGCGGAACAGCCCCAGCTTGATTCCTCCCCAGAATCTGCGCCTGCGGCGGCCCTGGAAGATCGCCGCCAGAGTTCTTAATACTGGATGGCCCGCCGGAGAAGTCGCATCGGTTATGTGCGGTAGGCCGGGATACCAAAATTTAGGACAAGATTATGGGTGAACTGCCCGCCGGCGCTAGAGAGGCTGAACCTCTGCTCCGGGCCGGGGCGCAAGAGTTGGGTCTGGAATTATCAGCGGTGACGGTTGATAAATTCCTGCGGTATCTGAGTGAACTCCAAAAGTGGAATGCCAGGATAAATTTGACCGGCCTGCGTACCGCGGGCGAAATCGTGCATAAACATTTTGTCGATTCCCTGGCCTTGGCGCCCTGGGTCCGCGATCTCACTAGCCTGGCCGATATCGGCACCGGAGCCGGGTTTCCCGGCCTTCCCCTAAAACTGGTGTTTCCGGCCCTGGCCCTCGCCTTGATAGAGGCTACCGGCAAAAAAGTCGCTTTCTTGCAATATTTAGTGGGGTTGCTGCAATTACCCGCAGTGGAAGTCAGATATTGCTATCTGACCCCGCAGTTGGCGCGTGATTGGGGGCCGGGCTTTCAGGGGGTAGTTTCAAGGGCTACTTTTAGTCTGTCCCGGTTCCTGGCTTTGGGGACACCGCTGCTCTGGCCCGGCGGTCGGCTGATCGCCATGAAAGGTCCCCGCCAGGCCGAAGCCGAATGGCCGGAGGTTGAACCCCAGGCTTTATCTTTGGGTTTAAGCAAACCTGAACAACATCTTTATACCTTGCCCCTGAGTGGGGAAAGGCGACAGGTAATTCTGTTTACCAAATTAGACTGAGGGGACCATATCTCTTATGACACTGATCGACTACCATGTTTGCTTATCTGATTAAACGTTTGCTGCTGATGATCCCCCTACTGCTGGGTATTACCCTGGTTTCCTTCGTGGTCATTCATCTGGCTCCGGGGTCGCCGACCGAAGTACAGACCATGCTCCAGCCCAAGGCGTCTTTGGAGGCCCAGCAACGCTTACGGGAGCTCTATGGACTGGATCGCCCCTTGCATGTGCAATACTGGGACTGGCTGCAACGGCTGGCCCGTCTGGATCTGGGGCGGTCCTTTTCACCCGACGCCCGGCCGGTGTGGGACAAGATCAAAGAGCGGATCGGGGTCACCATCTCCATCAACCTGCTGTCCATGCTGCTCATTTTAGTGATCGCCATCCCCATCGGGGTGATTGCCGCCACCTATCCTCATTCCTGGTTTGATCAGGCCACCACCTTATTTGTCTTTTTAGGCTTTGCCATGCCCGGTTTCTGGTTGGCCCTGCTGCTCATGATGCTTTTTGGGGTGTATCTGGACTGGTTACCCTTGGCAGGGCTGACCTCACATTTTTATGAGCGTTTTACCACCTGGCAGAAAATTCAAGATCTGGCTTATCATCTGACCCTGCCGGTGTTGGTCTCGGCCTTTGGGGGTCTGGCCGGGATGTCGCGTTATATGCGGGGCAATATGCTGGAGGTCATTCGCCAGGATTACATCACCACGGCGAGGGCCAAGGGCCTGCCGGAACGCACCGTCATCTTTAAGCATGCCCTGAAGAATGCCCTGATGCCGGTGATTACTATCCTGGGGCTGTCGGTGCCCGGACTGATCGGCGGTAGCGTAATTTTTGAGTCCATCTTTGCTATCCCCGGTATGGGGCAGTTGTTCTATCAGGCGGTAATGGCCCGGGATTACCCCCTGGTCATGGGGGAGCTGGTCATCGGTGCCTTGCTAACTCTATTGGGGAACCTCTTGGCCGATGTCAGCTATGCCCTGGCCGATCCCCGCTTAAGAACGGGCTGAACCATGGCAGGTGTGGCGCGACACCGAGAATTCTGGGCCCGTTTTTACCGCAATCGCCTGGCCCTGAGCGGTCTGGTGATCGTCTTGGGACTGTTTCTGGTCTCTTTCCTGGCCCCCTGGCTGGCCCCGTATGACCCTAATTACATTGACCTGGGGGCGATGCTGATGCCGCCCAGTGCCAATCATCTGTTCGGCACCGACCCGCTGGGCCGGGACGTATTTTCCCGCATTTTGTTCGGGGCCCAGATCTCCCTGAAAGTCGGTTTTGTGTCGGTGGGACTGGCCACCCTGATCGGGGTCTGGATCGGCGCTCTGGCCGGGTACTACGGGGGCTGGGCCGACAACATCCTCATGCGTTTTGTGGATCTCATGCTCTGTTTCCCGACTTTTTTCCTGATCCTGGCGGTGATTGCCATCCTCGAACCCAGTATCTGGAACATCATGGCGATCATTGGCCTGACCAGTTGGATGGGGGTGGCGCGGCTGGTGCGGGCCGAGTTCCTGTCTTTGAAGAATCGGGAATTCGTCCAGGCGGCCCAGGCACTGGGAGCCGGGGATGCACGGATCATCTTCCGACACCTGCTGCCCAATTCCCTGGCTCCGGTAATGGTCTCCGCCACCTTGGGAGTGGCCGGAGCCATCCTCACCGAAAGCGCCCTGAGTTTCTTGGGGCTGGGGGTGCAACCTCCGACCCCCAGTTGGGGGAATATCCTGACCGCGGGCAAAGACAATATTGAGATCGCCTGGTGGCTGTCGCTCTTTCCCGGATTGGCCATCCTGATCACCGTCATGGGTTATAACCTCTTAGGTGAAGGCATTCGGGAAGCCATTGACCCTCGCCTGAAAGAGTAAATTTTAACGGCTTGAATCGCTTAACCCTAAGCTTCCCTTCAAAAACAATAAATTCACCGTGTAACACCCTGATAGAATTAATTATCTTAAACCGGATAGCGAAAACCCCAACCGAAAGCAGTATAAATTATTGACAATCAGGGCTTCCTATCTTATTATTTGCCCAGGGCGGCGAAAACACCTATTTTCGTCAATTTACGAAAGGAGAGTGTATATGAAAAATATGCCGATTAAAGTTACCGTTTTTATGATAGCCCTGGTATTCTGCACTGGAGTTGCCTTGGCTCAGTATGCGGTTTGCCCTCCGGCCAAGATCGGCGGCCCAGTGGAAAAATCGTTATCGGCAGCCTTTTGTAATTATGAATCCTACACAGTAGACAAAAAGGCAGTACATCTGGACAAGGCCAAGAAGCTTCTTGAGGGGGTATTAAAAAAGGAACCCGACAATGCCATTGCCTTAAATAATCTGGCTGCCATTATGGTTGCCGAGGGTAAATTAGACAAGGCAGATACTCTTTTAGGAAAAGCGCTGGAGAGCCTGAAGGCCAAACCTTGCCTGGTCCGTTTGAACCGGGTGTGCGCGGTTAACAATATCTGCGTAGCGGTTGAACCGGTAGAGATGGGGGAAGGCAATCAGGACCTGGAACCCATGGTCAAATTTAATAAAGAAATGGTCAAGGAGATGATGGCCAGACTTAAGTCGCCTAAGGCCCACTAATTTATCGACGCCGCCCTTGGCAGGGTCCTTTGTCAAACGCTAATTGCAACGATTATAATACAAATCCACTCAACATTAATCCATTCCTT
>Ga0164318_10002111_pt1 | contig 18258 bp, 27 predicted proteins | sample GuaBasSedimGuay9_FD_113734 | JGI IMG/M metagenome (GOLD analysis project Ga0164318, IMG submission 113734) | Subseafloor sediment microbial communities from Guaymas Basin, Gulf of California, Mexico - Guay9, Core 4571-4, 0-3 cm | ecosystem: Environmental > Aquatic > Marine > Hydrothermal vents... | reverse complement strand
TTTATAGAGTAAGTTCCTTGTATCTGCAAATTAGCATTATCCAAAATTACATCATTGCCTGCTGGATCAAGTGTGAGGTCGCCATCGCAGAGTATCTGGTCGCCATTCACAGTAAGAGTGCCACTAAGAGTTAAATTGGTAAAAGTGGGGCTATCAGAACTTCCCAACCCTAATGTAGTTCTTGCTGTAGAAGCATCAGCATCATCTATTAAAGAACGCCCAAAAGAAGTCAAAGTCGTTAAATCCGCTGTTCCTGAACCTGTAAAATAAGGAAGTTTGTCTGCCGCAGAAGTCAATCCCGCCAAAGCGGTTAATTCTGCATCTAAAGGCTGAAAAATTTTTGTTTTAAGAGTATTTAAAGTAATTTTTTTAGTTTCCGAAGCAGAAATATCAACAATAGCCAGTAAATCTGTTGAATCAGGCGTTGTTAATTCTGTTAAGTTTGATATTTTTTTGTCTGCCATATTTATGGTTTTGTCTCTTTAGTAAAAGTTGTAATAATCGACCCAGAATCTTCTAATAAAATATAAGAATCATCTTCATTTAATAAATTATAATTATCTTCTTGTAAAAGAGTAAATATCCTTTCTTTATCATAAGTTGTTGTTGGTTTTTTTTCTTTTGTGTAAGATGTTGGCATATTAATCCCAAAGTTCAGTAGTTGTTTTTGTTCTTTGTTTTTCTAATGGGTTAATAAATCTTTCTTCCCTGCCAATATTTCTTGAAGTTAATTCTTTCAGCATTTCTTCTCGTCGTCTTTCAAATTTCGCTAAAAATTCACGATATTTATTCCACATTTCAAACCACGAAGCAATTTCTGTTGTTGCTCCATCAGCAATTAAATCGTGATATTCTTTTGGAATAACAGGCACATCAGAGCTTAATGTAAGGGCAGAAGGTCTGGCTATATAATAAATTTCACCACCATTAGCAACATCGGATTCTGGAGTAGGTTTAATCCTAAAATAATTATTTGTAACATCAACTATCGGATTTGAAGTTGAAATATCTTCCTCTTCAGCTTGTATATTTTCAACTAAAATAGGGTCATAAAAAGTTGCTACTTTGTAATCTGATTCGTCAGTCGGTGCTGAATAAGCCAATCTAATTTGCTTAACCTTCATACAATCTGTAGGTTGAGAGTATAAACTGGAATTCTGAACTAAATCAAATTTCGCTTTTTGCTCTTCAAAAAAATCTTGATTTATCTCAGCTAAATCAGCAGCCAATTTTAAATATATAACATTAAGTTGTTCATCTATCGCTGAGTTCGCTAAAGTAGTTGTAGAACTTATTTTAAGTTTTCTTCTAACTTGGTCCCTTAGAGTTTTAAGATTCATCAAACTATCTTGTCTTATTTAAATAAAAACCCAAAATTAACTTTTTTATTTTAATTTTGGGCTTCATTTTAATATTATTTTATATATTTTCTACAAACTCACACCATCTATCAATATGCTTTCTTATATCATAATTCTCTATTACATCATCAAAAGCATTTTTACCTATTTTTTTTCTTATTTTAGAGTTTTTAATCAACAATGTCAAGTATTTCTCCCACTCTTTATAGTTATCTGCCAAAAAACCTGTTTTCCCTTGTTTTACACAAGAAGAAAAATGATGAGTTGAATAAACCGCAGGAATTCTATTTATAGAATATTCCAAATATTTGCATTGCGACCTGCAATTGTTGAAAATGTTTTTACAAAGCGGAGCAATAGCAATATCCGCTTGTAAAGAAGCTAAAATATACGGCCAAATATTTGCTGGTGCTGGTAAAATTGGTTCTCTGTTCTCTGGCAAGTCATCAAAAAAATCTTTGCCATAAATAAATTGTGCCTGCAAATCAGTGCTTTTTGTCCCAGCTATTCCTGAATAAATGAATTGAACTTGCGGATATTTTTTAAGAATTCTCTTTAATACTGGTTTTATCCATAATAAATCTGGTTTATGAGATTTTGACCCTGCCCACAATAAACGAATTCTATCTGTAGTATTTGGATGATATTCTTTTAACCAATGCTCTAAATCGCAATAGTTGGGAAAAACCAAAGATTTTTTTGCCATCCATCCATACATTTTATTTAAAAGAGGAACTGTAGTTATAAATCCATCACACTTTCTTAATACCCTCCAAATCCGCCAAAACCATCTTATTTTTTTCCATCCTTCTGTTTCTTTATAAGCATAATGACCTTTAGGAACTATATGTATCAAATCATCGCATTCAAATATAACTTTCTTTCCTTTCTTTTTAACATAATCAATTAAATGAAATCCAAATATCATCTCAAATATTACTAAATCTGCCCACTCTATCTTCTGTAAAACATTTTTGGTATCGTGAGATTCAAAAATTACTTGATGTCCTCTTTTTTGCATTTCTTTTAACTGAGGAATCAAACGATAATAGCGAGAACCAGTATTATTGTGAAGACAGAAAACTTTCATTTTTTTATTTCTTTTTTACTTATTCTTTACCAAATAATCAATAATTTCATTTATCTTTCCCATTAACTGTTCAGGAGATGCTCTATAAGTCATATCAAATTTTTCAATTTTTTTAGTTTCTTTTTTTACTTCTTTAGCTTCCTTCTTTTTTCTAACCATACTTCTGTCATTTCCTGAGGAGCTAATTCGCTTATAAATTTGAATTGAGCTCCTTCAGGAATCTGACTTATTATATTTTGATAACATTCGCCTATTGGGTTTTTTGTCCCCTCTCGGGCATAGGCGTGCCCGTGACCTTTAATAATCTTAACATTTGGTATTTTTTCTTCAAACGACCAATTATATACATAAACCTGAAGTCCTTCCGGCACACTTCTTGGAAAATTCCTATCAATTGCCACAATATATCCCCTTTCTTTTAAAGCAACTAAAGAATCATAAGAATATTGCCAATAAGGCGCTTTAAATATTTTTTTATATTTTAATCCTACCTCTTTCCATAAATTCTCAATTGCGTCTAACATCTCATTGGCTTTGTTATAAGGACAATCAAATTCAAATGTTGTATGAGAAAAGCCGTGAATCGCTATTTCCATCCAATCATAGGAATTTACAATTTCTGCCCATTTTTGATATTTTTCTTTTGTAAAATGTTTCCAATTTTCTTTTAAAAAGAATTCTTTAGGAAAAGGAATTGTAAAACAAGTAATTTTAAAATTCTCATAATGTTGCTTTATTCTTAAAATATCCTCATTCCCAGGAAGCAGTAACCCATAATCGTCTATATCAAGCACAAAAACTGATTGAGATGTTTTAACTTGCATATTGTCTTATTAATTTATCCACAAATTTAATATTTTCATTTAGTATATTTTTATGCCAATGATGATATAAAATAAGCGAAGGAACTGACCAAACCAAATATCCTTTGAAATAAAGCCGGGCAATTATCTCTTGATCCTCACCTGCTTGTTTTCCTTTAGCTGCACAAAATTTTTCATTCCATCCTCCATATTTCCTTAATGCCTGTGTTGGTATTGTTAGGCCATTACCTGTAGCTATGTTCCAAGGTTCTTTTGGCAATAAAACAGGATCTTTTGGAATTACTTTTTTTCTTAATCTATAATCTAAATCAACCACTCTATCTCCCTCTATATTAATTCTTATTCCACAAATTAAAAAATCAGGATTAACCCATTCATTTAAAATTTCCAAATAATTTAATTCTGGAAAACTATCACCCATTATAAAAACGCAATAATCTCCTTTCGCTTTTTTAATTCCTTGATTCAAATTTTTTGATAAATTCCCAGTGTTTTTTCTCAATCTGTGATAATAAACCCCAGGAAAATAAAATCTTCTGAAAAATTTATCTGTTCCATCAGTTGAACCATCATCACACACGTGCCACTCAAATGACTTATAAGTTTGTCTTTTTAAACTTTCAATCAGTTTTAATAAATAATGTTTTTGATTGTATACTGCTGTTATTATTGAAAATTTCATAATATTTTATTCTTCAGTTAATTTTTTGTTCCTTTGCCATAAATCCAAATCCCATATTGACAAAAATACTGCGGGATTTTGTAATATCTTTCTAAAACCTCTCTTATATCATTTAATGTTCTAAAATCATATTTGTGCCATTTAGAAACTTCCAAGCTGTTTAATGGCACTGAAAAAACCAATTCTTCTCCCCTTAACTGACTTAAAAAGAAATCAGGTCTTTCTAAATGCTCTATTACTTCTAAAGCAATAGTAATTTCGTGGTCTGGCAATAAATCTTTTTCCAAATCCGCTTTTATAAACTGAACCTTTCCTCTTTTAAACGGATATTTTTTCGCATAATTTAGAGCATCTTCGTTATAATCTACTGCTATCACTTTTTTAGCCACTAAGGAATATAGATAAGTTCCCAATCCGCAACCACATCCTGCATCCAAAACAACTTTATCTTTGCAAAAATTCATTGCAAACAAATACCTTTCTAAATTAACTATTACTTCTTTAAATCCTGCTTGGGCAGGAATAAAAAATTCACTTGTCTCCTTCATACCTTCTTTTTCTTTCTTAATTCTTCTTGTTTTTTAAAGTATTCAGGATAACGCTGATGTTGTCTTTTTGTCCCTTCTTGATGATAAACTCTTAATTCTTCCACATAAAACAAAGAATATCCAATACTTCTAGCATATTGAGAAATGATATAATCTTTGTTTCCAACAATAAACTGGTCTTCTGGAAATCTAAAATCATCATAAACCTCTACAGGAGACGCCCAAACAATTCCTCCCAAAAACGGCACAATTCCCAAAACTCTATCATTGATTAAAACATAAGGCGAACCTTTCATTCTTCTTCTTAATACTCCTCCCGGCGAATCTTCCAATCCTTCTACATAAGGAGACAAAATAAGAGTGCGATTCCTTTCAAAAATCTCAATCATTACTTTTAACCAGTTAGGAGTCATAAACTCAGCATCATCATCTACTTTAATCAAAATTTGCGGTTTTATTTTTTCTTTAGCAATTTCAACTGCCTGATTCCAACCTATTGCTATTCCCTTATTTTTTTTATTTCTTTTAATGTAAATTTTTAGTGGTTTCATGTTGACATATTATGATATTGTTATTAAGATAGATTAATGAAAAGAAATATTTATTGTTTATTCATCATATTGATTATAACAAGGAAAACCACCATCCTAACAATCTAATCTGTCTTTGTAACTCCTGTCATTCTAAAACTAATTTTAATCGCCCTTATTGGCAATCTCGCCTTCAGCACCCTCAACAAACTCGACAGGAACTCCATTCTTCTTAGCCCATTTAACAAGCCATTCTATGCTTCCATCGTTACTAGCATTATCTATAACTATCCATTCAAAAGGATAGTTATTTGTTTTTATCATGCTTTGCAACATTTTCTGAAAATAATACTTCCTGCCTGCCGTTAGAGTAAAAATTGCTACTTTTAAAGGTTTTTTCTTACCTAAAATAGTTTTTGAAGCATAAATTTCACAATCAGCAGGGTTAAAATAAGTAGGCAAATACTTTCCTTCTTGGTCGTATTCAACCTTAAACTTATTAGAAATTGATTTTTTCTGCAGATAAACTTCGGTAATAATTATGGGAATGTGTAAAAATTTATATCCCCTTTTTTGAAGACGAAGCCATAAATTCCAATCTTTAAATTTGGGAATATTCTCATCAAATCCTCCTACTTCTAAAAGACATTCTTTTTTCACTCCTATTACTGACATTGCGATATAATTCATTTTTTGAAGTAATTTGGCACTGAAATCAACAGACCAACCAGGTTTCATTTTGCCTTTTTCTTCTATTAAATAATCCCCATAAACCACATCCGCTCCAGAGTGTTGAAGGTATTTAAAAAGAATTTTAAGAGCATCCGGTCTATAAACATCATCATCATCCAAAAAAGTTATAAAATCACCTGTAGCGTTTTTTATTCCCAAATTTTTAGGATAACTATCATATCCACAATTTTTTTTGGTCTTTAAATATTTAATTCGTTTGTCTTTGAAACTTTTAACTAATTTTTCTGTTCCATCAGTTGAACAATCGTCAACTATTATATATTCAAAATCCTCAAAAGATTGCCTTAAAACTGACTTAATTGTTTTCTTTAACAGCTTTTTACGATTATAAGTTGTTGTTATACAAGTTATTTTTGGCATAATTTTTACTTCGAGGAAGAGTCGAACTCTTCTAAAAGGCGGACAAGGACACCTTTGAAGAGCCGAATCTTCCCCAGAAGAGTCGACTACTCCTCGAAAGGGACGATTAACCACCTTGTCTAACTCCCCATCGCCCCAAAGGGTCTGCTTGAGTAAGAGAGGGCAGACTGACCTCCCGTTATTAGATTAGAATATTATTCAAGCGAACTTGAAGATTCTAATCTAATACCTCGTGAATTGCTCAAAACTTCAGTCGCTACTACAAATCTATAACCATAAGTGCAATAAGTTCCCAATTCAGAACCTTTTGCTGGCTCATTAATCACTACTTCCAAATCTCCTAATTCTGATTGACCAATAAAATCGGGGCCGAAAATCAAAGTTCTATAAACATCCACATTAGCAGAACCAGAATTTACCAGAACTGGAATAGTAGGAGCCAAAGCAAATCTCACACCCCAAATTCTTCCAACTTCACCCTCAATATCATATTTAACAGTATCTCTATACTTAACATAATCCTGCCAGTTGCTGTCGGATTGGAGATCATAGGCCACGTCAGGATGAACTAATCCGACATAGAACCCATCAGGCCATCGTGGAACAGAACTTAACTGAAGCAATCTTACTGCTTTCCTAATGTCTGTAATAGTAGCTGAACTGGCTGAAACAATGTTTGACCTATGACTTGCGCCACCAGCAAACATAACAGTTCCACCAGCTAAAGCCTTAGCTAATACAGCATCATCCAAAGTTTTAGCAGCATCTTTTGCCAAATCAGCAATAATTTGCTTCTTAGTTCCATCAATAGCAGTGTCCATAAACAATCGACTATTCTTTACCAAGTTTCCATATTCAGTCAAAGTTCCAGAAATTCTGGTTGCTGCAGTAGAACGAGTAGTAGGATCAGCGCCTTCAGTCAAAGTTCCACCCGACGGACTTACTTTTGAAACTCCTACCCACCAAACAACCTTCTTTTTTAATCTTTGCTTTTCAGCAAAGTTTGGACTATATCTTCACCCAAATCTTTGGGGTGTCCTGTTTATAGTCTCTGAGGACTTCCTTGCTGCTTTATATTCTTCATAAAATCGCTGGTCTATTTCTGTTTGCTTCTTATGTCCACCATTTATAAATCTTCCTTTTTCATCACGCACATATGTTAAATTTTCTTTCATCCGATAAAGGGTAAAATCTCTTACAATTTTTGCTAACTTCCTTTTTATCTGGCTCCGCAAATAAGGAAGAATAATATCAATAAACTTTACTCTCGCTTTCATCTGTTTAATCACAACACTATAACAAATCCTTCTATTTCTTTTTCTTCTATCGTCTGTCCTAATCCACATTTTAATTCCATTTTTTTTCAAAAATCTGATAAAAATTTCTATTAAATCAGGATCTGTGTTCGTAAACATTACCATTCCTTTATAATTCCACCATTTTTTATATTTATGTTTTGTGATTATGAAAGAACCTTCTCCTTCCATTAGCCCAGCAATATATGCAGTAAGGATTGCCTGCTGATTATCGATTGTTTCATCCATAAGATTATTGCCTAAGTAGCACTTATGGCTTTACGACTTCCCAGCAAATAGCAGGATTTATACAGGGCAAGGTTGTCTACTTACCCTGTCCCTTGGGGACTTTAGCAGTCTTTGTCAATCCTTTCATTGCTAACCAGTCATACAGATTTTCAATAAAGAAATCGTGCCAATATTGACGAAGAGCTTCTGAAGTCGTAGAGGTTGTACCTGTCGCCACAGTATTGCCTTGTCTTTATTATATTTTTATAATCGACCTTCTCTTTGGAGACGTTTAAGTATTTTCTCTCGCTTTTCTAAAGGCAATTTTCTCAATGCTTTAAGATCAAGCTCTGCAGGTTCACCCTCTCTTATTCCTTTTCCTGTTTCAGGAGTAGTAGAAATTTTTTCTACTCCTTCTTTTTCAGCCATTTTAATAATTATCTCTTCTAATTTAGGAGCCAATCGAGTTTCCCAAAGTTCCCAATAAGAAATTTTGGGATTAACTCTTCCTAAATCTCTCAATTCTTCTCTAAACGGTTCAACTTCAGGATTTTCTTTAATAAATCTATCAAGTTCTCTTTCTTCTTTGCTTAATAAGGTTTCTCGTTCTAATTCCCGAAATTTTTTTTCTAATTCAAACACTCTTTTCACTTCTGGCTTCTCTTCATCTAAAATCTTCATAAATTCTTCTTTCTCTCGTTCTATTTTTTCTCTTTCTTCTCTTTCTCTTTCCAGTTTTCTTTCCAAATCAGGAATAATTTCGTTTTTAATCCTTTGAACTTCTCGTGTAGAATCAGCAAATTTCTTTTTCCAATATTCTCCAGCCGTCTCCTCAGAGATTTCCTTGTCTTTTTTAGGCTCCGTTTCCTCTTCTTTGGGCTCTGTGGTTGGAAGGTTCTCCTTGTCAAGAGTTTCTTCGCCACCAGCTTCCTCAGAATTAGAAGTTTGGATTTCCTCTTTTTCCATTGTATTTTAAACCGTTCCGCTTATCACGGAGTTAGGTTATTGTTATTTTAATTTAATAATCGACCTTTAAGGTTGAACATTATGTCTTGCACAACATTTTCTATACGCCTCACCTGTTCCGTGTAAAATACGACAAGCACGATGCACTACTTTTGCTTTCTGTTCTGATGTTATTTTTGTTTTTGATTGTTCAACTCGACTTAAAGCATTCCGAGCGTGTGTTGCATCAGGCATTGGAAATCTATATTTTTTTCTGCCTCCTCTTGGTCCTGAAACTTTCTCAATAAAAGTAGCAGATTTCTTTCTAACAGAAGTTGCAATCGCTTTTCCTGCAGTTTTTCCTTTTCTTCTCATAAACCTTGCAGGTGATGGCTTTAAAGCTTTTCTGGCTTTTAATATATTTCGTTTTGCAGCTGCTAATTGAGCTTTAGTAGCCATTTTATTCCTTGTCCAATTTTTCTTCAATCTTTTCTATCTCTTGCACTTGGTCAATACAATCTTGAATGTCAGTTTTTAAAGATTCCAATATTTCAATTATCTTTTTTAAATTGCCGACCTTTTCATCATCTTCAAAATTAGCTGGGTTTTTGTAATATTCAATTTTTCTGTTTAAAAGAGGCTCAAAAAGCTTTTGCCACCCTTCACTATTCAAAAGGGATTCAGCCAATCTTGCTTGTTCTTTAAGTTCATTGATTGATTTTTTTATTTCTTCTTTTTTCATTTTCCTCTTAATGGTCTATTTCTTAATCCGCCTCTGTCTCCACCTCTTACACCTATTTTCCCTTTTGCTCTCCACTTGCTATAACAAATCGCAATAATCTGGTCTCTTGGTCTATTAGAATCTAAATGAGATAATGTTTCAACACATCTGGAAATAAAAGCATCTCTTTCTTCATTTGATTTTGGCGTTGGAACTGGCATATTACTCTGTATAATTTATAGTTATATTAACTACATTATTGACTTCTGCTGGTTTAGCTCTAACAATAAGAGCTTGACCAGATTTTAAAGTCAATTCGTCGACCATATTTATTGGAATTCCTTTTTCTAATTGAACCGAAGTAATCTTTTTTGTTTTACTTTCATCAACCTCTGGATGAGCGTGAAAAATTGCAGAGGTTTTAACTTTTTTACCAATAATATTACTCTTAACCTGTTCTGTAATATCTCTAACAGGTTTTTCTTCTCCTTCTCTCGGTTTTGGTATTTCCACCGCTTCTACTGGACAAGAAAGAATTGAAATTTCCATAGGAAAAGACACATCTGCCTCAATTTTAGAAATCTCAAAATTTTTCTTTGATTTGTTAATCATTGCTAAACAATTATATCCTGATATATCTAAAACTACTTGGCGATGATGCAAAATAAACATTATTTTTTCTTGTCCTTATTTTTATTTTTCTGCTCTTGTTCCTGAATTAATTCCAAAGCACCTAAAATTCTCTGATTTCTCTGGGTCAGTTGCTGGATTATTCGTTGATTTTTGTTAAATTCGTCCACTAATTGTTGTTTTTTTTGTTTTAAATCCATTTTAGTTTTTAAATATTTTTTAAAAGCGACCTTTTTATGTTCCTACTCCTAATAATGATAATGTTGGTGGAGCTGCTCCTCCCCCTGCTGTATAGGTGCAGTAGATGGAAACGTTAAAATCTAAATCTGAATCTGTTACTGTCCACGGATTTTCATCTCTAAGAGTTGTATAACTTCCTGATTCACTATACCAATGTTTTGTTGAGCCATCATCATACCCTAAAAAAGCATCATCAAGAGAATCAGGTCCTCCTATAGCGTTTAAAATATAAGTATCTTGTGATAAACTTTCATTATTTGTCGTAAAATCATACCAAGTATGTTGGTCGGTGATAGATAAAGAAGTTATTTCCTTTTTAGCAACTTCACCGTGACTATTACTACCCTCACTATCTTCATCATTCACAAAAGCAGTAACATCTATAGTTCCACTCTGTCCAGCCCATGTTGATATATCAACTGTAATTTTATCTAATGTTCCCGCTGCTGGACAATCATAATTTCCTCCCCTTCTATAACCCGTTCCACCATACAATATTGCCGTACCACTTGAACCTAATGTATCATACCCAAAAGTCGGGTCAACCTTTACAGGATAAACTGCTTTATTCAAGAAATTCTGGTCAATTTCTATTGTTAGAATTCCTTTTTTCTCATCTATGTTTAATTTTCCCCAAGTCCAGTTTCCATTGGCGTCTGTTATTTTCGGTCTGTAAATATGGAATGCCTTGCCTGCTCGGTAATTCTTGCCTTTCATCTTGGAATAATCGCCTGATTTACTTTCGTGGTAAACCGCATAAGAACCAACTACATTTTCGGGTCTGTGAATAATTACATTTCCGTCTTTATCATAGCAATCGGTTGCTGTGCATTTAACAACTTCTGGTTCGTGTTTTTCTTCGTTAAGCGGTGGCTGGTAGTAAAACTTCAATCCTTTCGTTTTAATCGTGAACTTTAACTTATTTGTGCTTGGCTTTTCTTTTAAGATAACCTCAAACTCATAACCGCCTTCTCTTAATTTTTCATTCGGTTCTATGTTGTAAAAGTGCAGTTCTTTTTTTCTTTTGATATACTTTAATTTTTTGCCGATTCTTCTAATAAGCGGTAATCTTTTCTCGTCGTCCACTAATCTGAATGAGGCATTACACTCATTTGACCACTTTAAAATCTTTATCTGTGGCTTAAAATCTGGCTGTTTGTCATCACCAATAACAACCTCAAGACGCTCTCGCCAGTCGTTCTTCTGAATGTGCTTCCAAGTTGTAGTGTTCAATTTAATCATACCTAAATCTCAATGTAGCAAAGATGCCCTGAAACCGCATTTGCCGCTGATAAGTTAAGAACTAATCCTTCACCGCTTGCCGTCTCAAACAATCCCACTGGGCTAAAAGGACAAGAAATACCGCCATTAGCCGCAAATTGCATATCTCCTGACAATGTAGTGCCGCCAGATGATTTCCATTGAACCGTTGTTGCCGCTCCACAAACCAAAGAATACTGCAAAACCCTTATTTTCTTACCTGTAACTGCTGAAACAATTGTATTATCCCCTGAACTTGCCACATCTATTTTGGCAAACTTTGGAGTTAAAGCGGTTGTTCCGTTCTGAATTGCGTCTGTCGCCAATTTAGCGGTAATTGTATCTTGGGTAGCAGCTAAATTCCTTACATCTAAATCAGTGGCTGAAACCGTAACCGAACCATCAACCGTAATTGAACCGCCGGCATCATCTATTGAAATCACATTGCCGCCGTCCTGAATTGAAACCGTATTCCCCACCGCAACTTCTAATTGATTAGAAGCGTTAACTGAAGCAACCTCTGTGCCATCTGTTATTTTTACCCTGCCAATCGTGTTGTCCCCTGCTGGAATGGCAGAAGCGATATCCACATCGCCTATATTATTTGTTCCAGCTGGTAAACTTTCCCCAAATTTAATATCGCCAATATAAGTGCCGTCTGTTGGAGAAGTTAGTTTTACCGCTTCGCCATCTAAAGTAACTTTAACATCATTTGTCTGCGTTCCAGCTGAAATATCGCCTATATTTACATTCCCGCTTATTGAAACCGAGCCGTCAACTGTTAAACTTCCGCCATTATCAGTTACAGGAATAGAAGAATTTTTAACATCAACTGGCAAAGGTGTTGAAGCAGAAACCGTTTTTAAAGTGTCAGAAGCGTCTTCCCATAAAATTGCTTTCCCAGTTATTGTTGCATCTGTATCGCCTTCTGTATATTCTGTTCCGCCACCGCCACCCGATAATACATCAACTTGTAAATGACCATCGGCATCAACCAAAGGAATATAATTCGTTCCAGAACCATCTTTGGCAGTATTTACCCATATTTGAACAGAATCTTGAGTTTTAATTAAATTCCTAATATCTAAATCTGTTGCAGTTACTGGTAAAGAACTGTTGGTAACATTCACATCTTTTGTCCCTGAATTATCCGCTTCTATCTGAACTGGCATATTCAAATTGCCAGAATAATAACCTACATCAGTCCAAGTATTAGCATTATCTCTAACTTGAGTTTGAGCAATCCCGCCTCCTGCTCCACCTGCCACCACATTAACTTTTAAATATCCGTTACTATCCAATTGCAATGGCTTAATAGTATCTGAATCTTCCGCCATTGCAACCGTGCCAGTAATAGTTGTATCTGTATCACCTTCGGTGTATTGAGTTCCCGATGTTCCTCCAGATAATACATCAACCTGAAGATGTCCATCTGAATCTACTAATAAATAATAATCATTTCCTGAACCGTCTTTTGCTGTATTTCCTCCTACTGGTAAAGGTAAAAGAGGGTTGCCGTTTTTGTCTGTTAAAAATCTTGGCGCAGTCCTTGAATATGTCATTATACATTACCTTCTGGCCTTGTCACCATAGGACTTATTGCTTTTTTTAAAATTGCCTCTTCTGTTAATCCCTCTTTTGTGGCTGGTTTTCTGGGAACTTCCCCTATTGTCATTGGTGGAATCATTGTTGGCGTTTCTGGAGTTTTACTTTCTTCAAAAAAATATTCTATATCCCCTTCTCCAGCGTTTTCCAACCATCTCTTATAAATCTTAACAGGTAAATCAGGATAACGAGCCAAAGTAGAAGCATCTTTCAAAACCACAGAAGCAAAATCTATTAATTGCTTTTGTTTTACTGCTCTTGGAACTAAAGTTGTTCTGTCAGCAGAAATTTTAATATCATATTTGCCTTTTATTTCTTCTGGTTTTACATCTATCCAAACTTCCTCTTTATCATTTTCTAAAACTTTTAAAGAAGGAATTTCTTTAACGTGAGCTAAGTTAATAGCTAAAATCATCTGCCCCAATTCTCCCATTGCCTCTTTAATATTCTGGTCCACTATATCTAACAAAGTTAAAACATTTTGGTGTCCTAATGCTGCCTCTGTAGCAAACTTTGCTCCAGGTATTCCTTTAAGCAAATTAACCACCATAGAGGCTTCCTGAAATTCTTTATCAAGTATTTCAAGCATTTTAATAGCAGAAGGTTTAATATCAGGAACTTCATCTGCCTTTAAGGCATCACTTAATGGAATTCCTGGCGGACATCTAACTGTTGTTATACCTCCTGGTCTTCTTATTGGAGCTTTAGGAAACAACGCTACTCCTTCCCGCTTCAACCAACCAGCATTATTAATAAGAGAAACATTATCAAAAATTTCATTCATCATATCATTAAACGCTTTCTGAATTTTAATTGTTGGTTCAATCGCTCCTATATCATAAGCTCTATTCGGAAGAGGATTAACTTTCATTCTTACTTTTACAAAAGGCATAAACGGCTTTCCATCAGCATCTTTGTAAGGATTATCAAATTCTCTTATTTTTTTCCATCCTACAGAAGTAGGAGCAATAGTAATACATTTTTCTTTTGTCCATCTTTCTAATAAAATAGTTTCATCATCTGAAGTAGAAGACAAAACTGTTTCATCATAAGAAGCAAAATCTCTTTCTTCTTCCATTTCTAAAAGAGCATTAGTGCTAATAACTAAATTTCTGGTCGCATTATATTTTTTATCTTCTTTAACGTCTTTAATTGATTTTTTAACAAGATGAATTACTGATGGACTATCTTGAATATCTCTATAAAAATAATCAAAAAATACACTTGGTAAATTAACTACCTCCATAAATGGTTCTTTTTTTTCTTCGTTCCATCCAACTTTCATTATTCCATTTCCAAATAAAATTGCCTGTTTTATCCAAGTAATAAGTTTTGAACGAGCTTTTAAAACTTTTCTCCATTGATATTCCATCCATTTTTTGACAATAATTGCTTTTTGAGTGTCTTCTTTTCCTTCTGCTTCTGCTGTTATTGTTTGATTTGGTCCTGCTAAAAAAGATGCTAATAATTCTACTGCTTCGTGAGTTTTAGGAATAAATAAATTAGCTAAAAAAGGATTTTTTGTAGTATCAATCCAAGAACAATACATTTTCCAACAATCAACCCAAACTCGTCTTCTCCCTCTGGAAGCTTCTAAATAATATGCTTTTTCATCCTTAATTTTCTTAACTAATTCTTCCTCTATTATCACTGTTTTTTTCTCTTCTTTTTTTTGAGGAAAATTAAGTATATTTGCCATTTAATAATTTGTCCTTAATCTGAATAATGAAATCTTGATTTTTGCCCTTGCTCATAATAATACTGTTCTTCCCTCTCAAATTCTGATAATTTTTTAACACTTGGGTGATAAATCGGTTTCTCTGTCCCCCATACTGCTAATGCCAAGCTCATAACTCTGTCATTTGTTAATCCTTCTGGCCAATCTATCTTTATTTCCCTTCCCTCTAATTGATATTGACAAGATTTTAGTTCATCTATCAATCCCGGCTCATTTGGAATTTTTATTTTATCTTGTTCCAATAATATAGCCAAATTTTCCAACAGCTGTCGCCGTTTTGTCTTGGTAAAAACAAAGGGCAAAACCATTAAACCTTGTCTGGTTAAATCCTCGTAAATAGGATCTCCTACTCCAGTGCTGTCTAATATCACATTGGCATTGTTAAATCTGCGTGCCATTGCCTCTATCTTGGCTTTTTGTAAGTTCCAATCCACCTGACTAAATCTTTCCTGATTGCCCACCCGAAAAGTATTTAAGTCAAAAGGAGTTAATACTGTCCAGTCCTGATATTTAGCTAAATCCACGCCAAGTTGAAAAGATTTTCCCTCTATTATTTCTATTTCTCCAGACCATAAATTCTGTTCTATCCTCTTGAAAACCTGCGATGCTCCAACCAAAAACTCACACATAAACTCTTGGCTATAAAAAGCTCCTGTCATCTCTCTTTTAGCTTGTTTTAACTCTTCCTCTGGTATTACTTTTGTGTCTTCTACAGTTTGAAAAAACCAATCCCAGTATTTTCCTTTGTTCTGTTTAGCATATTCAAACAATTTCCAAGCGTGATTTTGTCCTTGCGGCGTAAAAACAAAAGTCGCTGTTCCTTTGTTTTCTGTTAATACAGGCCTAATAATCTGTGTCCAGATTTCTTCTTTCATCTGGGCATATTCATCAAATACTACATCTATAGGATTAGTCCCTCTCCAAGAATCAGGTTTATCCGCTCCTCCTAAAAGCCATAAAGAACCATTTTTTAACTTTAAAGACATCTCAGTTTCATTTTTCTTAACTATCAAAACTTCAGGCCAGTGTTTCATCATCTCTCCATCCTGCCAAATTACCTTTTTCGCTTGAGTGTAAGTAGGTAAAAGATAAAGATACAGTCCTTTTCTGCTAACTGCTCTTGTTATCTGTTGGTTCAGCGCTACCTTTGTCTTGCCCGACCTCCTGTGCATCACCACCACCTTGTTTCTTGCTCTGCTTTGCAGAATAGGAAGTTGATACCATCTCGGCTGGAATTGATATGGTATTGTCAAGCTGACCATAGTTTATAACATTTATTTCTAATTCTCCTTCCATTTTATCCGGCTCTTTCCCATAAGTTCTCTCTGTTATATCTTTCCAGAAATTGTAATTACCTTTTAATCCTGATTTTATTCCTTGTTTCATTAGTTCAATATAAATTCTTTCTACTTTTTCTTTATCTTTTATTTCTAATTTCTCTGCTATCTCTTTTGCTGCTTGTTTAAAATCAGTAAAAAAATCCCTATACTTTCTGCCAGGACCAGGTTTAGTCCCCTTTACAAACCAACCTTTTTCATCTCGTTTATACCCGTGTTTGTCTATTTTAATTTTTCGGTTTTTTTGGTTTTTCTCCGCCATATAACATTTATTTTCCATTTCATTCCTCTCTAAATAAAAAACCCAAAACAACTTCATTTTGGGCTTAATTTTTATTTTAATATTTATTTTCTTATTTTAACAAAACCATAATCTTTGTCAAGTATTTACTCATTCCAATAAAGCAAACTTTTCAATTCTTTCAAATTCTGCCAAAACTTCTTAAAAGGATAATAATCAGTAGTAATATATTTTTTAATTTCATCTCTTAATTCTTTGGTATTTTCAAAATAAAATTCTATTCTTTTATGATTATGATAATATACAATTCTCCATTCTTTTATTTGAAATCCTTTTGTTTTAAGTATAGTTGCCAATAATAAATCAACTGTCTTAAAATATTCTAATGTTTTTTTTATATTTTCCTTTTCTCTGTTTTCCATTTCATCTTTTTATATTAAAGGTTTAGGAGTTAAGTTTATTCTTTTTTGAGCGATTTTAATATAATCTTTTTAATACATTTATTTCTATTATATCACCTTTTTTAATTTCTGGCAATTTCATTTTATGATTATTTTTCCAATTTCTTTCCGCATCTTTTTCTTTCCGCATCTTTTACAATAATACTTAGTGGTACAAATTTCTCCTTCAATATATTTGTATGTCATGCAATCAAATGTTTTTTCTTTTGAAATAACTTTTTTCTTGATTGCTTTATCTTTATAAATCAAACAACCACAAATATCGCATTCTACTATGTCTTCTTTATTTACTTTACGCTCATCTAATTCACCTAATTGACCAGACGGATAAAGCAAAGAACCATCTTTCTGTGTTGAAATATGTCCCACTTGTTTTTTAAATTTTTCAAACTCTTTTCTTAATTGTTTATCTTTAAACATTAATCTATTTTTTCATTTTATTTTATTAAGCGACCTTTTTCATTTTAATTCCTTTAAAACTTGATTTATAGAATCTTTTAATCTTTCTAATTTCCAACGAAGGGTTCTGTCGGGTTCTTTGATTTTTGGAGCTTGGTTTTTCTTTAACAATTTTAAAAATTGCCACATATCTATTACAGCATAACATTCAGGATTTGCTTCCGGTGAATGCGGGTCCCGGAATATCAATGCCCACTTATCAGGGTTATAATTTCCAATTCTTGCTTGCTCTTTGGCTTGCCTTATCCACTCTTGAATCTTGATAGTGTTTTGATTCTTATACTCTAATAAAAAATCTAAACTATTAAAGGAATCACCTTTAAATCTATTACCGCTTCCAGAGCCGGGAGTTCTTATAGCTCTTCCAAGACCTTCTGCTTCTATTTCTCTATTAACAAAATCCGCAAAACGCTTGCCTTTCTGTATTTTACTTTTTGATTTTTTGGCTATTTTCATAATCTTCTCTTAAAATCAAATTTACTCCTGTTAATTTTCTCCTAATACAAGCCGAGAGTGCTTGAATATACAATAGTACTTCATCTGTTCTCATCTCCCATTCTCCACTTCCTCCTTTATGGGCTGAAACTATTTTGTAATAAATATCATTGTTAAAAGTCGGATTTTCCACTATTCCAAATTCCATATAGGTATTTTTTGCTCCGTGAATGATAACAACTGGGATATATTTTTTCTTTTGTTTTATAGGTTTTCTTTTAGCCATTTTGCTTGGGTTTGGTAAATATCTTTTAAGGCTTGGTTATAGCCTTTTTTAAAACTTCTATTTAATTGGGTCTCAATGTTAAATTTTTCGTTCTTTACTTCTTCATCTTCATCTACCATTATTTCTATTATTGGTTTTATTTCTTCTATTTTTGTCTCCTCTGTAAAGCGTTGAAGGGTTTTGCTTAATAAATCCTCAAAAATAATATCAGTAACATCTATATACTCCA
>Ga0164318_10002110_pt1 | contig 18259 bp, 11 predicted proteins | sample GuaBasSedimGuay9_FD_113734 | JGI IMG/M metagenome (GOLD analysis project Ga0164318, IMG submission 113734) | Subseafloor sediment microbial communities from Guaymas Basin, Gulf of California, Mexico - Guay9, Core 4571-4, 0-3 cm | ecosystem: Environmental > Aquatic > Marine > Hydrothermal vents... | reverse complement strand
TCCCATGGCCGCCTCCTTACTCGGCCCGACGGGCCATCTTGTTGGCCAGAATACTCAGCAACCCCCCCAGGCCGATGTAACCGAGCAGTGCCTCCAGCGAAGCCAGTATCTGGGTCAGCGTCGTTCGAGGAATGATGTCCCCGTAGCCCAGGGTAGTCAGGGTGACTATCGAAAAATAGAACGGCGCCAGTGGCCCGTCGGAGGAACCGAAATCCACCCCGGCCAGGCGGTAGAGAACCCCGAATACCATCACTACCACCGCCAGCACCAAGCTCCAGCGCCCCATGCTGCGACCACAGTCCGAACTCAGCCACCAGATCCAGTAGATGAGGGCGTGCAGGCGGTCGCGCCGGCGGAACTCAAACAGGTAGTTCTCATCTTCAACGTGGCGGCGGACCAGGTAGGCGCCGCGCAGGTCGATGTCGCGAATATCGGCGCCTATCCAGTTGGCGGAGCGGAACCCCACCAGGTCCATGAGGCGAGCCCCGCGCAGGTCGGCCAGATCGAACGAGGCACCGTCCACCCGGGCCGATTTCAGGTCGCCGTCACGCAGGTCTGCCCGGGTGAACCTGGCCCCGGACAGGTCGGCCTCGGCCAGGCGGGCGCCGCGCAGCTTCACCGCCCGGGCATCCACCTTGCGGAGAGAGGACTTGGACAGGGTGGCGTTTTCCAGGAGAGCATCGACCATGCGTGCACCCTCGAGATCGGCACCCCCCAGCCCGGCCGAGTGGGCCCGGCACTGGTCGAGCACGGCATCCCGCAGGCTGGCACCTATCAGTTCAGCTCCGTCCAGTACGGCTTTCTGCAACAAGGCCCGGTCAAGCCGGGCGAAGGAGAGGTTGCACCGCTGCAGCCGGCAGCCGGAAAGGTTGGCGCTCGACAGGTCGTAGTCGGAAAGGTCCAGCCCAGACAGGTCCTCGCCGGACAAATCGATACCGCTCAGGTCCAGAACCCGGGGCCGGTCATCGCTGCCGGGGCGACAGCTGTCGCGCAAGCGCACCAGCATGGCATCTCGCCGCGAGGTGGCGCCACTCGCCTTTTCCAGCCAGCGGGCCCTGAGCTCGACCTCGTTTTCTCCGCTCATGGCTCCTACAGGTGACCTCCCGGAGTTTCATCGGCACCGGGACGGAAAACTTTAAGGCTGAAAAACACCGAAAAGGACGCTTTCCGGCCAGGTTGAACCAGGAGGATGTCAGGTGCTAGATTGGTGGCCATGGGAGCGGCGGCAACATGAAAACCACCCCCCGGCCGCAGACCTGCCTGGCGGCGGCGTTGTTGCTGCTGCTCAACGCCTGCACCGGCACCATTTACCTGCCTTCCGGCGATGGCGGCCAGGACGCCGATGCCGCGGTGCTTCCCGATGGCAGCGACGAAAGTGCCGATGGAGACACTTCCCCGGGTGACCAGCCTGCCGACAACGGCGACCAGTCCGGCGGCGACAGCGACGGCGACGGCCTGCCCGACTCCTGGGAGGTGTCAGCCGGCAACCCGGATCTGCTCGACCCGCACTCTCCCGACAGCAACGCCAACGGCGTTCCCGACGCCGCCGAGGACTACGACGGCGATGGGCTGACGAACATCCAGGAATATGCCGCCGGGCGCCTGTCTTTCCTGGGCGACATCTCGCCACCGCATCCGCTGCGCCGCGACCTGCTGGTGGAACTGGACTGCATGACGGACCGCTGCCTTTCCGCGGCCCAGCTGGCCGACGCCGCCGCGGCCTGGGCCGACGTCATGCTCGACAATCCCGACGGCTCCGCCGGGGTGGGACTGCACGTGGTGCTCGACGAGACCGGGCTGACCCCCCAGCGTTTCGATGGTTCCTTCGAGCAACGCTGGAACTACTTCGCCGCCCACGGCCCGCACTTCGATGACGGCGGTTCGCCACCGCTGCCGCTCGATCGTTTCGTCCATGTCCTGGTGGTGCAGATCCGCGACGATCTCCCCGACCGCGGCGGCGACACCGTGGCCGGGCCAGGCGGCCAGCGGGAGCGGGCCGGGGTTTTCATCTATCACGATGTCATCTACAACCTGTTTCCCGCTTGCGGACGCACCTCGCCGCCGCTGTGGCCGGAGATCACTCCCGAGGAGATGGCCACCAGCACCTTCGTGCACGAGCTGGGCCACACCCTGCAGCTGGGCCATGACACCGAGGTGGGCGGAGGTGTCAATCCCTACAATGTCATGGCGGTGCCGCAGAGCTGCGTCGAGGCACAGATGCGCACCCACGGTGTCGACAACGATGATCCCACCCTGGGAGCGACCGCCCAGGTGGGCGCCGCCCGCTTCTCGGCCGCCGCCGCGGCGTTGATGGATTTCGAAAACATCCTCTCGGTGGATACCGATGCCCTGGAACCCACGGAGATGTAGGGGAGAGCGGACATGAAACGACGGGCAGGACTCTTGATTGTCGCCGTGTTCCTGCTGGCCGGCTGTTCACCCGCGGGATCGCCGGCGGACGCCGGCGGTGACGCTTCCGACGGCAACGGCGCCGGCTGGACCACCTCCCGGTGCCTGGCCGACGCTTCCTGTCCCCTGCCCCTGGTCTCGGCCCACCGCGGCCTGTGCGGCGACGAGCCGGAAAACACCCTGGCGGCCTTCCTCGAGTGCCAGCAGCTGGGTGTTCCCATGGTGGAACTCGACCCCCGCCAGACCGCGGACGGCTACTGGGTGATCATGCACGACAGCGACGTCACCCGCACCACCAACGGCGAGGAGTTGTTCCCCGGGCGGGTAAGGGTGGACGAGCTGACGCTGGCCGAGTTCCAGCAGCTGGTCATCGACGACGAGCGCTGCGGCGACGATCCCGATGCCGACCCGGCCCGCTGTCATCCGCCCACACTGGCAGCAGTCATCGAGGGCACCTCCCCGCAGTTGCTCATCGACCTGGACTTCAAGGCCGGCGACCCGGCCTCGGTGGCCACGCTCATCGAGGAGGCCGGTGCCAGCGGGCGCATACTGTTTTTCGATGCCGACATCGCCGCCCTGCGCAGCTACCATGACATCACCGCCGGGGTGGTCATGCCCCGGGCCCACGACGCCGGCGAGGTCCAGCAGATCATCACCGACCACGGCGGCGAGCTGGCCCTTTCCTGGTTGCACATCGATCCCGCCTACCTGGCCGAGGCCCAGGCCGCGGCCGCTCCGGCCGGGGTGCGGCTCTACCTCAACGCCTGGTCATACAATGTCGACACCTGGCTCTACGCCGCCGAGCTGGCCGGCGACGAGCAGCAGCGGGCCGAGCTGGAGCAGAAGGCCTGGGACCTGCTCGACGAGTTGCTCGCCGGCGGCGCCCGCGGCCTGGGAACCGACCGGGCCGCCCAGCTGTCGGCTCACCTCTACCCGGACGGCTTCGGCAACTGAGCCGGTCCCGGTGTACCCCTTCGTGCAGGTAGAAGCTCCGCTATCCTATTGAGAAACCACGGTAAACATCGGGGACAGGCCCGGCGGGCTGGGCTCATTTTGACACTTGGTGTTATTTGGTATCAAGTTTCTATTGACATCGAGTTTCATTTTATGGTAACGGTCACTCATGTTGACGGGCAACGGACTGAGAGACCGCAAGAAGCTGCGCACCCGCGAGGCCATCGTCCAGGCCGCCTACGAGTTGTTCCTGGAAAAGGGATATGACTCGACCACCATGGACGACGTGGCCGCGCGGGCCGAGGTGTCGCGCTCGACGCTGTTTCGCTACTTCGGCAGCAAGGAGGCCCTGGTCTTTCCCCACCAGGACCGGCGCCTGGGCATGTTCACCGAGATCCTGCACAACCCGCTGCCGGGCGAGGCCCCCTTCGCCAACGCCAGGCGTGCCCTGCTGCGGCTGGCCGAAGAGTTCTGGCAGGCGCGCCGCGAGCTGCGCCTGCAGCAACGCATCGTGGCCGGCTCGCCCCTGCTGCAGGCCCGGGAGATGGCCTGGTACGACGAGTGGGAACTGGCCATCCGCCGGGCCCTGGTGGCCGCCTGTCGTAACGAGACCGAGCAGTCCCACCGCGCCCGCCTGGCCGCCGGGGCCATGTTCGCCATCGTGCGCACCACCATGCTGGAGTGGCTGCGCCGGGGCTGCCGGGAAAACCTGGTGGAGCTCGCCGGGCAGGAGATGGAGTTGATCGAACAGGCAGTGCAAGGACTGGCGCCCTTCCTGCTGAAACCAGGGAGAGGGAAAAGATGAAGATTCCCGAGCAAGGAATGTCTCCGCAACAGGTCATGGAGCAGCTGCAGCAAGCCCGCTCTGGCGACGCCGACTGGCGTTCCGGGCGCACCTGGAGCCTGGTCTACTGGGCCGGCGAGGAGCATACCGAGCTGCTCAAGCGTGCCTACAGCGCCTGCTTCAGTGAAAACGGCCTCAGTCCCCTGGCCTTTCCCAGCCTCAAGCGCTTCGAGACCGAGGTGTTGGCCATGGCCGCCGACATGCTGGGCGGAGGTCCCGATTCCTGCGGCTCGCTCACCTCGGGAGGAACCGAGAGCATTCTCATGGCGGTAAAGAGCGCCCGCCAGTGGGCGCGGGCAGAGCGGCCGCACGTCACCAGCCCGGAGCTGCTGCTGCCCATAACCGCCCACCCGGCCTTCGAGAAGGCCGCCCACTACCTGGGCGTGAAACCCGTGCATGTACCGGTGGGCAAAGATTTCCGTGCCGACGTGGCCGCCGCCCGTGAACTGCTTTCGGACAACACCATCCTGGTGGTGGGCTCGGCCCCGTCCTTTCCCCAGGGAGTGGTCGATCCCATCGAGGAGCTGGCCGCCCTGGCCGCCGGGCACGGCCTGCCCTGTCACGTCGACGCCTGCCTGGGAGGTTTCCTGCTGCCCTGGCTGCGCGAGCTGGGCCGGGAAATTCCCCCCTTCGACTTCTCGGTACCGGGAGTCACCTCCATCTCCGCCGATATCCACAAGTACGGCTTCGCCGCCAAGGGAGCCTCCTGCATCCTCTACCGCGACGAGCAGCTGCGCCGGCACCAGTACTTCGCCTACTCGACCTGGCCCGGGGGCATCTACGTCTCCCCCACCATGACCGGCACCCGCCCCGGAGGAGCCATCGCCGCCGCCTGGGCCTGCCTGCAGCACCTGGGCCGGAAAGGCTACCTGGATCTGGCCCGCCGGATCATGGATCTCAGCGACCGGCTCAGGAAAGGCATCGCCGCCATCGAGGGCCTGTACATCTTCGGCCAGCCGGTGGCCTCGGTGTTCGGCTTCGGCCTGGAGGAAGGCAACGTCTACCTGCTGGGAGAGCTGATGGAGCAGCGCGGCTGGCACCTGGATCGGCTGCAGGATCCGCCCGGGCTGCACCTCATGGTCACCCCGGTGCATGAACCGGTGGTGCAGCCCTTCCTCGACGACCTGGCCGAGTGCACCCGCCAGGCCCGCGAGCAGGCCGACGAGAGCCTGTCGGGCATGGCCGCGGTCTACGGCATGATGGCCACCATCGATGATCGCAGCCAGGCCGACGCCATGGCCATCGAGTTTCTCAGCCAGTTGATGAAGCCGGAGGCCTGATGGCGCTCGCCGCGGCCATCTCCGAGGTCATCCTCTCGCTGCTGCTGCCATTGCTGGTGCTCTGGGCGGAGCCGCGCTCACGGCTGGTGCGCTTCCTGAGCCCGGTGGTGGTCTGCTACGCCCTGGGCATGCTGCTCGGCAACCAGCCCTGGGTGGAGTTTTCCAATCCGGTGGCCCTGTGGACCTGCAACGTCACCGTGGCCCTGGCCATTCCCCTGCTGTTGTTTTCGGTGGACCTGTTGGCCTGGCTGCGGCTGGCCCGCAACACGGTGATCTCGTTTTTCCTGGTCATGGTGGCGGTGATGCTCTCGAGCACCCTGGCCCACTCGCTTTTCCACCGGCGCCTGCCCGACAGCGCCGGCATGGCCGGCATGCTGGTGGGGGTGTACACCGGCGGCACCCCCAACATGGCGGCCATCGGCACCGCGCTCGAGGTGCCCGCCGAGATTTTCATCATGCTCAACGCCGCCGACATGGTGGCTTCCTTCGCCTACCTGTTCTTCCTGCTGGTGCTGGCGGTGCGCATTCCCCGGCGGCTGCTGCCGCGCACACCACGCGCCGGCAATGATTCCGAGGCAGGCGCCGATGCACAGGTAGACGGCGAGCGGGGCTGGCACTGGCCCGGCGGGCGGGAATTCCTCCTGGCCGGCGGCCTGGCCGTGCTCATCGTGGGCGCGGCGCTGCTGGCGGCGCTGCCTGCCGGGAAAGGCAGCCGCCAGGCGATCGTCATCCTGGCCATCACCACCCTGGCGGTGCTGGCCTCCTTCGTGCCGGCGGTACGTCGCCTGCGTGGTGCCCACGACATGGGCCAGTTTCTGTTGCTGGTCTTCTGCGTGGCCATGGGCTTCACCACCGACTTCGGCAAGCTGTTCGGATCTTCTCTCGACGTGGTCTTCTTCACCGCGCTCACCCTGACCGGCGCGGTGGTGATTCACTTCGGCCTGTCCATGCTGCTGCGGCTGGATCGCGTCACCGTCATCATCACCTCGGCGGCCGGTATCTTCGGACCGCACATGGTGGGGCCGGTGACGGTGGCGCTCAAGAACCGCGAGGTGCTCTTTTCCGGCCTGGCCAGCGGCCTGGTGGGCTACGCCGCCGGCAACTACCTGGGCATGGTCCTGTACTGGTTGCTCACTCGAGGAGGTTGAAGACATGAAAGCACCGGTCGGCACGGCAATACTACTGCTACTGGCGACAGCGGGCCTCGTCGGCCCGGCCTGCGGGCGGGCCGAGCAGCCTCCCTACGCCCAGGTAGTGGTTCTCGAGGGTGATGCCTACCAGCGCGGCCTCCAGCACGGCCGGGCCCTGTCATCCAGGATCCGCTCCCTGTACACCATGCTGCTCGAGACCAACCTCATGCCCTATCTCAACCGCGAGCAGGACGACGTCATGAACTTTCTCACCGTCTACCAGCAACCGGAATACCAGGAGGGGCGGTTTTCCTACCGCATGTTGCTGGAATCCGGCCAGCACCTGCTCGAACAGCTCGAGCAGACGCACCCGGAGTTCGTCGAGGAGATGCACGGTGTCGCCGACGGGTCCGGGGTGCCCTTCGAGCAGATTCTCGTCATGAACACCTTCGTCGACACCATGCTGGCCTTCCGCTCGGTAACCTTCTTCATCCGCCAGCTGCAGTCGCCGCGCCTGGAAGAACTGGAATTCCTGGCCCCGCTGGCCGCCGACGGCATCGACAACAACGGCGACGGCCAGGTCGACGAGGCCGACGACGCCCTGGCCAAGTCGAACCGCGGCGGCACCTGGCGCCCCGGATACGAGCCCCGGAATCACGCCGTCATGGTCGAGGTGCCCGGCGATGCCCGCATCAGGATGCTGTTCTACGACCCGCCCGGCCTGGGCGGTTTTTCCGGGGGCGAGGAGCCCAAGCCCGGGGATCTCCAGGGCATGGACCCGGAGTCGGTGCGCATCCAGCTCGACGACACCCTCTACACCGCCGCGGACGACTGCATCGAATCCACCCTGCAAGGCGAAAAGGGCGAGTACCTGGAGGTGATCTTCACCCCGCCCGGGGGGCTGCCGCCGGCCAGCGTGGTATCGCTCATCGTCCAGGCCCACAACATCTCCATCATCGACAATCCCCCGCCGCTGCACCCGCGGGTGATGCGCGACGAGCATATCGTCTTCACCACCCGGGGCTACGGACAGCCGGCCGCCGCCGTCGCCAACCTGGGTGCCTGGGACGGTCGCTCCATGCCCCCGGCCCTGGGCCTGGCGGTGCGCGGCTCGTCCACCCCGGATGGCCAGCCCCGCCTGGCCCACCACTTCGCCCTGCTCGATTCCAACATCGCCCACAAGCACGCGGTGCTGTTCCACCACCACCCGGACCAGGGCAACGAGTTCGCGGTGCTGGGCTGGGCCGGAATCATCTGGGGTTTTTCCGGCATGAACGCCGACGGCCTGGCCTGCCTGGCAAACCCCTCGGACACCCTCGACAACCCCCTGGCCGGCCAGGTCAAGCACGACGCCATAAACGCCAAGCTGCTGTCCGAGGGCACCCCCATCGGCCTGCAGCTGCGCCTGGCCCTGCAACAGGCCGGCAGCGTCGCCCAGGCCACGGAGCTGCTGCGCGGAGAAGGCGCCACCTTCGGCTGGAACCTGCTGCTGGTCGACGCCGCCGGCGGCATCCGCGGCATCGAGCGTGACGCCAACATCCTCGGCGATCCCGACGGCGGCTTCGTCGAACTCCAACCCGGCCAGGCCGGGGCCGCGGCCGGCCCCGACGACCTGCATACCGGCATGCACTTCGCAGCCAACGTACCCGACTTCGACACCCGCATCCTCATCTTCGATGCCCAGCCGCAGAACTGGTGGTCGAGTTTCTACTATCGTTCCCTGCGGGCTGGACTCATCCTCGGCGAGCAGACGGCCCGCCGCTACGGGCAGCTCGACACCGCCGGACTCGTCGAACTGCTGCGCACCCCCGAGCTGGTGGACACCCGCGAGAGCATGAACGCGGTGGTCTTCGAGCCGGCCCGGGCCACCCTGCACTATGCCATGGGCCAGGTGCCGGCCACCGCCGGCCAGTTCGTTCCGTACAGCCTGGAGGGCACACCATGAATCCCGCCAAGAGCGAGCAGGCCGGCGCCCCGGTAAGAATTGCCGCGCCGGCAGGAGCTGCGTGTTTGGCGGCTCGGGGCCGCACTCTCGTGCTCACTTCGCTCCGCGCGAGAGCACACCCCCTCGCCGCCCGCATCATGGGCAACGTGGGAGGAAGGCGGGCAGGAGCCGCGTGCCTGGCAATGTTCGTCCTGCTCGCCTGCCTCCTGTCGGCGATGCCGGCCCGGGCGGGCCTGAGCGACACCCTGCCCGCCGGCACCTTCCTGCTCGACAGCAGCATCTCGCTGTCGCAGCTGCACAGCCGCTACAACGACCAGGGCCAGAAGACCACCCTCATCGACGAGCTCAAGCTCTACGAACCGGGCAGCGGCCTGCAGGGCACCCTGATACCCCGGGCCGAGGTGAACTACCTGATTCTCATCAACCAGCTGCAGTACGGGGTGACCGATTCCCTGTCGGTGGGATTGGGCATTCCCGTGGTGCTCAATACCTCGGTCGATCTCAACATGGAATGGATCCCCGGCGACTACCAGAACTACCTGGGCCGGCGCTACAGCGAGGACGACTTCTGGCAATGGGCCGGCTCCATGGGCCAGCCCCGCCCCCGGGACTGGCAGGGCAACCGCGGCACCCTTTCCGACATCATCCTGGGAGTACGCTGGCGCTTTTCCGATCACCTGCCCTGGCTGCGCCGCCAGCAGCTGCGCACGGTACTGACGGTGATGGGAGCCCTGCCCACCGGCTCGCCACCCCCACCCGAGGAACTGGCCGGGGCCGGCACCACCATGTGGGACCTGCACTCCCAGGGAGAACTGTGCTTCCACCTGGCGCTGGAACGCACCTTTTTCGAGCGCATCAACTTGGGAGTGGATACTTTCTACGAGATCTTCTTCCGCCACAGCTACACCACCCCCACCGGCAGCAAGAACCCGCTGCTGCTCACCCTGGCTCCCTACGTGGGCCCCAGCTACAGCATCGACCCGGGCGACTTCGCCGGCGTGGCCCTGCAGATCGAGGGCACCATAATCTACGGCCCGGCCCTGGCCACCTGGCTCTCCGGCCACGACGCCGCCCGCGCCGAGAAGCTGCCGCCCCTGCTCAGTGCCAGCGTCATGTACAAGTACACCCACGTGGCCGGCAGCGACTGGCAGTCGCAGTCGGCCATCTGGGACTGGGAAAAGGAAAAGTTGTGGCTGCCCGGGCACAAGAACACCCTCTGGTTCCGGGTCACGGTGAGTCTGCTGCGCCTGGGCATTCCCCTGCGCCTGTACTTCGCCTATCGCAACCAGAGCTGGCTGGGCGGCCGTAACGTGCGCGCCGCCGACGTCTTCGCCGGCGGCCTGCAACTGCCGGCCCGCTTCTGGTAGGAGAGCCGAACATGAAAAGGTTCACACCGGTGTTGCCCCTCGTGCTGGCTTCCCTGCTGGCCGGCTGCAGCGCCATGTCCTATCTCGGCTATCGCCTGTTTCCCGACTACCCCGAGGACAAAAACAGCCGCTTGCAACTGGCCGGCCTCGCCGAGCCGGTGCAGGTGTTCATCGACGAGCTGGGGGTGCCGCACATCCGGGCCGCCTCGGAGCCGGACCTGATGCGGGCGGTGGGATTCGTACAGGGGCGGGCGCGTTTCTTCCAGATGGATACCATCCGCCGTTACGCCCGCGGGCGCCTGGCCGAGCTGGTGGGCGAGCAGAAATCCCTGCTGGGTTCCACCTCCCGGCTCGACGCTTCCATGCGCGCCTGGGGATTCGACCGGGCCGCCGGCAGGGAGGTCGAGTTGCTCGACCCGGAGACCCGCACCCTGCTCGAGGCCTACGCCGACGGCGTCAACCAGGCCCTGGCGCGCTACCAGCCGGTGGAGTACCGCCTGCTGGGAGTGGAACCGGAACCCTGGCGGGTTTCCGACACCTTCGCCGTGGGCTACATGATCGCCTGGGGCATCACCCACAACTGGCGCCACGAGCTGTGCCGCCTGCTGCTGGCCCTGGGGGGCGGCTGGCAACGGGCCGGAAGGATCTTCCCCGCCGAGCCCTGGCCCGGCCCCACCAGCCTGTCCGGAGCCGGGGGACGGGCTCCACTGCCGCCGTCGGTGGTCGACGAGGTGAAAGGGATGTTTCCCGCGCACCCGCTCCACCAGCCGCCGGCCCCGGGCAACGACGCCGCGCCGCTCAACCTGGCACCGCCTTCCGGGGCCAGCAACGGCTGGGTGCTGGGCGGCCAGCACACGGCCTCGGGCCATCCCCTGCTGGCCGGCGATCCCCACCTGCCGCACACCCTGCCCTCGCTGGCCTTCCAGCAACAACTGGCCACCCCGGAGTTCGACGTCATCGGCATGACCGTACCGGGCATCCCCTACGTGCTCATGGGCCACAACCGTCAGGTTGCCTGGACCATGACCTCGGCGGTGGCCGACGTGCTCGACCTGTACCTGGAAAGACCCGCTCCCGGGCATCCCGGCCAGGTACTGGGCCCGGGCGGCCCGGAGGCGGTCGAGCTGCACGAGGAGGTAATTCGCGTCAGGAAGGGCGACGAATTCTCGGAAAAGACCATCACCCAGCGGCGCACCCCGCGCGGTCCGCTCATCGACGACATGTTCCCCGGGTTGCTGCCCGCCGATGCCCCCCTGGTGTCGGTACACGGCATCGCCCTGGGAGCCGCCAGTTCCATCCGCGCCCTGCGCCGGGCGGCCCGGGCCCAGGACGTCGAGCAGCTGCAGCAGGCCCTGCAGGGCATGATGTCTCCGGTGAACGTCATCGCCGCCGCCGACCGGGCCGGCCACCTGGCCATGTTTCCCACCGGCACGGTGCCGGTGCGCCGGTATCACCGCGGCACCTTCCCGGTGCCGGCCTGGGTGGAGAAGTACACCTGGACGGAGATGGCCACGCCCCGGCAGTTGCCCCAGGACCACGGCGGCCCCGCCGACTTTTTCGTCCACGCCAACAACCTGCTGCTGCCGGTCGACTCCCAGCAGGTGCTCTACCAGGTGGACTCGGCACCGTCCTATCGCCTGGAGCGCATCACCGAGATGATCCGGGCCCGCGGCCGGCACGGCTTCGCCAGTTCCGCCAAGATACAACAGGATGTGCTGCTGTTGCGGGCCCGGCGACTGCTGCCGGTGATGCTGGCCGATCTGGGTGCCGTCCCGGAAGGGCGGCCCCGTTCCGCGACGGCACGGCACCCCGCCTCCGGCGCCACCCATGATGCAAGCGGCGAGGGGGTGTGCTCTCGCGCGGAGCGCAGTGAGTACGAGAGTGCGGCCCCGAGCCGCCCGCCGCGTCCCGCGACGGGTCGGCCTCCCGTCGAGCAACAGGCCCTGCACCTGCTGGCCGGCTGGGATGGCACCGCTTCCGCCGACTCGGCGGCCTGCAGCATCTTCTGGGCGCTGTACCGCCAGGTGCTCATCGAGGCCCTGCGCGACGAGATCAACCCCGCCGGCCTGCGCTTCCTGCTCTCCTTCCGCTACTTCATGAACGCCGCCGACGGCTGGTTCGCTGATGCCCGTCACCCGGTCTGGGACGTGCGCGGCACCCCGCGGCGGGAGACCCGCGCCGACATCCTGCACCGGGCCTGGCCCCTGGCGCTGGCCTGGCTGGCCGATCGCCTCGGTCCCCAGCCGGCATCCTGGCAGTGGGGCCGCCTGCACTACCTGCAGATCGATCATCCCTTCGGTGCCCAGGCCAGCGCCTTCAACCTGGAACGCTGGCCCGCCCCCGGGGGCTCGGCATCGGTGTGGAAGTCGCATTTCGACATGGGCAACGAACTCGAGCCTTTCCGCGCCAAGTACGGCCCGGTCTACCGCATGCTGGTGGACCTGGGAGACATCGACCACGGCCGCTGGGTGATCGACACCGGCTCCTCGGGCTGGCCCCGTTCACCTCACTACGCCGACCAGTTCGCCATGTGGAAAGCGGTGGACTACGCTCCCATGGTGAGCGACTGGGCGGAGGTCGAACGGCAGTCCCGCGCCCTCATGGAGTTGCTTCCTCGACAAAACACACCATGAAGGGAGGCAGGCCGGTGGGTACCGGTTCGCTGGTGAGTTCCCGACCATCGTCGCCGGCAAAGACACGGATGCCGGGGGCCCGGGGATTGCGGTCGGTCACCCACAGCTCGGCACCGTCGGGGGAAAGCTCGATGAAGGAGTGGAAAAAGCCGGCGGCCGCCGCCAGGGTGGTCACCGAACCGCTGCTGGTGAACTCCACCACCGCGGTGTTCATGCCGCCCTGGCCGTCGGGCCGGGCCACCACCGCGAAGCCGTGCCGGTTATCGGGCATGACCGCGTCCAGCACGTCGCCGCCGAGTTGAGCCTCGCTGACCAGAAAGCCGCTCACCGTCCGGGCGTCGGGATCGAGAATCTCCACCCCGCCGTCGAGTTCGCCGTAGCGACCCACCTCGGCCAGGACCAGCCCGCCGGCCCCGGCGCTGTAACGCATGCGCCCGAAGGGATCGCTGCCGCTGAGACGCACGCTGCCGGTCAGCTCACCGCTGGCGGCATCGATGATGGCCACCGCGCTGTGATCGCTGGGCTGGAAGTTGTCCAGTCGCTGCAAGGCCACGAAGACCTCACCACCCACGGCCACCGCCCAGGCCGCCTCGGGAATGCCGTCGTCGTCGGCCAGGGCGGCCAGATCCACGCCGTCCAGGCGCGTACCGCTCGCCGCTTCCACCACCGCCACCTCGGCCCGGGCGTACAGGGGTACGAAGGCCCGCTGGCCCACCAGGGCGATATCCTGGGGGTTGGAACCCGCCCCCAGGGAATACTCGCCGTCGATCTCCAGGCTGTCTGGATCGAGCACCTCGACGGCATCGGCTCCCAGCCGCGAGACGATGAACACCTGCGGCCAACCCGGGCCGCTGCGACACACGGCATCGGCGTGAATGACCCCGACATTGATACGCGGCTCCCGCCCCGGCTCCACTACCGCCCAGGAGCCGGTCTGGTAGTCGCTGGTCACCACCAGGGCCCGGTGGTTGACCTGGAAGTCGCCGCCGCCCCCACCGCTGGGAGCGCAGGCAGCCAACAAGACCGGCAACAACGACCAGCAGTTGCTTTTCATGGTTCTTCTCCCCAGTCAACGTGGTAGCGCAGTGTCACCAGGGCGGTCAAGCCCGGCAGGGGAAAGGCCTCGAAGTCGCGCAGCGGCCGCAGCCGTCCGGAGCCGTCCGCCAGGGTAATGGTGTCGAGCAGGTTGCGCACCTCGAGGATGAGCATCAGACCGCTGCGCCGGTGGCGGAAACTCAAGCCCGCTCCCAGCAGCAAGCGGGCCAGGGCGTCTTCCTTGAGGTTGGCGGCGTCCAGGTAATTGGCTCCGGCGTAGTCTACATCCAGCCAAAGCTTCCAGGCGTGCCCCGGTGCCCGCCAGCGGTACTCGAGCCGGGCCCAGGCCTCGTGGGCGGGCCGCCCGGGCAGGCGCTTGCCCCGGTAGTAGCTGACCGACGAACGGTTCACGGCATGCAGGTAGGTGTAGTTGGCCTGCAGCGACAGGCTCTGCCACAGCTCCAGCCGCAGGCTGCTTTCCACTCCCATGATGTCGGCGGCGGCGATGTTTTCCGGGCGCACCGAGGACTGCGAGTTTTGCACGTAGGTGATGAGATCGCTGGCCCGCGAGGCGAACAGCGCCCCTTCCAGGCGCAGTCCCAGCCGGTTGCCCGGCAGCCGCCGGTCATAGCGCAGGCCGGCATCGCCGCGCCAGGCCGACTCTGCCCGCAGCCGGGGGTTGCCGATCACCGAGCCCCTGTCGCCGAACAGCTCGGCCAGCGACGGCGGCCGCGAGCTGCGCCCGGCGGAAAGCAGCAAGCGCAGGACCGGCAGCGGCTGGTACCAGGCGGAGATGGCCGCCTGCCAGTAGGGCCGCAGGCTGTCCTGGGGCTGCTGCTCGCCCAGTCCCCCGGGCAAGGGTCCACCGGGAAAATGCGAATACTGCAACTCGCCCCGGGCCGAGGGCTCCAGGCCGAAGCGTTTCCCGGACGGCCAGCGATGGCGATAGTTGGCTGCCAGGGCGAAGCGGTCCTTGCCGGGCACTTCCCGGTCGCTGACCTGGTCATGGTGGGAAAAGTTCTCGTAGCGTCCCTCCAGCCGGGCTGTTCCCGACTGGCCGCCGGCCTGGTACTCGAACCAGCCTGCTGCCGTGGCCGCCCAGGTGGAAGCCAGGGTATGCTGCCGGCCCAGGCCCAGTTCCCCGTGGGGAGTGTGGCTGTCGTCGAAATCCTCGTGCAGGTAAAGCAGGGAAAGCTCCAGCCCGGCGGCCCAATCCTCCCCGGCACGGCTCAGCCGGCCTTGCAACAACTGGCGAAAGGTCTTCAGGGAGGCGAAGGTGGTGGGCAGGCTGTCGATGCCGGCGATGCCCTGGCGCCGGGCGAAGCTGTCTGCGCCCACCTCCAGGTTCCAGTCCTCGCCCAGCCGGCTGTGCAGCTTGAGCAGCAGGTTGCCGGCGAGGCTGGCGTTGTTCTGGCGGGGCATGATGCGATCGTCGGCCTGGTAGTAAAGAGTGCCGTTGCGGTTCAGGTAGAGAAAGTCGCCGCGGGAGGAAAGCAGCGAGCCCAGGACCAGGAAGTCGCTGCGCCGCCAGCGGCCGGCCAGCGAGAGCATGCCCCGCAGGCTGGACCAGGAGCCGGCACCGGCCTGCATCTCCAGACGCCGGCCGCGCGGCCGCCGGCCGTGCAGCACGATGGCGCCGGCCAGGCCCGACCAGCCCAGGCGGGCGGGGGCCGCGCCGCGCCAGACTTCCAGCGACTCGATCCCCTCCAGGGCGAAGTCGGCCAGGTTCACGGCGGCGAACCCCCCGGCGTTGAGCAGTATCCCGTCCAGGTAAACCGGCACCTGCTCGGGAGTGGAACCACGGATGGAGGCCACGCCGTAGCTGCCCAGCCCGCCCAGGGTACGCACCTGCACGCCCACCGTCCGCCCCACCACCGCCGGCAGATCGTCGCTGGCCGCCTCCTCGGAACTGATGGCAACATGCTCCACCATCCCGGCGGCGTCCTCGCCGCCCAGGCGGCTGGAACGGATGACCACCGTCTGCTCCACCGGGTCCCCGGTGGCATCGTCCTTTTCCTGCCCGGCCCCGGCCGGCAGCGCCAGCAGCAACAAGATAGCGACGGTGGCAACAGACGGCATTCCCGCTCCTCGGAGAGAATGTTCCGCTAGGCGGGCGCGGCAGGTTTTCCGGCTTGCGCGTCTTCCTACTCCCGGCGCCTTCCCGGGAAAACCTTCTCCCAGTGGCCTTGTTGCCGGTTTCGTCTTCGCTCACGGCGGCGGGACCGCGTCGGCTTCGCACCGAGCTTCCCTGCCCGCGCCCCGTTTCACATCCGGCCTATATACCCTGCCGAAGTAAAAAGCAACGCTGGAAGGAGCGGGCCGCTTGCGCCCCCGGTCCCCTCCCCGCCAACAGTTCAATCCCGCGAGTCCTCAGGAACACCTGCGCCGGTGAAGCACCAACAACAACCCCAGCAACCCCAGCAACGATAGCGCCGGAGACCGGGAAGAAGTTCCGCAACCGCAACCACCCCCGGCCGCACTGCTGCACACCGTTACGGCATCTGGTTGTACCGGCATCTGTTCGGTGTTGCCCAGGCGATCGCGGGCTACCACGTAGAAGGAGTAACGCCGGCCTTCATCGCCCTCCATGGTGGTGCTGGTCTGCTCGGTAGCCAACAACCACTGTTGGGGCGGACCATCGTCGACGGCCCGGTAAACGGTGTAGTCCCACACCCCGACCCCCTGGTCGCTACCGGTCCAGGATACCACCAGAGACCCGCAGTCGCCCTGCTCGGGCAGTTGCTGGATGGTACTGCTGGGGGGCTGGGAATCTACGCGGTGGATCACGTCGGAGGTAAGAATGGGGTCGTTGCTGTCGAACACTATGGCGGCCTGGTTGTGAATCTCGCTTCCCGAGGGCAGGCCAGGCGCCGGCTTGATGCGATAGCGCAACCAGCCCTCCCCTTCCGGTGGAGTCTGGTTGGGCGGCAGGTTGATACCCGAAAAGCTGAATTCTATGGTGCGGGTGGCCTCGTCGACGCTGGTGCCGAGCACTTCGGGGTGGCTGGAATCGAGCAACTCGAAGCTGGTCAGATCCAGATTGCTGTCTATGGTGTCGGTGACCAGCACGTTACGCGCCTCGGCCGTGGCCTCGGCCTTGTTCTCGAAGAAGATGGTGTAGACGAGGTACTGGTCGGGAGTGATATAGCCATCCACGCCGGAGGAAGACACCTTGTCATTGGGATCCTGGGGAAAGAGGAACAGCAGGCCGAAGAGCTTGCTGAACAGCTTCAGGCAGGTGGTAGTGTCCTTGACCATGTCGTAAGCGGTGGCCACGATGGCCACTTCGGGAATGGCCACGGTTACCACCTTCTTGAGCACTCCCACGGCCAGGCCCTTGAGCTTCTTCACCCCCGATTCCCCCGCCGCTTCGAGTACCGCCTGGCCGGTGGCGGTGCGCAGTTCGGAATCGGATACATCGTAACCCTTGTCGGCCAGTTTCTTGCCCAGGCGGGTGACGATGCCATCGACGAAATCGCAGGCATCACCCAGCAGGCCCCGGGTCACCCGTTCGTCACCCAGTAGAAACACCTCGGCCTCGAGCTGGCGCTCGGCATCGTCCAGCCAACTTCCCGGCACCGCGTGCAGTATCACCCAGAAGCCATACTGTCTGCCGGCAGGAAGACGCGCCAGCCACAGGTACTCCGGCACCTGGGGGTCGGTCTCGGAGAACTCGCTGTCGTTCTGCGCCGTTCCTCCAGGCACCAGGGAAGGCAACTCCAGCCGGTAGAGAATATCAGCACCCAGGTCCAGTCCCACCAGCGGGTTCACCAGGTCATTGTTGCCGGTGTTCTGCAACAGAACCCGGAAGCGCGCCTCGCCGTCGGCCCGGACAAAGGTTTCCCCCGACATGTCGAGCGTGGCCGCCTGGCGGCTTTCCTCCACCGTGAAAGCCCCCACTTCCTGTCGCCGGGAGCCGCCCGGGGAGATGACCAGAAGCTGATACTCGCCCAGCTGGCTGTCGCGCAGATCGAATAGCGCCTGCAGGGCGCCCCCCGCCGCGGGTTCGACCTGGATGGCCACGATGTCCGCCTGGCCGTCGCGCTGCAACAAGACACTGGAGCCAGGCTCGTAGCTGCCGCCGATCCAGACGGTAATCTCGCCGTCGCGGCCACCGTGGTCCGGCACGATGTCGCCCTCGGCGGTTGCTCCCAACTCCACTACCACCACCCCGCTGCCCCCGGTGGCGATGTAGATCTTGTCGCCGCTGGCGGTGACGGCGGTGCCGATTCCGTTGTACGATCCTCCACCGTTCCAGCCGTTGGCGTCGGGCAGGTCGATGCCGGTCAGGCCGTTGCCGGGATCTCCATCGAGATCCACCAAGGACATGTCGACGGTGTCCAGCAGCAAGAGTCCCTCCCCACCATCGGTAACCCGGTTCTGCTGGTTGTAGAGCTCTGCGAATCCCTCGTACAACAGGTAGCGGCCTCCGGGATGTACGATAACGGTGGTGTTCAACCAGCCTTCCCACTGGTCAAAGGGAAGTTGTTCCACCAGGCTCATGTCGCCGGTATTGAAGACGTTGCCGCAGCTGTCGTAGAGCAACGAACCGACCACCGACAAGCCGGCTCGGGTAGTGAAGGACCTGTCGCTGTAGCAACCGTAGCCGATGGTACGCAGGCTCAAGCCGTTGCTGTAATCACCCGAGTTGAGCCCGTCGAT
>Ga0164318_10002109_pt1 | contig 18261 bp, 11 predicted proteins | sample GuaBasSedimGuay9_FD_113734 | JGI IMG/M metagenome (GOLD analysis project Ga0164318, IMG submission 113734) | Subseafloor sediment microbial communities from Guaymas Basin, Gulf of California, Mexico - Guay9, Core 4571-4, 0-3 cm | ecosystem: Environmental > Aquatic > Marine > Hydrothermal vents... | reverse complement strand
TCCGAAGTGAGGCACGAGCGAGGAATCTCCTTTTTTATTTCTAGGGGATTTCTCTCCGCAAGCTGGCGGATCGAAATGACAGTTTGAATGAAATTTCGCTGACTTTAAAGGCAGACTCTAATTATTTACTCTTCCTTTTTAATAAAGCTTTCGCCATAGAAATAATCATCAATCGTCCAACTGCAACAAGTTATTAGCTCACTTTCGTTATGAGCATTTTTATTAAAGGTGCGAAGTTCTTGTAAAACTGTTTTTGCCTTTTCTTCGTCGTGAAATTGTAAAAACACCGATGCATTATAACCTGGCCAAACAGGAGTATCAAAACGAGGGACTCCTTTAACACTTTTTGCAATAACATGGTCAACCACCTGATAATCTTTAACATTAATCGCTTCAAGTTTTTTAAGAAGTGCTTCTAAAACACTTATGTTACATGTGCAATATATCATTTTCATATGTTTATATTTTAGTAATTAGTTGATATTTAGTTGTTTGTATTTTTATTAGATTCTGATTAACACTAATTTATATTTTAATTTATGCCACTAATACACTAATATTTTTTTATTATTATTTTATTTTTATTCGTGTATTAGTGGCAATTTATAATCATATTCGTGTGTGTTAAAAATTGCTTATCATGTATGTTTCATCTGTTTATCTTTTTAAATTATTATTATCTAAATTATATGTTTGAAACAAGTGCTTTTTCGTTACGTTCCTTAATAACAGATTTAAAATGGAATGATGTATAAATAGTAGGAACCAACAATAATGTAATAAGAGTTGAAACGAGTAAACCTCCAATCATTGTTATGCCGAGAGGTGCAAACATTTCTTTTCCCATGCCACTACTCATTGCCATTGGCAGCATTCCTAATATCGTTGTAAGTGATGTCATTAAAACAGGTCTCATTCTTGATTTTCCTGCTTCTAACACAGCATCCATAAGTTTATAACCACGCTGACGTAGTAGGTTGGTATAATCAACAAGAACAATTGCGTTGTTAACAACAATCCCAATTAACATAATGATGCCGATGAATGTTGTGATGCTTAAAGTCGTACCTGTAACTTTAAATGCCCAAATAACACCAATAAGAGCAAAAGGAAGAGCAAACATAATGATGAACGGGTCAAGGAACGATTCGAATTGAGCTGCCATAACCATGTAAACTAATAATATACCAAGTATTAATATAAGATACAAATCGCCAAAAGACTCGCCTTGCGAAGTAACCTGTCCGCCAATATTTACATCAACTCCTGATGGTACATCAATAGTTGAGAGAATATCTTTTACTTTTATTGTTGCATCTCCAAGTGAAGTGTTGTTTAAACCGGCTTGAACAGAAACAATACGCTGTTGTGAGTTTCTTTTTATCTCAAGAGATCCTGTTCCTTCTGTAATTGTAGCAAATGCAGAAAGAGGTATTTGCTCGCCTCTCAGATTTGTAACAGTTATATTTTTTATATCTTCAATGTTATTTCTGTGCTCAGGATCGTAGCGTACAACAATATCATAGTTGTTGCCTTTTTCTTTATATTCGCCGGCATCAGAACCATAAATGCTTTGTCTAACCTGCATTGAAATCATAGCTGTATTTAGAGCCATGCTTGATGCTTTTTCTTTGTCAATAGATATTTCAATTTCTAATTTTCCCTTATCTATTGTTGTTGTTATATCGGTAAGCCCGGGAGTTTTTTCAAATTTATTTTTAATTTGAGTTGCAACTCTGTTTAGTTCGTCAAAATCGTTTCCCGATATGTTTACTTCAATAGGTTTTTTATTACCGAGAAGTGCAGCCGATAACAAACTACCGGAAGTAACATTGAATTTTTCGATTTCCGGAATTTCTGCAACTTTTTTTCTTACTGCTTCACCAATTTCTTTAGCTGTTCTTTTTCGTTTATTAGGTAATGTTAAGTGACAAAGAACAGTACCAACATTTTTACCTTCAGAAAAGCCTACTGTTGTTAACGAACCGTCTTCGGTTTGCCCTGATACTGATGCTAATGTTCCTGGAACTTTTTCAGGTACATTTTCATTAATTATTTTTATAATTTTCTGAGCTACCTTGTCAGTTTCTTTGGCACTTGTCCCTACCGGTGTTTCAAAAACAACTGCGAGGTCGCCTGCATCAAAGGCAGGTATGTAGTCAGTACCAATATGTTTTCCAACATAAAGAGAGAATGCAAACACTATAATAGCTGCTGAAATAGTAATGGTTTTATTAGAAACAGCCCATTTTAATAATTTTTTGTAGCCAGATTCAATAATATTAAATATTTTTTCACTGCTTTCATATAATTTGCTGTGTTTCTTTTTTCTTTGTGATTTAGATTTTAATAATCTTGAAGAAACCATAGGCGTAAGCGTTAATGCAGTAAATAATGATGCCAGCATTGTTACTGAGGTTAATATTGCAAGTTGTTTAAACATTATACCAACAATGCCTCCCATGAAAACCATTGGAATGAAAACCATTAAAGTGGTTGCTGTTGATGCAGAAATAGCCATTCCCATTTCGCTTGTCCCAAATATAGCAGCCATTTTAGGTTTTGAGCCCTTATCAATATGTTGTGTTATGTTTTCTAAAACAACAATTGCATTATCAACCACCATGCCAATGGCTATTACTAAAGCCATTAGTGAGAAGATGTTTATTGTGTATCCAATCAGATACATTGTAATAAACGCTGTAATCAAAGAAAAAGGGATTGTTAAGAAAATAATTAAACTTGATTTCCATTCTCTTAAGAACAAAAATACTACTATACTAACAAAGAGTAAAGCCCACCAAATACTTGACGATAAGCTGCCAATCGATTGTGTAATTACTTCATCAGTATTCATTATTTCAAAAATTTCAACATCTTTTGGGAGTTTTTTCTTTATTTCAGCCATCTTTTTTCTTGTGGCTTTAATAACATCAAGAGTATTAGCTCCTGATTGTTTTTGAACCGTGAAAGCTACACCGAGACCATTTCTTGTTCGTGCAAACTCATCTTTTTCTTTAAAAGAATCTTCAACATCAGCAACATCTTTAAGTTTAATAACTTTACCGTTAAAGTTTATTAATACAATGTTTCTTATATCATTAATATTAGTAAATTCACCCGGAACACGAACAGCAAAATCATTTTTACCGACTTTTATATTTCCACCCGGAATTGCAATGTTTTCAGCTTGTAAGATTGTTGATATTTGGCTTATTGACATGTTATAAGCTTGTAGCTTATTCGGATTAACATTTACCTTAATCTCACGAGTGGGTTGACCAACATAAACTACAGTACCAACGCCTTCAACTTTTCTTATAGGGCTTGCAATTTTGTCTTCAATAATTCTTTCAATACCGTTGTAATTTTCTTTAGCTGTAATGCCATAAAGCAAAACAGGCATCATTGATGAGTTAATCTTAAATATTACAGGAGATTGAGCATCTGCCGGTAAATGTCTTTTTACTAATTCAATAAGGTCGCGGGCATTATTTGTTGCTTCATTTATATCTGTTCCCCAGTTAAATTGTAACGAAATAAATGAAACATTCTCTTTTGATGATGATTTTATTTCTTTTAGTCGTTCAGTACCTGACAGAATTGCTTCAAGGGGTTTTGTAACCTGTTGTTCAACCTCCTCTGCTGAAGCTCCGGGATATACAGTAATTACCGTAATTGTTGGTAATTCCATTTTTGGCATTATATCAAGTGGTAATTTAAATAATGACACCAAGCCAAATAATAATACTGCTAAAAATATCATTGCTGTTGTAACAGGCCTTTTTACAGATAATTCAGGTAATTTCATTTTTATATAATTTTAATTAATTGAATTTTTTAATTCAGAAATAGTTAATTTTTAATTGTGACTTTATTGCCTTCATGAATTTTGTTTTTACCAAGTGTAACAATTTCTTGGTTAATTTTTAATCCACTGACTGCAACTTTGTCTTTAATTGTAGTTAAGCGGTTTACGGGGTTCTTATGAACAATATTATTTACAACAGTGAAAATATAATCTTCTCCTGTTCCTGCCTGACGGTAAATAGCACTAATAGGAACAAAAATAGCTTTCTCTTCAGGTAATTTTATTGATACATTAGCATACATGCCGGGCTTAATAATTAAATCAGGATTTTTAATATTTACTTCAACCTTAGCTGTTCTTGTTATTGTTGATAGTGTAGGTGCAATGTTTGTAACAACGCCATTGAAAATTTTGTTTGGATAAGCATCAAAAATAACATCTGCTGTTTGACCTTTTTTTATTTTTGAAATATCTTTTTCGTTGACATCAATTTTAACATTCACGGTGTTTAATTGCATTAAACGAACTATTCCAGATGTCATAGAATATCCTGGAGAGAGATTAGGAGCAAAGAAAAAGTTTTCGCCTTCTTTTACAAGATAACCAACAATAGTTCCTGAGAAAGGGGCTCTAATTTCTGCACTTTTGCGTAACATTATTGTTTTTTCTGTTGAGGCATCAAGTTTTGCTTTTACATGGTCAAAGTCTTGTTGACTAATGCTTCCTTTTTCTCTTAATCTGCTTACACGTTCAAAGTCTTTTTTTATCGCATTATGCTCAATTTCTGCTTGTGCTAACAACTCGCCTGAAAGAGAAACTAATAAATCGCCTTTTTTTACGTGTTGCCCTTTTTTATAATATATTTTTTCTACTCTTCCCGGTATTGCAGCACCAAGATTTGCTTCTTTAACAGCAAAAGCAGTCCCTGTATATTTTAATTCGGGAGTGTAATTTTCTAATTTTGTTTTGCTTGTACTAACTATGATTTTTTCTGCCTTAACAGTTTCTTTCTTTTTTTCACTTGTGCAGCTTATTATTCCGAATAATAAAATAACTGCTAAAATCACATTTTTTTTCATTTTGCTATTTTTTTTAAGTTGGTCTTTTGGTTTTTTATTCTTAATATTTTCTTATCTAATATTTTATATTTTTTAGCTGTCCTGTTACTTTCAGCAAGTTTGTTTGATTTAGTTTGTTCTCAGTAACTGCATCAATATATTCTGAGTAAGCATTTTGCCATAAAGCTTGAGCGTCAAGCACATCAGTAGTTTTTAAAATACCTTCTTTAAATTTGTTTTTTGTGTCATCTAAGTTCTTTTTAGCTTGTTCTAAGGATATTTTTGTCATTTGAACTTTAGTGACAGATTCATTGCTTTTAAAAACAGCTTGTTTAACCTGAAGAGATATTAGTTCCTGAGTTTCTTCTAATTTTAATTCAGTAGCTTTTTGTTCATGTTTAGCTGCTCGTAAAGTGTGTTTTTTATCACCCCAATGAAAAATAGGAATATTGCAAACAACACCTACATTCCAATCACTGCCAAAATCTTCTGAGAATCCTGTGTAAGGATTTGGATTTGCAAAGAAGTAATTTGCTGTTAGACCAATGTTTGGCATATATCTCGATTTCATTATGTTAACACCGGATTTTGCAATGTTTACTGAGTTTTGTAATATTTCAATCTCAGGTCGGGTTTGTAAAGCTATATCTGTATAGCTCTGGTCAGGGTTGATCTGATATAAATCGCTAAGAGAATCGCTCAATGCGATTTCTGAATTTAACGGAAGCCCAATAATTTGGCAAAGTGCCATTTTAGATAGAGTTAAACCATTATTTGCTTTTAACAGTTTTAGATTTACTTCGTTCAGTTTGACTTTTGCTTTTAGTAAATCGTTGTTTGTTATTATTCCTTCATCATAAATATTTTGTAAATCAATTAAAAGAGTGTCGAGCATTTTTTTGTAGTTCTCTGCTAACTTAACTTTTTCTTGAACAGAAATAACTCTCCAATAAGCTTCGTCTGTCTTGTAAAGAATGTCTGAAATTTTTAATCGTTCTGTTGCGTTAGCTGCATTCTCACCATACTTAGCAATTTTGTAGGTTTCTTTTATTTTCCCTCCCATAAAAATCGGCTGGGTTAAGCCAATATTCATTAAGTACATATTTTTTGAACCCATTTTAGCTTTATCTTTGGGAATATAAGTGTAATTTTGAAAAACAGGATTGCCATCTGCATCTAAAACAGGAGCCCCTGTTGCAGGATTAATGACAAATGTTGAAGCAAATACATCAGGGTCAAAATACGGATTTGGTTGCTCTGCTGTTGGGGGTGTTAAAGCAGCACCATTTAATGTGCCATTAGATATTGCGCTAGCAGGAATAACCGGCAACAACATGTCATTTTCAAGTAAACTAAATTGTTTGTTAAGCCTTGTGTATGTCCCGTTAAAATTAAAATTTGGCAAGAATTGAGTCTTTGCAGACTTTTTTAAGGCTGTAGCAGCACCAGAGTGTTCTTTGGCAATCTGTATTTTCTGATTGTGCTCTAATGCCAATTTTCGACATTGTTCAAGACTATACTCTTCTTGTGCAAACAAAATGTTTGAAAAGAGTAATAAAATAGACAAAATTTTAATTTTCATTTTTTTTTAATTTAATTATTATGAATTTGTATTGCTAAAAATATTAATGTTGAATCCACTCCGAAAAGTCGCTAAGCGGTTAACTTTACAAAAAGACTGAAAGTTATAAATCTGTACGTCAGTTTGTTGCAAATCTGCTAAGCGGCTATAAATTGACAACTTTAGTCTTTGGAGTAGTCTCAATATTTACATATTCCATAAAAAAGTATGTCTAATAAACCGTCTAAACGATCTTCAATTTCATTTTTATTATCACTGATAATAAGAGGTATTTCTAATCCTTTCATAGCTGTTACAATTGCTTTTGATGTCTTATCAGTGTTTTCTATTTTAAAGAAATCTTTTTCAATACCTTCTTGTAAAATGTTTTTGATAATATTATGTTCTTCATTGTCGTATTTAATTCTTAATCTTTCAATTGATTCAAAAGAACTTAAATAATCATTTTTTAATGCATTATAGAAATTCCCTAAATTTTTAATACCATTCATTCTTGCAAGAATGTATTTCTTTATTTTTTCTTTAGGATCATCTGTCGTATTAATCTCATTTAATATTTCTGTTATTAAAGTTGTTGCTTCTTTTTCGACAACGGCTTCAAAAATTTCTTCTTTACTGTTAAAGTAGTAATAAATTGAACTTTTGCCTTTTCGAGCAGCTTGCGCAATATCATCAACCGTGGTTTTTTTAAATCCAAAGTGACTAAAAGTTTTTTGAGCTACATTAATAATAAAAGTTTTAACATCTTCTTTTGCATTTTTCTCATTTGAGGTATTTTTTTTCATTCCTTAAAATTTTAATTAGACATTTTTACCAGTTGACCATTAAAGTTTTCGACCGTTTTAGTATTTTGGTACAAAAGTACATACTTTTTTTTATTCTCCAAATTAATTTTGAGTTTTTTTTATTTTTTTAATAAGAATCTGTTTTGAATAAAAAAAAATGAAAAAAAATTACGTTTATTGCAAACGTTTGAATTAATGCTTTGCTCTCTTATTATCTGTTTATCACTGGATTATGCTTTCTTTGTGCATAAAAATTTTGTATATTTGCAGTAGGTATAAAATTAAAAAACTTTTTATTAACTAAAATTAAAATATTATGATTAAAAAAGTACAATATGTTGTACTAACCGCATTGTTAAGTTTGCTAATCTCTAGTAGCTTTGCTCAAACAGGAATGGTGAAAGGAACTGTTTCTAGTATTGATGGAGAGATGCTTATTGGCGCAAATGTATATATTGACGGTTTAACGACTAAGGGAACAATAACAGATGTTAATGGTAATTTTGTCCTAGAGAATGTTCCGGTAGGGCAAGTTAAATTAATTTCTAGTTTTATTGGTTATCTAGATGAGGAGAAAATTATTACTGTAACTGCAGGAAAAACAGCTTCAGTGAATTTTGTTCTGGTTGAAGACATTATGCAACTTGACGAATTGGTTGTTATTGGTTATGGTACCAAAAGAAAAAGAGACATAACCAGTTCAATTGTAAAGGTTAAGTCTGACGAAATGGAAAATGTTTCTGTTCCAACTTTTGAATCAGCTTTGCAGGGACGAACAACCGGTGTTCAGGTTACATCAGATAATGGTATGGCCGGTGGTGCTGTTACAATCCGCGTTAGAGGTACTTCATCTTTAATGGCAAGTAGTCAGCCATTATATGTTGTCGATGGTGTGCCAATTATTACAGGTAGTTATACTACAAGTAGTGGTTTCCCTGACAAATCAAACGCTTTAGCTCAAATTGATCCGTCAGACATTGAATCTATTCAGGTTTTGAAAGATGCTTCTGCAGCGGCTATTTACGGAGCTCGTTCTGCTAATGGTGTAGTGTTAATTACAACCAAACATGGTAAAGAAGGTAAAACAAAATTTAATGTTGGATATTACTCTGGAATATCAGATGTTACTAAGAAACTTGACGTTTTAGACGGACAGGATTATTTAAAATATACTAAACAAGCTTGGGCTAATTCAAATAAAGGAACAGAACAACAGTATTATGAAAGTTTACCTTTTAACATTTATAATCCTAATATTACAGTTAATCCTGCATATGCCGGAGATCCTGATGGTGGGATATATCGCACTAATAAAGATGTTATTGATAATACTAATACCGACTGGATTGATTTAATGCTTCGAAAAGGAAGCGTACAACAAGCCAATGTTTCTGCAAGTGGTGGTAATGCAAAAACCACTTATTATTTAGGTGGTGCTTATCGTGACGAAAAAGGTGTTATTCTTTCAAATGCATTTAAACGTGCAAATGGAAGAATGAATGTAGAACATAAAGCAACTGACAGGTTTTCATTCGGTTCAAATATTGCTTTAACTTATACCGAAAATAATAGAGTTCCCACAGGATGGGCTGGTGGACTTGGTACTGCTCAAAGTAGATCTTTACCTATTATGCCTGTTTATAATGCAGATGGTTCGTTTTTTGCTCCTCGTAGTGGTGTAAACACATTAGCTGATGATGCTAATTTTGATTATCAGGCAAATACAATGTCGCTTCTTGGTAAAGTTTTTGCTAAATTTAAAATTACCGATGATTTGTTTTTTAATACAGATTTTGGACTTAATAACTTATATCTTCGTGAAAATAAATATCAAGGAACTATTACACAAGAAGATGCTTTTTCAATGGACAGAAGGGTTGAAGTAACCAATTATAACACAAATGCTACTTTTAACTATGATAAACATTTTGGCGAAGACCATCATTTAACTGCTATGGCAGGTATGTCAGTTCAAAAAAATAATCAATATGAGAGTGAATTTAATTCTTCACAATTTCCTAGTCCAACGCTTCATAATCCCAATAGCGGTGTAAAAAAAGGAGGCTATGATTATGAAAGTGAATATGGCTTTATTTCATACTTCAATCGTGAAACATACTCTTATAAAGAAAAATATTTAGTTTCTTTTAGTATAAGAAGAGATGCTTCTTCTCGTTTTGGAGAAGATAATAGATTTGGATGGTTTCCATCAGGTTCTGTTGGATGGATTATTTCTGATGAAGAATTTATGCAAGGAATTTCATTTTTATCATTGTTGAAACTTAGAGGCAGCTATGGACTTACCGGTAATGCCGAGATAGGTAACTATAGATCTTTTGGCACTTATTACACAACTCAATATAATGGAGAATCCGGTATTGGTGTTGGTAATATTGCAAATCCAAATCTAGGTTGGGAAAAAACAGCTCAAACAGATATTGGTGTGGATTATGGTTTCTTAGAAGGAAGAATTTCTGGTGGCTTTGATTATTATTACAAGAATACTACAGAAATGCTTCTTGATGTTAATGTGCCTCAAACAAGTGGTTCTTCTACCGTTATTCAAAACGTTGGTAAAATGAAAAATAGTGGAATTGAATTTTTTATTGATGCACGTATATTGACAGGCGATTTTAAATGGACAACTAATTTTAACATTGGTCATAACACTAATGAAATTATTGATATTAACGGACAAATATTAGCAGGAGAAAATTTTGGTAATAATTTTGCTGTTGAAGGCAAACCTATTGGTTCATGGAGATTGGTTGAATATGCTGGTGTAGATGCTGCAACCGGACAACCATTATTTATTAACCAAGAAACAGGCGAAGCAACTACAGAATATAATTTCGATAGAGATGCTATAGTTACAGGTAATCCTTACCCTGATTTCTATGGTGGTATTAATAATTCATTCTCTTTCAAGAATTTTGATTTGAGTTTATTGTTTACTTTTTCTTCCGGTCAAGATGTTTATCGTGATGATGGTAAATTCTTCCAAGGAGGTAATATAGGTAGTAACTGGAATCAAATGCAACTGATTGAAAATAGTTGGCAAGAAGCAGGTGACGAAACAGACGAACCTCAATTATTATGGGATGGTGCCGGATCAACTTATAACACTACTCATTATTTAAACGATGCATCATATATTAGATTGAAAACTTTATCATTTGGATATTCTTTACCTAAATCTTTTGCACAGCGTTTAAAAATTGATAATGCAAGAATCTATATTAATGGACAAAATCTATTAACTTTCACTGATTATCCTGGTTGGGATCCTGAAGTTAACAGAGACGGTTCAGGTAACATTACCCAAGGTGTAACTTATCTTAGTCCACCTCAGATAAAAACCTTGACTTTTGGTTTAACTTTAGATTTTTAGAAACTTTTAAACGATAATATTATGAAAAATATAAATAAATTATTAATTATAATTGCTACAATATCCATAATATTTACATCATGTACCGATGTTTTGGATGTTGAACCAAAGATGGAGCTTTCTGACCAGACTGCCTTAACAACTACTTTTGGTTTACAAACAGCAATAATTGGAGCTTACGATAGACTCCAATCAGGATATCTATATGGTGGTCGCATATGGGTTGCAGGGGATATGCTTGCAGAAAATGTTCAAAAATCAGGACAAAGTGCTCTAGTTTATGAAGAAATTCAGATGATGAATAAAAACATGAGCCCCGATAATTTAATTACATCTGTTTTTTGGTCTGATGCTTATGCTACAATAAATCTTGTTAATCAGGTTATTGCTGCTATTCCTGTAGTAGAAGAGTCCGGTGATGTTGATATTGCAGATAGCAAAAACAGAATTGAAGGTGAAGCATTATTTATTAGAGCTTTACTTCATTTCGATTTAGTTAGATATTTTGGTAATCCAAACACTGGAGAAGGAGTGCCATTATTAACAGAGCCTACCGGTGTTGATGGAAAACCTGCAAGAGCTTCAATTGATGCTGTATATTCACAAGTAATTGCAGATTTAAAAAGAGCTGCCGATTTATTACCTGAAGCAAATAACGACAGAGCTACAAGTTGGGCTGCTAAAGCAATACTTTCTCGTGTTTATTTCTTTCAAAAAGATTATGCTAATGCTGTAATTCAAGCTAACGATGTTATTGAAAATGGAGGTTTTAAGTTAGCAGATAGTGTTCAACAAAATTTTTCTTCAACACTTTCTGATGAAGTTATTTTTGCTATAATGAGTACTGCTACTGACGCAAGCTGTGGAACATTAAACATGTATTACAGAATTAAAAGCACACCTCGTTTTTGTCCTTCAAATGATATTATTAGCTATATGACATATGGTGGTAATACAGACCAGCGATTATTGCAGTTTTTTACTAAAGAAGCTGATGGGAAATTCTATACCACAAAGTTTGACGATAGATATATGCATGTTCCTGTAATTAGACTTGCAGAATTATATCTTACACGAGCAGAAGCTCAATTCAATATTAATCCATCAGACACAATTGTTCTCCATGATATTAATGTTATTAGAAAAAGAGCAGATTTGGCTGAATTATCATCTGTTACAAGCACTGCCATTTATCTTGAAAGAACAAAAGAATTAGTTTTTGAAGGCGATAATTTTTTCAACATGAAACGATTGGAAAAAAAGATTGCAGGTTATGAGTGGAATGATGTAAATTTACTCTTTAAAATACCTCAAAGAGAAAGAGATGTAAATCCTAACCTTACACAAAACGAGTAGTTATGAGATAAAAAAAAGATGACTCGAAAAAGAGTCATCTTTTTTTACATTTTAATTATGAGTTTGTTGATTAATATCTTCGTATAAATAAAAAATACATATATGAAAACAAAACCGAAATTAAGTTTTTGGCAAATTTGGAATATGAGTTTTGGCTTTCTTGGAATTCAATTCGGATTTGCTCTTCAAAATGCAAATGCATCCAGAATTTTACAAACATTTGGTGCTGATGTTCATCATTTATCATGGTTTTGGTTGGTTGCTCCAATTACAGGTATGATTATACAGCCTATTATTGGTTATATGAGTGATAGAACATGGAACAGATTTGGAAGAAGACGTCCGTATTTTTTAGTCGGTGCAATTTTAACAAGTATTGCATTGGTTTTAATGCCCAATGCTCCGCATTTAGCAAAAGTAATAGCTCCAATGTTTGTTGGTGGTGGATTACTAATGATAATGGATGCTTCTATTAACATTTCAATGGAACCATTCAGGGCTTTGGTTGCAGACAAACTTCCCGAAGAACAACATACTTTAGGATTTTCAATGCAAACATTACTTATTGGGATTGGAGCTGTTATAGGTTCATGGTTGCCATATATGCTAGGCAATTGGTTTGGCATTTCAAAAGAAGCTTCAAGTATAGGATTAGTTCCCCCTAATGTTACATATTCATTCTATTTTGGGGCTGTAGTACTTATTTCTTCGGTTATTTGGACTGTTATTAGAACCGAAGAGTATTCTCCTGAATTTTATGAAGAAGAAGCAAAGGAAGAAAAAAAAGAAAAATTCAGAATCCCAAAAACTATGTGGCAATTATTACTTGTTCAGTTTTTTTCTTGGTTTGCTTTATTCTCAATGTGGGTATTTACAACTCCTGCAGTAGCACAACATTTTTATGGAACAACCGATCCTAATTCAGCAGGCTATCAAAATGCTGGCGATTGGGTTGGAATTTTATTTGGGATATACAATGGAATTTCGGCCATCATTGCTTTATCATTACCTAAAGTGGCCGCAAGAATTGGAAGAAGAGCAACCCATGCTCTTGCTCTATCAATTGGAGGTATCTCTTTTATTTCCTTTCTTTTTATTCCAACACCTGAATTATTAATTATTCCAATGATTGGAATTGGAATTGCATGGGGGAGTATATTATCGATGCCTTATGCTATGTTAGCCAACTCAATTCCTCCCAAACAAATGGGAATGTTTATGGGAATTTTTAATATGTCTATTACTATTCCTCAAATTGTTAATGGAATTTTTGGTGGACTAATATTAAAATATTTTTTTCATGACGATCCTCTAAAATCAATAATAATGGCAGGTGTATTAATGATTTTGGGAGCTATAAGTACCATTTTTGTTAAAGATAAACTTGACGAAAAACTACAAAGTAAAATTATTGATTAAAAAAATAATTTATGATAAAAGCTTGTATATTCGATTTAGACGGAGTAATTGTTGATACTGCAAAATATCATTATCTGGCATGGAAAAGACTTTCAAACGAATTAGGTTTTGATTTTTCGGAAAATGATAACGAGCAATTAAAGGGTGTTAGCCGTATGACTTCTTTAGACATATTGTTAGGAATTGGTGGTTTGTCTTTTTCGCATGACGAAAAATTGAAATTAGCCGAAAAAAAAAATAAATGGTATGTTGAGTATATTTCAAAAATGACACCTGATGAGATTCTTCCCGGAGTAATAGATTTTATAAGTTCTCTACGGAAAAATAAGATTAAAATTGCGCTTGCTTCTGCAAGTAAAAATGCTATTACGATATTAAATCAAATTGATATGACAAATTATTTTGATGTAATTATTGATGGCACAAAAGTTAAAGAGGCAAAACCCAATCCCGAAGTATTTTTAAAAAGTGCTCAGGAATTAGGTATTGAACCACAATACTGTATTGTTTTTGAAGATGCTGTGGCAGGTATTCAAGCAGCTATTAATGCAGAAATGCATAATGTAGGCATTGGTAATGCCGATATTCTTACAAAAGCCGATTATGTAATAAATAATTTTGAGAGCTTTGATTTTGAGAAATTGAACAAATATTTTATAAATAATTAATTATGAGGCAATATTTAGTCCTTGATGAATGGAAAATAATAGAAAAAGGGTTTAAGCCTGAACTACAAGAATTGTCTGAGAGTATTTTTAGTTTGGGAAATGGTAGAATGGGACAACGTGCTAATTTTGAAGAAGCATATAGCGGTTCATCTTTACAAGGAAATTATGTTGCAGGCATCTATTATCCCGATAAGACAAAAGTAGGGTGGTGGAAAAATGGTTATCCTGAGTATTTTGCTAAAGTGTTAAATTCTACAAATTGGATTGGTATTAATGTGTCAATTGATAACGAAGAATTAGACCTTTTTAAATGTAAAGTAAGCCAATTTTCAAGAGTTTTAAACATGAAGGAAGGTTTTCTTGAACGAGAATTTGTGGCTGAATTTAAAAACGGGAAGAAAATTAAAGTTAACTCAAAACGATTTCTTAGTATTGTAGATACTGAAATAGGTGCTATTAGATATTCAATTACACCAATAAATTTTGATGGAAATATTTCTTTTAACCCATATGTAGATGCTGATGTAGTAAACCAAGATTCTAATTATGATGAGAAGTTCTGGGCAGAAATCGAAAAAAGAGTTTTAAAAAATAAAGCTTTTTTAAATGTGAGAACTAAAAAATTAGACTTTCATTTATCTACAGGTATTGCATATGAAATATTTCAAGATAGTAAAAAAATAGAGCTTGAGGCAAATATTGTAGAAAAGGAAAAATACATTGGTTTTGACTTTATGCTTAATTGCAAGAGAAAAGTTGAGACAGTTGTTTATAAATATGTTGCTAACCTTTCATCTGAAAATTATGATAAGGGCCGATTAATGACTGAAACAGAGATGGTTTTAGAAAAGGCTTTAAATAAATCATTTGCAAATCTGCTTGAAGAACAAAAAAAAGCCTGGTCTGAAAAATGGGAGGAGTGTGATATTCAAATAAAAGGAGATGTTGCAGCACAACAAGGAATTCGGTTTAATATATTTCAATTAAATCAAACATATACTGGCGAAGATGAACGTTTGAATATTGGTCCTAAAGGTTTTACAGGCGAGAAATATGGCGGAAGCACTTATTGGGACACCGAAGCTTTTTGTTTGCCTTTCTATTTAAGTACAGCAGAATCTCATGTTGCAAAAAATCTTTTACTTTATAGATATAAACAACTAGGTAAAGCTATTGAAAATGCTCAAAAATTGGGTTTCGATAATGGTGCGGCTTTATTCCCAATGGTAACAATGAATGGTGAAGAATGTCATAATGAATGGGAAATTACTTTTGAGGAAATTCACAGAAACGGAGCAATTGCTTATGCTATTTACAATTATGTAAATTACACAGGAGATAAAGAATATCTTGCTAAATATGGATTGGAAGTATTAATTGCTATTGCAAGATATTGGAGTCAGCGAATTACATATTCTCAAGAAAAGAAAATGTATGTTATGCTTGGCGTTACAGGACCAAATGAATATGAAAATAATGTAAATAACAATTGGTATACAAATACAATTGCTTGTTGGTCAATGAAATATGTGGCAGAAGCAGCTACGTTTGTTAGGAATAATTTTTTTGAAGATTATCAAAGAATAATCAAAAAAGTTGGTTTTGATGATGAAGTAGAAATATTGAAGTGGAGAGAAATCGTCAACAATATGTATTTTCCGTATGATGAAAAAAAAGGTATCTTTCTGCAACAAGAGGGATACTTGGATAAGGAACAGATATTAGTTAAGGATATTGATAAATCGAATTTGCCACTTAATCAAAATTGGTCGTGGGATAGAATTTTGCGTTCTTGTTTTATTAAACAAGCCGATGTTTTGCAAGGTTTATATATTTTTGAACAAGATTATAATTTAGAAACCATTAGAAAGAATTTTGATTTTTATGAGCCAAGAACTGTTCATGAATCCTCATTGTCGCCTTGTGTTCATTCAATTATTGCTTCAAAAATTGGTGATAATAAAAAAGCTTATGAACTTTATTTAAGAACTTCAAGACTTGATTTGGATGATTACAATGATGAGGTTGCCGAAGGTTGTCATATTACTAGTATGGCAGGAACTTGGTTGGCAATAGTTCATGGATTTGGAGGTATGCGTGTGAAAAATGGCAAATTGCTTTTTAATCCTACTATCCCAAAACAGTGGGATACTTATTCTTTTAATATTAATTTTAGAGATTATTTATTAAATATTGAAGTGTTGAAAAAGCAGACTATTGTTACAAATAATAGCAAGAAAGCTATTGAAATTAAAATTTATGGAAATAATTATAAAATTCAACAAGGAAAATCAGTATTTGTAAATCATTAATTTTATAATATAATAAAAATGGGCTGCAAATAATTGCAGCCCATTTTTATTATATTATAAAATTGCATCAAGTTTTGATGCCAACACATTTTTGGGTACAGCCCCAACTTGTTTGTCTGCAATCTCGCCATTTTTTATAAATAGTATTGTTGGAATATTTCTTATTCCGTATTTTACAGAAATGTTTGGGTTGCTGTCAACATCAACTTTGCCAATAATTGCATTGTCTTTATAGTCTTCAGCTAACTCTTCAACAATAGGACCTACCATTCTGCAGGGTCCACACCATTCTGCCCAAAAATCAAGAACAACAGGTTTGTCTGATTTTAAAACTATTTCATCAAAATTTGAATCTGTTATTTCTAATACCATAATTTTTTTTTTAGGTTTTTATTTATAAATATATTAATGCAAAAATAATTAATTTAATTTGAATTCTATGCTTTGATTATTTTTTAAATATTGAAGTATTTCATTGTTTAAATTTATTTTTTTATTCCTTGAAAACATTTGAATCCAGGTTTTGTCAGTAGGGTCATATATTAAAAAGTTAAGCAATACATTCCCTTTATTTTTCTCTGCCAATTCAAATATCTCACTAATAATTTTTTCAGATAAATCAGATATCTTAATCTTTAATGAAATACTTTTTAGCATGTTTTCTTTAAGGTTTGCCAGCATGTCAATACTTTTAATTTTAAATTCAAGTTCTTCATCACCCCATTTTCTTTTTTGAACGCTTCCTCTAATATTTAAAGAATATCCAACAGTAAAGTATTGTTTAAAATTTAGATAATCTTTAGAAAACATCATTATTGTATAAGAATCTGTATAGTCTGCAATTGTTATTGAGCCATATGGTTTGCCGTTTTTTGCTGTTGCGTGTCTAACACCGGTAACTATTCCTGCAACAGATATTTCTTTTCCGGAGAGTTTAGGCAAATCATTTAATTCAGACAGACTTTGATGACAAAAGTTGTCAATTTCAAATTTAAAATCATCTAGAGGGTGAGCAGTTAAATATATTCCAATATATTCTTTTTCTTTGTTTAATTTGTCGAGTTTGTTCCAGTTATCTGAAATTGGAATTTGAGGCTGGCTTACATCATTATGATCTCCTCCATCAAAAAGAGATTGTTGTGAGCTGTTTTTCTCATCTTGCACCCTATTGCCATATTTTATTAAAGTCTCAATAAAAGAAACATTTTTATTGTCTGTGGCAAAATATTGTTCACGTTTTAGTTCTGAAAAAGAATCTAATGCTCCGGAAAATACTAAGGCTTCTAGAGTTTTCTTGCTAACACAATGTAAATCTACTCTTTCTGCAAAATTAAAAATGCTTGAAAATTCACCTTCGTTATTTCTTTCATTAACAATGTTTTTAACCGCACTTTTGCCAACACCTTTAACAGCACCCAAACCAAAGCGAATGTTGCCTTTTTTGTTAACTGTGAATTTGAAATAACTTTCATTTACATCAGGAGGAAGAACTTCTAATCCCATTCTTTTGCATTCATCCATGTAAATGGTAATTTTTTTTATATCTGTAATGTTACGACTTAAAACAGCAGCCATATACTCGGCAGGATAATTGGCTTTGAGATAAGCTGTTTGATATGCTACATAAGCATAACAGGTTGAGTGGGATTTGTTAAAGGCATATTGAGCAAAAGCTTCCCAATTTTTCCAAACCTTGTCGGTAATTTTATTATCAAAGCCATTATTTTTACACCCTTCATCGAACTTAACTTTAAGCTCGTCCATCATTTTTTTCTTTTTCTTCCCCATTGCTTTACGCAAAGAGTCTGCTTGCCCTCTGGTAAAACCAGCCAGTTTTCTTGAGAGAAGCATAACCTGTTCCTGATATACCGTTATCCCG
>Ga0164318_10002108_pt1 | contig 18263 bp, 17 predicted proteins | sample GuaBasSedimGuay9_FD_113734 | JGI IMG/M metagenome (GOLD analysis project Ga0164318, IMG submission 113734) | Subseafloor sediment microbial communities from Guaymas Basin, Gulf of California, Mexico - Guay9, Core 4571-4, 0-3 cm | ecosystem: Environmental > Aquatic > Marine > Hydrothermal vents... | reverse complement strand
TGTTTCGTATTCAGCACTGATCGCTTTACACTTTGCGATAGCCTCCTCTTTACTTGCAGAGTTAAAGATATATTTTACGGCATATCAGCCGGTTCTTTTTTCATAGATCTCTTTGGAGCATAGCTCTGAGCGTTCTTCATTACGTTCATAGGGCTGAGCTTGCAATACCTGGCTGCGTTCTATCTGCATCGCTTGATTGAAAATAAGCTCCACAGAATCTTTGAATTTTTCCGGTCCATAAGCAATTAACAGTTTCATTACATCTTCAATTACATTATCTTTTTCTAGGCTCATCGTTTTTCCTTTCTTTGTTTAACGATATCTTCAAATATCGGAAAACGTTGGGCCTTTTTACAGAAAGAAATTTACACTACCAGTTACTGAATTAGAGCATGTTGATCCGATATGGCAAAAAAGAATAATAAATAAAATAAAAATATTAGTTAAAGAGCCCAAAGCGTTCGCAAATAATATCAAAAAACTCAAGGGTGAATATCATGATTATTACCGCTTGAGAATCGGGGAATATCGTATGATATTTAGCATGGAAAAAACGAGTTGATTATTCTTATTATCCAAATAAGTCAGCAGCGAAAAATTTATTAAATGTGCAAAAACTCACAAAAGTCAACAAATCTTAAAAAACGCTTGTATTTTAGGCACTTAGTTAGATATATTTGGCTCAAATTCCTTTGGTAAAAAGGAATTAAATTATTTATATTAACGTGTATAATTTCAAAGGAGTAATTATCGCACGTACAATGAAATCGAATTCGAAGCAAAAAGAAGATACAGTAAGGATTAACGATGCCATTCGAGCCAAAGAGGTAAGACTTATCTCTGAGGATGGTGGATTAATAGGGATCGTAAACATACGAGAGGCGCTTGACATAGCTGAGAAAAGAGATTTGGATCTGGTGGAAATTTCACCAAATGCCAATCCCCCTGTATGTAAGATCATAGATTACGGTAAGTACAATTACGAACAACAAAAGCGCGAGAAGATCAACAAGAAAAAACAACACATCATTACCGTAAAAGAAATTAGATTTCGCCCCCATACCGATACCCACGATATTGAAACCAAGGTTCGCAAGATCCGGGAGTTTGTGGAAGAAGGTGATCGGGTAAAGATATCAGTAATGTTCCGTGGCCGGGAAATGGCTCATCAGGAAATGGGACATGATACCTTGAACAAGGTGATTTCACTTCTTCAAGATGTTGTAAAAATCGACAAAGCCCCTAAACAAGAAGGGCGCTTTCTAACGGCTTATCTCGCCGCCAAAAAGTAAGGAGACATCATGCCCAAGATGAAAACAAATCGTGGTGCAGCAAAAAGGTTCAAGGTAACCGGCTCAGGCAGAATTAAAAGAAAGAAAGCCTACGCAAGTCATATTTTGACTAAGAAAAGTACAAAGCGGATCCGTAAACTGCGTCAGCAGGCAGAGATCTCATCCGCTGATCGTAAACGCGTAAATGGAATGCTGGGTTTATAATCCGGCCGGCTTTAAAGGAGAAAAAATATGCCAAGAGCAAATAGTTCTGTACCAAGACATCGTAGACATCGCAAGATCATTAAGCTTGCAAAAGGACAATTCGGCGCACGTCGCAAATTATATAAAACTGCAAAAGAAGCTGTAGAGCGCGGTTGGGTTTACGCCTACCGGGATCGTCGTCAGAAAAAACGCGATTTCCGTAGATTGTGGATCACACGTATCAATGCAGCAGTTCGCCAGCATGGATTGAGTTATTCCCGCTTCATTTACCTACTGGGTGAGAAGGGTGTGGAGATTAATCGAAAACAGCTGAGTGAAATGGCTATACATCAGCCTGAAGCATTTGCAAAGTTGGTTGAAACAGTAAAAAAATAATTTAGCTGAAAAGATAATAACCATGCCCATCCGGTAATTGCCGGAATGATGGGCGATAAATATGAAAAAATTGCAATATGATCAAAGATACTATACTCGAAGTTCAGAAGCAGTTTACAGAAGCCCTTGCCCAAGCTAGGAATTCTCTTGCACTTGAAGAGATAAAAAATACATTTCTTGGTAGAAAAGGCAAGGTTGCCTCTCTTTTCTCTATGATGGGAAACATTCCCGCTGAGGAGAGAAAAGCGGTGGGAAAATTGCTGAATAAACTTAAGATCGATCTACAATCCGATTTTGATTCAAAAGTTTCCGGATTTACTTCAAGTACTTCAAAAAAAGAATGGGTTGACTATACCTTACCCGGCTATTCAATGCCAAAGGGATCAAGACACCCCCTGACTCAAGCTATAGATGATATGCTTTCGATTTTTCAGCGACTGGGATTCGATATTGCCTATGGCCCGGAGGTGGAAACGGATTGGTTCAATTTTGAATCATTAAATTTCCCCCCGAATCATCCGGCTCGTGATATGCAAGATACTTTCTATACGGAAGGCGGTGGCATATTAAGGACACATACTTCACCTGTCCAAACACGGTATATGTCTAAACATGAACCTCCCGTTCGTATTGTTGCGCCGGGGAGAGTTTTCCGTAACGAAGCGATCTCAGCACGATCATATTGCCTGTTTCATCAGATAGAAGGTCTGTATGTAGATACGGATATTACATTTGTCGATCTAAAGGGCACAATTGAACTGTTTTGTCGTATGTATTACGGCAAGGACGTAAAAATCAAATTTCGCACTTCTTATTTCCCTTTCACCGAACCTTCGGCTGAGGTTGACGTATCCTGTTTTCTTTGTGGGGGAAAAGGATGCCGTGTTTGCAAAAATACCGGTTGGCTGGAGATCATGGGATGTGGTATGGTTGATCCCAATGTTATGAAATCAGTCAATTATGATCCTGAAAAATATACGGGCTATGCATTTGGTCTGGGTGTTGAACGTATGGTTATGATGCGTTTGGGGATCAATGATATACGTCTTTTATTTGAAAATGATGTGGAATTTTTGAGACAGTTCTAAATTTGGAAGAAAAAAATGATCGTTTCTATAGATTGGTTAAAAGATTACATTGATATTGATATGCCGCTGGAAGTACTGGCGGATAAGCTGACAATTGCGGGACTTGAATGTGTTGTCAAAGAAGTTGGTACGAGCATTCCCAAAGGTGTTGTCGTTGGTAAAGTTTTGGAGAAAAAAGCACATCCCAATGCAGAATCTCTTTCTGTGTGCAAGGTAGATGTCGGTGGCGAAGATATATTAAATATTGTCTGTGGAGCGCCGAATGTCGATGTGGATCAATACGTCCCTGTTGCGACACTTGGAACTCAATTAACACCTGATTTTCAAATCAAAAAAGTTAAACTTCGTGGAGAGCCTTCTGTTGGTATGATTTGTGCAGAAGATGAACTTGGATTGGGTAACGACCATTCCGGGATCATTGTCATGGAAGGTGAACACAAGGTCGGGACGTCCTATGGTGACTATTTTACTACATCTAAAATTTTAGATATTGACATTACTGCAAATCGTCCGGATGCCATGTCTCATTGGGGTGTTGCTCGTGAGATCGCAGCGATCACGGGAAAAGAATTTAAAAAGGTTCCTGTTAAGTTGGATGAACAAGGTCCATCTATAAACGATATTGCAAAAATAAACATTGAATCCATAGACGGATGTCCGCGATATACAGCCCGGGTTGTACAAAATGTTAAAATTGGTCCCACACCCAAGTGGATGGTTGACCGACTTGAAGCTTTGGGTCTGCGTTCGATCAATAATGTTGTTGACGCTTCAAATTATGTTCTCATGGAAACCGGACATCCATTACATGTTTTTGATCTTGATAAACTTAAGGGGCATGCACTTAATGTTCGCTTTGCTCACAAAAATGAAAAATTAACCACGATCGATCACAAAGAGCGTGAGTTAAGTCCGGATATGCTTTTGATCTGTGATGAGGAAGAAGCTATTGCTCTTGCCGGGATCATGGGCGGCACCGAATCAGAAGTATCCGATGATACAGTCAATGTACTTATTGAGAGTGCCTATTTTACACCGGCAGTAATCCGTAAAGGATCAAAACAGCAACAATTGTCGACAGATGCTTCAAAACGTTTTGAGCGAGGTACAGACCCAAACGAGACACTGGTTTATGCTCAAGATCGTCTGGCATCGCTTATTCTTGAATTGGCGGGCGGGACCTTGGCAAAAGGGCTGATCGATATCTACCCTAAGCCTATTGAACCACTGACTGCCGAACTGCGCATAGATCATGTAAAACGTATTACCGGCATTGATATTTCCAAAGATAATTGTAAAACTACTTTAGAACGCCTGGAGTTCGATCTTATAAAAGATGAAGACAATACCTTAACCGTCAAGATCCCAACTTTCCGACCCGATGTCGAGCGGGAGATCGATCTTATTGAAGAGGTCTTGCGTATCAATAATCTTGATAAGATTCCAGCCATGAGCAGAATGACCATATCTGTCGCAGAAGAATATGATAAATTCCATCCCTTTGTAACGGATATGAGAAATTTCTTTGTAGGATATGGGATGCACGAGGCTGTAAACAACTCTCTGGTTAACGAGACGACCGCAATGTCAGGTATTTGGGGATATACACCCCTGAAGATCTTAAACCCGCTATCGGTCGAAATGAATATGCTTCGTACGGACATGATTCAGCCTCTTTTGGGTTCTTTGCGTTTAAACGCTTTAAAAAAACGAAATAATATTCGTTTGTTTGAACTTGCGAATGTCATTGAGAAAAATGACCATAGTGATACACATGCCGTGGAGCATTATAATCTTGGAATCCTATGTTCCGCACCTGTGTGGGGATTGAATTGGACAGGTGAAGATAAGCCTGCTGATATTTTTTATATGAAAGGTATTCTTGAGCATCTACTTGGTAACCTTGATTTTAATTATAAGCTCAAAGAAAATACAGATAGAGACGAATTTGAAATATTATATGATATTGTTGTTAAAAAAACCGTTGTCGGTAAGATTGGACAATACAAGATGGAGCAATTTGAGAAATTACAATTGCAATATCCGCTAGTTGTTATGGAATTACAGGTTGGCAAATTGTTTAATTGGACTAACTCCAAGAAAAAATATGATCCCGTACCTCAATTTCCTTCGATCTTTCGCGATATGTCTTTGGTCATGGATAAAACCTCCAAAGCCGCCGGTATTTTTAATGAAATAAAACAAAACGGAGGCAAATATCTCGTTGACCTTGTACTCTATGATGTGTACATTGACGATGAGAAACTTGGTAAAGATAAAAAGGCATTATCTTTTCGCTTGGAATTCAGAAGTGATGAAAAAACTCTGAAAGATGAAGTGGTCGATGATGTGATGAATAAGTTATTTGAACGGTTAAAGAATCAATATGGAGCTCAGTTAAGGTAATGGATATTAGCTCTTTTGAACTTTTAGAAAAAAAAATACACCAAACCCTCGATGTTCTTTCGAAACAGCAGGGAACTTCCGGTAATGATACATCTGCATTGAGTAAAAGTCAGGTGGACCGTATTACCGTAAAGTTGGCACAAATATCGGAGTGGATCGAACATGCAGAAGTATGACCCCGACCCTAATACCGTAGAACTGGAATTTCCGGAGGATAAACCTTTAAAAGTCACTATTTATGGCCAGGAATTTCCTCTCAAGGGAAAAGATCCGGAGTTTATTCTTAAAGTCGCTGACTTTGTGAATGAAAAAATGATGGAAGTCGGAGCGAATATGCCCGGAACAACAACTATCGATAAAGTTGCCATTATTGCCGCTTTGAACATCGCTGGTGAATTATTTCAATTGAAGCAAGATAATCAATCCATTGAGGAATACATTCAGAGCCATTCTGAATCATTGATCAAATGCATCGATGATCGTCTCAATATTACCTAATTGCTCCGTTTAAAAAAGGAGTAAACATGAATGTCGGCATCATTATAATTGTTGGTGTAATATCAGCATTTTTAGCTGCGTTTATTGTTTTCATTATCTGCCGATCTCGATTTGGTAGTATGGAAAACTATAAATTTGACATGCTTGAAAGCGCACGAAAAGAAGGTGAAACACTTAAAAAAGAACTGATTCTTGAAGGAAAAGACGAAGCGATCCGAATTAAGCAGAAATCGGAAGATGAATACAATGAAAAACTTCGTGATATTCGCAACTCTGAAAGAGAACTTCAGAAACGTGAAGGTAATTTGGAACGTAAGGTAGAAAGTATTGATCAGCGTTATGATACACTTCAAAAATATAATGACGATCTGAAGAAAAAAGAACAGGAAGTCAATAAGCGTGAAGAAGAGATCGAAGCTCTAATTGATCAACAACAGAGCAAACTTGAAAAGATCGCCGGACTGTCCCGTGAAGAAGCTAAGCAAACCCTAAAAGACAGTCTGTACGAAAAAGCGCGAATTGAAGCTCAGGTAAAAGTTAAGGACATCAAAGAATCAGCGATCCTGAACGCTAACAAAGAAGCTAAAAAAATCATTATTGAAGCAATACAACGCTCTGCTGCGGATCACACATCAGAATCAACGGTTGCTGTTGTTTCGCTTCCCAACGATCAGATGAAGGGTCGGGTTATTGGTCGTGAAGGTCGTAATATCCGTCACTTTGAGGCGCTTAGCGGTATCGAACTGATCGTTGATGATACACCCGAAGCGGTCGTATTATCAGGTTTTGATCCCGTTCGTCGCGAAGTGGCACGAATTGCATTGGAAAAACTTATTGCCGACGGGCGAATTCATCCGGCACGTATTGAAGAAATGATCGAAAAAGCAAACAAAGAAGTAGAAGAGTCCATTATTCAGGCAGCAGAAGAAGCCACCATGGAACTATCACTGCCGCCTTTCAATGCCGAAATGATGCACCATATCGGTTCACTGAAATATCGTACCAGTTACGGTCAAAATATATTAAAGCACTCCATCGAAGTTGGTTGGTTATCGGGTTTGATGGCCGCCGAATTGGGTATGGATGGACAAATGGCAAAACGTGCGGGTTTCTTGCATGATCTTGGAAAAGCCATTGACAGAAATGTAGAAGGAACTCATGCACTTATCGGTGGCGAAATCGCACGAAGAAATAAAGAAGATAAGATCATTGTAAATGCTATTGAATCTCACCATGAAGAAGTGCCAATGGATAATCCGATCTCGGCCTTAGTTCAGGCAGCTGACTCTATCAGCGGTTCTCGTCGTGGTGCTCGCGGACAAACACTTGAAAATTATATCCATCGTATGGAAAAACTTGAAGAAATATCCAACAGCTTTAAAGGCGTTAATAAAACTTATGCTATTCAGGCCGGTAGGGAAGTTCGTGTTATTGTTGAAGAATCACAGGTCAATGATGTTGCGTCAGATCTTCTTGCTCAGGATATCGCCAATAAAATACAATCTGAATTGACTTATCCGGGTCAGATCAAAGTAACGGTTTTGCGCGAACATCGCTCTATAGGATACGCAAAATAAGCGGAGAACATGGAAACGAAAATATTATATGGTAAAGAGGTCGCTGAAGCGGTCAAGGAAGGATTAAAACCCCGCATTGCAAAATGTGTTGAAAAGGGAATTCATCCGGGTTTGGTCGTTGTCTTGGTCGGAGAAGATCCGGCATCACAAGTTTATGTGCGAAATAAGACACGAGCGTGTGAATCTTTAGGTATTTATTCCGAAACTCTTCGTTTACCTGCCGAAACAACTCAAAAAGAATTGAATGAACTTGTTGATCAATTGAATGTCGATGATAGATTTCATGGAATATTGGTTCAAATGCCCTTGCCAAAACATCTTAACGATATTGAAATCATTGAACGAATTTCACCCCGGAAGGATGTTGATGGCTTTCATCCTATGAATGTCGGTCGTTTAGTACAGGGACAGAACGCTTTGTTGCCATGTACACCGGCCGGTGTGATGGAAATGTTAATATATTATAATATTAAAACTAAAGGGAAACATGTTGTTATTGTTGGTCGTTCGAACATTGTTGGTAAACCGATGCTTAACCTTATGTATCAAAAATCGGAATATGCCAATGCAACCGTAACCATCTGTCATACGGGTACGCGAAACATGAAAGAGTATACTTTAAGAGCTGATATTCTTATTGTTGCAACCGGAGTTCCTGAAATGATAAAAGCAGGAATGGTCAAAGAAGGTGCTGTTGTTATTGATGTGGGTGTTAATCGCGTTAATGATAAAACAAAGAAAAAAGGATATCGTTTGGTTGGCGATGTTGCATTTGATGAAGTAAAAGAGCACTGCTCTGCAATTACTCCTGTGCCGGGAGGCGTCGGTTTAATGACCATCGCAATGTTAATGAAAAACACCGTACAGGCAGCTGAAGATCACATAAACTTGAAAAATGATGGCAAAAAATAAGAAGCAACGACATTACTTATTTACATTCATTTTGATTCTAATACTTGGATCCTTTGGCCTCTTTTTAACCAAAACTGATATTGGTTTTAATATTGCTTATAGAATTCTTAAACAACAAGTTAACCAACAATTTAATTCCAATTTATCAATACGGGATTTAAATACTCCACTCAAAACAAATCTTGAAGCAGAATATTTGGAATTCTCGAATGAAGATTCCACTTTTATCATTACCGTTGATACAATAGATATTAATTACAGTGGTATTTTTGAACTGTTTGGCAAGCGACATTTGGATAGTCTGAACATAATCGAACCGAATATATACATCAAGCTTGGGAAAGGTGATCAGGAACGATCCGGAATGCCGGAGATAAAATTCCCTAATTTTCTGGTTAATTCAATACATATTGAAAACGCTAAAATTCAAATTGAATCTCCGGATACGACGATCAATCAGAAAATTGATAATCTTATCTTTCATTATTCAGGTAAAAATGATGGGGCGTTATTTGAGATTAAGGATCTTCAATTGAGAAATGATGCCTTAGGAATTGAAGTTCATAATCTTTCCAGTGAAGTTTTATTTAAGAATAATATAGCAAAACTGCGTAATTTAAATTTCATGTTCAATGACTCCCGAATTACTTCAAAGGGAAAGATCCGTTATATTGAACCTCTGCGTTTTCAATTTGCTTTCAATGTTGCAGATTTTGCCATTGAACATTATATTGAATTTCCGTTTATTAAAGAAAATGATAAACTTGATCTAAATCTTGATATTATTGGCGATTTTAAAGCATTTACGGCAACTGTTGACCTAAAGGGCATATTGAATAGCCAAAGAATTGATCAATCTACTTTCAATATTGAGTATAAAGATGATTATCTTCATCTTCTTCAAGCTTCTTTCAAGAGTAGCGATACAGATATTTCGCTATATGGATCTTATGGCTTCAAAGACAAATATGTTACAACAATTTTCTCATCCTATGCTATGACCCCTTCAGATTGGCTTGAAACATTGCCTGATTTTGGCTTTAAGGGCCGACTTAGAGCAAGCGGATATCTAAATGATCATCTTAAAGTTAATTATAATTTTGATTGCAAAGATCTATATGGACTAAAGACAACAAAACTAAGCGGAAATATACAACTTCAGGGAATGGAGAGTATTGTTCTTGATTCAAGCAACTATATCTATTTACCGGATGGTGTTTTAAAAGTTCGGGGATCTTTCAAGGATCTTAAGAATATTGATCTGGACATTTACGGAGATATTGCTTCTTTGGACGATCTTGAAATTCCGGAAATTGGAGAAATAGGGGCAGATAATATTTATTTAACCTTAAAAGTCCTGGGTGAAATCAATGATCCTGATATTCAGTTGAATTTTAATCTTGATACACTCAAATATGATGCCTATACCGTAAATAATCTCAATGTTTCATTATTTAGTAATAAAATTATTTCTAATCCGAGCGGAGGAGTATTGATATCATTTGAAAATGCAGCAATAGACTCATTTTTGATCGGTTCAGTACAAACTTATGTTCGAATGGATAAAGATATAGTTCATATGGATTATTTTGAAATATCTCATGAAAATTACAAGTTAAATCTATCCGGTTCCATCAAAGATTTTAAGGAATTTAAGATTCAAACTCTAACGGGAACATATCAAGGTGAAGATGTTTATTTACTCGATCCCGTTTCATTTGTTATTTCTGATAGTGCATATACACTTTCAAGGTATGATATCTTATATCGTGATGCTCTTCTTTCCGGCTCACTGGATGTTGAGAATAATTCTATTGAGGGTAGTCTGAATATTGCAGGTGCCGAATTAAATTCCTTACCCTTGCTCTCAACTATGCTTGATAGTGTTGGTGGTTTATTGGACATGAATATTTTAATTAGCGGTGAACTGAGTGATCCGTTGATTGATGCAGACTTATTGTTAAAACGAGCACATGCTTTTGGATTGGATGCCAACAGGATCAGCTCAGAATTACATTATGAAGATAATATGATCTATATCAATGATTTTCGCTTTGATATTAATGAAGAAAGAAAGATCGGCATGAAGGGGAAGCTTCCTCTTAAAATAAATTTTAATACTAAAAATATTATTGGAGCATTGCCGGAAGATTCGCTATATGTTGATATTGATATATCCAGGGTCAGATTGTCAAAATTAATGCCATTTATATTTGATTTTCCAATATTAGGTGATGCCGATATGTCCGGAAATATTACCGGAACGATCAATGATCCCATCATGAATGCCGATCTATTTATATGTAATCCATTGATCACGGAGATCGAAGGAGATTCGATCAAAGGAAAATTCCATTATAGAAATGAGCGAATGTTTTTTAATGAAATTGAGATGTTTACCGATAACGGAAGATATTTTGGAAATGCAAATTTCTTTTTTGATTTTAGATTTCAACCTGAGGGCAAACGATTTATTCCGGATAGCAGTCTTTATGTTTATGTTGAGGGTCGGGATGATGAAATGATCTACCTGACGCCTTTTATTGATCAAATGGAATCATTTACCGGTGATTTTTATACGGAATTGGAAATGACAGGTAATTTTAATAAAACCATAAAAAATGGAAAAGTTACTGTCAAAGACGGCCATCTTGTTCTCGGAATTCTTGGAAATGAGATCGAAAACCTAAATGGTGAAGCGCTTATAAACAACAATATAATGGCAGTTGACCTGAAAGGTAAATTACCGTCTGTTTCCTACACATTAGCCGGCGTTTTGGGCTTGGAAAAGAATAATGTAGATTATGAATATAATTTTAATATCAACGGTGACATGAATATGCGATATCTGATAAGACCGCAATTTAACTTAAAATTAACCGGCAATCAGATGTCAATTGTAACTTTAGATGAAAATGTCAACCTGACAACCGGAGCTGTTGATCTTGCCATTACCGGCAGGGACACTTTAACCGTGAGTGGAGATGTTACAATTCAGGAAGGTTTGATCGAGTTTGGTCTGAATCGAATCGCTCCTGAAACAGGTGCTCCTCCCAGTAATGCGAAGGGGATAAAGACAGCTTACTCTTTAAATGCGATTATTGATAAGATGTATTTTAGGAATCAATTATTAGATGCGACCCTGACTGGAGAAATGATTCTGCAAAAATTTGCTTCTGAAAATCATACACGTATGGGAGGAGAACTTTTTGTAACAGAAGGCTTCTTTAACTACTGGGCATCTGTTTTTGTCTTGGAAGAAGGAAGTTTGATCCTTGATCAGTTTGAGAATAATCATGAGTTGAATTTTATTGCGACCAAATCAATAAAAGATCAAGATGGTAAAAAGGTTGATATTATTGCCTCGATCTCGGGTGAATTAAATAATCCCGAAATTACATTTACAGACGAAAATAACACGATGTCGCAAGCACAGATCGTAAACGCTTTGACCGTTGGTGAAATTCAGAGTGTATTAAGTGGTGTAAGCGGAACAGAATCCGGTAGGGGTTTTGATGCGAGTTCGGCTACAACCGCGTTACTGTCCTTGGCAGAAGTACCCTTGGAACAACAGGCAAAAAAACTGGCAGGAGCAGGAGGACTGGATCGAATTGATATTAAAGGTGGAACAGAAGGAACCTATATCGACGGGACAACCGCTTTGGTTATCGGTGGTCGTATTGGAAGAAATTTTTATTTGACTTATGAGGGCTCACAAGAAAAACCATTTGATATGGAATTCGAATATCGTTTGAACAATAAAGTATCAATCGTTGGATCAGCTGATGAATCAAGTGTATCAGGGGCTGTCCGTTTAAGGTTGCAATATTAATGAAACGTTTACTGAAAATATGTTTACTGACTTTAATTGCCGGGTTTATTTTGGCTCAAAGCAATGATGTTTTATTAGATTATAAACTTAAAAAAATATTTTATAACGGTAATACGACTTTTAGTGATAAACAATTAAAACGTTATGTTAATATTAAACCTGCCCATACAAAAAAAGCTATGCAACGGATCACATACCGCTTTATCAGATCAAAAGCGAAAGTATTAATAAATTATTATGTAAGTGAAGGCTTTTTAAACTGTAGTGTAAGAGATTCACTTATTATCGATCAGGAAAATAATCTTTATTTGTATTTTAATATTATAGAGAACGAACGTTATTATCTTAAACAGATATCCGTAGAAGGGAATACGCTCTTAAGCGATGGTGAGATTCTGGAATTGTTGGGAGTAAAAGTCGGTGAACCTTTTCGTCAGTATATTTATTATGATAATTTTAGAAAAATATTAACACGCTATAGTGAACTTGGCCATCCATTTGCCGGTATTCGAGAAGAATATGATTGGGGAACGGATCTTGAAATTACACTCTTTATTAATGAGGATATTTCATATAATATCAATAAAATCAATCTAAATGGTAATAAAACGGTAGGTGAACCCTATATCCGAAAGCATTTTAACATTCGTGAGGGTGAGCCCTATCAACTGGAAAAGATCAATCAAACAAAAGATAGAATATATGAAATGGGTGCTTTTAATTCTGTTAATATTGTTCCAATAAACAGAGATACCGCAAACCAGACCATTGATCTTCAAGTTTCGGTAATAGAAAGTAAAGCCCGACGATTTGATATTCAAGCCGGTGCAAGACAGGGATATACGGACAAAATATCGTATGAATCTTTGTTTATTGAGCCGGAATGGACACATAAAAATTTGTTTCACCGTGCACACCGATTTCGTGTTGGGTTTAATTATGATGCCTTGATCCAAAATTCGAATATTGACCATTTGATCAATGCCGAAATGGGTTATACGGTACCCTGGCTGTTCTTTATGCGTTTACCTACAACTTTTAAGATCTATTACGATAGAAACGCATATTCGCCATTTATTGAATCAACATCCGTTGATAGTATTCAAAACGGAGAGATCAGAACAAATTATGGTGTAAATTTATCCAGTATCTGGCGATATAATCGAAATATTTACACAAAAATTTCCGTTTCATTGCGAAATTTAAAAAGTGATCTAAAAGATGTATTGGGTGAATTTGAACCTCAAGCAGAGATATCGTTACAATCAAGATTTGATAACCGTGATAATTTTATTTATCCCTCAAAAGGATGGAACATTCTTTTATATGGGGGGTATGTTTTAGGTACGGAAAGTGAAACGCAAACTGAATATTTCCGCGTTGATGCTTCCGTAAATGGCTATATCCCGCTTGCGAGGAATTTTGTTTTAGCAGGTAGGCTGGAAGCCGGTCAGTTCTTTGATATGAAACTCATTGATCCACTTATGATCTATCAGTTGGGTAGCGAATCTACAGTTCGTGGATGGAGAAAATCTCTTGGGAATGAGTATGAAGTCATGAATTCAGATTCAACTTATTCATATATTTATGCCGGGAAAGCAAAATTAATGGCAAATGTAGAATTACGAGCCGATCTGATTTGGGATTTTGGTGTAAATGCTTTTCTGGATGTTGCTATGTTGGATGATGATCTTTCGGGTATTATGAACTGGAGTGATTATTACGTCAATACCGGATTGGGGATCTACTATAAAACACCCATTGGGCCTATCAGGATTGAAATCCCTATCATTCTAAATAATCCCAATATAGCTCTTGATCGTGTTTGTGTCAAAAATAGTATTTGGGATTACATTAACTTTGGACTTTTATTTGCGTTTTAGATATGAATTATAATAAATTATCTGACTTAAAAATTGAAATTTAGGAGTTGAGTAAAATGAAAAAACAATTTGTAACACTGCTTTTGATCTCCATGTTGATTTTTTCGTGTTCCGACAATCGGACCGCTGAAGAGATGTTTCAGGATGGTACCAATCAATATAAACTGGAAAAAGTCAGCCGCTCAATTAAAACTTTTGAAAAGTTATCAAATATTTATCCTGATGATGAATTGGCCGTAAAGGCAATTTATCGTCTGGCTGAGATCTATGCCGGCGATTTACAGGATTTTGAGACCTGTGTTGCCAAATATGATTATATTGCCGATGAATATCCATCACATCCCGATGCTCCCAAGGCACGTTTTATGGCAGGCTATACTCTGGCAAATATTGTAAATGATCAAGATCGTGCAAAAGTGGAGTATGAAAAATTTATTCGTGACTATCCGAACCATCCCTTAGTGGAATCTGTGCAATTCGAATTAAGGAATCTGGGCAAAGAACTTGATCAGATCGAAGAGTTAAAAGGAATTATGAAAAGCGGAACCAGTGAATAGAAAGGGTGACCATGAGTTTTGATCTTGCCGTATTGAACGAACAAATACAAAAAGAAAGCGTCTTCCTGGAATCCATTCAGGCAGAATTAAAAAAGGTCCTGATCGGACAGGAAAAAATGGTTCAGCGTTTGCTGATCGGTTTACTGGCGGAAGGCCATATTTTATTGGAAGGTGTTCCCGGACTCGCAAAAACCCTGGCTGTGAAATCATTGGCCCAGGCGATCCATACAAGTTTTCATCGTATCCAGTTTACACCTGATCTGCTTCCTTCGGATCTTATCGGAACCTTGATCTACAATCAAAAAGAATCGTCTTTTGAAGTTAAAAAAGGTCCGATCTTTGCTAATATCATTCTTGCGGATGAGATCAACCGCTCACCCGCAAAAGTACAAGCTGCACTTCTTGAAGCGATGCAGGAAAAACAAGTAAGTATCGGTGACACAACCTATCCTCTTGAAGAGCCTTTTCTTGTCCTTGCCACTCAAAATCCTATTGAGCAGGAAGGGACCTATCCTTTACCGGAAGCACAGGTGGACCGATTTATGCTGAAGGTAAAAGTGGATTACCCCAGTCAGGATGAGGAAATGAGCATGTTGACGCTTATGACTTCAAACATATTACCCGAAAAAGTATCGTCTGTTGTTAAACCCAAACAAATCATGGATGCAAGAAATGTAGTTCGTAGTATATATGTTGACGAGAAGATCCATAAATATGTGACCGATATTGTTTTTGCAACCCGTTATCCTGAAAAATATAATATTGAATCCATTGCAGGATTAATTGATGTTGGTGCATCACCGCGTGCTTCATTGAATCTTGTTCGTGCCGCTAAAGCCCATGCTTTTCTACAACATCGCGGTTATGTCACGCCGGAAGATATTCACGAAATAGGTATGGATGTCCTGCGTCACCGTGTACTGCTTTCTTTTGAAGCCGAAGCGGAAGATGTTACGGTAGAAGATATTATTCAAACGGTGTTCGATACTATTCCGGTACCCTAATGCTGTCCCGAGAAATATTACATAAAGTAAAGCAAATTGAGATCCAGACACGCCGCATTGTCAATGACGTGTTCTCCGGTGAATACCGCTCAATTTTTAAAGGAAAGGGAATGTCCTTTTCCGAGGTGCGGGAATATCAGCCGGGTGATGATGTCAGAATGATCGATTGGAATGTAACCGCCCGAAATAATAAACCTTTCGTCAAGGTTATGGAAGAAGAACGGGAATTGACCGTTTATTTTCTTTTTGATGTTTCGGCTTCGGGAAGAGTGGGGAGTACCGAACGGTTTAAAAGCGAGATCGCAGCGGAAATTTGTGCTGTGCTGGCATTTTCTGCCATCCGTAACGGTGATAAGGTCGGCTTGATCAATTTTACCCATGATGTTGAAAAATATCTTTCTCCCCGTAAAGGAAAAGCTTATGCAATGCAGGTTATTCGTGAGGTTCTTTTCGGTGAGTATGAAGGAAAAGGGACCCGTATAGAAAATGCTCTGCAGTTTCTATCACGTGTTGCACATAAAAAAAGTATTGTATTTCTGATCAGTGATTTCTACGATACGGATTTTGAGAACGCATTAAAAGCCGTATCAAACAAACATGACCTGATCATGGTCCATGTTGTTGACCCTTTGGATAAAGAACTTCCCAATATTGGATTACTTTCATGTTTCGATGCGGAGACCGGAGAAAAGATGGTCATAGACACTACAGTTAAAAAAGTTCGTGAACAATATGCCGAATATTATAAAACCCGAACAGCTGAACTTGAAAGAATGTGCAGAAAAAATAAAACAGATCTGATCCATATTTCAACGGATGTTTCTTATATAGAACCCTTGAACCGTTTTTTTAAAACAAGAGGAAAACATCAATACCGATGAAAAGACTTTTTTTTCTCCTCATGATCGTGGTGACGCTTTTTGCTCAAGAGGTTAAAGTTGACCTGAATGTAAATGATAAAAAATTACATATTGGTGATAGAATAAAACTAAATTATACTTTGTCGGGTGGTGAACGACATGTATTTCTGTTACCTGATGTAAAAATGTGGATAAAAGATCTTGAGATCATTGACGTTCAAACATCCGAGAAATCTAAAAAAAATCGTCATGTCATCGATCTAAATATTGAAGGAGTCAAATTTGACACCGGATTTGTTCATATTCCTGCCATGCCGATCATTAAAACCGATTCCACGGGATTTGGGAAACCAGATACGATCTATACCCCGGAAAAATATCTTTACATATATTCATTGCTGGACAGTAACGCTACACCCCTTGCCATGATACCTCCCGTACCTCTTGCACTTATGACTTGGTGGGAATTTTTAATTGCTCTTGTTTTGTTAGCGAGTAGTATTCTTCTATTGATATGGGGTATTAAGCATAAATCTAAAAAAGTTAGAATAATCGAAGAATATAGAGAAACACCCAAAGAAAAAGCTGAACATTATTTAATTGCTTTAGAGAAAAAAAAATATCCGGACAAGCAATTGTGGAAACAATTTTATCTGGAATTAACCTATATCATCCGGGATTATTTCGAAAATATTTACTATATTCATTTGCAGGAACTCACGACATCAGATCTTATTCCGGTATTAAAAGAACATGTTAAACCTGAATTTATGAGTAAATTAGAGGAATTGTTTGCTTATGCCGATCTGATGAAATTTGCCAAAGGGATAGCAAGTCGAGAAAAATGTGATGAGCATTTAATACTTGTAAAGCAAATGATCAAAATTGATGAAGAGAATACCGATAAAGAACCAGTGGATTAATTCTGGTAATTGATCCTGCGTTTATAAACCTCCTTCTTGTTGAGGAGTGTGTTGTTCAAGGATATTAAATGTTAAAGATCAATCAAATAAGTAAAGCTTTTACAGGAATCAAGGCGGTAGATAATATTTCGCTGAATATTCCCGTTGGAGAAGTTTTCGGATTTCTTGGGCCAAATGGAGCCGGGAAAACCACAACACTTCGAATGATCATGGATATTATTCAACCTGATTCGGGACTTATTACCATTGATGGAAAACCCAGCACATCATGTGATCATGCGCGTATCGGTTACTTGCCGGAAGAACGCGGCATTTATCAAAAAGCAAAGGTTCGGGATGTTGTTGAGTATTTTGGTAAACTTAAATCCGTTCCGGTATCTGTTGTTAAAGAGAGAGCAAATGATTGGTTTAAACGCTTGAAAATTGAAGATCTGGTCGAAAAAAAAGTTGCAGAACTTTCGAAAGGGAATCAACAAAAAATCCAGTTTATCATTGCTGTGATCAATGATCCGGTTTTAATGATCCTGGATGAACCATTCACGGGATTGGACCCTGTAAATCAAAAGATATTACAGGATATTATTAAAGATTTCAAAGCACAGGACAGAACCATTATTCTCAGCACACACCAAATGGCCAAAGTTGAAGAAAATTGTGACTCTATGTGTTTGATCCATAAAGGTAAGATCATCACAATAGGGAAAACCAAAGACATTATGGAAAAACATGGTGGAAATTTGGATAAGGCTTTTATCGAATTGATAGGAGACACAGATGAATAAGACCTTGACCATAGCTCAATGGGAATTACATAGAGGATTGAAGTCAAAAGCATTTATCATTTCTGTTTTT
>Ga0164318_10002107_pt1 | contig 18272 bp, 13 predicted proteins | sample GuaBasSedimGuay9_FD_113734 | JGI IMG/M metagenome (GOLD analysis project Ga0164318, IMG submission 113734) | Subseafloor sediment microbial communities from Guaymas Basin, Gulf of California, Mexico - Guay9, Core 4571-4, 0-3 cm | ecosystem: Environmental > Aquatic > Marine > Hydrothermal vents... | reverse complement strand
ATCGCGGACTACCAGGCCCGGGAACAGGAGCGTACCGGCATCCGTTCGCTCAAGGTGCGTTACAACAAGGTCTTCGGGTACTATATAGAGGTCACCAAGAGCAACCTGGCCAGCGTACCCCCGGAATATGTCCGCAAACAGACCCTGGTAAACGCCGAGCGTTTCATTACCGATGAACTGAAGGAATACGAAAGCCGTATCCTCGGTGCCCAGGAGCGCGCCCGGGAACTGGAATACGAGATATTCGGCAGGCTGCGGAACCGGGTCCTGGAATTCGCAGAGATTATCCAGCGCAACAGCCGGGCAGTCGCTTTGCTGGACGTGATTTCCACTTTTGCTGAGCGGGCTCGCGCCCTGCGGTACGTTCGTCCCGAGGTTAACGACTCCCAACGCATCCGCATCCGCGAAGGAAGGCATCCGGTCATTGAGTGTATCCCGGATTCCGAGCCGTTCGTCCCCAACGACACTCTGCTGGATACGGAACAGAACCAACTGCTTATCATCACGGGGCCGAACATGGCTGGCAAGAGCACCTATATCCGACAAGTCGCCCTGATCGTCATCATGGCCCAGATGGGCTCGTTTGTTCCCGCATCCGAAGCCGAAATCGGCGTAGTCGATCGCGTCTTTACCCGCGTCGGTGCCGGTGACGAGCTGGCTGCCGGGCGCAGTACATTCATGGTGGAAATGCAGGAGACCGCGACAATCCTGCATAATGCCACGCCGCGCAGTCTCATCGTACTCGATGAAATCGGCCGGGGAACCAGTACTTTTGACGGCATCAGCATTGCCTGGGCGGTGGCCGAGTATATTCACAACAGTCCACGCATCCGGGCCCGCACTCTGTTTGCCACGCACTACCATGAACTCACTGACCTTGCCCTGACACTGCCCGGAATCCGCAATTACAACATCATGGTGAAGGAATCGGGGGACCGGATCATTTTCCTGCGTCGTATCGTACCCGGAGCCGCGGACAAGAGCTACGGCATCCATGTGGCGCGACTGGCCGGGCTCCCCGACGAGGTGGTCGAACGCGCCAGGGAAATTCTGGCGAATCTGGAAGAGGGCGAATTCGAAGAAGGTCAGCCCAAGATCGCCCGGCGGCACGCGCGGAAGGCCGCCCATCAGGGCCAACTGACCCTGTTCCCCGGGAATGAGGAAAATACCCGACCTTCCTAGCGATGAATAAGTCAACCCGTAGATTGCCTGTCGGGAAACTGGATGAGAAGTATCTCTGCGACTTGCTGAAGCTGCTCCACACAACCGATCCCCGCATTATCATCGGGCCGCGCTTCGGCGAGGATGCCGCCGTGCTGGAAATATCCCGCAATCAATGCCTTGTCATGGCCAGCGACCCGGTTACCTTCGCCGCCGCCAGAATCGGCTGGTACCTGGTCAACGTGAATGCCAACGACGTGGCTGCGTTAGGCGCGGATCCGCGCTGGATCACCGTTGTGGTGCTGCTTCCAGAGAACGCCGACCTGTCATTGGCCAAGGAAATAGTCGAACAGGCAGCCGACGCCGCGGCCCGCTTGGGCATGACGATTGTCGGAGGCCATACGGAGGTTACGCCGGGGCTGCATCGTCCGTTGGCCTGCGGCACCGCGGTGGGGCTGGCAGCGCCCGAAGAGCTCAAGCCGAGCAGTGGAGGCAGGCCCGGTGACCTGCTGGTGCTGTGCGGATATGCCTGTATTGAAGGCACCGCTCTTATGGCTCTGGAACACGAGGCTCGCGCCAAAGAAGTTCTTGGCGAGGAACGATGGCGTCGGGCGGTAAACATGCTGCATGACCCGGGGATCAGCATTGTCCGATACGCAGCACTCGTCCGGTCCGGGAAGGGCGTTCATGCCATGCATGATCCCACCGAAGGCGGCATCGTCCAGGGAGCCTACGAGATGGCCGCAGCTTCCGCCTGCGGCCTCGAACTCTACGCCGACAAGATCCCGCTGTATCCCGAAACAAGGCAGCTGTGTGAAGTGCTCAACATAGACCCGCTACGTTCTCTTGCCAGCGGCGCGCTGCTGGTGGCAGTAAGTCCACAATCCGCCGATGAACTGCTCGACCGGCTGAGACAACATGAGATCACGGCGGCTATCATCGGTAGACTCATCCCTGAACGCGATTACGCACTGTTCAGGCGCGGGCTGAGATATCCTCTACAACCGGAGGCTCGCGATCAGCTTGCCTCGGATCCGGGGAAAGCGGGCTGACCTGAGCCGGGTACAGCATTGCCGGTTGCTTTCGCGCCGCAATACATATTACTCTTGCTCCGGAAAGCGGCCGGTTATCACGATCCGGTAATGAATGCCCAGTCAAAGCCTACCGCCATCCTGCTCACCTACGGAGACGCTGGTTCGTGGAAGGCGCTGCAGGTTCTCGACCGAGAGAGAATGGATATCCGCCTGCTCGCGTTTGAGTCATCCTTCTTTCGAAACGACATTCGCCACATCGGGGAACTGTTCCCGGGACTTCGACTCGATGCACTGGACTTCACTCCGGAGCTGAGCGCAGTTCTACAACGACAGATGGCCTCGCCCGCACCGTTACTCAGCCAGGTATGCGTCGAATGCCGTGCCGCAATGCTGCGCGCCGCCGGCGAGTTCGCTGCACGTGAAGGCATAGACTACATCATCACAGGCGATACCTGTTCTCCGGGCGACCGCCTTCGTACTCCCGGCGTATTCCACCTCATAGATGAAAAATCCGGACAGGAGGGCAAGGTCCTCCGACCTCTGTGTGATCCCGCCCGTAATCCGGAGACAGGAGACCCTTCATCAGCACCTGAAGCGTGGGCTGCCGCTTTCCCCGCAGCCCGTTCCCTCATGCCCCTTGCGCGCCGGCCAAACTGCCGCCTGCGGGATCCATCGTATTTCTCTCGCGCGTGGGATCTTTACCTGTACGGCGGCCCCTTGTCGCGGCGCGATATCGAACTGCTCGCTGTGGGACGGCACTTTCGCCTTACTGAACATGCGCGCTTGGTGGTCGGACGCAATCAGGAAGAAAATCTGCTGATCGAAGGCTCGCGCGGCCTGTATGAACTGTTGATAAAGGTCGAGAACTTTCCCGGCCCGTCAGCAGTGCTCAGCTATACGGCCTCCCCCGGCGAAGTTAGGCTGGCCGCGGCGATCTGCGCCCGATATGCTGACTTGCCCGGACATGTGGAGGTCTCGGTACGTGTCCGTTCGGCCCGGGAAGCCTGGCGGGTGCGAGCAAGTCCGGCGCCCGACAGCCTGTGCCGACAACTGGCGGTTCGTGTCTGGCCGGAACTGTGTGATCGCAGAGCGTGAGAATCCTTTTCATAGTAGATGACGTGCCGCACTCCGGCTCCGCGGGAGGCTATCAGATCGTCTTCCAGCGTCTCAGCCGCCTGGCGGCACGCGGTCACGAGGTGGGGGTGGCCTGTTTCTGTGATCCGGAAAAGCAGCACCTTGGAGACGAGCTGCGAGAGAGCGTGCGCTGGGTAAAACTCGTCCCCCGACCGTCTCTACAGCGCCATGCGATACTCGCACGCGCTTTGCGCTTCCGGCGACCGTGGTGGTTCGCACGCGCATATTCGCCGCACATGGAAAAAGTGGTTGGGGATATGGTCGAAGAACTCGAGTTCCCCGTCGCAGTCGCCGAGTTTTCGGTAATGGGGCAGTACTTCCTCCTCAATCCTCACTTGCCGGCGGTGAGGCGCGTAATCTCATGTCACAGCAGTCCCTGGTTCAGCTGCCTGCGCGCGCTGGGGGTGCATCGGCCGGGAAGCCACGCCTGGTGCGCCCTGGCGTGCAGAATGGCAGGCATGAAAAGATTCGAGTTCACCGTCTATCGCAACGCAGACTGGATCATCACGCTCTCCCCGAGTGAGAGGTACTGGCTGCTCACCATGGCACCGGGTCTCGACATAAGCATCGTTCCGCCGGGAGTGGACATCACCCATTTCGTGCCTCGCCCGGCTGAAAAAACCGAAAAAGCAGTGATGTTCATGGGGCGCTTCGCTGACGAAACCAACGTCGACGCCGTACTCTGGTTCGCCTCCAGTGTGTGGCCCCGGGTCGTGTCGCGTCATCCTGAAATGCGATTCTACATCGTGGGTCCTGAACCCCCGCCAGCTGTACGGACGCTTGCCAAAGTGGATTCCCGGATCGTAGTCACCGGGCGCGTTGCCGATGTGCGGGCGTATCTGGAACGTGCCCGCGTATTCGTCTGTCCTGTCCGTTTCGGTTCCGGCCTGAGAGCAAAGGTACTGGAGGCCATGGCCGCAGGAGTTCCGGTGGTGTCCACAGTTCTGGGAATGGAAGGGATCCCGGCCGAGCCCGGAGGAAACTGCTTCATGGCGGACAAGCCGGAAATGATGGCCGCCTATGTAGACCTTCTTCTCAACGACCTGAACCTCAATCGGGAAATCGGGCTGGCAGCACGTCGCACCATGGAACAGCATTTCGACTGGGAAAAGCTGATAAACTCACTTGAAAGTCTGCTGCAACGGATGGTGCCAGCGGAGAGCGCTGATTCTAGGGCCTGAGTACGACATGTGCGGCGGTAGCCATCCAAACTACTACGTACCATGCGCCCACCAGCCGGAACACGGGCTTCAGAGGTCGGCGCAGCATGATAACGCAGCTCAGGAGGTGGTACTCGTACGCCACACGGGCGAAGGCCCAATCCTCGCACCACACGCGTTCCGACAGCATGATGATCATTAAAGCGTAGACCGCCCAGGCCGCAACGATCCACACCGCCGGCACCTGGCGTTTGATCTGCCGGTAGGCAACCACGACCGCACTGAGAGCCAGAACACTCAATTCCAGCATCCAGAGAAGGTGTACCGGACGCGGTTGAGTCAAAATCGTGCTGACAAGATGTCCTATGCCCTTGAAAGGCGCGGAAAAATTCAGCGCCGCCAGGCGCGTATCCGAACCGTTGCCCGGAAGGTGCATCACTATAACCAACTGCCATGCACCGAATACGACAAAGGGGAGAAGTGCCATAAAGTATCTCTTCATACCGCCTCCTCGCCGGATCAGGGTATCAATAGCCGCCGCCCCAGCCGCCAGCACAACCGTCTCCCGCGCCAGACACCCGAGAGCCAGCAGCCCGGACTGTTTCACAGCAGAATGTTCCCTCCAGGCGACCAGCGCCCCCATCAGGCACATGCCTGCCACTATCTCCGTGAGGTCCCGGAACAGACTCATCAAGTAACCGGCATAGAAGACGAAAAGCAGACCCCACCACGCCGAAAGTCGCTCTCCCACCGCCCATCGGGCACCCAGCCAAGCAATCACGCCCAGCCCCAGCCAATTGATCAACAGCAGGGCGACCGCGCTTCTGAAGGGATCGCCTCGCGCCAACATCCACGCCAGGAAGGGATACAGAATCCGCCGCGCGCGATAGGCCGGCGCATCCAGAACAATGCCCGCTACGCGTCCGGTCCAATTCCACGGAGAAACCGCCAATCGAAAATAGAACGCACCATCGTACCCCGGCGAATTACTGAGCACCGGAAGAAATCGGGCTGCCTGTGACCGGTCGGTAAAGCGGTCCCCGGCAACAACCAGCACACCCGGATTCCAGTCCGCCCTCTGGAGGCGGCCTGCGAGCAACAGAGCATAGGCGGCAACCGCCGTTAGCGCCACCTTCGACGCTGCGTAACGGGGATCCGATTTCATTCCGTCGCCGATCCTACATGTGTTTCAATCCTGCTGCAGTCTCTATTTCGTTATCGCCGTGCCGGGAGTTATAATCCGGCGGGACCGGCCTGGTTGGCGCTGTGGGATCCTCCCACATTCCCGCAGCCGCCAATAGTTTTGCCTTGGGCCGGAGGTCCCGGTATTATGCAGTGTTTCGCGTTGGGTGCGTCAGTCCGGACCGAGCGCCTGCCACGATGGATTGTCTCCGCAGGCTGGTTGATCCGAGATGTACCATGAGAGTGTGTGTTGACATTCAGGCGGCAGTTGCCCAGTCGGCCGGCGTTGGCCGCTACGTACATGAGATGGTGCGGCACCTGGCAGCCACGCTGCCCCCGGAAACAGAGCTGGTCCTGTTCTACTTCGATTTCCTGCGGCGCGCCCGCTCAGCTTCGGTCTCCAAGGCGGTTGTCAAGCCGTGGCGTCTTGCACCGGGCAGCCTTATTCAGCAGCTCTGGAAACGGGGAATGGGGCCCCCTTTTGACCAGCTTGCCGGGGAAGCGGATGTATATCATTTCCCTAATTTCATCCTGCCCCCACTGCATCGGGGCCGCTCGGTGGTCACGATTCATGACCTGTCATTCATCCGATTGCCAGACACCACCGAGGAAAAGAACTTACAATACCTGACTGCCCGCATCCGGGATACCGTATCCCGCGCCGACCTGATTGTGACTGATTCCGAGTTTTCCGCCCGAGAGGCGGAAGATCTGCTGGAGGTGAAGTCTGATCGCCTGAGCGTAGTCTATCCCGGCATCGATACGCGCTTTTTCCCGCAGGAGGAACCGGAGATAGCGCGGATGCGGCTCTTGCTCTCTCTGCCCCGCCCCTACATCCTCACGGTGGGGACAATTGAACCCAGAAAAAATCATGCCTTTCTGATAGAGGTTTTTGAGGGCCTGGAAGAGTTTGACGGCGACTTGGTGATCGTGGGACGAAGGGGATGGAAATGCACGCCGATCCTGGAACGCATCCGGACTTCCTCCCGGCGCGGGCATATCCGTTGGCTCGCAGGGATCAACGACCACCTTCTCACGGCCTTGTACTCGGGCGCCGAACTGTTCGTTTTCCCATCGCTGTACGAAGGATTTGGATTTCCGCCTCTGGAGGCACTGGCCTGCGGCTGCCCGGTAGTTTCATCTGCGGCAGGATCACTGGCGGAAATACTCGGGCGTACCGGATCGCCAGCCAAGCTTGTGGACGGTTTTGACCGCGACCGATGGGGGGAAACCATCCGCCGGGCTCTGTCGGACAGCGACTGGAGACACCTCAGTGCCAGCCGCGGTCCGGACTATGCCCGACAATACCGCTGGGAGGACGCCGCACGTACCATGTGGGAAAATTATCAGCGCCTGGTCTCAATCGGGCGTGACCGGCAAGGATGAAATCAGGCCGAAAAAGAATAGTAATCGACTGCCGCTGGATCCTTCATCAATCCAGCGGAATCGGTGTGTACACCCGCGAACTTGTCCGTGCGCTGCTGTCTGTCGGCGCAGATGAAGAATACCACCTGCTTTTCGATGATGAATCCCTTGCCCGACGGGAAACACACCACCTGTCCCGACATGCGAACTGTCAGGTCTGGCTGGTTCCCTGGAGACCTTTTTCCATCGCAGGGCAATTTACGCTCCCTGTCCGCATCCGGGCCAGGGCTGATCTGTACCACGGGCCGAACTACATGATACCCTTTCTGACGTTTCCCCGGAAAAGGCAGGGGTCGCCGGCGTGTGTGGTCACCATCCACGATCTCATACCTCTCCGCTTTCCGGACCATGCCCCCCGTGCGCGGAAATCGCGCCTCCTGCCCCTTTACCGATTCCTCGTGCGCGAAGCGGTCCTGCGGGCCGATGCGGTCATTTGTCCAAGTAATGCCACCCTCAACGACATTGTCACGCAGTTCAATCTCTCCAGAGAGCGGCAATCCAGGCTCCACGTGGTTCCCGAGGGCATCCCGGCCGGTCTGAAACCTGATCCGGCGAAACGGGAAAAATATCCCCTTCTTCTTTTCGTGGGCCGACGTGATCCGTACAAGAATCTTCCCCTGCTGATCAATGCGTTTGCCCGCTTGCGACGGACCATGCCTCAGGTCCGGCTGGAGGTGATCGGACCACCCGATCCGCGCTATCCCGAAGCCGAGCAGCTGGCCACACGCCTCAAACTCGGATCGGCTGTCACCTGGCGAGGATACGTACCAGCCGAAGAGATGATCACGGCATACCAGCGAGCCCATGCTGTAGTGCTTCCGTCCCGCTGTGAAGGATTCGGGTTACCCGTGCTCGAAGCCATGGCATGCGGCTGCCCGGTCATCTGTTCCCGGGCCGGAGCACTGCCCGAAGTGGCGGCGGACGCCGCGCTCTACGTAGACCCGCTTACCCCGGAAGCCCTGGCCGAAGCGATGGTACGGGTGCTGACCGACCGCTCGCTGGCCCAGACGCTGACTTGCAAGGGACTTGCGCGGGCGCGGCTATTTTCCTGGGAACGAACCGCGCGGGGTACCCTCGCAATCTACCGCCGACTTCTGGACGGCCTTCGATCAGAGGGAAATCAATGAACGGCAACCGGCATCAACACTCACTTGCCCCGGATCGCACAGGGAGCTCCGCTCCTCCACCGCGACCGTCTCTGTCCGTCGCCGAAGATCTGCGCCGCATGCAGGCGGTGCTGGTGCATGACTGGTTGACCGGGATGCGCGGCGGCGAAAGGGTTCTGGAGCTTCTCTGCGAGGTCTTTGCCGATGCGCCTATCTACACTCTTATCCATAATCCAGCGGCAGTGTCTGAGACGATCAACCGGCATCCGATTTTTCCTTCATTCCTGCAACGGGTTCCCGGCATCTTCACACGCTACCGGTTGTTCCTCCCCCTGTTTCCGGTGGCCGCCGAAAGCCTCTCCATCCCGCCAGCCGATATCGTGATCAGCACCAGTCACTGTGTCGCAAAAGGTGTGAGGGTACCGCGGGGCACACCGCATCTCTGTTACTGTTTCACGCCTATGCGCTATGTGTGGGTATTCCCGCGCGATTACTTTGGAAGTAATCCCCTGGTGAGGGCGGCCTCTGTTCCACTGCTCCGATATCTGCGCTCCTGGGATCTCCGATCCTCGAACCGGGTGGATCTCTTCGTCGCCATCAGCCAGCACGTGCAGCGTAGGATTGAGGTATGCTATCACCGCCCGGCGCGTGTGGTCTACCCGCCGGTCAATCTGGACTTTTTCACACCCGATCCCCGCGTAGCCCGCGGAGAATTCGACCTGATTGTGTCCGCCCTCGTGCCATACAAGCGGATTGATATCGCCATAAAGGCGTATAACCAGCTCCGCTTTCCCCTCAGGATTGTAGGTACCGGCACCGAATATCGTAAACTGAAGACGCTTGCCGCCTCCAATATCGAGTTCCTCGGGCAACTCCCCGACGAAGATGTCCGCAACCTCTACCGGCGGGCACGATTCGTCATCTTCCCGGGCGAAGAGGACTTCGGCCTGGTCCCCCTGGAGGCCCAGGCCTGTGGTACCCCGGTCATCGCCTTTGATCGAGGGGGCGTCCAGGAAACCGTTGTAGCCGGCCGCACCGGGTATCTTTTCGACAGTCAGAACCCTCAATCGCTCGCCGCCGCGGTCGAGAGGGCGGCGGCTCAAGAATGGGACCCGGCAGTTATCCGGAAAAATGCAGAGAAGTTCAGCGTAAATGCATTTCTTGACGGGCTGACACACTGTGTAACGCAATGCATCCAAAGTCGGCCCTAGACCATTCACCTCCGCGTGGTCGGATCCGGGAAAAGAGACCTCCGAACAAGGGCTGGCGGGACCGTCCCCCGCCATGCGGAGCTTATCCGTATGATGATCCCCGCGTAACGGCTCCACCCTGCCACGGCACGGACAGGAGCGCCTCTTATCGCTCAGTCCGTGTCGCTTTCTGCGGCTACGCCTGCCTCAGGGGAGCCGGAATCGGTTGCCTCACCCGTGTCTTCCGCCGCCTCGGTTTCGGTCCGGGAACCTTCTTGGGCCTCCAGCTCGGCGATACTGTGATCCAGATTTACCGTATCTTCGCTGTGTTCCGAAGCAGGCTTGGTCACACTCCCCGCCGAAAAACCGTATGTCCCGCCGGATCGCCGGGGACCACTTCGTTCAAAGAAAAGTAGCGCGGAACACGCCGCCAGCACGGCAACCACCGCCAGAGCCGCCACCAGCATGGTCACACGCCTCTCCGATCGGACCACCAGTTCCCGCAGCAACTCTTCTGATTCGTGGGACCTGGCCATCAGTCTGGCCATGGTCCGCGCCGTTCCTCGGGAGGTTTCGTCCATGCGCTGCAGGACTTTGCCAAACTGCTGGAGGCCGTCCGCCAGACGACGATCTTCCTGTGCCGCCTCCTTCAGATTCTGGTTAATGCGCTCCAGGATCTCAGTCTGACGCTGAGCACCCTCCCCCAATTGCCGGACACTCTGCAAGGATCCGGGCAACTCTTCCAGAAGTCCCAGGAGACGCTCCTGCACCTGGGCCTGCCGTTCCAGATGCGATCGTACGGTGCGCGCCAGGTCCAGCATCTCTTCGTAGCCTGCCTGGAGTATAGCGATCTGTTCCGTCCGGCTGCGGCGCAAGGCGGGTGAAAGATCCCTCTGTCGCTCGCCGCTCCGCAGGCGCCTGAACCATTCCCGTAATCCCACTTCCGACCTCCCTCCGCTCCTATTCAAACTTAGCAACGGCCGGCCCTGGCTTCGAGCGAAAATATCCGGGACAACAAGATCGGCTTCCTCTCCTCCCCCGGTGGCAACTGATCCGGTTGACCTTCAGCGTAAAGAAGCTGTCCGGAGTGGCACGCGAATCTCGTGGGTTCTCCCGGGAAGCAATCTTTCGATCAGTGCGCGAGACAGGATGTACCCTCTGCCATCAGGGCCCGGAACCGCTTCGACTGGACTGCCCGACACGAGAATCGGCCGATCGGCTTTCTGCCCCGGATGTCCCTCATAGCGCACGCGCAATCGCCGCTTTGCAAAGGTCAATTCCACCTGCGCCACTCCATCCCGGTCCAGATCATCTTTGCCCAGTTGCGGGTCCAGCAGGAGATCGCCCCGCAACCCACGCACTCCGTACACCTGCGTGAGCAGGAGGTACACCAACCAGGCCGCCGATCCCGTCAGGTAGGAATACAAACCGCGGCCCGACAGGTTGAAGTATTCGGGCAGATTGGGGAAGACATCCGAAACGGCACTGTCAACCGCCATGCGGTACAGGCTGTGCCAGACGCGGCGGCCTTCCCGTGCGCGACGGCGGCTATATAGCGCAAATGCATACATGACCGCCATGTGACTGAATACGGCACCGTTCTCCTTTTCCCCGTATGCAAAGGAGAAAGCCCGGCCCAGTTCAGGATAGACCTGGCCGAAATCAGTATTCAGCCGCACTCCGCCGCGCGGATCGGTAAGATAACGCCTGATCGCCCGGATCACCATGTCCACCTGAGCATCATCCGCGATCTCTGCCATCAGCGGAAACACCTGTCCGGTGAGGGTCATCCTCACCCGGCGGCCGAAGCGTCCCTCCACCCTCCGGCCTCGGTTGTCGTAGTAGCCGTTAAAGCACCCTATCCTGCTGCCCAGTGGGATCCATTCCTGCCGCTGAATAGTTTCGGCGAGCGCAGCGGCTTTGGCCTCAAGGTCTGCTGCAAGGGCGCAGGGGTCCACTTTCTTGCGCAGACCACTGATGTCCCGGGAGACCTTCTGCAGGTATCCTTCCAGTCGGGCCATGCGCGCTTCGGCACTTCGGTAGTCAACCGGCTCCTGGCCGTCCAGCCGGTCGAAAAGCGGCAATAATTCTACTGCGATCTCGAGCTCCCTGACACCGCGCTGGCCCATTTCCTTGAGTGTCCGGGCAAGCCTCCGCAGATTCCACGCGTAGAAGGCGCTGAACGCCACCGACTCGCCGTTGTCCGCCGCCATATCCAATCCGTCGTTCCAGTCACCGCCTTCCAGCCGGCAGAGATTATGGCGGCCCACGTTGTAGAATGCGGTAACCGTCTGCACGAGCATGTGCTCCATCACGCTGCCCCGGTAAATCCTGCCGCTGTAGGTGCGTAATGCGTTGCCGTAAGCCGGTGCCCACTCCGGGTCGCGCCTCCGGCAGCGGAAAAGCTGCGGATCACGGAAATACTCCCGCTCTTCCCTCAGCAGGTCGAAGTCACCGGTCTGGTCGAGGTACAGCAGCGTCGTGTGGACCGGCCACACACCGTGGTCCATCCAGGTCCGGGGTATATCGTTACGATCAGCGATAAAGCTGCCGTCGTGGCCGATGATGGTGGCATTGGAACCGTAAATCCGCACCCCGCCGAAGTTGTGCAGGATAACTTCCCGCACCCTTTCCGGATCGCGGAGCAGAATCGCCAGACAGTCCTGCCAGAGATCCCGCCATCCCTTGCCCCCACGCCCGTAGTCAAAATGCGGCAGGTAGGAGTTACCATAAATCCGCCGTAAGTTCGGTTGCAGATTCACCCAGACCAACCAGTTGTCCCGTACCGCGTCAGGAGTAAAAAATCGCACACCGCGCGCGGTCTCCTTCCACCATCGCCGGGTTGCTTCCAGCGACACGTCGGCCCGCTGCTTCCTGAGGAAAATGCGGGCTGATCGCAACGTCCGGCCCGCGACATCCCCCACTGCGGCCACCAGACGGAACTCCATGCTTTGCCCGGGGAACAGCTCCCGCTCACTGAAAAAGAAGGCCGCAACCACTTCACGACCCCTGACGCGCTTGTGTACGCCGTCTCTCAGGCGCCTTTTCACTGCGTCGGGCAACCAGAACACCCCGTGGGGGCCGATAAATTCCTCCGCATCCACCCATATCCCATCCGGCGCGTCGCAGTCTCCCGATGCCGCCAGGACGCAATACGAAAGCGTCTCGAACCGATGGCCGCGCTCGTCGAACTCCATAACCGGCTTAAGAACTACGCCGTGAGGGACCGCGCGGGCCGCGTGTAGCAGGGCACTCACATGGCGATGGTCCCTCACGCGGTCCGCCGAACGCCCGAACAGAGGCATTGCGGTATATGCCGCTACCCTTCTTACCGATGTCCCCGTATTCACTACTTGGCAGGTCATCACCTCAATCGGAACGCGTGCGTCGGCGGGACACCAGAGTGTAGCAGTCGCGGTAATAGACAACTCTTTCCATTCACGACGCACCCTGAACCAGCCCGGTCCTGCAGCAATATCCGCCGCCGAAGGCCCATGGCGGCCGTCGGGATTGAATCCTGCTGCACTGAAAATACGGTCAGACTCCCGCTCTACCAGCCACAGACCGCGGTGCGCGCAGGAATAGGCCATCTCTTCTATACTGAGCGGAATTCCCAAGTAATGATGATAGTCTCGAGCCGGAGCACCCTGCAGAGCCGGCGTTACCCACGACAGCATTCCCCCTTCATTGCATAGGGGGAAATACACCCGCGCTCTGCACCTCGCACCATCAGCGCGGAACTCACCATCCGCCTCTTCCCCTCCTCCGTGGACAAAGCGCCACCAGCCCCCTGCTGAGACCTCTCTGTCTTCCTTCTTCATCGTGCACCACTGCCCTGCCGTACCGTTTCCTGTCGGAGTCACCCTTTGCGCACGATGGTATCTTCAGCCCGTCCGCTGTCACGCACCAATTGCAGATCGGCGACCGCCCCGGGTCGGCCATCCCCCGTAACCGCGGCGGCTCGACACGACTCCCTGCGGATGCTATTGTGCACAAGGCGTATCCGGGCTGGAGGGATATGAAGGTATCGTCTCAGGAAGAAATACAATTGCGCAGTCGGGTGGCGGCCGCCCGGCGCATCGTGGTCAAGGTCGGTACGCGTGTACTGATGGGCGGCCCGCAGGGGATCAAGCCCGACAGAGTACGTTCCATTGTCACCGACGTAGCCCGACTGAAATCACAGGGCCGTGCACTCGCCATGGTTTCGTCGGGCGCGATCGGGTGCGGTATGGCGGCCTTGGGCATACGCAGGCGTCCTACAAGGCTTCCGGAACTGCAGATGGCCGCGGCTGTAGGACAGACACGTCTTATGGCTACCTATCAGCGTTTCTTCAGCCGTTACCGTATCCTCACTGCTCAGCTTCTGCTGACTCACGACGACCTGCGCAACCGCCAGCGACATCTCAATGCACGCAATACTCTGATGGCCCTGCTGCGCCGGGGAACCGTTCCGATCATCAACGAGAATGACGTCGTGGCGGTGGATGAAATCAAGGTGGGAGACAACGACTTCCTGGCCGCCCTCGTCGCGATGCTTATCAGTGCCGATCTGCTGGTCCTCTTGACCACAACCAACGGCGTCCGCCGGCCTCAGAACGGCGGCAAACGGACCGTCCGCGTGCCGGTGATACGCTCGGTCACCCCGGAGGTACGAAAACTTATCGGAAGACACCGGGACCATCTCTCCGTGGGGGGGATGGAGACCAAACTGGAGGCCGCCCAGATGGCCGCATCGGTGGGGATCCCCACGGTAATTGCTGATGGCCGGCGCAAAATGTGTCTGCAGGAAATCTGCTCTGGTGCCCCCGTGGGGACTCTGGTCATAGGCGACAGCCGCCAGCCAACGCTGCCGGCCCGGAAGCGCTGGATCGCTTTTTTCAATCGCCCGCAAGGCACCCTGGTCATAGATGAGGGAGCCCGCGACGCCCTGCGGCGCCGGGGACGCAGCCTGCTTCCCATCGGCGTACGTGAGGTACGGGGCGATTTTCCTGCCGGAGCAGTGGTGGATATCCTTGATCCCCAAGGAAATCTTCTCGGCCGCGGGCTGGTAGACTATTCCAGCGAACAGATCCGTCTGATAAAGGGCAAGGCTACCAGCGCGATCCCGGAAATTCTGGGGACCCGGGACTACGACGAGGTGATTCATCGGGATAACATGATGCTGTTCGACCAGCAGGAGGAAACAGATGAGTCTGCGTGAGGAAATCGTCTCCATGGGACGCAATGCCCGCGCCGCGTCGCGCAAGCTGGCGATTCTTTCATCCCGGCGGAAAAATGCCATTCTCCAGGCCATGGCGGACGAGCTGGAAGCCCGCCGCGATCAGATCCTCGAAGCCAATCGGCAGGATATGGAAGCGGGCCGATCCGTCGGCCTGAGCAGCGCCATGCTGGATCGCTTGGAGCTGACCGCCTCGCGCATAGATTCCATGATCCGCGGCATCCGCAACGTGACCGCCCTGAAAGATCCCGTCGGGAGCAAGATCAGCAGGTGGATCCGGCCCAACGGGCTGGAGATCGTCAAGGTGCGCGTCCCCATCGGTGTAATAAGTATCATCTATGAATCCCGGCCTAATGTGACCGCCGACGCGGCGGTACTGTGCATCAAGGCTGGCAACTCGGTTATTCTCAGAGGCGGAAGCGAAGCGATTCATTCCAACCTGGCCATAGCCGATGCCTTGCAGGCCGGTGGTATCCGCCAGGGTTTGCCGGAACACGCCGTGCAGATAGTGCGGAGCACGGACCGCGAAGCGGTGCGGGAGTTGTGTCATCTGGACGAATATCTGGACCTCATAATTCCGCGCGGCGGGGAAGGGCTTATCCGTTTCATCACCGCGAATTCGCGTGTCCCGGTAATCAAGCACTATAAGGGGGTATGTCACGTTTATGTGGACGAGTCGGCTGACTTGGAAATGGCAATACGCATCTGCGAGAATGCCAAATGCCAGCGGCCGGGAGTCTGCAACGCCATAGAAACTCTGCTGGTGCATCAGAAAATCGCCGAGCAGTTCCTGCCCCGGATGGCTGATATGTTCCGCCGCCACAATGTGGAATTGAGAGGCGATGAAAGGTCCCGGGCCATCGTTCCGGAGATGAAAGCCGCCACCGAGGAAGACTGGTATGCGGAATACCTGGACCTCATTCTGGCAGTGCGCGTAGTGTCCGATCTGGACAGTGCAGTCGAGCACATCAATCATTACGGTTCACATCACTCGGATGCCATCGTTACCGGCTCGGATAAGGCTGCACGCCGTTTCACCAACGAGGTCGATTCGGCCACGGTATATGTCAATGCCTCTACGCGTTTCACCGATGGCGGCGAATTCGGAATGGGCGCGGAAATCGGAATAAGCACGGATAAGCTGCATGCCCGCGGACCAATGGGCCTGGAGGAACTCACTACCTACAAGTACATCATCTACGGCAGCGGGCAGATCCGTGAATAGAAGGGCTGACCAACGGTTCCATCCCGGCGATGCAGTCCCGGATAAAGGAAATGTTCCCTTGCTCCAGCGGGCACCGCATGTCCCGCGCTGCCGCCGGGATGCGACAGACGCGTTCCACTCTTTCGCCCGGAGTATGCGAGCATTCCAGACAGGCGGCTCGGACAGTATCATGGAGGCAGAGTGTTCATACTGACTATCGGCATGAGTCTCCCGATATGGCCCGTGTTTCGAGACAGTCTTCCCCGCCAAGTGGCAGGCCCGCTCCATTCTATTACCGTCGGTCAGTGGATATGCCCTTACGTCCTGCGATGCGAGCAAACCTAAACTCACGGCCAGAAGACGAATTTGGCGAAGATGATGACATCAGAGAAGGAGGTGTTCATGAGGCAATTGTGGCAAGACGCTGTCGGTCGCAACTGCCTGATCTTTACACTCACCGGTATGATATTCGCGGGTTCCGGGTGGTGGCTCACCGAATTCTATCTGCACGGCCTGACCTCCTTACACGGACACCATCTCACTATGGTAGGAATCATGCTGTGGATCGGAGGTAATGTTGGGCTGCTTCGCGTGCTGCGCCGGCTGAGAGCCTGAGAAACCATCGCGCGAACATCCCACATCGCCTTTGCTGCCGCCCGGGTGTCCAATCTGATCAATACGGCACTCTTATGCGATAATGCGATCCTTCGGGCGGCGAAACATCAGTCCATGAGGTGCGGTTGGTACCCACCGCAGCGCTGATCGGACCGGCCAGCGTCGTCCACGACGCTGCGGCTGCGATATTGGTTGTGCGCTGCACCCAGTAGTTCGTAACGCCGGGCTCAGATGCCCAACTCACTACAACCTGGCCGTTCTGCAACTCCACGCTCGAACATCGCAGGAAATCACTCCCATCGGTCGGATCGGTCAGCAGCACGACCGCCTCCTCATAGTCGCTCTGGGAGTCATCATCTGAATCCGTCCGTACCCAGGAGGTTCCATATTGGCTTTCCTGCATGTCGGTCAGTCCGTCCGCGTCATCATCATTGTCTGCAAGATTGTTCTCACCGTCGTTGTCGGTATCGTATATCCGCAGATCGGCCGCATCTGGAACTCCGTCTCCGTCGCTGTCCGGATCTTCGCCGTCGGGTATTCCGTCATGATCGCTGTCCAGGCCATCTGTCGCCGCCTGGAAGCCTTCCTCACAACCAAATGAGGCACTGGTCTGCACCCCCACTACAGACCACTGGGCTACTGAAAGTGAACTCTGGTTTGAAGCACCGCCCACCGCAATTCCTGCATCCGCCGCACAGAAAACGTCGGCGACCACCCGGAAGGATGTACTGGTCTGCCCCGCAGCATACGAGGGGAAAATGGACAGACCCAGGAAAGTCACCGATGCGCATATCTGCATGATGGTCTTCACCGCCACCATCCCCCCTGCCTGATCAGAAGGCCGGCATGATCCAGCAATCGTTTGCAATGTTTGTCGCCGGAACAATGAAGGTATTCGGCGCCAAGATATGACTCAGCGAGCAGTTGACCATGGACACCAGGCCGGTTGCGTCGAAAAGGGTGGTACCGATGGTAAACACCTGTCCGGTGCCGGAATACAGTGACCGGACAACGGAGTTCATGATCTGGGCCCTCGGGATGTTGGTAGCAGTTGTGGGACAGTACAGTTCGATGACCAGGTTGGTATTGTCGTCGGCGGTGTTCACGAATTCACATCCGTCAAAGACTACCCGGGTGGTCTCACTGCGAATAAGAACCGCCCGGTTAGTGTCGGAGACAAACACCGATCCGACCGCGAACAGCGTCCCCCCTTCGATCTCGAAAGCCGGCCCGCCTCCGTCCCCTTGAAACATTGAATGCAGGAGCACTCCCGGACTATCCGCACCTTCCAGGGCGGCATAAAGGGCCTGTCCGTTCCCATCCTCTTCGCTTCCCGTAACCGTGGTGCGCGTAACCGAAACTCCTCCACTGGTCACCAGATACATGCCGCAGTCGGTCATTGCGGCGAGTTCGGAGTCCTCCACGAAGAGCGACCCGTCCTCGAGGTGGATTGCGCGATAGCCCCCATCCGCGAAGGTGTGGGCTACGTCAACTTCGCAGTCGGAGACCGCATGGATGGCATTGCTGCCCGCTTCGACAATGCTCCACCCTACGTCCAGTATTCCCCCGGTGGCTTCTATCCCATGGCCGGATGCCTCGATCTTCGATCTGATCACCGCCACGCTGCAGTTGTTCATGGTGATGCCGTTGCCGGTTTCCGCATCAATCGTACTCCAGCGTATCTGCACCGAGGCTGATTCCGGGTCAGCGGCATCGCTGTCCAGATCCAGCGCCGGGCCTGCACTGCTTGTATCCGCCAGACTTTCCAGTCGGCAGTAATCCAGGACCACGCCCGCGTTTCCGTTGCTGGATATGGCGATCAGCAGGTCTGGAGCGCCGAAGT
>Ga0164318_10002106_pt1 | contig 18279 bp, 33 predicted proteins | sample GuaBasSedimGuay9_FD_113734 | JGI IMG/M metagenome (GOLD analysis project Ga0164318, IMG submission 113734) | Subseafloor sediment microbial communities from Guaymas Basin, Gulf of California, Mexico - Guay9, Core 4571-4, 0-3 cm | ecosystem: Environmental > Aquatic > Marine > Hydrothermal vents... | reverse complement strand
TTTAATAAGGTCTCCAACAGAAACTTAGACTTTCTCCGAATTCGCATCGATGAGTCAAAGAATTACAGAGACCATAAGAACAGTCGAGAGAGTCTAAACACATCGCTGAAAAAGGATTTCCAAGAGTCGGATCACAATAAAAATATCCTCGAGAATCATAGAATTTCGCAATGGCGTGTTGTTTATGAGATAAAACATAAATAGTTCCTGGAATACCGAGAGATTTCATAAAGCTCACTAATAAAATGGCTTTTTCTTTGCAAACTCCTTTTTTTAATTTAAAAACTTCACTCGCTTTCAAGTTTCCGTTATAAGAATATTGGATATTTTTATTTATCCAATATGATAACTTATTCGCGGCGAAAATGCCATAAGTTCCTTGAGTATAGTTTCTAGCGAATTGAGTCAAATTTTCATTTGTATCTGCATAGTACATAGTATATAAGAAACTCGTAAAACTCGTCGTATCGATTTCGAAAGAAATTATAAAAATAATAAGGAAAATTAGAAATATAAAAAATATTATTTTACAATATAAATTTTCTTTTTTTAATTTTTTAATTTCTTCTTTGAGAGTTTTAATATATTCTTCGACGATTTGATGATTTCGAATTTTTTCTTCCATTTTATTAATAAAAATTTTCGAGTTATAAAACTTCTTTTATATTTTATTTTTTATTTTAATAAAATCGCTAAAAATGTTAAAACTGTTAAAATAGCGCCACCAAAGAAATAAAAACTTAATACTCCCACTGCCGTTATTATCAAAGATTCTAAAAAATAGAAATATGTAAATACAAAAGCAATTAAAAAAGCTAAAAAAGCGAATTCATTTTCATAATCTTTAAATCCCATAAGTTTAATAATTTTTTTCACAGCTAAGAAACTTACAACTGAAACTCCGAAAGCTAATAAAATTTTAAATAAAAAAACCACGGTTAAAAGAATTTCGACAATGTTTTCGTACATAATTAATATTAATTTTTATTTTTCAATCGATTTTTTAAAACTGCTTTTTTAATTATAAGTGTCGAAGTTCCAACTCCTAAAATTCCTGTTAATATTAAGATCATTGTATCGATATCAAAAGGTATTTCTTCGACTTTTTTAAAGCATTGACCCCGATCACAAATATAACCATTTGGACATTGGCAATCACTTGGACAATTTTCACAGTTTTCAATTCCTTCGCAAAATCCATCTCCACAATATTTTATTCCTCCTATTTTTACACACTTCGCGAATCCGTAGTTATCAATTTCACATCTTTCATCTTCACCACATCTTTTATAAAATTCCCAACCTATATATTTATTAAAACATTTTTCTATAGTTTTAGAATCGGCACATTGAGTAGCTCCTTCTGGTTGACAAAGAATTTGAGGTGTAAATTTAATATCTACATTTTGACAATATTTTTCTCCTCCACTATTTTGAATACAAATTTCTCCAGTTCTTGAAATTTCGGTATTAGAATATCCAGTCACTGTTAAATCGTAGATTTTATATTCATTTTTATTTAAATAAACGCTTTTCGAATCTCCGACAAAAGGTGATGGAATTTCGAGAGTCAAAGTTCCTCCCCCGGTTTCGCCATAGTTTTTAAGATGAACTTCACATACCCCTTTTCCAGAAGAACCGATATCTTCACACTCAACTTTTTCTATTTTTATATTTGGAATTGGTTGATAAATTCCTAACCAACTAGCTTTGATCCAAAATGTATATTCTGGGTTTGTAATTGAACTTTTTAAATCCATTAAATAAGTATTTCCTTTGAAATAACCATTAGTTGAAATTGGGTGTAAATTATCTACGTCTCGATTTATATTATTAATTTTATTTTTAAATTCTTCAACTGTCCAAGAACTTCCTTCTAAGAGATTTTGATAATAATTTTCGAAATCGTTTATATCATTGATATAAGAGTTGTAATTTGAAGCTTTTGTTAAATACCAAACTCCATTTTTATAAATAGGTATATAATAGTTCATCGAAGGTTTATTTTCTCGACAACTGCTTAATAGTAAATCTCCGTTGTATTTATAATATCCTATATCATCAATCCAACCCTCAGAGTTTCCTTTTGTATCGATGTCAATAGTTTTTCTTTTCTCACCTGATATTAATTCGATTTGAGACTTAGTTCTAATTTTCTCATCGGTTAATTCTCCGATCCAACCCTCTGCAGATTTCCACATACAAATACAGTCGAAGGAGTATGGTTGTTTTCCTCCCCCTAAATATACTTTGCCGGAACCGGAACAATGTCTTTTTGCATATTCTTCGTCGTACCAGTAACAAGACCAATAGTGATAATGATAATTATATAAAACTCGATCTGATAGAGCTGTCCATTCACAAGTCTGTTTCGGATTTAAAATTTTGATTTCTAAATTTCTCTCGGGTCGAATCGGAGCCCCAGATCTCTCTTGCATTTCTTCCGGATCGGTGATACCAATAATACTTTGACCCATTGTCGATTGACTTAGAGTTATAACCCAAGTTTCTCCATCCCACCACTGCGAAGAGCTTTCAAATTCGATTTTGTCCATTGATTTTATTACAACAGAGAACGGAACTATCTCTGCAAAAATATAATATAATCCTATAAGGCAAATTAGTGAAATAATTATCGTCGAAATTTTATTCTCCATAATCTTTAAACTTTTTTAATTTATAAATAATTTGAAAAATAATTAATTATGTCTCGAAAATCAGTTTTCCGAAAATATCGGAAATATAAAGCCGAAATTTATCTCTCAATTTTCAGTTTCTTAGTTATTTATATTATGTATTATCTATATTCACTTCCTATTTTGACTCCTTTTCAAAAAATAGTTTTAAAAAGTTGTGAAACGATTCTTTCAGGGTTGGTTTTCGCTTTCGTGGTTTCGTGGTTCATTAGAAAAATTAAAAAGAGTTAATTAATTAAAATAAAAATTTTTAAATTCTTCGAATTTTTTCTTTTCAATGAAATCTGAAATTCGTTCTTTTTCTAAATTTAATTTTCTTCGATGATCTAATAAAGTTTTTCGAATTTGATCGATGTGTTCGATTTTTTTATTTATTAAATAAATTATATTTTTCATATACTCGATTTTTTCGGGCTCGGATAAGTTTTTAAATTTTCTTAAATTCTTCTTCTTCTGAGATTCGAGTAATTTTTTAATTTTTTCTTCTCTTTTTTCGAGTTTCATTTTTCGACTTCGATATTTTTCTCCTCTTCACAGTGAAAGAGAAATGAGTAAATAATAACGGGTGTCAAATTTTCACTGTGAAGATTTAGAGATATAATTTAATTAAATTTTAAATTATAAATAAATTCATTATTATCACTCGTCGTTTTCGAAAATCGATTTAAAAATTTATAATAATTTTTATTTTTTGTTTTTAATCTTATTTATTTTCATCGAAATCTTATTTTTAAATTTTCCATTTACCACCACCGTTCATCGAGTAAAGTTTTTTCGACATATTTAATAATTTTATTTTTAAATTCTTCTTTATCGATAATTTTTTGAAATATTTTTCTATTTTTAAAAGCGTGTTTTAATAATCCTCGATAACCTCGTATTTTAATTTTATCTCTTTTATATTGAATATCCAATATCGACTCAGTAGTCGTTAAAAAAACTCTTTGAGCCAATTTCTCGAGTATTGGTCTATCAAAAGTTATCGTCGGAGTCTGGATTCTCTTCCATTTCGGACCTCTTTGACCTATAATTTCTTTAATTTTCTTTTCAACTACTTTAGGTAATTTTTCTTTATACTCATTTTCATCTTTAAAATCTGCATAACCTAAACCGATAACAATTGCAACTTCTTTTCTCTCACCCATTTTAATATCTAATAACTCCATAATCCTTCTCACACCTTTCTCCGAATAGATTGAGGGCTTAGAAAATATTATAACATTGCCCTCGTTATATCCTTTTTCGAGTCCTTTTTCTATATAACAAAAATATTTTCTTAAATTTTTCTTCTTTTTCAAATTTTCATCTTTTTTCATTTTTCTTTCTTTATTATTTCTTCGATATAAATAATAGCGTTAATTTTTCCTACTAATTTATCAATTTCTTTGAGTTTTTCTTTTACTTCTTTTCTTAATTTTAAAATTTCTATTTTCTTCTTTTCATTCATTTTTAATTATTATTTTTAATTATATTAGAAAAATATTTTCTAATTAATCTTATCGCATCTTTTAATCCCTCTTGGTAACCTTGTTCGTTTTCAACTTCGAGAACTAAATCTTCTCTCTGCGCTTCATATTCTCTTTCTTCACTTTGTTCTATTTCATCACGAATCTCTTCTATTAGTTTTTCAATTCTTAATTTCAAATTCTCTTCAATTTTTTTCTCAACTTTCTCCGCGATTTCATATAGATCGGTTGATGTAAAATTTATTTCTCCTTTCTTCTCTCGAAACATCTCTCTTAAAGTTTTTGGAATTATTGAATCAAAATTTTCGTCGAATTCGAAATTTTCATTTTCTATCATAATAATTTAATTTTTTAATTTTTTATTTTCAATTCGATTATATAAATTTATTAAATCTTTTTTCTTTTTAATTAATTCTTCGATTTCTCTCTCAATTTCTTCGATTCTTTTTTTCAATTTTCCTTTTAATAATTTCTCAGAATTTTCTCGAAGAAATTTAATCATATCTTTTATTTCTTCTTCTTCTGAAGTAAATAATATAGTATCGAGATATTCTTCTAAAGCTAATGCAATAGTTTCTGGATCATCATCATCGGTAAATAAAATATCATTATTTAGTATCGAAACTACTTTAATTAACTCATCATTGTCATCGAAAATACCTATCCAATTATTAACTAATTCTTCTTGGGGATTTGCGAAATTAAAATTTCCTATAGAGTTCCGCACGACGTAATACATTATCTCTATTTTCTTATTAAAATTCTAGTTATTGGGATTGTTGTTGTATCTTCGAAAATCCGAAAATCTAAAGATTTTTCTTTGCAATACAATTTAATTTTTTCTTTGTCGAAAAATAATTTTGGTTCTATTAAAATTTCAAACTGAACACATTTAGAAATTAAATTATCGATCAGAGAAATAATTTCTTCAGTTGATAATCTCTCTAAATTATTATATTTAAATTTCATTTTCTTTTTTTTCACTCTCTTTATATATTTTCCAATATTTTTCCCAATATTCTTTGAAGCATTTTTTAATTTTTTTAGTATTATTATTATCGGCTAATAATAACGCTCGTCCTAAAGCTTTGACAAAACTGCCTCCGTATTTCATCATTGTCTCTGCAACTTCGAGTTTTTCTTTTTCATCTATTTCACTCATTTTCAACACCAGTCCCACCACTTTTTATCTACATTCCATTCTGCTAATACATTTCCACATTCTTCACACACTAAAAATAATCCATTTACCTCTTTTCCTACAACCCATTCTTTACATTTACTACATGTTACCATTTTTATTCATAATAACTATGTAATTTTACAATTTGCTCATTACTTAGAGGAAAATTAAACATACATACTTCTTCTGAAATTGTTGCAATTTTTTCTCCACCTAAATAAAAATCCGCTTGTTTTTGATTTTTATCAAACCAAACGGTAATCGCGATTAGCTTATTTGCATTACTTATTAATTCGTTAGTTAGCCATTCTATTTGTTCCTCACTTTTCATTTTCAAAAATATCTGCAAACCATTTTTTAATATCATCTACCACCCAACTTAATTTCATACAAACATCACAATCACAATTTTTATGCATCCTTGCTCGAACGTCATTTATTAACCCTTGAACAGCTGATTTGACATCTTCAAAAGTGAAACATCTATCTCCTTCTATATCTTCATCCCATGGCATATCTATCAGAGTCCAAACCTTACCCTTCAAAGGTTCGTTATTTTTCATTTTCTTTTACTAAATCGATTCTAATAATTCTCGGAGACACTTTATACATTTTGGCTCTATATCTTCCGAGTGAAGAAATTTCTGTGTCAAAATCAACTCTCTTACCAAAACTTCGCTCTAAGAATTCAACGGCTTCTCTCAAATTATCTAATTTTACTACTTTGTTCATTGTTCCTATTATTTCTATTTCTTTTTCTTCCATCTTTATTTCGATTTAAAAATGAATCTCCCTCTTCATCGAGAAGAGTTCATTGATTCGGTGTGTCGCTATAAGTAGAATTTAAATTTATTATTAAAAAACTTCTGATCTTTAAATTCGAATTTCAAAAATTAAGAAGTTTTTTAATAAAATAAATAACATTTTCTTATGGAAAAAATCATCGATTGCTATGAATTACCAAATTTCGGAGATTTAAATTCGAAACTCGTAATAATTAAAAGAAACTCACCATGGGGAAAAACGGAGAGAAAAATTATCGAAGTAGAGAGAAAATTACCTCTCGATTTTATTCCTATTTCCTTAGATTATTTGGTTTCAAATCAAATAGAACCCGACGTTGATAATCTTAGAATTTGTTATTATGATTTAGAATGCGATGACAGAGATCCGTCTCTAGATTTGAGTAAAAAGAAAATACTATGTGCTTCTTTTATCGACTCAGCGAATCGAGAATTTTTTTTAATTGAAGATGATGAAGAGATTTTATTAAAAAAAATTCAAAAATTCTTCGAAATCTACGATGTCTTAATCGGATGGAATAATAGTCATTTCGATTTTCCATTATTAGAAACTCGAGGCAAATTATATAATATCAATTTTAAAAAATACTCGAGAAAAAACGTAGATCTAATAAAGTTAATGGATAAATTTAATAATATCAACGTTATAATGTCGAGTGCTAATCTACCTGATTTCTCGCTCGATACTGTGGGAAGTTATTTTCTAAAATTAAAGAAAATTGAAATAAGAGATGAAAAATTAGATACTCGCTATGGAGGAACTATTATGAGACTCTTCGAAACCAATAGAGAGTTATTAAAAAAATATAATCTCCGAGATGTTGAAATAGTGAAAAAACTCGATGAATACTTCGAAGTCACTAAAACCGCGAAAATCTTATCTCAACTCTCTTCAACTCTATTCTTAGACACTTGTCAAAGTATAAATAATAACATCGAATCTTATTTACTTAGAGAAATTTTAAAAAGAGATAAAAAAACTCAAAAATTTCTATTTGAAAAACTAAGAGAGTCTCATTATTCTCTACATCATTCTTATAAGGGGGCTTTGAACTATTTAAAAAGTCCTGGATTTTATAATTCAATCGCGATCTACGATTTCAAATCAATGTATCCGAATCTAATTAGAACTTTTAATATCTCTTTTGAAACTGTGGATAAAGAAATTGAGAACGAAGAAGATTTAAAAAAATTATTATCGAAACCAAGAGGAATTTTAGCTGAGATCGAAGATAAACTTCAAGAAGAGAGATATAAATATAAAAAAATGGGCAAAAAAACTCAAGAAACCGGAATCAAGTTAATTGCAAATTCTTTATATGGATATTGGGGAGGTAAATATAGTTTATTTAAAAATATCAACGTCGCGAGTACAATTACTTGGACCGGGAGATTTGTTTTAAGTTTATTAATAAACAATTATCCTGAGATCAAATATTGCGACACAGATTCTATTTTTATTACTCTTCCCAAAGATAAAAATTATTTAGAATATGAAAAAGAAATCAACGAATTTCTAAAACAAAAATTATTTGAAAAATTCCCCGAGTTAAAGAATTCTTATTATTTATATTTAGAATTTGAAAAATTATTTTCTAAATTAATCTTAGTTTCTAAGAAAAAATATATAGGATATGTTATCGTCGATAATAAAAATAAAAGAGATTATTTATATGGAAAAGGAATCGAATTAGTTCGAAAAGACTACACGCTCTACGGAAAAAATTTCTTAGATACTATAATTAAAAAAATTTTAATTAAAAATGCGAATGAAGAAGAAATTCGGAGATATATTCTCGAGGAGAAATCGAAGATTTTAAATAATGAAATTCCGATAAAAAAACTTGGTATTACTCAGAGATTATCAAAATTACCCGAAGAGTATAAAACTCTACCAATCCATGCGAAAATAGCTCTCGAAGATTCGAAGAAAGGAATTCCGTATTTCGTAGGACAAAGAATTACCTATGTGGTTCTTAGAAGAGATTCGAAAAATAATTTAATAGGAAAATCTCTTCACTCGATAACTGAAAATGATAAATACGATGGAAGTTTATATTGGTCCCAAAAAATATATCCAATGGTCGAGAGATTATTAGAAGTTGTTTTTCCAAATTCAGACTGGAAAGCTCTTAGAGATCCGAATAATAATTATCAACAAATGAAGTTGTTTTAATTATTATTTATAAATTAAAAATTTTTTAAACTTATGAAAAAAAGAAATCGATTACCTTTTAAATTAGAAATACCATTTCGACGAAAAAGAGGCGATATCGCTGGAAGGGTGTTACCAATATTTCCATTTGAATCGGAAAATTTATATCGATATGGTTCGGGTTTTGTTAAATCAAGAGAAGAAGCTGTGAAGATTAAGAAAATTTTAACTAAGAGATATCCTAATAAAAAAGTCGAAGTAATTTATTTTCCTTCAATAAACTATGTAAAAGTTAATATATATAATATACCAAAAATCTCGAAAGAAAATAAATATTAAATATTCTCTTATTTTATAAAATTTAAATTCTAATTTTCTCAGCTTTCGCTGGCATTCTAGCTCTATCCGTGGCTTTCCAAGCTCTTTCAACAATTTTATCAACAATTTTATCTAACATTTTTTCATCGGCTTCAGAACCATATATAAATTTTTTACCTTCCCAAACGAAATTGTCACCATCGTTATAAAATCGATAATAACGATTTGAAATTCTTATTAATTTTCTTATAGACTTCACAGCTTCTTTGATTTGTTTTTCGCTATATCCCATCAAGCGAGCTAATTTTCTATCAATTAAAATTCTATATCCTTCATCGGGAACATATTTATTCCAAAGTGTGGTATATTCTTTTTGAAATTTTCCTTTATTATTCCAATATGTCGGTTTGTATTTTACCATAAAAATTTTACATTTTTAAATTATTTATAATTTCTGAAATTTTGAATTTTAAACTTCAAAAAACCAAAAATTAATTACATCTCTGATAATCATCAATTATTTATATTACTCATCTAAACTATATGAAGTATATACAACTTCTTCTCTTTGCGGCATTCTAGCTTTATCTGTAGCTTCCCAAGCTTCTTTTACTAATTTATCGAAAATATTGTCTAATATTTTCATCTCAGATTCTGTTAAAGTTTTAAATTTAAAAGTTTTACCTTTCCATTTGAAAGGTTTTCGATCTCGATAAAAAGAATAATAATATCTCGAGAACTTTATAAGTTCATTTACAGCTTTTATAGCTTTATTTATTTCTCTTTCACTATACCCAACTAAACGAGAGAATTTTTTATCGATCAAAGCTGAATCATGTTCTGTTGGTATATATTTATTAAAGAGAGCTTCATAAATTTTTTGGAATTTTCCTTCATTATTCAAATATTTTGGATTATATTTCATAATATTTTTTAATTTTTAATTTATAAATACTTTAAAAATTTAAAAAATTTAGAGATATTTTACAAATACTTTATCTTGAACAAACGGCATTCTACCTTTATCTATAGCTTTCCAAGCTTTTTCTATAAGTTTATCGAGAATTTTATCTAAAAATTTCATTTCAGATTCTGTTAAAGTCTCATAATTAAAAGTTTTACCTTTCCATTTAATAGTATTATATTTCTTCCCTCTGTACTGATAAAAAGAACAATATGAATCATAAAATTTCATCAATTCTCTTATCGCTTTTTCAGCTCTTTCGATTTCTTTTCGAGTATAACCTATTAAAAGTGCTAATTTTTTATCAATTTTAACAGGACTACGATTATTTTTATTATGATCATTATAATATTTTTCACTGATTATATAAAGTTCTTTTTCAAATTTACCTTTATTATTCCAATATGTTGGTTTATATCCCATAATGAAGTCTACCTTTTAAATTATTTATAATTTCTGAAATTTTGAATTTTAAATTTTGAAAATTTTCGAAAGTTCGAAAATTTTCGATAAATCTTTGTTTTTTCTAATTTTTCGAAAATCTTCGATTTTTCTAATTGTATTTCGAATAGTCACCAATTAGTCGCATTTCTAATTTCTTCCAGACTACTCTTCGCGTAGTCAAAAGGTAACAGGAGTAACAGGAGTAACAGGAACTCCCGCTTATTTTCCTATATATATGTACTCCTAAGCGAAGTGTTACCGTTACTCCTGTTACTCCTGTTACTTCTAGAAAAATCTAAGTTTATTCGAAAAATTTGAAAGCTCGAAAAAAGGGTCTCTGAGAGCTGAATTACGAACTTCGTCCGGTCAATTTTAAGAATAAGCCCAAGGTAACAGGAGTAACACATTTTCCACAGGAAATCAAGGTGTTCAATTAAAATTGAAAAACTTGGTTCCATTAGAAAACTCTAAGAATAAGCAAAAGGTAACACTTGTAACAGGAACTTTCGCTTGACAAGTTCAAAATTTCCTGTGGAAAATTGAAAAACTAATTCTAATTCGAGAAACTGAAAAATAAGCAAAAGGTAACACTTGTAACAGGAAAAGGGCGAGTGGTTGGTCACTTCCGAAATGCACGAAATGTAAAAGTCTTAGTTCCATTAGAAAACTCTAAGAATAAGCTCAAGGTAACACTTGTAACAGGAAAAATCGACTGAAAATCTTCCACAGGAAATGGCTCACTTCCACTGGAATTTTTCCACTCGAAAGTTCCTGTTACTCCTGTTACCAGTCAAACCTATAGATTAGACGCTGCGTAACACTTGTAACAGGAACTTTCGAGTGCGAACCCCCACTTTTGAGAAAAAATTATTACAGCGAGCTTATCAAGCGAAAGCTCCTGTTACTCCTGTTACTTTTTGATTATTTTTTAATTTTTCTAGAAGAGCGAGGTTTTTAATTCTGATAAGACTCGACAAAGATTTAACTAAGTTCTTCACTCTAATTTTTTAATTACTTCATAGTTAAAAAATCAGAATTCGGAAATTTGAGATTTCAAAACCGGAAGTTTTAAATATATTAATTTAAAAATACTTTATGGATGAACAATGGGAAAGATGGATGAGAAATTTAGAAAAAGAAGAACCAAAAGAATGGGAAGCGAATCCGATATTTAAAGGAATTGGTAATGTTTTTGGATCTCCGAAATCGAAAAACGAAGATTTTTAATTTTTTATTTTATTTTCAATTTTAAAATTTCTAATATATTAATATCTAAAACCTAAAGTCTTGAAGTTCTTGATTGGCGAAATTAAACAGAATCAGCTCTAGAACTGAATAGTTCAAAATCTAAAATTATTTAAGGTTTAAAATCTTATATTAATATGATAGGAGAAAACATAGAAATTGAAAAGGAATTAAGAAAATACAAAGAAAGGGGATTTCCTGGCGAGATAGCAGCTGCAAAGGCGCTCGCTCACACTATTGCTCCAAAGACGCCGGGAGTGTGGAGAGCGATACTTCAGGCCGTGAGAGAAGCAGAGGATGTGAGAGAAAACATAATTACATGGACACCAGACGGATTTGAAGGTGAGGTGAAGGAGTTATTGGCATGCACACGCACCACACGCACAATCAAAGAAATGCATCAATACCTACACTGCGGATGGTTCTGGGTTGAGCAAGAGAGCGATGGGTGGTATGTTGTTCACAGCAGCAATCGCAACCTCCCTTACACAGTCGGGGAGGAGGAGTATGAGGTGATTGACGATGACACATTCAAATTCAGGGTCAGCGAAGACATACTAACAATTCTGCGTAGTAATGCGAATGAAGAGGCAGAATATGAATGGATCGGGCTATTCTTCTGGGGTAGTGCATGGCTTCTTGAAGTGAGGAGAAGTGAGCGAGGATTGAGAGCGATAGAGAAGTTATGTGAACGCATACGGAGAGGCCACGATTAATTTTTATTTTATTTTCGTTTTTCACTTTCAATTTCTGGAAAATATTTTTTTCTTATTAAATCCGAGACTTCGTTTAATTTTTTAATCCACCAACTTCTAATTTCTTTGTCTTTTAGCATCTGATCTCCTATCGTTCCAAGTACTGAAACTAGAGTTATATCTTCGATAAGATCGGCAGTTTTATCGTTTTTCTCTTCAATTTCTCTTAACTTCGCGAAAAAATTTTTTATTTCTCGATAATTAATTTCCCCCATTTTTACACGAAGTCGAAAATTCCTGGAGATTTTTCATAGAGAATACCTTCTTTGTTTAAAAAATCTAAGTATTCGTCGATCTCAGAAAGATTAAAGAATTTTTTTAATTTATTCCAAATTTCTCTCAGAGTTTCAATGTTTATTTCTTTATTTTCTTTTTTCAAATCTCTAATAATATATTTTAATAATTCAAGTTGTTGAGAAGAATTTAAATTTTTAAAACTAAGAAAATTTAATTCTTCTAATTCTTTTTTAATAATTTCTAAAAAGTTTTCGAGTGAAATTTCCTCTTCTTCTCCAATAGAAATTTCCATTGGAACTAGAGGGGGTTCGAAAATTTCATCTTCACTAAGAACTCCCTCAATAGAAATTGGAAATTCGATTTCCAATATCGAAGAGACTTTTTTGGTTTTCCATTTCAATCCGAACCAGCAACGCCAAACTTTTTTCTCTCCGTCGACTTCAACTTTTTTTAACTTATCTTCGTAGCCATAATCTCTCATGATCTTTGTTATCTCTTTGTCGTTCATCACTCTAAAACCTCTCTCTCTACAAAAAATTTCTAATTGTTCTTTGAATTCGAATTTCGGAATATAAGAATCGACATCTTTTTCAACTCTCTCTTTTAAGAATATTAAAATCGGATTCGATAACTCTTCGTATAAACGCTCTTTGTCTTCATAACTTCCCTCTCCAGAAAACTCTCTTTTTTCTAATAAATTTTTTAAAATTTTTACACATTTCTTACACATATTTTCATATTCCCACTCTGGGATATCTTTGAGAACATCTCGATTTGTATTAAAAACTTTTTCAAATTTCAAAATTATCCATCGAGAGTAAAAACCAAGAGTTCTATCTCGAGTTGGAGGCAAAGAATTCGTTGCGATTACGATCTTCGCATAGTTCTCGAAATCGAAATTAGGTTTATTTTTAAACTCCGCGGGAATAGGATCTTGTCCCGATAAACTTTTTATTATATCACTTCTTTCAATACTCTTATAATCTGTTTCTCCAAGAAGAGCTAATTTCTTTTTATATAATCTCGCAGTTTCAAATCTCGAATTTATTAATCTATATAAATCTGTTGAACAACAATTTTTATAACCAATTAAATTTTTTAAAAATCTAATAAAGGTTCCTTTGCCATTTCTTCCCCGACCAAATAAAACAAAGATCCTATGAATCGGATAATCATCGAGCATCGCATAGGCGCAAATTTCATATAACAACTCTGTGTTTTGAGGATACCATTCTTTAAATAATTTGTCGATGGTGGGAGTTTCTTCAGAGTCCGATTCGGGAATATTATGAGGAATTACACTGGTAATAAAATATTCAGGGGAGGGTTTTAAAATCTCTCCCGTCGAAAGATCGAAGATTCCATTTAAAAAAACTATCCAATCCTTTCGAGGTTTTTTTAATTTTTCTAATCTTCTTCGACCTTCAATTCGAAAAGCTTCTAAGAGTTGAGATTTTATTTTACTATTTATTACACCGTCGAAAAGAGAAATATCATTGACAATTTTCAATAAATCAGTTTCATCGATCATCTCGTAACAATGCCCATTCCAAAACCAAAAAAGATGATTTTTGTCATAGACTATGGGATATTTTTCACTAAAGATTTTTGCAATTTTTAAATAATTAATATGGTTCTCTAAAAACGCAGAGAGTAACTCGGGGAATTCTTCTCTTTTTTCTTCTCTCTCAAATTTAACCCCAGTTAATTTTTCTAATTTTTCAATGGCTTCCCAAAAATTACATTTCTCCTTTTCTTGAACTATCGAAATCACATCTCTTAATTTATTCTCAGTAAAACAGTAATAAGTATCTCGATTTATAATACTATTATATTCGTGTTGACCCTCATCGAAAGGACAACGACACACCGTGTAATGACCAATTCTTCTCAAATTCTTAGCTCCATAATGTAGTAAAATTTTTTCGATATCAATTTGATTTTTAAATTTTTCAATTCGTTTTTCAAAATCGTCATCTCTCTTCGGATACCAAGATTTATCAACTCTCGGCAATCGAGAATCTAATAATTTCTTTGTATCTTCGATTATTAAAATAGGTTTATTTTTTATTACTTTATAATCTTCGCCAAAGATAAAAAATCCTTTTTTTCCTAATAAATCGATTGGAAATCCTCTATATTTTGGAGTTCTTTCGTTTTCAGTTTTCGAATAAAATAATAAATGATACCCTCCCCCTGGAGTCTTATGAATCCGAGTTTCGATATCTTTAAAAAATTCAAAATACTCCGGGGCATCGACGTCAATAACTTCTAAGCTTAAATCATCTCTTCCCGAGATTTTTCCACAAATTACTCCTATTCTATTAAAATCGAATAGTTTCCAATTTTCAATTTCTTCTCGACTCGGTTTTCTTTCTTGGAGATGTTTCCAAGAAAATAGAGGTTTTTTCTTTATTACCGGGATAAAACTAAATTGATTTTTCTCGGCCCATTGAATTAGCTCTAGATTTTTTGTTTTTAAATTCGTCTTCTTTTCGCTCATAGTGATTTTGAAATTTTTTCATCTTCTTTTAAATTAAAATTAAAATTCTTAGTCAATTTCGGTCTAAATCTCCAAAAAAATTCTATGAGATATTCGATGCACATATTCTGAGAATTAATATCTTTATTTTCTTTTTGAATTTCATTGAGAATTATTTCTAATTTCTTCTTGGTCGTTTTCCGAACTAGAATATGAGTCCAACCGGGCTGAGTCATATTAATATAAATTATTTTACTTAATATAACTTCTGATTCTCGAATATAAATTTTAAAGATTTAATAAAATTAGAATTTCGCAAATCGAAGAGAAAATAATATTAATTTATTATCTAAGATTAATAAAATTTCTAATATATTAATATCTGAAACCTAAAGTCTCGAAGTTTTCAATTAGCGAAATTAAACAGAATCAGCTCTAGAACTGAATAGCTTAAAATTTAAAATTATTTAAGGTTTAAAATCTTATATTAATATGGTGGTGAATTCCGGTTCGAGATATGATGGAAATCTGAAAGAAATATTAAATACGATAGTCAAAAAATATGGTAAAAAAGATAATAATAGTTATATTTTAACAGTTTCCGATTTATTTAAAATTATCGAAGAGCTAGAATCTCGAAAATGCGTTTTTTGTTCGAAAATCGGAAATAAAAAAATCAGTCAAATGATGGATGAATTCGATGTCGATGTTGTTGATATTTTAAAAAATCGACAAGAAGTCGCCGATGAGATTGATCTTGAAGAAATTATAAAAAAATATCTCTGCGATGATTGTTATAAAAGAATTGAAAATTTGAATAAAAAAATTAAAAGTTTAAAAAACGAAGAAGTTCGAGTTTTAGAATTTTATCGAGATTCAAACAAATTTGCGATTCTTAGTATTAATACTTTGTACCAGAAAATGTTTCGAACTATCGAAAATAAAAATGAAGAAGATTGAAAAAATCGTTGGGAATAAATACGAGTCTCGGATAAAAAATAGATTAGAAAAACTAAATCTTAGAGACACTTCGGGATTCGTTTTATGGAGTATTGCTTATGAAAAATATTCGATTCGAAGTTGTGATCTCTGTGGTCACACTCCTATCAAATGGCAATGTTATTTATTGAATCGAGAGAAAGGAATAGAACTAATAGTTGGAACGGAGTGTGTGAAAAATTTCCCTGTAAAAATAACTCCCGAATTCGCAGAGAGATGCAATTTACCATTTCCTAAAGGTTTAGAGGGAAAAATTATTACTGTTGAGGAATTAATAGAGAAATTAAAAAAATATAAAAAACAAATCGATTCTTTGATACTTGAAAATTTCAGGAAAAAAGAAAAAAATTCCAAACCTCTTCCTGCGAAGGAAGAGGGGAAAGCAAAACTAAATGAGGAAGGGCAAAGCACCAACCCTTCCGATAGGGTGGCAGGTGAAACTCCTGCAAGAGAGGAGGAGAGGTGAAAAATGAAAAGGAAAAATATTATAGTTAGCAGACACAAAGGAGCCATAGAATGGCTCCGAAGTAAAAAGATAGAGGGAGAGGTTATAGAACACCTCTCCACAGAAGACTTGACAGGGAATGAGAGGATATATGGTGTTCTTCCATTGCCTCTCATTAAGGAAGCGATGGACAAAGGATGTGAGGTAAATATATTGGTTCTTCCAGCAATAGCATTCGGACAGCGAGGACAGGAATTAACACCAGAAGAAATGGATAAAGCAGGAGCGAAAATCTTAAGAGTCAAAGAATTGACTCTTGAGGAGGTAGAAAAATGAAAGAAGAAAAGAAAGATAAATTATTGGAGTTTTTGATGGAAAATATCCGCTACATAACACATGAAGAGTGGTGGATCATTGAGCAAGTAATTTTTCACCCGATAGAACACTATTACAAAACAAAGGAAAGGGACAGAATAAAAAAAATATTGTCAGTGCTTGCTTGGAGAGCCAAAAAGGAAGGGTTGATAGAAAAAGATTTTATTTTTTCAAATTCTTCCAAACCTCTTCCTGTGAAGGAAGAGGGGAAAATTGAACTCGATGAAGGAGAGCTAAGCACCAACTCTCCCGAAGAGGTGGTGGGTGAAACTCCCACGGAAAAGGAGGAGAGAAAAAATGTTGGAAGGAACAATTTTCGTGATTGAAAAATTCGGTGAAATAGCAATACATCTACTCGATTCAGCAGGAACTCTTTTAGTAACCTTTGTAGTGCTATGGATAATCTACACTTTGACAAAATCTGTATACAGTAGCGCTAAGAAGATTTTCAATGGAGAGAGTAAAAAATGAAAATGACGGTGAATTCTCCAGTGAAGGAAATCGAAGAATTATTAATCGAATTAGAATATCAAAGAATTAAAAAAGAAATTGAAGAGAGAAATGAAAAATTAGTTAAAGAAGAAGAAGAAAAAGAATTAGTAAAAGAATTAGGAATCGATTTAATACAGTAATATGGAAGTCGAAATCGAAATCAACGAGAGACAAAGAGAATTAATGAAGTTAATCAACTTTTTCGAGAGATTCGCGCCATGTCGACGAATCACATTGACTACACTATATTACAAAACCGATTACACTTATCGGACAGTGAAGAAAGAAATTTTAGATTTAGAAGAAAAAAAATTAGTAAAAATTGACAAATTTCGAAAACGAAGAAAGAGAGTGAAAACTAATAGCTGGTCAATAAGTTTAACAGAGATGGGACTTCAACTTCTCGAAAAAGAAATTCGAAATTTATAATTTATTTTAATTTTTAATTTGATAAAGAAATTATTTAATAATTTTTTAATAATAAATTTTATGAAAAGAGTTAATAGAGTTTTAGAATTAATTCAAAAAAGAGGAGAAGTGTCGAAGACTCAAATTTCTAAAGAATTAGAAATGCCATTTTCTACTGTGTCGAAATATTTAGAAGAATTAAAATCGAAAAATTTAATCTCAGAGAAAAAAGTAGGAAACAAAAAAGTTTTTAGATTTAAAAATAATTATTTTTTCAATTCGTGATAACGAAGTAATAATAATTTAAAAGTTTTTTCATATTCTCTCTTAGCTAAATCTCTTTCTTTTCGAGAATAAATCGCCGAATTTATAATTGTATTTGTAAGATATTTTAAAATTCTATTTAATTTATATAATCTCTTTATTGTTTTTGCCGATTTAATATCTGCTCTCAATAATATATGAATCCTTTTTATATCATTATATTTTAGCATAATAGATCTATTTTAATTTATTTATAATTTCAAAAACGATTCTAAAATTCGAATTCTGAAATCAGAAGTTTTTTAAATAAAATATTTAATTTACTCTATGGTAGAAGAGAATAAAAATTCGGATCAAAACGAAGAAGTAGAGAATAAAGAAGAGAACAAAGAAGAAAGCGAAGAAGAAAATAATGAAAATAACGAAGAAGTAATTTTAGAGGAAAAAAATGAAAATGGGGGAGAGCTAAAAGAAGATGAGTTTAAAAAAATGATCGACGAAGAAATTGAAAAAGTAAATAAAGAATATGAAAAGAGGATGAAAGAGCT
>Ga0164318_10002103_pt1 | contig 18290 bp, 14 predicted proteins | sample GuaBasSedimGuay9_FD_113734 | JGI IMG/M metagenome (GOLD analysis project Ga0164318, IMG submission 113734) | Subseafloor sediment microbial communities from Guaymas Basin, Gulf of California, Mexico - Guay9, Core 4571-4, 0-3 cm | ecosystem: Environmental > Aquatic > Marine > Hydrothermal vents... | reverse complement strand
GCGTGGTGTTGCGGGGCAGGTGGTGGTGTGAAGTCAGCCTTCCCAGACCTTGCGCTGTGGACCGCAGGCCAGCGTGTCGATGAGGCATTGTCTACTGGGGCAACTGTGCTTAGCTCAGCATGCCCGTTCTGCAAGCGCAATCTATCGGACGGCGCTGGGAATCGTAATGTTCGTGTCACAGACATTGTCGAGCTGGTCGCGCAGGCCATGTCCGGCCGAAGGATGGGACTCACCTGATAGTAATCGCGTCGTCGGGGCAGACCTCCACGCAGTCCCCACACCTAACACACAGGTCTGTGAATGCAACATCAACTCTCCAGACATCGGGGTCGTCACTGTCCCATTGTGGCGAGTACATGATGAACAGGGCCTGTGGACATACTTGGAGGCACCGCTTGCACTCGCGGGGATCCCCACATTTCTCCCAGTCAACTAGTATGTCGGTCTTCATCACCATACCTCTTTGAGGGCAGGTATCGACAGGCGGTCAACCATCTGTATCGCACCCTCTGGGCACGCCTGGGCGCACAGACCGCAGCCGAAACACTTCCATTGGTCGATGAACGGGTGCCCCATTGATGCATTGAAGCTGATGGCTCCAAACTGGCACTGCGTAGTGCACGCTTGACAACCGGTGCACTTGCTCAAATCCAACTTTGCAACGTACTCTCCTTTGTATAGGGACATTAGATTGTACGCTGTCCTGACCCTCGTGGCCGCGCACTCCGGCAGTTCGCAGCTGCACAGAGCAGCAATGTACGGCATGGGGCCGAACCACACTGTGGCCACTCGCCCCTGCTCTTGCATCTTCTCCACGAACGCCTGTGCTTCGCCCACATCCATTGGTTCAGTTCCACTCTCGGGTATATAACGTGGTAGTCGGGGAACCATCTCCGCAAGGGCACCAAACGCCAGACAGCACTGATCCTTGACTCCTCTTGTCATCAGACGACATGCGCAGTGCACACGCAGAATCGGATTCGCAAGCTCAAGGATCTTCTTAGCATCTTCAAGCGTGACAACCTGACCCGCGTGGCCCTCCGCTTTCATCGGGTCGCGCCCCTTGAGGGGTTTCTCCTTTCCAAACCATGAGTTGATGTAGGAGTGGATTGCCCGGCCTATGATTGGAATCTGAAACTTGTATCCGGGCCCCTTCGTCGAGATTCCGAATATGCGTTTCAGATAGACCTTCTCGAAGTTCTTCCAGAGTTCATAGATGTACTCATGGGCACCGACTTCCAACGCGGTATCCTGCAGATAGTTCCGGGAGTTAAGATACCATTTCTTCCCTGCCCCGTGTTTGTAGCACCACTCGCACATGATGCCCACCTCTCTCAACTGATGATGACATCGCGACAGAAAAACCTACGGAGTCACAGGCCGGGAATCTTTGTCCGCTCGTATATGACGTCGAGCGCCTTTGCTATGACTGAGATCAACGCCAGATACAGCGCACCGACGAAGACATACGTCTGAAGGGCGAGGAACGTGCGTGACACTATCAGTTTCGCCATTCCAAAGAGGTCCTCTACGGCCACAAATGTCGCAACAACCGTGTATTTTGGCAGGTACGATGCCTCGTTGGACCAAGAGGGGATCATGCGTCTGAACGACTGGGGGATAATTATGTAGCGAAGAGTCTCCCTCTTCGTGAAGCCAAGACTCTGTGCCGCAAGCATCTGCCCCGATCCGATAGACGCCATCGCGCCGCGCATATACTCCGCTTGATACGCCGCACTGTTGAGGCCCAGAGAGAGCAGTGTCGAGAATATCGCATGATTCAGTACGGTCACTCCGAAGATGCGGACGCTCCATGTGACATCAAGCAGCGGGGGTCCGTCAGGCGTAAACCATGCATTGAGCGAGTACGGAACGAAGTATATGAGAAACAGCTGGGCTAGCAGTGGAGTCCCGCGGATGACCTCGATGTAGGCAGTAGCAATCCGCGACAGAACACGACCTCCATACTGGCGCGCCAGTGCCAGCCCTAGTCCCAAGACGAACCCTCCGATGAGAGCAACGAAGTAGAGATAGACCGTCATTGCGAAGCCTGCAGCCAACTCACCTAGCCACTCCTCAATGCCCAGAGGATTGAAATTGGGGAAGGCTGGCTCTGCGCCCATCATGCATCCCTATCCACGAGAGTGTTTCTCTTCTCCTCCGACTGGCCGTATAGCTCCTCAAGCTTATGGAGGAACTGCTGGGCACGTTCCGATTCCGGTGATGTGAAGAAGTGGTGTGGTGTGCCTCTCTCCACGATGACCCCCTTGTCAATGAATATCATCTCGTCGGCCACCGACTTCGCGAATCCCATCTCATGTGTGACAACAATCATTGTTGTGCCCTCTTGCGCCAAGTCGAGCATGACCTGCAGTACCTCGCCGATGAGCTCGGGGTCGAGGGCTGATGTCGGCTCGTCAAAGAGGATGACATCAGGGCTCATTGCCAAAGCACGGGCTATTCCAACGCGTTGCTGCTGACCGCCTGACAACTGAGCGGGATAGTGTTCGGCCCACTTCTCCATCTTGACGTGCCTGAGTGCGTCCATGGCTCTCTCTCGGGCCTCCTCTTTCGACAGCCCGAGCACCTTCTGAGGGCCAATGGCCACATTGTCGATGGCCTTCAAATGTGTGAACAGGTTGAAGTGCTGGAATACCATCCCTATACGGGCCCTGACCTTGTTGATGTCAGTGTCCGGGTCGCCCAGCCGTACTCCACGGAGGTAGACGTCGCCCTTGTCGGGGGGATCCAGGTAGTTTATGCAACGGAGCAACGTACTCTTTCCTGAACCGCTTGGGCCGAATATGACTTTGACTTCGGACTCCGCGACGTCGAAGGAGATTCCCTTCAACACCTCAAGTTCTCCAAAGGACTTCCAGATGTTCTCAACGCGAAGGACGGCATCACTCATGCCCAGATGACCTCCCTGCCAAACTCCCCAACTGCACCTTTTTGCTTCTTTCCGAAGTACCTCGTTACTGGGTACGTGAACACGAAGTAAATCAGCGTGACAATCCCCATCGACGGAAGCCACAATTCGGGATGATTTGCAGTGACATTCTGAACAACCTTGAGAATCTCGAACACACCAACATCAGAGGCGAAAGAAGAGTCCTTGATTACGACTGCGTACTCATTTGACCAGCCGGGCAGTGCTATCCTGAATGCTTGAGGAAGTACAATGTAGATCTGGGTCTGAAAACCAGTCATTCCGAGAGCTCTTGCTGCTATCACTTGGCCCTCGCTCACTGAGAGAATGGCCCCCCTGAATATTTGCGACTGGTATGCACCGCTACGTATACCCAGTGCCACGTATGCTCCCACGATGGGCCGTTGAATGGGATCGACGAACCAGAAAATGCTGCTCGCACCAAACGTGAAGATGTAGATCAGGACTAGTACTGGAATACCCCGTAGCACTTTTTCGTATGCTTCGGCCACCCAACCCATCTCTTCAGTTCCATAGACCCGCATGAGGGCCAGTATCAGACCAATGCCAAACCCCATGGCAAGACCAAAAAAGGTGATTTGCAGGGCGTCCGGCACGCCCCGTACAAGGAGAATCCATAGGATTGTAGGCATGTCGGGGCCCTGCTGCACCACTAATCACCCGAACCACTTTTCGACGAGCGCGTCAAGGCTACCATCAGAATAGGCATTGAGGATGACTGTGTTGATTGCTTTCAGAAGGTCCGGCGAGTCGTAGCGGCAGTACAGTGCCGTCGGGGGTGCCGGGACCGTGAAGATGTTCTTCAGGCTGTACACCTTCTGGTAGACCACGAGAACAGGCTCGTCGACGTACACCGCGTCCAGAGTTCCAGCAATTAGGTCCTGGAACATGATGTCGACTTTCTGATAGCGGTGCAGATCGATATTCGTACCATTCTTTACCAGAGCCGAGAGCTCCTCGTCCTCCACCGTGCCCGTCTGGACTCCGACAGAGTGGCCTGCGAGGTCCTCAAGGTCCTCGATTGCAAGAGTTGAGTTCCCCGTGACGACCACAACCTCGTTGGTCCTGATGTACGGGACAGAGAATGCGAGCTCCTCAGCACGTTCTGGCGTCACGAACATTGCCGCCGCCAACATGTCGACCGTTCCGGACTTGCAGGCTCCGACCAGTGCGTCAAAGTCCATGTCGCTCCAGTGGACAGTCACATTGAGATAGTCTGCGATCATGTTCACCAGGTCTATGTCAAAACCCTCGTACTGTCCGCTTGTTTCGTTGTAGTACTCGAAAGGCAACCATGGTGTGCTGGTACCGACGATGATGTAACCTCGAGCCTGTATCTGTGCCAGCAGTCCCGAGGGCTGCTCTGTGGGGGTTCCCGCAAAGGCAACCCACCCAACGCCAAAGCCTACAAGGACTCCGACAATCAGTGCGATTGCCGCAACTGCGTTCTTATCCATAGTGTGTTCCTCCTTCCTGTCAGTTTCCACGCTGACGAAGAGTGTTGATTGCACAAGGGAGTAAAAACTCTTCTGACTTGAATCATACTCTCTGTTCGGTAAACCGGCGGGTTCCGGTGCGTCCCTGCATGTGCAAAGGCGCTACGCACAGAACACATTCCACAAGCCGTGGTGACGCTATTCGGAACGGTTTTTACTCGCCCTTCGCCTAGAAGTATCTCATCAGGAGTCCGTGGTCTGGTGATTGGAGATTGAAGATTCTCGTACTGGGCGCCGGCCTCATGGGCAGGGGAGCAGCGTATGACTTGGCGCGGAACGATGCTGTTGATCGTGTGACTCCGGGTGACATAGACCTGTCAGCCGCACAGAAACTGGCCGAAGAGGTCGGCGGCAAGGCCGAGGCGCGAAAGGTGGATGCTCGTGACAAGTCACAGCTTAGGAACGTATTTGCCGAGGTTGATGCGGTGATTAGTGCGGTCAGCTACACAGTCAATCTTCTCCATACCGAGGTGGCCATCGAGACCGGGACTCATATGTGTGACTTGGGTGGCAACTTCAGGATTGTGCAGAGACAGCTCGAGCTCAGTGACCGCGCACGCGATGCTGGAGTCACCGTCATTCCCGACTGTGGTCTAGCACCGGGACTGACCAACGTACTTGTCCGGGCTGGCGTTGACGAGCTCACGAGCGTAGAGTCGGTCAAGATCAGGGTCGGCGGCCTGCAGCAGAAACCACGTCCCCCGCTGAACTACTCTCTTGTGTTCTCTGTTGAGGGGCTGATAAACGAGTATGTGGAACCCTGCATGGTCCTGCGCGATGGTAAGATCACGTACGAGGACCCTCTGGTTGGCTTCGAGCAGATTGAGTTTCCCGAGCCCTTTGGGACATTGGAGGCCTTCAACACGAGCGGTGGAACGTCGACCCTTCCACTGACATATGAGGGCAAGGTCAGGAGCCTAGACTACAAGACGATTAGGTACCCAGGCCACGGCCACAAGATGTGGTGCCTGATGAAGCTTGGATTCATGGACAGTGAGGAACAAGACTTCGACGGAGTGAAGATCGCACCACGCAAGGTACTGGAGCGGCTTTTGGAGCGGAACCTACCGCCGAGCGACAAGGATGCAACTCTTCTGCGCGTTATCGTGGAGGGCTGGAAGGGGACCGAGTCTAGAAAGATAGAGTTCGAGATGATTGACTACTTTGATGAGGCAACTGGGCTGACATCGATGATGAGGACAACCTCATTTCCTGCAGCGATTGCTGCAACGATGATGGTCGACGGGGGAATCTCACAGCGTGGGGTTCTCCCACCAGAGCGTGCAATTCCCCCGGACAGGTTTCTCTCCGAGCTCCGCAATCGCGGAGTCGTCATTGAGAAACGCATGTTCTGAGGTCTTGTTCACCCAGCACTCCGCCGGCGATACATCACAAATGCGACCACAACTATGGCGACCACTCCAACACCTGATCCGGCTACAACCATGTTGTTCATGGTAGGCAGGGGATCGGCCGCGTCGTTGGTGCCGTCGCCATCCGTGTCTGGCAAGAGCGGATTCGTACCAAGGGCAATCTCCTGTCCATCGCTGAGGGTGTCCCCGTCCGTGTCGCTAACCAGAGGATCGGTTCCATAGGCCTGTACCTCATCTCCATCCAACAGGCCATCTCCGTCCGTATCGCTGTTCGTCGGGTCAGTGGAGTTGAAGTACTCGTACAAGTTGGTCAGATGATCGTTGTCTGGGTCTTCGTCGGCATCGTCAGCGAGCGGGTCGAGTCCGTTGTCGACCTCCCATCCGTCAGGCATTCCGTCCTCGTCTGTGTCCGCAGATGATGGGTTGGTCCCCTCTGAATACTCATTGACATTGCTCAGCCCATCTCCGTCCTTGTCACCTGACGCATCATTTGTGAGCGGGTCGAGTCCGTTGTCGACCTCCCATCCGTCAGGCATCCCGTCGCTGTCCGAATCGGCGTTCTCAGGATTCGTGCCCACATTAAACTCTTGGAGATTCGTCAGGCCATCCCTATCGCCATCGTCTGCTGAATCGTCTGACAGCGGATTCAGACTGTGGTCCACTTCCCATCCGTCAGGCATTCCGTCACCATCGGTATCGTTGTCGTGCGGATTTGTCCCAGCTAGGTACTCATCGAGGTTCGACAGGCCATCGTCATCGGAATCTGCAGCGCCGTCCGACCCCGTCACATTGAGGTCATGTTGCCACTCCCAACCATCAGGCATTCCATCATCGTCTGTATCGTTGTCCAGTGGATCAGAACCAATGACGTAGACCTCAATGCCGTCAACCACGCCGTCGTCATCTGTATCATTCAACAGTGGATTGGTGCCGAAGTAGAGTTCCTCGGTGTAGTCGTTGACTGCATCGTTGTCTTCATCAATGACAATCGGGTAGTGGTCCACGGAGTTGCTCGGGCTGACTATGTACGGCTCGTCACCAATCCCATCGTGGTCGAGGTCAGAACCGTTGTAGTTGCAGTACCAGTTGCCCAGCGTGCCGTTATCCCATTGATTGTTGGAGCCCTCATCGAAGACCTGAGAGCTGTTGTGGTTATTGTGCTGGAGATAGTTCTCGTACATGACATTGTCATTTGAACTGTCTTCTAGGAATATTCCTTCAAGAGTGCAATTCTCAATGACATTGCCGTGGATTGTATTGTTTGACGAGTTACGCAGCCTTAATCCGTACGTGGCGCAGTAGGAAACGAGGCTCCCGACAATCTCGGAGTCATTGACGTTCTCAAAGAACAACGCTGAGTAGTTGGACGAAATAGTGCTGCCGACAATCCCTATTGCGGTGGAGTTTGTCACACTCACTGCCGCTTGATCTGCGGCAATTGTCATAGACTCTGCGCTGCAGGTTGTGCAGTTCGTAAGGAGAATGCCAACCTCTCCTGTAGCTTGCCCGCCAACTATTCCAACAGAGCTGCAGTTTCTCATGTTGAACACGGCGCCGGCAGAAGTTTCTCCCTCAACATCCAGAAGAACGGCCTTCGTCACGTTTGACAATAGTGTACCTACGTTGGTGGTACTGAACTCAACATTCTCGAAAACGATTTGCTGGGAGTCATAGATTGCGATTCCACGTGGCCCTTCAATAGTCATCACATTCACGGAGACCTCCGAGGAGCCTGTCAACTGAAGTCCTAGGTCGCTGGCGGCGAGGACGTTGTTGGTGAGATTGAGCCTCGTTGAGGCGTCCACGAGGAGTGGAATCTCGCCGTCTAAGAGAGTGTTGTTGACGAACACAATCTGGCTGTCCGTGACAGAGAGCGTCGTTGTCTTAGCAAAGAACCGGCAATCGAGCACTCCCAGTTGTGTTGAGTTCCTGTAGTCAATCGACTGGAGGTGGCTGTGAATCTCGCAGTTCCTCACCACTAGGTTCGATGTGCGAGCGAGGGCTTGAACTCCGTAGCTCTCTGTGCTGTTCACTGTGCAGTCGGTCAGGAATGTGAGACTGCAGTTGTACAGGCTGATGCCCACGAGTTTTGAAGTCATGGTCGCATTGTCAATGTTCACATACTCAGTTTCGGACAGATAGACACCATAGCTAGTCGTTGAGCCTATTGCCGAGTCAGTGATGGCGATGTTCGTGGAGTCCAAGACCCGTACGTAGCTCAGCTCCGAGTCGAATTGTCCTTGGACTGAAACGTTGTCCGACTCCCTTATGTCAAGAGCATATATCCTTGCGCTTGACACGACATGCTCTACGGATGTGTCCACACAGCCAACTATTCGGATACCGTGCTGGCCCGAGACCGTGAGGTGGCTCATCGCCACGGACGAGTACTGAACTTGGATGGCGGTGCCCACCGTGGTGTTCGCTTGCACGGTGATATTTGAGAGAGTCAGACTGTGAGATTGGTGTGCAAAGATACCGAAGTAAACCTGATCGAAGACCGAGTTCTCGATTGTGACTGTCTTGTTCGTGTTGACCCACAATCCAGTACGATCACCGTTACTACCGTAACTATATCCCGCATGGCGAACAACGGTGTGGTTAAGACATAATGCCCCGTATACCCGAATATAGAAAGCATAACTGGGATTCTGTGCTGTGATTGTGCAGTTCACCATGCTAAGAGATCCGTGTTCTGTGACATCGAGCCTGTAGTGAGTTGAAGATGTCGACGCGAAGACGATGGTTGTATTCTCAAAGATTGCTGTGCTGTTGACGATGAGATCGCCACTGAGAACTATTGTTTCATTTGCCACTCTCGTTTCGCTATTGATGTACCAGGTCCCAGAGGCCGGAGGTGGCCAATCGCCAGTGCCGGTTGCCATGGCCGGACCAAAAAGAAACGGTGACATCAAGGCAATTGCGACGAGAGCAGCGGTGCATCTCGCAAGTCCTCTGCGGTTCACCTTTGATCATCTCGTGCTACTTTTGCGTGTATCTGCGCCCAGCCATTTTAGTGCACTATTATACTTTTTGACAGACTAGCCGCCCTCACAATGCTATGCCTCTCAAGACCACGAAAAACCCGATAAGTCGCCGTGTCCTCTACGTGTGATTGGGCAAGGCACATGGTCGACTACGAGAGATTGTTCGAGAAGATACAAGACGCCCGCGACGTGCTGCGGGACATTGCAAGAGTAACACCACTGGACCGTTCTACGACGTTCAGCAGAATGACAGGCGGTGAAATCTATCTGAAGCTGGAGAACCTGCAAAAGACCGGCTCCTTCAAGGTACGTGGCGCAGCGTATGCGATGTCGCAACTGAGCGATGAGGAGAAGAGGGCGGGAGTCATCGCCGCCTCTGCAGGGAACCATGCCCAGGGTGTGGCCTACGCCGCAACACGTTTGGGAATCAAGTCTACAATCGTGATGCCCGTATTCTCTCCCGTGGCGAAGATTCACGCAACAAGAGGCTACGGTGCCAACGTTGTCCTGCACGGAACGGTCTTCGACGAGGCTCTTGCGAAGGCGAGGGAGATCGCAGAGGAGACCGGTGCAACGTTCATTCACCCCTTCAACAATGAGGATGTGATTGCTGGACAGGGAACAATTGGCCTTGAGATCATGGAGGCCCTACCTGACGTTGATGTTATTGCCGTACCTGTGGGCGGCGGAGGTCTCGTGTCCGGGATTGCGATTGCCGCCAAGCACATTCGGCCCGAGGTCGAGGTCTATGGCGTGGAGGCGGCGAGTGCAGCCGCCATGCGCGAGTCACTGGCCACGGGTCACTTGGTCAAGGCCGAGCGTCTGGACACCATCTGTGACGGGATTGCAGTAAAACAGCCCGGAGAACTCACTTTTGAGACTGCCAAGGACCTTCTGAGCGGAGTTGTCACGGTGGAAGAACTGGAGGTCACAAGGACCCTGTTTCTCCTACTTGAGCGGGCCAAGAGCGTTGTTGAGCCGGCTGGCGCGGTCGGCCTGTGTGCCTTTCAATACGGCAAGATTGACGTTGAGGGAAAGAAGGCCGTGGCAGTGTTGTCGGGCGGCAATATCGACATGAGTCTGATGGGGCGTGTCGTTGCCAAGGAGCTCTTTCGGCTCGGCAGGTCGGTCCGGTTGCGTGGCACGATTCTGGACAGGGTGGGTGTCCTCAACCGGATAATCGGAGTCGTTTCAGCATCGGGAGTCAACGTGATTGAAATAATCCATGACCGTGCAGATCCTGACATTGCACCCAACAAGGCCGAATTGACAATGGTCTTGGAGATTCCAGAGCAATCTGCGTTGGATGCGCTGTTGGACACCTTGCGTGAACATGGATTCCAGTTCGAAGTCTACGAAGACTGACAGGCCTTCCTGTGAAATTCCCCTTGCACCGGATTCGCAATCTTCTTCGTGAAAATTCGCTTGTACTAGGACCAAAATTCCGACGGCTCAGAGAGCTATGTCATTGCCCGGTTTCAGGGGCGACCGGACGGCCGCCCCGAATCTGTTCGCTCGATTAGTATTCAACGCCGAGCCGCTTGGACAGCTTCTCAAGCATGTCCTTGACCATGGCCGCGAGGTCGTACTCGGGTTTCCAACCCCACTCCTCGCGTGCCACACTGTCATCTATGGAACGAGGCCAAGACTCTGCAATCTCCTGTCTGTAGTCCGGCTTGTACTCGATTTCAAACTCAGGGATGTGCTTCTTAATCTCGTTAGCAATCTCCTCGGGTGTGAAGCTCATCGCTGTCACGTTGAAGCTGCGATGTTTCAGCCTGCTTGCGTCTGCCTCGATAAGGTCAATCGTGGCCTTCAGGCAGTCTGGCATGTACATCATGGGGAGTGCAGTGTCCTTCGCAAGGAAGCATGTGTAGCGCTTGTTCTTCAACGCCTCGTAGAAGATCTCCACGGCATAGTCTGTGGTCCCACCTCCCGGGAGGGCCTCGGAGCTGATGATGCCAGGGTACCTCAGCGACCTGAAATCCACATCGAACCGGTGCGTGTAGTATTCGCCCAGAAGCTCGATGAATACCTTTGTGACACCGTACATTGTAGTCGGACGCATGATCACGTCGTTTGGCGTGTTCTCCTTGGGAGTACTCGGGCCAAACGCTGCAATGGAACTCGGGATCATGACTTGGTCGAGGTTGAGGATGCGCGCCGCCTCGAGCACATTGTATGATCCCTCAACGTTCGTCCTGTACGCGAGCTGTGGGTTCTTCTCTCCCACTGCTGAGAGAACGGATGCATTGTGGATTATGATATCAATGTCGAGGTCCACAAGAAGCTGGTGCAGTTGGCCCGTGTTAAGCACATCTAGCTGATAGTAGGGCCCGTCCTCCTTCAGGATCGCCGGCGGTTTCTTTCGGCCTGTCGCAATGATGTTCTCACCGCCATATCGTCTTCTCAGCTCGCCCACGAGCTCGGTGCCAATCTGGCCGTAGCTACCTGTCACAAGTATTCGCTTGGTCATCTCTGTCACCTTCGAGTGGCCACGTTGCAGCGGACCCATCGCAGTTCACAATGACACTTTCGGGAGATCACTGCCTCCATCGTCTGGACCGCTCCCCGCTCGTGGCCTTGACTTGTTTCACCTGCGCCCAGCCCGTTTTGCAATGCATAAAAAGGCTGCGAGTGCTGGCCAAGGTTGCACCGGCTGGGACACTTGGTTCGTCTGATTGCGTCTTCTCGGCAGTAACTCTAAAAGCCTTCATACAGAATCAGGATTAGGGGAAATCGTGAAGATGGCATGCGCACGAGTGTTTTCTTCTGTGCTCTTGTTGGTCCTCATGCTGGCATCGGTGGTGTCCCTTGTGTCGGCCCAGACGACACTTACGCCCAACACACCACTGACGAACCAATATCTCGAGTCGAGACAATCGCCTGATTATTCACCAAACTACTACTCCATCTATCTCTCAGTGGGATGGTGGTCTGTGATCATCACATCGAATAGCCAGAACGAGGCACCTCCCGAGGTACTGATCACAGTGGCTCGTGACGCAAACTTCACAGACCAGTTGGCTGTGAGCGGCACAGGATATGGTGATCACTCTTTCGTTCTCTTCAATGTCGTCGACGCGGGGACGATTCATATCCGGGTGGAGGAGAACTCCGAGAATGGTGACAGCTCGGGATACTACACCATAATTGTGACTGATGTGTCGGGAGCCAGTTTGACCAGTCAGGTTTCTCACGAGGGCGGTTCAACGCTGACCCTATTGATCGTCCCTCCAATAATCGTCACTAGCCTGGTTTTCGTTGGCATAGTGGTGGCACTTGCGGTGAGGTCAAGACAATCTAGGAGCAGCGCTCAGCCGGGCTCTGTTGCTGTTCAGCCACCGACACAGTCAGGTCCCCGCACAGAGTATCGCTCCTATCAACCGGACTCTGATGCACCGAGAGTTGTCATGCTCCCAACGATCTGCCCCTCGTGTGGTGCGCCGATAGTGTCTGAAGAGGTCGAGTGGGTCGGTCCTCTTGATGCTCGCTGCAGCCACTGTGGCGCGATAGTGCGGGCTAGGCCAGAAGACCTGTGATGTTACTATCTGATGGTCACACGGAGAAACGCCAGTCATTTTCTTGCGAGGCAGGAGTAGGTCATTTCGAAACCTACTCGAGCTGTCCTCGCTCTTCTTTTATTGCAGCCTGCGCTGCTGCAAGTCTGGCGATTGGCAACCTGTACGGTGAGCAGGATACGTAGTCCAGACCTATCTTGTGGAAGAACTCAACCGACCGTGGGTCACCGCCGTGTTCGCCGCACACGCCCAGTTTGATGTCCGGTCTCGTCTTTTTACCACGTTCAATTGCAATTTGCATAAGACCGCCAATGCCCCTCTTGTCTATGCTCTGGAACGGATCATTTCGCAGAAGGTGCCGCTCGAGGTACGTGGGCAAGAAACTGCCGATGTCGTCGCGGCTGAAGCCAAAGCCCATCTGTGTAAGGTCGTTGGTCCCGAACGAGAAGAACTGGGCGGTCTTCGCCATGTCGCCGGCACGCATGCACGCACGTGGGAGTTCAATCATTGTGCCGTACATGTAGTCAAAGTCGACGCCGGTGTCCCTCTTTACCTCCTCGTAGACATTGTCCACGACCATCTTCATTGCCTGAAGCTCGGCTGCGCCGACAGTCACGGGGATCATTAGTTCCAAATGTACCTTCTTGCCCTCCTTCTTGAGCTCGACAACGGACTCGAAGATTGCACGGACTTGGGTCTCATATATCTCCGGATACGTGATTCCCAGCCGCACACCTCTGTGACCCATCATCGGGTTGTTCTCGTGAAGCTCTTCTCCACGCCTTCGAATCTCAGCGACGTCAATGCCCAATGCATGGGCAAGACGCTCTTGTCCGATGCGGCTCTGCGGCACAAACTCATGAAGCGGCGGGTCCAGAAGTCTGATGGTTATCGGAAGTCCCTCCATGACTTCCATGGTGGCCTTGACATCCTTCTTGATGTATGGTGCCAGCTCCTTCAGCGCATGAAGGCGCTCCGTCTTGGACTGGCTCATGATCATCTTTCTCAGAAGGAACAGAGGCTCCTCGCTTCCCTCCCCGTAGAACATGTGCTCGGTTCTGAAGAGACCGATGCCTTCAGCCCCGAACTCGCGGGCCATTTTGGCATCCTCGGGTGTATCTGCGTTTGCACGGACGCCGAGTCGTCTGTACTTGTCAACCAACGCCATGAACTTCTGGAGTCGGGGGTTGTGTGTGGAGTCGATCATTGGCAGGGCGCCCTCGTAGACAAGACCCTGTGTGCCGTTCAGGGTGAGGACGTCGCCCTCCTTGTACACTTTCCCGTTGACGACCATCTCCTTCTTGAAGGGGTCTATCTCAAGGTCCGCACAGCCCACTATGCAGCACTTCCCCCAGCCCCGTGTCACGAGTGCCGCGTGACTGGTCATTCCGCCTCTTGCGGTGAGGAGTGCTGTTGCAGCCCTCATGCCCTCAATGTCTTCCGGGCTGGTCTCTTCACGGACGAGAATGACCTTCTTGCCCTTCTTCGCCCATGCGATTGCATCTTCGGAGGTAAACACGATTTGTCCAACAGCTCCCCCAGGTCCGGCGGGTAGGCCGCGCGCTATGGGTGTGTGTTTCTTCTCCTCCTGTGGGTCGAGGATTGGAAACAAGAGCTGCCCCAGCTGCTCGGGGGTGATTCTCATGACGCAGGTCTTCTCATCAATGAAATTGCCCTCCAACATATCGAGCGCGATGTTCAGGGCTGCAGTGGCTGTTCGCTTGCCAACCCTGTGTTGAACAAGAAACAACTTGCCCTCTTCAATCGTGAACTCAAGGTCGACCATGTCCTTGGCGTAGTCTTCCAGTATCTCCCGAATCTTAACGAGTTCCTCGTAGATCTCGGGCATTCGTTCCTCCAGTGTCGGGAGATGCTTGTTCTGTTCGTTCTTGCTGACTTCGTTCAGGGGGTTGGGCGTTCGTATCCCCGCCACCACATCTTCTCCCTGAGCGTTGAACAGGCACTCGCCATAGAACTCATTCTCGCCTGTTGCCGGATTACGAGTGAAGGCCACACCTGTCGCAGAGTTGTCTCCCATGTTTCCAAAGACCATGGTCTGAACCGTACACGCAGTCCCCCACTCATCGGGTATGTTCTCGATGCGACGGTAGGCTACAGCACGGGCTCCGTTCCAGCTCTTGAAGACCGCCGTGATTGCACCCCACAGTTGCTCCATGTGGTCATCAGGGAACTCGCGTCCCAGTACCTCCTTGACACGCTGCTTGAATAACTCGACTAGGTCTTTCAGGTCTTCTACGGTCAGATCCGTGTCGCTTGTCGCCCCTACTTCTTCCTTCTTCTTCTCCATGATCCATTCGAGCTGCTGACGAATGCCTTGCCCCTCTTCGGGCTCAACTCCCTCTGCCTTTTCCATCACAACATCGCTGTACATCATGATGAGGCGTCGATACGTGTCGTACGCAAACCTCTCATTGCCAGTTGACTCGATAAGACCTGGCAGCGTCTTCGATGTGAGGCCAACATTGAGTACGGTCTCCATCATGCCCGGCATGCTCTGTCGAGCGCCAGATCTACACGAAACGAGCAAGGGGTTCTTGGGGTCGCCAAAGCCCCTACCCATGGTCTTCTCCAAGAATCTCAACGCCTGAATAATCTGTTGTCTGACATCATCCGGCAGCTCGCCTTCGCGCATGTAGATGTTGCATACCTCAGTGGAGATCGTGAAGCCTGGAGGCACTGGCAGACCGAGAAGCGTGGCACTTGCAAGAGACGCGCCCTTGCCGCCAAGAATCTCCTTCATGTCACCTGTGCCATCGGCCTTTCCGGCACCGAATTTGTAAACGTACTTCTTTCCTTCAGCCATGACGTAACAGCCTACCTATCATTCCTATTGCAATCTATCGTCAACCATTCAGACCTGAGAACACACGGTCTTCGGGGCGGGTACACAGGTCCTTACGGGGACTTGTCCCTCGTGACTCTTCGCTTCCCGGCTTTTAATCTGACTCTTCTGGCAGCGAGCATCTTTTCGGTGTAGGGTGCTTGTTGGTCGAGGGGAATGCTTTTCTTTGCGGCCTGGGCTGACATAAGGGCGCAACGTCCAGACCTGCGTATGTCCGGAGGCACAGCAATTGATAGATCTCACAATTCACGAGGACCAGCTGGAGAGAACGGTCCAGCGGTGCAGAGAGCGAAACATCATAATCCCCACGTTCAAGCAGATGAAGAACCCCGCGTTGATTCCCAGTCAGATAAAGGAACAACTTCGAGAGATTGGGCTCTGGGACATCGTGCCGCAGAACCTGTTCAGAATTACGTGGAAGAACGAGCCGGTCGAGCACGGGGGCCTGTTCAGGGACATTGCGAACTACATGGAGATTCCACCCGAGATTTCTGGCGTGGAGGCCCGCATCATCGCTCTCGTTGGTAAGTGGTTTCCCACGGGCGCACACAAGGTAGGTGCGACCTTCGGCTGTCTTGTGCCTCCCCTCGTGACTGGACAGTTCGACCCCACCCGTCACAAGGCCGTCTGGCCGAGCACGGGGAACTACTGCAGGGGTGGTGCCTACGACGCCACCCTGCTTGCGTGTGAGAGCATAGCTATCCTGCCCGAAGAGATGTCACAAGAGCGTTTTGACTGGCTGAGGAAGGTGGCGGGTGAGATAGTTGCGACACCGGGCTCCGAGAGCAACGTGAAGGAGATATACGACAAGGTCTGGGAGCTCCGTAGGACTCGCGACGACATCTTTGTGTTCAATCAGTTCAGCGAGTTCGGCAATTACCTGTTCCACTACGATGTCACTGGTCATGCCATGGAGGAGGTCATCGAGAAAGAGATTGGCGGAGGTAGATTCCAGGCAGTCTGCCTGACAACTGGTTCAGCTGGGACAATCGCATGCGGCGACTATTTGAAGCAGGTCTATCCGTCCTCCAAGGTCGCAGCGGGGGAGGCCCTTCAATGTCCAACCCTCCTGCTCAATGGATACGGAGCCCATCGCATCGAAGGCATCGGCGACAAGCATGTGCCGTGGATTCATAACGTCAGAAACACCGACATGGTAATAGCGATTGACGACAACGACACCATGAACCTCATGCGTCTGTTTAATGAGCCGGCAGGTCGCAAGTACTTGATCAACGATGTGGGCGCGCCGGAGGAGATTGTCGACAACCTTGACCTCCTCGGTATCTCGTCCATCGCGAACCTTCTCATGTGCATTAAGTTCGCAAAGTACTACGAGCTGAATCGTGACGACCTCATCATCACTGTGTTCACTGACTCCATGGACATGTACCATTCCCGGCTTCATGAGGCCCGGCAAAGCCACGGCGAGTACACCCGTGAGGACGCAGTGCGGGACTTCCATCTTAGTTTGGCAAGCACAAAGATTGACGCGATGCAGGAGCTCACATTCTACGATCGGAAACGTATCCACCATCTGAAGTATTTCACTTGGATTGAGCAGCAGAAGTTTGACCTTGAGGAGCTCAACAGCCAGTGGTACGACTACCATGAGTACTGGTCTGCTATCCAGGCGTTGGTACCACAAATCGACTCTCTGATTGAACGGTTCAACGAGCGTGTTGGTCTTCTGCGATAGCAGTTCAGAGGACGACGATTGGCAGCCTAATCTCGAATGTTGCCCCCTGTCCTTCCCGGTCCACAAGTTCGATGGAACCGCCACAGCTGACAATGATGCGCTTGGTGAGATAGAGTCCGAGCCCGCCACTGCTCCTTCCTGTTCCACGCGTGAACAGAGTCTTTCTGGCGTCCGGAGTTATGCCGGGGCCATTGTCAGACACGGTGACCTTCATAGTGCCATTTTCTCTCTCCACGGTGACTGTGACCCTAGCGTCCTTTCCTCCGTGCTGGTACGCATTCCGGAAGAGATTGTAGAACGCAGTGGGGAGAAGCGGGCTTGCCATTACTCTTACTCCGATTAGACTGTCCGGGACCTCCAGAGTTATCTCCATTCCGAGGTGCGCCTTAGAGGCGTCATCTATTGTCTTCTCAAGAAGAGACGTTAGGCTAGTTTCCGTCAGCTGGTCTGCGTCGTCGAAAGCCCGAACGAGGTCCACCATTCGTAGTGCTGCACTACGTGCGGCCTCAAGCATCGTGCGTGCAGTCTGTGGTAACTCTTGCGAGAGATCGAGTACGGACTCGATGTATGAGAGAACCACCTGTACGTCATTCATGACATCGTGTTGCAGAAGCTGAGTGTACACCCTCAAGAGCCTTCGCTGCTGTTCTTGTATGAACTCTTTTCGCTTGAAATCAGTGACATCACTGATGACCATCATCATGCTCCGCTGAGATGCGTGGCCTAAGGTTATGGGGATTGTCGATAGTCTCACCGCAATATTGCTACCCCTCCCGGCCAGAAGTCGAACATCTAGCATTCCGGAGAGGTCGCCCTTGAGTACTTGACGAAATCTCTCTCCGTCATTCGACGTGACGAGTAGATCCTCAAACGGTGTGCTGACCAAGCTCTTCTCGTCGCGTTGAATCATGGATGCGAATGCGCCATTGACCTTGAGTATCATGCCATTAGAGTCGACAATTACGACCCCCTCTGGGATGGTCTCAATGAGGCGTAGCTCAGTCTGTCCTAGATTCGGCATATCAGGTTCCATAGTGACGACCTACCGGAGCAATTCCACCACTTGACCAGCTGACTCCGCAACTGATATTCCTGTGCTGATGGCCGTTGATGTGCGATGCATCCAGTTGTCTAGAATGTGCCTGTTCTCGCGCGAATGTGATGCCCCGCACTTCATCTCCAGTAGAACCCTTGGTTCTTCGAAGGATTGTAGACCGTGTTGTGGTGGTGGCATTTCTAGTCAAACTATCAGCCGATAGATTATAACATTTGCTATTACCAACGGTAAGTGATTCTCTAGTGGCGCTCCTGTCCTTCCGCTCTTCGCGAGCGCACATCATAGTAATCACACATGCGCGAGAGCGCTCCAATGGCCTCTGAGACGTTCCTGAAGACTGGCAG
>Ga0164318_10002101_pt1 | contig 18295 bp, 4 predicted proteins | sample GuaBasSedimGuay9_FD_113734 | JGI IMG/M metagenome (GOLD analysis project Ga0164318, IMG submission 113734) | Subseafloor sediment microbial communities from Guaymas Basin, Gulf of California, Mexico - Guay9, Core 4571-4, 0-3 cm | ecosystem: Environmental > Aquatic > Marine > Hydrothermal vents >... | reverse complement strand
TGATATCCAATTTGCTCCTCCTCCCTCGCACTTCAATATTCTTTTTGATACGAGTGGCTTTGCTTTAGATCCCATCAACGTTACCATTCAAAGTTCTTCACCGGTGGCCATATTATCTTCTGTTAGAGGAAAAAATTTCTCAATTGAATTTTTATTTGATAAAATTAATAGATCCGTCCTTATTGGTTTCTCCTGGAGTAAAGGTGTCCTAGAATGCATAAATAATCATTTAATAGATAAGATACGGATAAAAGCTATCGGAGATTTCAAAAATGCCACCTTCATTGATATTGGCGATGTCAACCACATTAACAATATGCCACCTCTAATATATGGTGACATTAGCCATGATGCTGAAAATAGCTATATATATTGTTTTGGCAGAGAAATATTTCCTATTCCAGATTATGTATCAATAAATATTGAAGACATCTTCAGAATAATGGAAAGCATACCCTTGATTATTCAAAACAATACAACTATAATTTATCCAACAGAAAATGTTGGGGTAAGTAATAAAAGCCATTTAACCCCCAAAAAAGGCTATCAACTGGAAATGAAAATGTGCGGGCTATCAGCCGATTTTCTTTTACACTGGAGAGACTTTGCATATGCCTCCTTTATTACCAATTTCAGCATAAAGCATTTAGAAACCTATCTTGCAGATCTTTCAAAGCCAAATTATAATTGGTCTGTTAAAGAGAAAGGATTTATTGGTGGACTATTAGGAAATAGCTTTTACATTAAATTTTCAAATATTCATATCCAGAATGTTTCGCTTAACTTATCTGGAGGAAAGGGAAATATTATTATTGAGCATGTGGACAGCGTGCCAATTATATTCTGGATAGGAACAAAGGGAAGTAAAAGGAATTTAAACATTACAGGTTGTATTAACAGCACACCACATGGATTAATTAATATAACATTTCAACCAAATAGAATTAGCTATCGGGCAAGCTCTACCATCAACAACACAACGGTGGTCATTAACTATTCTGGCTTGAAAATAGAACTATCAATGCTTGGATTGCCAGAAGAAATGGAGATTTTATGGAACCTTACTGCATCCAATATTTCCATAAATATGAGTAAACCCATAGATGAAATTTCTGTTTTTGCTGCCTGCAATTATACATCTCTTCTCAATAGAAGTTTTCCTGATCCTCCTAATGCTAGAAAAGATTTAGTTGCTTCCTTTAAGATACTGGGTATACCAAGCTTTTATGTAAACTGGAGCGATGGAATAGAATATGGAGGAAAGTTATCTGAATTCGCTCCTGTTAGTGAAATTCAATTTAAGATTTTAAAAGCAGATAGCCAAGGTAATTTTATTTACTATGAACCACTCTCTGGTGAATATTATCTCACCATCTATACCATTATAAGCTCTCTCAACCTCTCTGGCTTAGAAGTTTTGGGAATAAATGCTAAGCTATTCAATCCGCAGCATATCAAATATAATTCCTCAGAAAACAGAACATATCTCAAAATGAATACAGGCAGAGAGAAAGCAAGCTTAGAAATTCGAGCTTTTGCCAGCCTTGATTTCATTCCTTTTGTAGCATATGCGGATATTCTTTTCCATTCAATTCCAGAGAATATTGAAATTTCTTTTGATACCAAGGATTTCAACAATTTTCATTATAATGCTAGTGATGGATGCAGAATAACAGCTACAGTTGAATGCGGAGATCCTTCCATCCTCAGCAGGCTCCCCCCGCCTACAGGGCTTGGAATAAAATTAAGGCTGAAATACTGGTATGGTTTAATTGCAGTGCGAGGATTATTAGATATAGAGATACCGAAGGAAATGAATTTCTGGTATTTTATGGGAGATGATAACAGATTCATGATACGTATCAAAGGAGTAAATGTTTCAAGAGGCGTGGACATAAACTGTTATGTTGATTCGAATTTTATTCAAAATAGCATATTCCGATTTTACATGACCAATATTCCAGATGAAATTTGTGTTAGTGTAAATCTTTCCAATATGAGAAATTGTTATGTTGGCTATCAGGCAAGTTGTGGCATTAATTACATTTTTGCAGGGATATATAGACCAGATGGTAAAGGAGAAATGGGATGGGCAGCATATGTTAATATAAGCGATATTCCAAGATATTTCTCCATAGGATTCGGAATGGATGAATATCCTTCCTTAAATTATATAGCATCTTCTGCTGGCTTAGATATTAGCGTTCTGCTCAATGGCTCTCGTTTCAAAGGCATTGTTAATTTCCCGCCACCTCTTGCAGCACCGCCCTTCCTTTATCTTAAAATCATAGACCTTCCATCATGTGGAGTATCATTATATTATAGTGATATTAAAGAAGCGAAGATAGTTGCCAAAACCGAAGATCCATCGCAAACAATTGGAGAAATCTATATTAATTTTAATGGAGTTATCAGGATAGATATAACTTTTTCATTAACTGGAAAACTGAGCCTGATGAATATAGTGCCAGTATATATAAGCCTGTTCGATATTGGGTTGAAATTGGATTCAATGTTCCGTTTAAGAGCAAATTTCAGTATCAAAAATTTTGTTTTTAGAATGAGAAAGGTAAACTATTTGGAATTTAACATTGATTCTCCAGAATTTTTAGTTACATTACAAGGAAATAAATCGGCAAGCTTGGAATTAAGCTGGTCAATAGGGGGTAATTTAAAATTAAATACAAAAATAAAGGTGAGTGTATATGTAGCAATTGGAATTTACATTAAAATAAAAATATTTGGTATAAAAATTAAGATAAAATTGAAAATAACGGAAGTTGAAGCACATTTATTCACAGTTAAAGATGGTAGCGAATACGGAGATGAGGTACTGGGCGATCTCTTCATTTATCAGTGGGAGGATAGATGGAAAGACCATGCAATAGGAATAAAAGGCATTTTACGGGTTAAATGGAAATGGCCAGATATCGACAGACACACAAACAAAATACGGCTTGAAAAACCTGGAAAATGGCATATATTAGGCCCATTACCCACAAAAATAAGATTATTAGGAAGCACAAAGGGAATAGAAGGACTTTTAGGAATCTTAAAAGATGTTTACATATTATATAAATACTGGGACAAATTCTGGCGCTCTATCAGAATCACGAGGTGAAAAAATGGAGAACAATATATATAAAAAGATGAAAAAAATCGTTTTCATATTCGCTTTAATTTCCTTTCTTATTTCTTTCATTTTTCATGCTACAAAAGCAGAAATACATATTTATGAAAAAGATGGTCTTACCATTACAAGCACTGCCCCAAATTCGGGCTTTGTTTACAAAAAATTTGGCACCTATGATTTAGAAAAAGGCGACTTAACCATGGTTATTGTTGGCTTGGATTTAAGTGATGTTCAGTGGTGGGATCCAATGCCGCCAACAACAGAAGGAAACAAAAAAGGGGTCGTTGTGCTATTTGGAGGAATTGGAGGCAATGGCATACCTGATTTTGCAAATAATTCGAACTGGTGCCAAGTATTCAGCAATGTTTCTGCAGGGGCAGTTAACTGGCAGAACATTACCATACCAAATAGGGAAGGTAGTGGATACACAAGCTACCAATTTGATGCATATTATATAGATTTAAATGGCACAATTCATAAGGCAAATGGAACTCACTATAAACCAGAAAAATGGAAAGGAGAGCATCATGATGAATCTGTATATGAGAAATTTGATTTATTTCTTCACTGGAGGAAAAATGGTACTATTTATCAATTCTACAGCCTCGTTTTAATGCATCGCTCTTCTGCCACAGACAAAGGATATAGTGGGCAATGGAATGTGGCATTAAATAATGTTGATAATGTAACAAAAGCATGGATTAATCTTACCTTCCATAATCCTATAAATATCTCTAATGTAAATTATTCTTCTTTCTCGCCATTCATTGCAGTAAAATCTTTACCAACTGGGGCAGCAAAGCTGGATACAATTTCATGGGATATGGTTTATATAAACTATACAGGTACACCAAGTATAATCTGGGTTGATGATGACTGGAAAGGCAAAAATCTAGGAGATGCGGTAAACGGTCATACCTTCGGCTATGATGCCTTCGCTAACATCCAAGATGCAATAAACGCATATAAAAGCAGTTACTTTGGAGTAGGAGATCCATCTCATTTTGAATGCAAAATTATCGTGAATTCTGGCATATATCACGAAAATCTTGTAATAAATAAGTCTGTTACTTTAATTGGGAAGGCAAACACCACCATAATAGATGGCGATGGATCCATATGTCTTTTAATAAATGGCTCAGGATTAACAGAAACATTAAATATTTTTATAGAAGGTTTCTCCTTTAAAAATAGCACTGACTATATCATCAAAGCGATAGATATTCCAAATGGAAGTGCTATAAGATTTAGGAATAATAAAGTTATTAACGGAGATGTTTATGGATGGTATAGTAAAGACTCGCACAGCGAGCTTTATATTTATAACAATACCTTTTCTAATATATGGCATGCCATTCATTTAGAAAAATGGACAGGAAAAGTGAAAATTTTTGATAATGAATTTACTCAGTTGCATAAGCATCCAGTAGGTCATTCTCCTCCAGTAGGCATAGCATGCCTCAATTATGGCAACTCAAGCATAATACCAGATAAGCATATAATTTACAGAAATTGTTTCTATAACTTCAATGATAGCGGAACAGCCATTTATGTTTCAGGTGGAATAAGTGGAAAATCACCTGCCAAATATAAAAATATGGAAATCAATTATAATACAATCGGTGCTAAAAAGGGCATTTATTTGCTAAATTTTGCACCAAATGTGAGCTCATCATCAGAAGGAGGAATATACGATTCCATAATACTCAATAACAGTATCTCTTCTTCACAAGCATGTATCATCATAGAAGGAAAATGCACAAACATATCTATAGTTGGAAATAATTTTAGCGGCGCAGGAGATGGAATAAAATTACTTGCTAAAAATGAGCATGAAGCTACTAATATAAAAGTTCATTTCAACAATTTTGCCACCAGTTTATCATATGGAATAAATAATGCCGTTTCCTCACAAGTAAATGCTACGAAAAATTGGTGGGGTGATGATAGCGGGCCAACACATTCTTCAAATCCTGGCGGAACAGGTTGTAACATAAATGGCAGTGTGCTTTTCAGTTCATGGCTGTCTGCTGAATATGATTATCCTCATTGCTACCTTGCTTTTGTAAAAGGAGAAAAAACAATAGATGCCACCTCTCAAACTAATACAATCCTTTCTTTAAACTCTTCTGCTTTCAATTCGATCATTATTGGGAAATATAAGAATACGCCCACTGGTCATTTTGACACAGGGATGTACGCTGTAGGAAGTGCTATAGAAATCATTGTTGAAGATATTTCTTTGATACAATGGCCAGCCAATGTTACCATGTATTATACCAGCCAGGACATTGCCAATGCAAGTATTGGAGAAGAATTTTTGCAGGGAATTGCCTATTTGTCTCCTGCCGGAATATGGAAGATTTATAACAATGGCTGGGCTAATACTTCAGATGTAAATAATTATTCTGGCTATTGCTGGGCAATAATAGACCATTTCTCTCCCATTACAATTTATGCATGTACTATTCCGACCACCTTTGTTATTTTTGAGCCAGCATATAGAAGTAATTATATCGATTCTTCCACAGAAATAATCATTGCAGGCAAAGGAGTAGATTACATCATAAATTTTAGTATTTCTGGGCCGTTTGCTTCTCTATTTTTCTGGAATGGCCACTATTATTCTTGCAATGGAACATGGTACCAAGGAAATAAAAATATGGATATTGTGTTGAGAATAATGACTCCAGAATTAGAAGCGGTGGAAGGACAATATATTTTAAAATATTATGCCATGGATTCGTTTGGAATGAAACAAAGTATGCAACAGCAAGTTTTAATAGTGGATGCTACTTCGCCAAATACCACCGCTGCCGTTAGCGGTGGCGCGGGAAATAATGGATGGTTTATAAGTAATGTAACCATAAATCTTACAGCTTATGACGAAATGAGTGGAGTAAGTATAACGAGATGGCGAATTAATGAAAATGCATGGCAGATTGGAGTGACTGCTACCATATCTCAAGAAGGAACGGTTATTTTTACATATCAATCTGTAGATAACGTAGGAAATTATGAAGAGGAGCATTCTATAGAAATAAAAATAGATAAATCTCCACCAACTGTTAGCCATGTTTTTATTCCTTTTGCCCCAGAAAATGAATGGTATGTGAGCAGGGTAAAAATAAGATTATTCGCAAATGATATGCTATCTGGAGTAGCTGCTATATGCTATCAGCTTGATGGTGGAGAGTGGAAGATTTACGAAAAGGAAATAATTGTGGAAGAAGATGGACAGCACATCCTAAAATACTATGCTGTCGATATTGCGGGTAATATAGGTAGCACCTTCTCTGCCGCATTTGCAATTGATCGCTCCTCTCCAATAGTTAGCATATTAAAGCCAAAAAATGCTCTCTATTTATTTAATAGAAGAATTTTATCTCTTCCGTTAACGATTATAGTGGGCAAAATAGATATTGAAGTAGAAGCAATTGATAATATTTCTGGCGTAGAAAGAATCGGGTTTTATATTGATGATGAAATGAAAACCATCGTGTATCAACCACCATACCAATGGCTCTGGGACGAAGCTGTGATTGGAAAACATACTATAAAAGTTATTGCATACGATGAAGCAGGCAACATTGCAAGTGATGAAAGAGAAACATGGATACTCAATATGTAATAAATAAATAGTGATGCGCTTGCAAAAAATTTAATATTTATTTCGTTACCATTATCCCTAAAATTTCCCAAGTTTCCAATCTATCGCCATACAACGCCTATATTTTTTACAATTAGTAAACTGGGCAAATTTATGATACCATTGCCTCAAAGCCTCATGACTAAATTTTTCAAAATCTTTAAGGAATTTGCTTGTAATATAAGATGGTAGCAATCAGCTTAATTTCTATTTTCTTCTTTTATCCCTTATCCCAGCGAAAAATATTTTTCTTTCTAACTAATTCCATTAATTGGTATAGCATTTCCATCTGCATTCTCCTTCCAGAATACTGTACCGTGCTGAGCGAAGGATTTATATAACTTTTTTTTATTCATATTTGGAGGCATTAAAATGAAGGGAAAAAGTATAGGGAGAAAGCTTAAAATATTCTTAGTGGTAGTGATAGCAGCGGCTTTTGTATTACCACAATCACCACAATCGATAGTCTTTGCTGACAGTGGAGACAGTGGCAGCGGAAGCGAAACTCCAGCTACCGATATAAAGCCACTAACGAAGCCGGAAGGAGATTTGATACAATATGTAAACTTTGGAGAACCTGTGCTGAGCACAATAAAAGTCCCTTATAAGGGAGAAATATTAGAGTTTACAAGAGTCTCTCTTGGAAACTGTATTAGAGCAGGTATACCTGGACATCCTGAATTGCCAGTATATATTGCAAAACTTGCATTACCTCCATATACAAAGCCAGCTGATGTTAGAGTAATTCCACTGGATCAACATGTGATAAAATTGGATGATAAAAAGCCAGTATTTCCGTATCAAGCACCTTTGCCAGTAGGAACTCCACCTCCAGAAGAAATTGAATGGGATCTAAGCGCATATTCATCACCAGGATTAACAGACCTTCTCTTTGGAGGAGGAACTAAGGTTTCTCCATTTTCAAGGGAAGGAGAAAAGCCAACTGTTATAAGGACTGGATGGGATCTTGGATATTGCCGAGGATATCCAATTTTATCTGTCAATATAAGGCCAGTACGATATGACCCAGTAGAAAACATACTTGTATACCATAAAAAAGTACTTATCAGCGTTGAGTTAGAGCAAACATCTCAACTAAACAGATTTTACAGGAATAACCCTGTTGATAGATGGTGGGTCAAAAATTTGGTTTTGAATGACGAAATAGTAGATTCATATCCAAATCTTCCACCATTGGAATATGAAGGGGGACTTTGTGATCCAAGTGAGCATTACGACTACGTAATAATTACAACAGAAGAAAATGGACTTGACCACTGGGAGAGAAGCTCAACTCTTCCGTACAATTGGACAGATTTAATGGAAAAGCATGAAACAGAGGACGGGTTAAGATGTACATTGGTAACAGTTGAAGATATAGATGCATGCTCAGATTATTGGAACTCGACGCCTTTATTCAATGATACACAAGCTCATATAAGAGAATTTTGTAGAGATGCATATCAAGATTGGGGAACACAATATGTTTTGATTGCTGGTGATGCAGATACCATTCCGGCAAGATTGATGAGTTATGCATATGAATCAAATATTGATGCAGATATATATTGGAGCAACTTAGACAAAACATTTAATGCTGATCAAGATAACCAGTGGGGCGAAGAGGGAGATGCAGGATTTGACTTGTATTCCGAATTATGGATAGGAAGAATTACTTGCGATGAGCCAAAAGATGTATCAAACTGGATGGAAAAGAGTTTCTACTATGCAGATTGCTGGGACAGAGATTGGCTTGATAATGTAGCAGGATATGGAGGAGACACTGGTTGGAATGCTCAAGGAGACGATTTTATTGATTTCACTTTATGGGGAACATCAAACTGGCTCGGACCAAATCCTGGAGCTCATGGAGCATATCCAGATTGGCTTGGATTCTTATGGGGATTTGATACATGGAATGAAAATAATCCTGGTTCAGAGTTTAATGTATCCGTATTATGGACTGCGGAGCCACCAAATCCTGGTTGGCAGGGAGGCTCAGAGGCTCAAGCTGTAGCTGGAATGAGAGATGATATAAATCACAATAATTGTACACTTATCTTTGGTGTTGCTCATGCAAACGAGCATATGTCATTAGATGTCTATGATACTGATTGGGCAACTCAGTATCACAATACGAGACCATTCTTCCTGCATGACTATGGATGCCACTGCGGAGATTTTGATGCAGCTGATGACGGTGTTGTTGATGTTATGTTATTCCACTCAAATCGGTCATTAGCTTTTGCTTGCGTTTATAATACTGGATATGGATGGGGTTCATTTGATGACACAAATTCGAGTAGCGCGTTGCAGCAAAAATTATTCCTTGACTGGATGTTGAATATAAGCAAGAGCGGAGGCCCAATGAACTGGCAGCTTGGAAAGGCACATGCTGCATCTAAGGATGAGATGGCACCAACAATAAATTGGACATATAGTGGTGCACCTGGTTCATGGAGAGGTATAATTGAAGGCTGTACATTATTCGGAGACCCAGCTCAAAAAATAAAGCCACCAGTTATGCCTGAGCACAATGTTGGTGTCCAGAAGATAGATGTAAGGGATCATGAGCCAGCTAGTACAACTATTTATGTAAATGCAACAGTTTATAATAATGGAAAGCATAATGAGACGAATGTCCACGTTAACTTTATGGTGTATTATTCAAATGGAACGTTAAAGCAACAAACAACCCAAATTATTCCATTCTTTGAGAAGCAGACGATTCAACATGTAAGCTTTACTTATACAACTCCATCAGGAGGATGGGAAACATTGTGCATAAGTGTATCTAATGTACCAGATGACGAGATTTCTTATGATAATGAAAAATGTAAGGATGTTATTTATGGACCAGATATTGCTGTTACAAGTATACAAGCACCAGATTATTTAGCGAGAGGATTTGCAAGACCTGTTACCGCAACAATATGTAATGTTGGACCAACTGATGAATCAAATATTGAAATACAATTGATAGCAAATGGAACAGTTGTTAACACAACATATATTGATTTAAATAGTGGAGAATGCACAACTGTAACATTCATGTGGGATGCAACTATTTCTGGAGTTGGAACATATAATGTTACTGTTTATGCAGTTCCAGTGCCGGATGAGAGTTATCTAAAGAATCAGAATAAGAGCCATATGGTAGAGGTATTTGAACCCAAAGGAAGCATTTTACTTGTTGATGACGATTATGACGAAGATCAAGGCAAAGACATGGATTATGAGAAATACTATGAAATAGCCTTATATAAGGACCATTGGAATGTGGAGATATGGGATACTCATGATAATAATGGACCGCCTTCTGCAAGCTATATGGCTCAATACAATGCTGTGGTATGGGAAACAGGTGATAATGGAAGGACAGTTGGATGGTATTATTATCCAGCATTGACTTATAGTGAGAGATATGCAATTCAAACCTATTTAACAAATTATAACGGAAAGTTATTCATTTCTGGACAAGGAATAGCATACGATGCATATTATAGTGGATGGACATCATGGCTGAGAACATATTTGCATGCTGACTTTGTAACAGATTATGCAAATGACTGGTTTGTTGACGGAGTGCCAGGAGACCCAATTGGAAATGGTCTGGCATTAGAAATATCGAGTGGAGATGGAGCAAGGAACCAGGTATCGCAAGATGGTATATCTCCATATGGTAGCATGACATATGAATGCTTTAGATATCACACCGCTCCATATTCCGCTGGTGTTAGATACATGGGAGCCTATAAGACTGTATTCTTTGCATTTGGTTTTGAGGCTATAAATAATGCGGATGATAGACTAACTGTCATGCATCGCATCCTAGATTGGATGATTGCAGAGCATGATATGGCAGCTATAGAACTAAGTGTGCCAGATTATGTTGACCCATCCTTGGGAACAACTGTTATTGGTAAAATCATAAACGGAGGAATGCATACTGAAAGCAACATATGGATGAATTTCACTGCAGAACCACTTGTAAATGGAACATATTATGAATATAATGTTCACATTGATAGTATGGCTCCAGGACAAATACATACTGAATCATGGACTTGGGGTCCACCTGTAGTTGCTGGAATATACAATGTTAGCGTAGAGGTATGGCAGGAAAATGATACCATACCCATAGATGATAAAATAACTAAAACGGTAATAGTTGGACCAGATATACAAGTCGATTCATATAGCATAATATATCATGGAGAGAGTGGAGATACGAGAGTTTATTTAGAGGAGGAGCATGATGTTGTCGCATCGATAACCAACTTGGGTGTTGTTGATGTTACAAATTTGGAGATACAACTTAAGGTTGACCATGTTGTCGTTGATTCTGTTATAATACCAGAGTTGGACGGAGGGGAAACAACAACTGTAATATTGCATTGGACACCACATACAACAGGATGGCATTTGGTTCAGGTATATTCTGTTCCAGTAAAAGATGAATATGTTGTAGATAATAACATTTACTCAACAAATCAAATTGTTGCTGCTGTTCCAAGAATATGGACAAATCCAGAAGAGATTAATATTGAAATAAATCAGGGAATGGAAGGATACAATCCAATTTTGTTTGGAAATAATGGAACCGCACCATTAGAATACACTGTATTTGAAAGAGCACCAGGTATAAGAGAAACATTTGATAAACCATTCCCACCACCAGGATGGCAAGTTATTGATTATATTCCTGGTAGACCACCATATTATGGAACATGGGGAACAACAACTTATTCTGGAAGAGGAATGATAGCGTATGTTTATTACAATTACTATGAATATTCAGATACTGCTTTAATTGCTCCATTAGATTGTAGAGGAGTGAGCGACGTGATTATAAAATTTGATCAATATATATACAATTATTATGGAACAGGAACATTTGATTTCGATATATCCTTAGATAATGGAGTAACTTGGATAAACATAAATAGCTATGATACAACTGGAGGATGGGTTAGAGTTACAGAAGATATATCAGATTATGCAGATGGAAAACAAGTATTGGTGAGATGGCATTTCACGAATGAAGGAGATACATACAATTACTGTTATTGGCGTTTAGATAACATATGGGCTGGAAGCGAGCGTACAGTTGGTACAGTTTATTCTGAAGATTTTGAAGCAGATGATGGAGGATATACAGGTGAGGATGAATGGGAATGGGGCGAGCCAACTTATGGACCAAGTGGAGCCCACTCTGGCTCATATTGCTGGGGAACAGATTTGGACAGCCATTACGATAATTCTGCTAATGAAGCTTTATATTCAATAGAAATAGATTTGACCGATGTATCTGGAACACCATATCTAACATTCTGGCAGTGGTATGAAATAGAGAACTATTGGGACGGAGGAAATGTTAAGATATCAACAGACGGTGGAAATACATGGAGCATATTATATCCAACTGACGGATATCCTGGTGTAGCATCATCAAGCAATCAAGGTATTCCGGGAGAGCCATGTTATACTGGTTATGCAAGGAATTGGCACAAGGTATCGTTTAGCTTAGCTGATTATGTTGGAGAGCATGTAATGATTAAATGGCATTTTGGTTCTGATGGCAGTGTTTATTATGCTGGATGGTACATTGACGATGTAGCGGTAGAAATATTGGATATACAGGAAGTACTGGTTGAGAATTTCGATTCTCCATGGCCACCAGAAGGATGGCAAATTGTTGACTATTTGCCAAGTAGCGGAACATATGGAACATGGAGCAGAACAACCTCTTCTGGAAGAGGATATGTTGCAAGAGCATATTATTGGTATTACCACGAAACTGATACCGCTTTAATTGCTCCATTAGACGCGAGAGCAATGAGAGATGTAAGAATTGGATTTGAGCATTATTATTACAACTACTATGGAACTGCTGACCTGTATTTCGATATATCAATAGATGGAGGAAATACATGGATTAATATAGCACATTGGGGACAGGGATATCAGCCATGGACACCTGAATACTTTGATATATCTGAATATGCAGATGGAAAGAAGGTTTTGATAAGATGGAGAGCTCACAATCAGGGAGATACATACAACTATTTCTACTGGTACTTAGATAATGTATATACTGAAGGAAGCCCTGTTGGCATCGACACAATACCAGGTGGCGGAACTATACATCCAGGAGATACGACATTGAATCATGTTGAAACAATAGCTACGATGCCTGTTGGAGATTATCATATGACGTTTGTAATAGATTCGAATGATCCTCATCGCGGAAGAAGCCACCTTGAATATCCAATGGAAGTAAAGATATATCCAATTCCACATCAAGTTGGAGTTGCTGATGGTGGTATTGAACCAAGTGAGAAATATTATGTATTTGACACCTATGAGACGTTTGCTACCGTAGAAAATCATGGAACAACAGATGAAACAGTAGAAGTTCAGTTGCTTGCAGATGGAAATGTTGTTGCTTCCACGACTGTATTCTTACCGGCAACAAGGAACGAATTAAATCCATTTGCGGAGCCATCATCACAAGAAGTAACATTTGACTGGACTCCAACTGAAAAGAAGACATACACCTTAACAGTTAGAGCTGTACCGGTTGATGGAGAGACATTCTTATATGACAATGAAGTTTCATTTGAAGTAACTGTAGTCGGAAAGCCGGATATAGATGTAACGCCATTATCATTAGAATTTGTTTTGTCTGCATCACATCCAACAGAAACGAAGCTATTAAATATTGCAAATATTCCTTCAGCTACTGGCGACTTGTTATTCAATGCAGAATCAACGGTTGTATCGCAAATAGAAGCTGAATTTACACCATCTGTACCAGACACTCCATATGGTTCTGCTGTTGGAGACTTGGATGGAGATGGAATTGATGAGGTAGCATTTGGTGCTGGGCACTACATATGCCATGTATACATATATGATTACAATACTAATACAGGCGAGTATGAAATGGTATGGGATAAGAACTGGCCATATGAAGACCCAATGATAGAAGCAATTCATATTGGAGATTGTGATAATGATGGACAGAATGAATTGTTGGTTGGAGGAGGAGATATACACATAATAAGCTATAATGCCACAACCGGAACATATGAAGAAGAGGCAACAATTACAGAAACAGACGGTCAGCTTTCATGCGTATATACTGCAGATACAGATGGAGACGGATTGAATGAAATATATGCATGTAACATATTAACATACGGTCCATCATATCAGTGGTGGTTCAAATACAACGAAACAACTGGACAATATGACATACAGGATAAGCAGGCTACTGGTGGAACATATGGATTATCTCAATTAACAGTGCCAGTGGGAGACATTGATAATGATGGAGTGGTAGAGCAGATGGTTGGAGGATATGACCTGGGAGGAGCAGCAATATTGCACTGGGATCCAGATGCTGGCAAATATGTGCAAGAATGCTTCTTTACATTCCCAGGCGGAATTTATGATGCATGTAGCGGAGGAAACTTTGCAGACGTAGATGGAGATGGACAGCTTGAGATAGTATGTTCATTTGCATATTCTGGTAGCGATGGAGTGCATATGCTTGAATACGATGGACACGATGTAGAGGATGTTGATGTATACAACAAGGATTGTGGAAATGTAATATATGAAGTAGCAGCCTTTGATTATGACAACGATGGCGATGTTGAAGCAATGGTATGTAGTGATGGAGCTGATGGATATCATTTACTTGCCTTAGGATGGGATAATGATAGCAGAGAATGGGTGCTGGAGAAGACATGGAGTTATACAACTGGCTATCTTGATGAATGTCCAATGATTGCATGGGGTAATACTGACTTGGATCCATGGACAGAATTTGCAGTTCCATTATCATATCATCAGGCATGTGCAATATTGCAATGTCCACCAGCATGGTTAACAGTAGAACCAACTGAAGGAACACTTGCTCCAGGAGAAAACATGAATTTAAATGTTAATGTAAACGCAACTGGATTTGTGCCAGGAACATACCATGAGGGAATAATAATAACAAGCAATGATCCAGATGAAGACTACATATATGTACCTGTTACCGTGAACTTCTATTATGACAATGATGTTGGAGCAATTGATGTTGGACCAACTGGAACACTGCCTGCTGGAGAAATAATTCCAACAGCGGTAGTAAAGAATTTTGGATACAATGACCAAACAAATGTGCAAGTTAGATTCACGGCAACGCCAGGCGGAGCACCTGTAACAGTTCTTTCTGAAGACTTTGGAAGCTTGGACAATCCAAGTGGTATCTATCCATATGGAGACTGGCACGTATATAACCACAATAATCCATATACCGGTTGGGGACTTTAATACTTCACAGATGACCCAAGCAATCTGTTTGCTGGACATGTAGATGAACTTGCGCCATGTGATGACTGGCTTGTATCACCAGAAATAACAATTCCACAGGGTGCAACACTTTACTTTGATGAAATGAATTATTACATGGGCTGGTATGAGGAGCACGCATTATACCTAATATATGGTGAGGGAGATCCAAATGATTGCGAGAAGGTATTCATACAGGAATTTGATGAGGATGTTGGATATGAATGGACAACAAGAATAGTTGATTTAAGTGCTTATGCTGGAGAAACTGTGCGCTTAGGATTCCATTATGCAGGCTATTATGCATCTCAATGGTTCATTGATAATATCCTGCTTACAGGATTTGAAATGGGACCAAGTCCAGGAGAACCATATGAAGGATATATTACAGTAGACTTGTTATCACAGGAGAGCAAGGAAGTTACATTCCCAGTGTGGAATGCTGTACCTGGAGTATATAATATAAGAGCAGAAACAATGCTACCTGGAGATGAGAATCCATACAATGATTATATAGAGGGTGTGTTGACAATTATTGATGTTGTTCCACCAACTTCATGGATTCTACCAGAAGATATAGAAATGCATCACCCAACACCAGATACAATAATAACCTTAGATGCAATGGATGACTATAGTGACTGGCAGATACATTACATTGTAGATGGAGGAGAAGAGCAAGTGGGAGATATCAATACAGCAGTGCATCTTGGTGGATTTGAATATGGAGAACATACAATAGAATTCTGGGCTGTCGATACCTATGGAAATGAAGAACCACACCATGTTGTAACATTCTATGTGATGCTTGAAGACTTAGTAACGCCTGCTCTCAAGTTTGATGGACCATACGAATTGATTGATGGTGTATGGGAAATAACAACTGATACAAAGATACTGTTTGACCCAGACATTCTATATATGAATGGTATAGCAGAGGTATACTATGGCTATCACGCAGATGAAGAGGAAAATGTGGAAGAGTGGTTCTTATATACAGAGCCATTCACCATGCCAGCTGGATACTATCATATCCTCTATTATGGAGTCGATGAGTTAGGAAGATATACACCAACGGCTAGGATAACTGTTAATGTAGTAGCAGCAAATCATGCACCAGTTACAACCATAACATTAACTCCATCTTCACCAGATGGAAATGATGGATGGTATAGAAATCTAGTAAAGGTAACGTTGCATGCAGTCGATTTAGATGGTGACGAAGTCACAACATATTATCGCATAGATGATGGAGAATGGAAAGTATATACTGGAACATTTACCATTGGAGATGGTATACATACCATATACTATAAATCAGTAGACAGTCGTGGAAAAGAAGAAACCGTAAAGAGCAAGAAAGTAAAAGTTGATATACATCCACCAACCATCTATGTAAGTTCACCGACCAAGGGAACATTGTATCTATTTGGAAGAGAAATTATCCATCTACCAATCGACAAAGCAATAATACTTGGAGCAATTACTATTGAAGCAACTGCACAGGACCTAGCCACTTCAGGCATGGCATCTATGCATCTTTACATTGATGAAGTAATTCGTGATACAGGTACAGAGACCATAAGATGGACTTGGAACGAATTTGCAATTGGAAAACATACTATTACGATAGAAGCATATGATGTGGCTGGCAATAAAGCATTGACCTCAATAGAAACAATAGCATTTAACCTTGCTATATCCTAACCCTTTTCCCTATTTTTTTACCTTTCCTTATTTTTTATTTTTTATGAGCATTACGAATATATTTTCACTATCAAAGATTCGATCTAAGATTCGAGACTTTTTAATAGTTAGTAGAATAAATATTCAAGTTGGAACACCTCCTAATGCCTTAATTGGGATTTTGTTGGCGGCAAAAAATCTGGAAGATATTCTGAATTTACATATTGTAACGTATTTCATCTTATGTATTTTATTGGTTACCTTTGCAAGCAACATAAATTGTCTTTATGATATATCTGTTGATGAAAAATATAAAAAGCATTTGAGTAAGGCTGTTCGCTCCTTGGGGAGAAAAAATATAAAAATTATTCTACTCATTGAAGTTATGGTAGGTTTTTCGCTTATGTATTTTCTTTACTTGAGAGGTTACTTTGTGGTGTTTTTTCTTGCCGTAGTTGGTTTATTTTTAGCAATTGCTTATTCGATGCCTCCTTTGAGAATTAAAAAGAGAGGTTTTCTAAGTCCTTTACCAGTTTTTTTTGGATTATACCTCCTTATTCCAGTAGGAGGGTGGTACATGGTGAGAAATGATCTTACTTTTGATGCCGTTATATTCTTTTCATCCTATTTTTTAATGAATAGTGGATTTATATTAGTAAATGTAACTGAAGACTATCAGGAAGATAGAGAAGAAAATATAAGGACGTGGGCGCATATTATGGGGGTAAAAAATACTTTGAAGATTGCCCTCATATTTTCTCTATTTGGTTATCTTGCTATAGTTGTTATTTCAAAACACCTCATAAATAAACCCTTTGCTATATTATTTTTGCTGTTTGCTATCTTTGGAATCTCCTTATCTTCTTTTGATATATATAAAGCTATGCAAGAAGGTTCTATAAAGAGGTATGCAAAAAAAATGCCTTTTTGGTTTATCATCACTCGTTATCCCATGGTATTGGCCCTCTTTGTATCACTTTTTTAGTCCGTTCTCATGAGCATCAACACTTATCCTCTTTTGCGATGATACATGCTAAGACCTGCTTCCATTATAAGCATGAAGCAGTAAAACGTTGTATGCATAGCCATAGAGTATGACAAAAGAAAGGAAAAATAAAAAAACAAATGAAAAGGAATTAAGAGGGGTTCCTTCGTGGAATAAGGAATGTAAAAGTAGCTACAGAAGCATTTACAGCTATAGCTACATTGTAGATGCTTCAGCAAAAGAAGGATATGAAGTATTGGCAGATTTGGCAAGAAGAAATTTACCGCCCACATCATGAATTTTTCATAAGGAAATTAAAGGAATTAAGAGATTTAGTTAGGCAGAGGATATTTAAAACGAAAAACAAAGATAAAGAATAAAATCAGACTTTTCCAGAATTATCTGTTAAAAAGTAATAGAAATGTTTATCATATGGAGTAGCATACATTTATGCAAGGAGTAAATATAATAAAATGGTTGTCAAGAGATAAGA